>Ga0268356_10882_pt1 | contig 17251 bp, 19 predicted proteins | sample BioMet10_FD_194415 | JGI IMG/M metagenome (GOLD analysis project Ga0268356, IMG submission 194415) | Sewage microbial communities from Oakland, California, United States - Biofuel 10 (PacBio Assembly) | ecosystem: Engineered > Wastewater > Sewage > Unclassified | place: USA: California | collected...
GAAGCCGCCGCCCATGTCCGGGCGCAGATCGCGCTTCTCGAAGAGATCGGGCGCGACCACCTGGTTACCGCGGGAAAGGACATCAGCAACCCGGGAATTATCGGCACTATCGGGATGCTCCTCGAAGTGAGCGGGAAAGGGGCGGAGATCGATCTCGGCAACGTGCCAAAGCCCGACCTTGCGGCAAACCATATGACCTTCGAGCAGTGGGTGAAGATGTACCCCGGCATGGGCTTTGTCCTGACCGCAAAAAAGGAGAATGTGGACGAACTCATCCGGCGCTTTGCGGCAGTCGGCATGACCGCACAGGAGATTGGCACTGTCGATTCCACGCGCCGGCTCAGGGTCAGGTACGATGGGAACGAGGCAGAGGTCTTTGACTTTATTGCAAACGGGATCACCTGCCTTACCCCTGAAGAGTCATGACGCAGAAGGGAAAAACGATCGGGATCGGTGCGGCAGAAGACGCGGACCGGGTCATTGCAAGTGCCTGCCGGGTCGATCTCCCCAGCGATATTGCCTGTTACTGCCAGCCTGGGGCAGTCCGGGTACCGGCTGGCCATGCCAATATCACGCTTCGCGAAAGCTGCGAACCGGAAAAGGCGCTCGTCTCCGATTTGATGGACGGTACGATCGGTGCAGCGGTCCGCGGGACACTACCGGCAAATACAACCCTTGCGGCGCTTAAAAAAAGTGCAGGTGTTGATCACCTCGAACGCATCGCCCTTCTTGAGACCGCTGATGGGAAAAAATTCCTCTTTGCCCCGGTCGGGATCGATGAGGGGTGGACGGTAGCAGACAAGCTTGCCCTTGTCGCAAAGGGCAGGGCGATTGCAAAGAAGTTCGGCCTTCCCGAAAAGGCAGGTATTCTCTCCGGCGGGAGGTTGGGGGATCTCGGAAGGCACCCGGTGGTGGACCGGACCATGGCTGATGCCGAGCTCGTGGCAAAACTGGGCAATGCAGTGCACTGCGAGATCCTGATTGAGGATGCGGTAAAGACCTGCGGGATTATCATCGCACCCGACGGGATCTCGGGCAACCTGGTCTTCAGAACACTCGCCTTTTTGGGAGCCGGGCACGGACATGGGGCGCCGGTCGTAAATATCGCTAAAATATTTGTGGATACCTCGCGCGCCCAAAAAGATTACGCCAATGCGCTAATGCTCGCAGCAGCATTGTTGGAATAAATTTTCGCCCGTTTACGAGCCTCTTTTTTAAGAAAAGCCGATATATTCGAATAAAAAATATTCTGCGCAAAACTGAAGCGCGTTTTCCCTGTACGGTTCTGCATGCGTTCCAAACGCGTTTTGGTGCTCAATATGCGGTATTTTCACCGGAAAGTTTTTATATGTGACGAGAGACTTTCTTTTTGAGGTAAGAAAATGGCAGATTTACCAATCGCCGCTGTTGTACGGATTGCAAAGAAGAACGGAGCCGAAAGAGTAGGCAGCGATGCAGCCGAGGCACTTGTAGGCAAAGGCAGAGAAGTACATTGCCCAGCTCACCAAGGAAGCCAACAAGCTCGCTGAGCACGCCGGCAGAAAGACGATCAAGAAAGAAGACGTTGATCTCGCGTCCAAGTCCAACTGAATCAACCTCTTTTTTCTTCTGCACTAAAAAGCTGGTGCGTTTCATTGGTAATCGTTCCCGTTTCCGGGGGATTATCAGGATTAAACTGAAGCAGAAGAAACAGATTTTATCTGCATTTCGATTGTTTTAAGGAAGGATACCTGTGACAGAATGCTTATTTTCACCCATCACACCAGATGACAGGAAGGAGATTATCGATCTCTTCAATTACTATATCGAGAACAGCTTTGCAGCGTATCCTGAACAACCGGTCCCGTACGGGTTTTTCGATCTCTTTCTTGAGGCAACCAGGGATTACCCTTCGGTTGTTGCCCGGGATTTGGAGGGAAAACTTGCCGGGTTCGGGGTGCTGCGGTCCTATAACCCGATGACGGCCTTTGCCCGGACGGCTGAAATCTCGTATTTCCTCCGGCCCGACTGGATCGGCAGGGGCCTTGGCACCCGAAATTTTGCAGCAGCTGGAAACGGAGGGAAAGGCACGGGGCATTGCCACGATCCTTGCGGGATATCCTCAAAAAACGAGGGGAGCATCCGGTTCCATAAGAAAAACGGCTTTGAAGAGTGCGGGCGGTTCCGGGACGTGGGCCGGAAAAAGGGTGTCCTGTTCGATACGGTATGGATGCAGAAATTTGTTTGAAAGGAGGAGCTGCCCTGGCTTCGAAAGGAATCCCGGGGTCCCGATCAGATCTCGCTCCCGCTCTTAAACTCCCTGCCTCCCTTCTCACGTTCGGCATGCTCGGCAAGGATGCGGGAGATCTCGTCGTACACTTTCCCCTTGTCCTTTGCCCCGGTAAAAAGGATCCGGTTTCCGTCCGTAGTCGTCCTTGAGATAGGCATGCATCGTCGTACACGATCACCATATTCTCGTTATCGGGGCCGAAGCAGTGCTCCTCGTAATCCCCTTTCATATAACGCTCGCGCTGCTCCTTTGTCGGCGCCGCATACTTGTTGTCGTACCGGAAGACTCCCGTAACAATCACCTGCAATCCGTGAGTAAAAAGGAAACGGACAGGTTAGAACGTTCCCTTCGTACTCGGAACGCCCTTTACCCGGCCGGATCGGGATAAGGCGCATCGCCAAGGGCAATGCCGAATGCCTTAAACGCCGCTTCGCACTGGTGATGGTCGTTTTTCCCGGTAAAGCTGATGTGCGCTGTGATCCCGGCGTGCATACAGAGGGAGTAGAAGAAGTGCTCGAAGAGATCGGAGGGGATGTTCCCGAGAGTCTTGTTCCCGAACGTACCGGTATAGACCAGATAGCCCGCGGCCCCCGCAGTCGAGCGCCGCCTGCGCAAGGGATTCGTCCATCGGGATGATGGCATGAGCAAAGCGGCGAATGCCCTTCCCGTCCCCAATGGCTTTTTGACCGCTTCGCCGAACACGATCCCTACGTCCTCGATGGTGTGGTGGCAGTCCACGGAGAGATCACCTTTTGCCCTACAGGTCAGGTCGAATCCGCCGTGTTTTGCCATGCCGGTGAGCATGTGATCGAAGAACGGGATGCCGGTCTCTACCGAGACCTTTCCCGTCCCGTCGGGATTGAGCATGAGGGTGATCGCGGTCTCTTTTGTCTCCCGCGAAATGGTAACTTTTCTCATCGAGATTCCTCTAGTGCCTCTGATAGGTTAATCTTTCCGCTGTACAGCGCCGAGCCGAGCACCGCCCCGTACGCCCCTGCCCCCTTTAAGGCTGCGACATCCGCCCGGGCCGAGACCCCGCCGGCAACGACCACCGGGATTTTCACACTCCGGATAAGCCGGCGGACCGGTTCAGCAGCAATCCCGCCCTGAAGCCCTTCGACATCGACATTTGTGTAGAGCAGGTATCCGGCGCCAAGCGCCTCAAACCGCTGCGCCCAGGTAATATAATCGCCGGCGGTCTCCTGCCAGCCATGGATCGCAACCTCGCCGCCTTTTGCATCAACGCCGGCCATCACCCGGTCGCTCCCGAACTCCTGCGAGAGGGTCTTTATACTCTCCGGTTCTTTTATCGCAAACGTAGAGAGGATGATCCTTGAAACGCCGGTTTCGAGCCAGCGGGCACCGTCTTTTACCGAACGAATTCCCCCACCAAGCTCTATCTCGACACCGGTCTCTTTGACGAGTGCCCGGATCAGATCGGCATTCTTTGCCGATTCCCCAAATGCACCGTCGAGGTTGACCACATGGAGTGCGTCGACACCGGCATCCAGCCAGCGGCGGGCGCAGGTGAGGGGATCGCCGTATGCGGTTGCACTCTCCCGTTTCCCCTGCACGAGCTGGACGCACCGGCCGCCAAGGATGTCCACCGCGGGAAAGATTCTCATGATGCTAGCGGATCATCCGTTCGATCGACATCACGAGGATGTCGCGGGCGCCGGCACGTTTTAGGGCATTGATCAGCGTGTAGACCCGTTCTTCGTTGACCACAGCGTGGACGGCTACGAGATCCTCGGTCGATGCGACGTCCATCACGGTCGGGCCGGAGAGGCCGGGCAGCACGCTTTTCACCTTTTCGAGTGCCACCCGTTTCACGTTCATCATCAGGTAGCACTGGCCCCCGGGCACGGATCACACTTTCAAGGGCAAGATGGATCTCGTCGATCTTCTCCCGCTTTGCCGCAAGCGCCTTATGGTTTGCGATAAGGTGAGTCGAGGTGACGAGCACCTCGTCGAGCACCCGAAGGCGGTTGGTCTTTAAGGTGTTCCCCGAGCTCGAAAGATCGACAATCGCATCGGCAATCCCGAGGTGGGGTGTTGCCTCGCACGCCCCGCCGACAAGAACGATCGTGACCGGCACGTGCCGGGCCGCGAAGTATTTTTTTCGTGGTCACGGGAAACTCGGTCGCTATCTTTGCCCCTTTGAGCTGTTTTACGCTCGTAACGGGAGAATCCTCGCGGACGGCAAGCACGAGTTTTGCCTTTCCTATCTGGAGATCGAGGAGTTCCTCGACATCGGACTCCCGTTCGCAGACCATATCGTGGCCGGTGATCCCGAGATCGGCAGCACCGGTTGCCACGTACTCGGGGATATCGATCGGCCGGGCAAAGAGGATCTCCACATGGGGGTCGAGCGTCCGGGCAATGAGCTTGCGCTCGGCAGTGTCCTGCAGGTGGAGCCCGCTCTTTTCCATGAGGTCCATGATCGGCGCTGCAATCCTCCCTTTGTTGGGGATGGCAAGCCGGATCATGCCGGAAAAAGGAGCGGGATTTCCTGCCGGTGCAGGGAGATGAATTTTACCGCTTTTTTTCGCTTTAGAAGGTCTTGAGCTCGCCACGGATTACCTTCTCCGTGATGTTTGTGACGTTTGCCAGGTTGTCGTCCACGATTTCCCGGACCTCGCCGTTGATCTCCTTTAAGGTAGTGCCTTTTTTCGGCAGCACCTGAACACTTGCCATGAGCGGTTGGTCGATCGGTTTACCGATCTGGGAGAGAAGCCGGACGTACATCTCGTCAACACCGGCGACTTTCTTCACGGTTTCCTGTGCGATCTGGGTGGAGAGGAGGTTGTAGATCTTCCCGATATGGTTGATCGGGTTCTTGCCGCTCGTTGCTTCCATGCTCATCGGGCGGTTGGGGGTGATGAGCCCGTTGCAAGCGGTTGCCCCGGCCAACAGAACCGTCGTCGCCCATCTCAGCGGAGGTACCGGTGACAGTCAGGAAAACGCTCTTGTTCTTGATATCGTCGGCGGTGTTGACGTTGACTACGACTTTTCGGGATGTGCTCTTCTTTGCAACTTTTGTGATCTCCTCGTTTAAGAGCGACATGTAGTCCTGGTATTCCCGGATATCGGCACAGTACTTGTCGACAATGGCGCAGGCGATGGTAAGCGTGATGGTGTTCCCGTTACGGAGCCCCATGATCTTGATATCCTGTACCGATTGCCGGGTATTTCTTACGGAGTTTTGTGTCGATATAGTTCGAAGCGTTTCTGATGATGGTCTCCACATCGGAGAATGGGGCATGACCTACACCAAAGGAGGTATCATTTGCCCGCGGGACTTTTCCGGCCTTGGGCTTGAAAACGTCCCGGAGATCGGTGGAACCGGTCCCGAGCCGGCTGTCAATGATGATATCCCTCTTCAGGTTGAGTTCGGGAAGGATCTTGTGCAGGTAATCGTGGGCAGCTTCCACTGCAACCGCATCGGTCGGGATGGTAACGCCGTCGAACTGCTTGGTAGCACGGCCGTCGATTAAGATATAGATCGGCCGGATCATCTTCCCGCCACCGAACTTCGGGCAGGACTCGCCGGCAACGACTTCGCCCTGATCGGTATTGTGGTGGAGGACGACGCCGAAGTGTTCGATATAGGTCTTGCAGAGGGCCTGGGAGATGGATTCCGCAATACCGTCTGCAATACTGTCGGGGTGCCCGAGGCACTTGCGTTCGACAAGTTCGATCTGCTGCTTTTCCAGAGGGATCTGGTTCAGTGCTTCAATCTGGATATTTCGTCTCATTGAAAATTTCCTCGGGTTTTCTCCGTAATCGTACTAATAAAAGAGACTGGCATTCATATAACCATTTCTTCTTAAGCAAGTCCAGACAGGGAAAAAATTCCTATGAGTAATAATAAAGGGGGATCTTCCAGCGTTTCCCGGGAAGATTAAAAAAAAATCTAACGCCTGAGGAATTTCTGGAGGATGGTCATATCGCTCCCCTTGGGCGTTCGCTTGACGGGCGGCCTGCGGGGCGGTTCTTCCTCCTCGTCTTCATCACGGACTTCCTCGATCCGCGGAAGTTTTTTGAGGTGCGGTGCGGTTGTTGCTGCAGCGGCGGGGGCTGGCATCCGGGGAAGGGTCTTTGCATGCCGGGTGGCAGTTGTCTCAGCCTTTGCACGCCCCAGTTTTGTCCCGCAACCGGGGCAGAAGTTTGCTTCTGCGGGCAGCTTCTTTCCGCAGTTAAAGCAGAACTGGGGGTTCTCGGCCGGCTCTTCATGGACAACCTGCCGGCGGATGGTCGGCATCTCGACCGGGGTGACTTCGGGGACCGGTTCCGGCTCGGGCACCGGGCGGCGGACGGGTTCGGGTGTCGGGCTTCGGATCGGGCGGATTGTTGTCTGCCGCATTGGCTGGACCGGGCTCTTCATGGCCGAGCGGACAGCAGTCTGGACCTCGGGTTTTCTTATGAGCAGCGTATCGGATCTCACCGGTTGCTGCTGTTCCCCGACCGCTCTTACCTGGACACGGCGGTGATGGGGGCGGACCTCCGGTTCCGGCTCTTCGGGCTCCGGTTCACGAACGATCGGCATCAGGCGTTTTACCGGCGGCTGGCGTTCGTGTTCCTTGAGGGGCTTGTGGGCCGGGCGGAGTTCATCGTGCCGTGCTGCAGGTTTTGCCGGGCGGGCCGGGGATGCTGCAACCGGTTCTTCATCCCGAATCTCCTCGATCAGGGGTTCTTCGGCAGGTTGTTCCCGTGCGGGAGGTGCCGCGGCCCTGCGCTGTTTTTTGCCGCCCGCCTCTTCGTGCAGCATCGATATCCAGTCATCGACCTCTGCCGAACGGTCGGTACCGTCCTGGGTAAAGACCAGTTTCATAGTCTTGACATCATCATCGTCGACAGATTTCACCGAGAGGACGAGCACCGGGTCGGAGCTCTCGGAATATTCGACGGAGCTGTCGGCAATGGTATTACGGGGAACGTCTTTTGCAGTGACGCGGATCTTCTTTTCCTGGGAATCTATCAGAAAGATCCGCTGGTTGGTAAGGTACGCATGAAAAGCGAATTTCTTTACCGAGACGTTTAAGGAACCGATCAGGATCTGTTCACCGGGCTGGAGGACGCGGGAGAGCCCGCCGTCTTCCTCCTCTTCTTCATTGCTTCCCGGTTCCGCTGCGGGCTTTTCCTGCTCCCGCTTTGGCGCCTGCCTCTGGGGGACGTTCCGCTGCGGGGCCGATGAAGAGCGGCCGGCTGCGGACCGCGCCGGAGCATCTTTCGGGATCTCGCCCCCGCAGTACCCGCAGACCTCGACATCATCCCGGATATTCATCCCGCAGTGCGGACACTTTTTCATCAGATCTTCTCCCTAACCCCGTACCCAGTGTTGATAAGTATAATGTTTTCTTATGATATGAAAAATGCTCTGGTGCCTCTTTTTGGTAATTACGGGATAAACCAAGTCTCCCCGTTATGCAGTACCGGCGGAAAAGTACCGGGCACGCAGGCTGTTTACGGCCGTATCGATCGCGGCATCATCAGAAATCTCGTGGATATAGATAACCGCTGCCGGGCGGCAGGCGGTAACGATGCTGTTCAGCCTGCACGCGGTCTCGTCCCCGTCAAGATAACAGGCATCGGACATGACAGCTCCGATCCCCCGGTCAATCCGTTCCGAAAAACCCTCGTGGCATCCTTCGAGATGGCAAAGCCGGCCTTGTGCATACACCATGAAAATACCCTTGGCGCGCCCGGCCTCCTCGTCCGCGAGACAGAATGAGGAAAAATCCTCTTCCCCGTATGCGTTCAGGAACCGCCGGTATACAAGGTTGCTCCGCAGCCGGAAATCTGCCATGACCTGGCCGAGCCGGCTGTCCTGGTACTTCGAAAGTTCCTGACCGGACTCTTTTACCAGGGTAGAAAATGCCGGCTGTGCAAGCGCTTCTTTCACTGTCCGTTTCGACTGGGTGAAGAGGTCGTGGCGCAGGCCTTTGAGGAACTGGAGTTTAAGGGGCCGGAAATAGAGGGTCTTGGTCTCCCCGGGAACTGCAAGCGTCCCGTCGCGGAGAGCGGAAAATGCAACCGGGATGCCGTCGATTGCCCGTGCCTGCCGTACCGGCCGGTGCACGGGGGCCGGTGCAGGAACCGCTGCCGGGTGAGGTGCCCTGATACGGTAGCCGGTCGTTCTGACGCGGGAAGCCGGTGCCGGCTTTTTCTCCGGTTCGTGGTTTGCGAGCACCGCCCAGTCGTCAGCGGTTTTTGCGGAATTGAGGTACTGGCGCCAGCGCGGATCGGAAATATGGGCGATCGAGACGAGCCGGAACCGGTTTTTCTCGGGAACGAACTTGGCGCCGCAGTGGGAACAATCAAGGTAGTAATCGGTGGGCGGGATCCCAAAGAGCCGTTTTCCCTCAACCCGGTTGAGAATGCCGGTCTTACAGACCGGGCACCGGGCAAGCCATGCATCGCCAGCACCCCCCGCGTTTGCCGGACTGACTGCAGATCCCTGATCTCCCGAGCCGATATGCCAGGTCCATGCGGAGATCAGCCGGATCCCTTTCATCTGCGTGCGGGTCTTTGTATCGAGCATATCTGCCGGTTCGGCAAGGCCGGCATCTGTGAGCACCGCGGCAACGGCTGCGGCAGGTACTGTCTGGTCGCCGCCCAGCCGCTGTGAGAGGCAGTCGCCAAGGCCCGGGACCGTGCGCTCGCCTTTTTCCATGGTTTTTAAGGGAAGAGTCCGGAGGACTTCGGCGTTGAGGCACTCCATGGCGACCGCAACAAGGTCAGCGTTCACCTCCATCCCGTCACGGGCAACAGGGAGCCGGCCCACCCGTCGGCTGATCGTCTCGCATGCAAGGGCACGGATTTTTTCCGGTATCGGGAGGAACTGGGGAGCTGCCATGATAGTATTTCGCTCCTATCAATAGGCGGGATTCAGGGATAAACGCTTCCCGCCCGACACAAAATGACAGCACCGGGTTTTTGATGCCAAAACGCCAATGCAGGATCATGGATGTGGGCAGCCCGGATCCTTTAATTGCGGCGCTCCTTTCCCTTCCCGGGAACGACCGGTGGACTGTCGATACGGTCTGTGCAATACCGGGCGTGACCCTGTATGCAGTCCGCTCGTTCGATGGCGATGCACTCCGGTTTTCCCTGCCGATCATTGTCCGCCGCCCGCTTGCCCGGGAGATCCCGCTCGATCCCCGGGGGGCAAACGGGGCCGTTGCTTTTATCATCGAACGGATCAAGCAGAGGGCGGCAACCGACCCGGCGCTCGGCCCGCTTTGCGGGCGGGGGACGCGGTTCCCTCAGTATTATGCCTCGACAGTAGAGCCCTATACCCTCACCGCCTCCCCGGCTGCACTTGCCACCGATCTCTGGCACGCGGATACCAGAAACTTCGCGGACTACAAGGGCATCCACCTGGTCCTCTGCGGAGCCGTACCGTATCCTGAATACCTCACGCCCAGGGCCATCGGAACATTCTGCGAACAGGCAGCGACCCTCTGCGATGCGGTCGCGGGAATGGCCTGCACCCTCCCGGTCCGGGTCCTCGAACCGGCCTGGATTGCCTCGCTCGACCAGCAGCTCCTGCGCGAATCGCTGCCATCGCTCGGGCTCGTGGCATTTGTCGGAGACGGGGCCCGGCCGGCCCGGCAGTGTACGCAGTACCGCAGTTACTTTAGGACCGCCGGCCCCAAGAGCGGGGTAAACATCCCGTTTGCCTGCCCAAAAGAACTCGGGCCTGTCGAAATCGAACTGCCCGCAAGCCACACGATCGTTACCGGTCTCGGGATAAAGCAGCGGGAGGTCTTTGCAATAGCAGGGTCGAACGCACAGGGAAAGACCACGTTCCTTGAAGGGATCGTAGCAGGACAGGACGACCATGCGGCCGGTGACGGGCGCGAACTGATCGTGACTGTTCGGGGCGTTTGCGGGGCCGAGGCTACCGGCTGCGAACTTGCCGGGGCTGATGTGAGTATGTTCTTTTCCGAACTACCACCCGGGATGGAGGGTACGGTTAAGGCCGCCTACGGGGCGGGGAGCGGGTCGATGACGATGGCGGCCGAGATTCAGGACGCAGTCGCCCGCGGTGCCCCGCTCCTCATTATCGATGAGGACCGGGCCGCGGCAAACCTCCTTGCCCGGAGCTGTCTCCAGGGAAACGAGGTCACGCCGCTTGCAGAGATCCTTGCCGGCAATCGCGGGAAACTCCAAAATACGGCACTCGTCTTTGCTGCGTGCGCCATGGACACCCTGATTGCACAGGCAGACCGGATCATGGTCCTCGAACGGCACGCAGCAACCGCAATCGACCGCGATGCATTCAGGTGCAGGGTGGTGGCAATGCTTGAAAAAACTGCAGCAGATCTTTCCTGAAACCGACCGGGGTTCCCGATAATGCATGGCAGATTCATGCAAATGTGACAATCCTCAAATATGATCACAGGGAAATTCGGATACCATGAAGGTCGTACTAGCAGTTGCTCCCGAGAAATTCCGGGACGAAGAACTGGCAGAACCAATGGCTGCGCTCAAACAGGCAAATATCTCTTTTGATATCGCGTCAACCCGTCCCGGTACCTGCACCGGGATGCTCGGCGCAAAAGTGAATGCCAATCTCTCGTTCGACGATATCGATCCGAAAAACTACGACGGCCTGATCGTCATAGGGGGATCGGGGAGCCAGACCTACCTGTGGGAGGACGAACTGCTCGTACGCCTGGCCGGCTTCTTTGCAGAGACTGACAAGGTAGTCGCTGCAATCTGCCTTGCCCCGGTGGTACTCGCACGCTCCGGTATCCTGAAACAGAAAAAGGCGACGGTATACAACAGCCAGACTGCGGTCTTCGAGATGAAGAAGGGGCATGCGGTCGTGCTCAACGACCCGGTAGTACAGGATGGGCGGATCATTACCGCGAACGGTCCTCAGGCGGCAAAAGCCTTTGCTGCTGCCGTGGTAAAGGAACTTACCTCGGATCCGTGGGGAACCCCCTCGGGCAAGGGATTCCAGTTCTGATTTTTTTTGTGCCATTACCTTCGCGCTGTCTTTTTTTATGTCAGGATTCGGGAAAAAACCCAAAGATGATCCGGTGACAATCCGGGCCCGCTTTTATTCGGGAACGTGAGACCCGGGAAAAACGCTTATTGGTTCCCACGCCAAAGGCCATTATGAAAAAACCGCACGCTGGATCGAAATCCTCTCCCACCACAAGACTGACCGATTCAGCTGCCCGGTTAATGGTGTCAAATCTCTGTAAGAAACACAGCGCTTTTCTCGCATTTTATTCCGACAATAAAGCTGCCATCGATGCCATAACCATTACCTGGACGATCAATACGTATGCAAAAAAAGAGGGGAATTCCTCACCGGCAACTAACACGATCATTTTAAAAAAATATCCCAAATCCCCCGAGGACGCACGGATCGTTGCCCATGAAATCGTACACCTGCTGCTCTGGAACGAGGGATACCCCTATATCGTGGCGAACCCTCAAACCGACGATGACCATCCCCGCCTGCTCCACGATCTTGCCCTTGCGCTCCAGGAGCCGGTTTTTGAACCCCTTGTTGAATCGAGGATAAAAAAATATTTCCGAAAATTCTGTTCGGATAACGCGAAAGAGGCAATAAAAGGCCTGTCAAAATTCCTTGAAAACAAGGAAAATGTCCGTGGTAAGATCACCGATCCGCGCATGCTCCTGTATTACAGCTGTGGGTATGCGAAATGGTGCCTGTTGCTCGAAGCCACCTGCGACAAAGAGAAGGCTGATGAATATTCCCGAAAGTTTACTCATCACTTTGGCAGCGATATTGTTCCCTGTGCAGAGAAGATCGTGGCGGACGGTCAAAAAATACTCGACCCGTTCCCCTGAATCCGTGATAATGATATTCGAGACCCTGCTTCAGGATGAGGCCTGGAAATTCGATTACCAGTACCAGGACGAACTCAACCGGTTTGTTATTAACCGGTGACCGGGAAAGGCTTGTTAAAAAAAAGAATGATTGCGGGGAGACCGTATCCCACGGTCCGGTTCCCCGTCAGGCCCGGGACCGTTATTTTCCGGTCACCATCCGCCGGATCGTTGTTACCATCCCGGTAAACTCTCCTTCATCCGGCATGCCTTTCGCAAATTCCACATCGCTCGTCCGCTCAAGGAGCGTGGCTATGGTATCGGAACCGGCCCGGCCGGATGCGGCAAGAACGGATACGAGTTCTGCATTGGTGAGCTCGCGCCGGTCGCCATGGTCGTCCGAGAGGAAGACCCGGGCTGCCCGCCCGGCTAGGCCGTATGCGTCCCGGTACTCGTGGCGGTGGTAGGCTGCTTCAGCCTCTGCGAGCAGGCGCAGGGCCTCCTTGCGATAATCGAGCGGGACCGGAGCCGGCCGTACCTGCCGGGCAGCCTGCGGGAGGGCCGGTTTTTTTGCCTTCAGGCGCCGCCAGATCAGCCACACGCAGACCGCTGCGATAACAAGAACCACCGCAATGATTGCGATGAGCAGGTAGTCCGGCCCATTCTCATTCAGGCCAAGCGAGACCTCCGTCACGTTCCCGTTCTCGACCGTTGCGTTGACAAACGCCGGGGTCCCTTTATCCGTGAGGTAGGTCACGTTCACCATTGCCCCGGAGAGTGTCACGTTCATAAGCGTGGTATTCCGGGAGTATCCCTTGTCGCCGAGTGTCCGGACAAACGACTGGTAGGTAGTATTTGCCGCAAGCGGTGCGGTCACGTTGAGGGCGGCCGCCGATTGTTCGGTTACCGAGGGGACGACACCCTGTGTCATGGCACCGTTCAGATTCACCTGCTCTCCTGCGGCATTCTGGTACGTCATGGCAAAGGAACCGTCGGAGCCGGATGTGGGATTCGTAGTCAACGGACGCCCGGGAATAGCCATCGGCAACAAGGGTCTCGTTTACCTGTTGTACGAGCGGGTCAGCATCGAGGGCCTGATTGCAATGCGTTCTTTTCCTGCTCCTTTTCCGCCGCCTCAGCGCTGGAGCTGCTCCTTTAGTGCAGAAGGTGTCCTGCGACATCTGGTTATTCTGGAGTGCCGAGGAAGACGATTGCGATGCATCGCGCCCTGCCTGCTGCTTGTACCGACACCGACTGCTGCACGATCTGGACGAGCTCGACCCGAACGCCGAGGTTGCTGCGCTACGCTTGTACTCGTCTGCTGTCCTCCCTGCGACTGTGCGTAGCTGCGACGGGGTCCTGCACGAAGTGGACCGTGATCGCCGGCAGCGTCACCTGGGTTGCCGAGGATCGGAATACTGGAAGGCGACCTGGATCTGGATAGACTCCGGAGTGTTTCGAAGGTCCCGGCGCTGATGTTGAGATATGAGTATTCCCTGATGGAATCGTGGTGGTATAGACCCGGTTCTTGGTGCTCGTTAAGCTTGAACCGGTGTTCTGGAGCTGTTCGACTGTGGTAAACTGGAGTGTCCCGTCGATATCATGGTCGTACGTGTTCGAGACGGGAAGCGAGATTGCGGCAGTGTCCCCGAGCGCAAAGTAGTAGTCCGTTTTGTCGGACGTGATCGTGATCCCGGAGGCAGACGCCGCCGGGACAAGCATTGCAACAAAAAGGAGCAGGACAAGGCCTGCATGCCACGCCTTCATTGGATGATCCGCCCCCTGCCGTACCGGAGCCAGAACTCGATACAGAGCAGCACGAGGGCTGCTGCAATGAAGTAATCCTTAATGCTCGTGTCCTCTTTCTCGTGTACGATATCGGAACTTAAGCCCGAATAGACTTCCCTGAGGGTCTTGTCATCGACCGACTTGAAATATTTCCCGCCGGTCTGGTCGGCGATCGACTGGAGCGTCTTCTCGTCGAGTTGCGTGTACTGCGGGTTGCCCAGCCAGTCGTACCCGAGGATCGTTGGGGTCGTTGTCCCGAGGCCCACGGTAAAGACCGGGATGCCTGCGGATTTTGCAAGGGCAACCTGCTTCGTCGGGAGTAATCACGCCTGCGTTGTTCACGCCATCGGAGAGCAGGATGATCACGCTTTTCTTGTTCGGTACCGATTGGGCCATATCGACCCCGAGCGCGAGGCCGTCGCCGATTGCGGTTTCCCCGCTGCTCGGCTGGATTGCGGCAATCTTCTCGATACCCGGTCCTTGTCCTGGCTTAAGTACGCTGCCGTGGTTGCCCCGGACTGGAACGTAATAACCCCGACCGAGTCCTTCGGGTCGAGGCTGCGCACCAGCTGTTCGGCAGCGGTCTTTGCCGCCTCGATGCGCGTGGGCTGGTAATCGCTTGCCTGCATACTGCCCGAGATATCGAGGACAAGGATGACGTTTGTCCCTTCCTTGGTCTGTTCGAGCGGGATGTGGGGATCGGCAAGGCCGATAACCAGAAGGCCGATGACCGCAAGCGCTACGATGAAGAGGATATGTGCCCGTTTCGATTTCCGTGCATCGCCGAGCGCGGATTTCACGAACGCTATCCGGGAAAAGGCAATTGCTTCCTGCTTCTTTTTCCGGGTGATATACCAGTAGACGCCGGCAAGCACCGGTAGTAAGAGGAGGGCAAAAAGCCAGGCCGGCTCATAAAACCCGGACATAGCCAGCCCTCCTCTTTGCTACCCCGCCAAAGAACCGTTTCAGCGGTATATCGTAGGGTTCATCTGTCAAAAGCGCCGCCTCCGGGATCCGGTTCTTCTGCAAAGTCCGCGTGCAGGCGCCGGTCTGCCTTCCGTGACGAGCTCGCTGTAACGCTCGCGGAATACCGGGTCCGAAGTATCGACTGAGCACCTGCTCACCGGTCTCGGGATCTTCGAGCTCGATCAATCCCACATCGGGCAGGTCGAGTTCCCGGGGGTCGGCGATCCGGATCGCAAGCACCTCGTGGCGGCGCCGGAGGATCCGGAGCGGCAGGAAAAAGTCCGGGGATGCAAAGTCCGAGAGTATCACGATCGAGCACCGGCGCGAGAGGGCGCCGGCAAGGAACCGGGCCGCTGCGGCCAGATCGGTCTTTTGTGAGGCGGCTTTATGGTCGATCATCACGTTGAAGAGGTTAGCCAGGTGTTTTCTCCCGCGTTTGGCCGGGATGAACTTCTCCACCCGGTCCGAGAAGAGCACTAAACCGATCCGGTCGTTGTTCTTTATTGCGGCAAACGCCAGGCTTGCCGTCACTTCGAGGATCTTTCTCTGTTTCGTGGTATCTGATCCAAACCCTGATGAGCCGGAGATATCCACGACAAAGTAAAACGTCTGGTCGCGCTCCTCGGTGAACTCCTTGATGAACGGGCGACTGTAGCGTGCCGTCACTTTCCAGTCGATCGAGCGGACATCGTCGCCGGGCACGTACTCGCGGATCTCGGAGAACTCGATGCCCTGTCCCTTAAAGACCGAATGGTGCGGCCCGGACTGGAGCCCTTCGACAAGGATGCCGGTCGCAAGATCGATCTTCTTTAACTGCCGGATCAGTTCGGCACGGTCGTCCATCCTTCTTCCCCCGCAAAGGAACGGCTTGTTTCGGACAGGAAAAATGCCCTGCCCGGCATCTGCACTGCACGGGTCATGGCGATCACGGCACCCTGACAACGCCGAGGATGCGGTCGATGATCCGGTCGGTTGTTACCCCGTCCGCTTCCCCTTCGTAGGTGAGGAGGATGCGGTGCCGCAGTACATCGTGGGCAACTGCCTTGACATCTTCGGGGATCACATAGCCGCGGCCGGCAAGGAGCGCATGGGCCTTGCCGCCGAGGACTAAAAAGATCGTGGCACGGGGCGAAGCGCCCAGAGCGATGTACTTTGCCTCCTCAATTCCGTAGGTATCGGGGTGGCGGGTAGCATCCACGAGCTCGCAGGCGTACTTCTTGATCGCCGCATCCGCGTACACCTTCTGGGTGAAGGCCTGGATCTCGAGGATCTTCTCTTTGGTCACAACCTTTCTCGGAGTGATCGTGGTCCCTTCCGTGAACCGGTCGAGAACGGTGACCTCGTCGTTCTTCTCCGGGTAGGTCATGAGCACCTTGAACATGAACCGGTCCACCTGCGCCTCGGGCAGGGGATACGTCCCCTCGGACTCGATCGGGTTCTCGGTTGCAAGCACAAAGAACGGTTTCGGGAGCGCATGGGTCTCGCCCTGGATCGTCACCTGCCGCTCCTGCATGGCTTCGAGAAGGGCGGACTGCACCTTGGGCGGCGCCCGGTTGATCTCATCTGCGAGCACGAAGTGGGCAAAGACCGGCCCCCTGATCGTGGAGAACGTGGAGTCCTTCTGGTTGTAGATCTTTGTCCCCATGATATCGGCAGGCAGCAGATCGGGCGTGAACTGGATCCGCACGAAACTGCAGTCGATACACTGCGAGAGGGTCTTGATCGTGAGCGTCTTTGCAATGCCCGGCACCCCCTCAAGGAGCACGTGGCCGTCGGCACAGAGCCCGATCAGCAGGCGATCGATTACGTCACGCTGGCCGACAATAACGGTCTTCATCTCACTGCGGAGCTGGTCCAATACCTCAGCATAACCCTTTGCCTGGCTAGTCAGGCTGCTTATTTCGGCATTCATGTATATACCTCGCGGCGGGGTTGCAGGACTGGTGAAATTGTCCTGCCGCACTGCGTTTTTGGAACGGTATCGGGGTGTTTGTTCCGGCTGCATTTGTGCCGGGGGACAAAGGGAAAATTTTCTCCCAATCCACTGCCCCTTCCATTCCGGTTTCCGCCTATTGTATGATCCCGGGATATCTGGAGGATGGTTTAAATGCTTTCCTTGGGGCAGCTGGTGCAGGATAAATGCTTTCCGGGAAAATGCGTGCAGGGGCGCAAATATCCTGCCATAATTATCTCTGTGACCGGATAGACGGCCGGTGCGCCTGTCGGCCGGGCCGGACGGCCCCGCAGGAAATCCTTCCTGCCCGTCAGCAGTGATTGTGGTGGTGGTGCTGACGGATACGGCACGAGCCCGGCCCGTTCGTGAACCACTGCTACCAATGACGGGAAACGGTGCCGGTCCCGGGGCATATGCGTATTTTTTTGTTTCCGCATGGTGCAAAAATCATTCGCAAT
>Ga0268356_10420_pt1 | contig 17242 bp, 17 predicted proteins | sample BioMet10_FD_194415 | JGI IMG/M metagenome (GOLD analysis project Ga0268356, IMG submission 194415) | Sewage microbial communities from Oakland, California, United States - Biofuel 10 (PacBio Assembly) | ecosystem: Engineered > Wastewater > Sewage > Unclassified | place: USA: California | collected...
CTCGACCAGACCCACGAGAACCACGACCACGACATGGGCTACCCTCTACGGTGACCTTGACGGCGAGGGAGATGGCGGGCGCCACACGGGCACGAAGACCATGAGCATGAGGGCCACCATCACCACCACGAGCACCGTACGCTCGCCGACGTCACGGCGATCCTCGATGCGTTCGACCCTTCCCGTACGCACGCTCGCTACGGCGCGACGCGTCTTCGACATCCTCGCGGCCGCTGAGGCCAAGGCCCATGGTACCGACGTCGGGCACGTGCGCTTTCACGAGGTGGGTGCCGTGGATCGATCGTCGATATCGTTGCCGCCGCATGGTGCCTCGACAACCTCGATGTGACCGACGTGATCGTCTCGCCGCTGGCGGAGGGGGAGGGTTCGCGTGCGCACCGCGCACGGCGTGCTGGGCGTCCCCGTCCCTGCCGTTGCCAACATCATTGCGAGCGAGGGTCTCGCTCTCGCACGGCTTCACGAGAGGGCGAGTTCGTGACTCCACGGGACGCGCGATCGCGGCGGCTGTTCGCACGCGCGACGACCTTCCCGAGACGTATCGCGTTGCTTGGCGTTGGGCATGGGCTTTGGTAAGCGCGCCTACGATCCGCCGTCGACCGTCTGTGGAATGCTCATCGAGGAGGTGGCTGGCACACCTGTCGCGAAGACGTCCTTCTCGACACCCGACCTCTGGAAGCTCGAGACCGAGGTGGACGACTGCACGGGCGAGGCCGCTCGGGCACGTGCTCTCCCGCCTCTACGATGCGGGTGCCCGCGAAGCGCACTTTCTACCCCGTCGTCATGAAGAAGGGCAGGCCAGGCCATCAGATCGAGGTGCTTTGCGACGAGAAGGAACATACCCGTGCTCGAGCGGGTGATCTTCGAGGACACCACCACGATCGGTATCCGTCGCATGCCCCTCTGGCGCACTGCCCTACCGCGCGAGGAGGTCGAGCTCGCAACGACGTGCGGTGCCGTTCTCGCCAAGCGCGTGACGCTGCCTACGGGAGCCGTGCGCGTCTATCCCGAGTACGAATCCGTTGCCGCCGCCTCGCGCGAGAGCGGCACCCCCTTCCAGGACACCTATCGCGCTGCGGTGGCCTCCGCCGAGAGCCGCGAGGCGTAGAGGCGGAACGCTGCGATGACGTTGGTGCAGGAGCGTTGCGTCGCACGGACGGTTTACGGTTAAAAACCGTCCGTGCGACGCGTTAGTGACGAGAAAGACATCCGTACGGACGAATCATGCGCGAAAACCGTCCGTGCGACGCAACGCTTCCACGCGTTCCCAGATGACCGTGCATGGCAACGAACGAGCCCACGAGTGCCGCCCGCATAGGGCACGAGATAGCCTGGATTGCCAAAGACTGCGGCCACCGCCATAAGCGGCGAGCCGTATGCCGGGGTGCTGACGAAGGCGAAGTTGGTGTCGAGGACCTTGTTGAGCGGGTAGATCACGGCGAGGTAGGCGGCCACGAAGGCAATCGAGATTCGCAGGTCCTTGCGTCTCGGATGAAGGTCACCGCCCACCAGAAGCATGAGCACGAAGGCGACGAGAAGCCCATGCTCCGCAAAGCCGCAAAGACACGGATAGGTGTATGGCGCACAGTTTGTCCAGCCGGGGAACACGAGCGCGAGCAGGGCGCCCAGTAGTCCGAGCGTAAAGACGACCTCTCCCGTGGCGCGATTGGGTCGAAGTGCGTAGACAAGCAGCAGGTACTCGCACATGTTGCAGGTGTGGAGCGGCCACCACTGCGGGCTGAACACGCCCCATGAGGCCATGAGGACGTCATCGCCTACGAGAAGCGCGAGCGGCACGAGGGCGACGACGAGCATCATGCGTCGTCGGGGACTGCCCTTCTCGGTACCTCTTGGCAGACCGCAGTAGCCACGGACCACGAGCACGTCCAGCATGGCGACGGCGACGAGCCAGGCGACGTGTGCGGAACCAAAGGTCGAGAAGCCCACGCCGCTGCCCCACATGGCTGGCTCGGGCGTGAGAAAGCCATATCCGTCCAACTCGCCCGCCGCCCTAGTTGTCCGATCTCGAGAAGGCGTTGCGCATGCGCATGCTCGTCTCGTAGAGCACGTGGTCGAGAAGGTCGTCCGTCTCGGTGCGCAGGAGCGCGGCTATGCGGCGATTGGCCTCCTCGAGCGGCTCGTGCGCCGCCACGCAGTCCACGTCGTCATCGCGGATGGTGCGGTCGGTCTCACCGATGACGGCACGGGCGGGCGGCACCTACCTTCTCCTGGTAGCGCTCCACGTGGGGTTGGCTGGCCCCGAAGTTGGCGTCGGCGAGCGCCGCTACGATGCGGTTGGGCCCAGTAGAAGCTCTCGGTGGTCACGCGCGTGGTGGTGTCCGCGAGGTAGCCAGGCGTGGTGGTGACGTTGGCGTAGAAGGGCACGAGCACGTTGAAGACGTTGGAGCCGTAGGCTATCCACTCGAGCGCGCGCGATGCGAGGGGCTCATAGGGGCGAAGCTGGAGCACGGCGAGGTGGTTGTTGCGGTTGATGCCGATGGGACGATACATGCCCCGCGAGGCCGGCGTGCCGAGCGTGCCGTAGGGATCGAAGGGAGTGCCCTGGTAGTGGAGGGAGAGGACGTACTTCACGTCCTCGATGGTGACCTTTCGCTCGGGTACGCGACACCAGGGGATGTCATCATCCTCGGGGCGGTAGTCGGCTGCGGGGCCGTCCCAGGTGTTGCTCGTGGCGTTGAGGTAGCGCTGCATGGCCCAGGCGCGAGGCGTGTTGTACACGTGGTCGGCATCGGAGCGCGAGCCGAAGGCATCGCGCGGGTTGAGATGACCGTCGAGAGAGACGTCGAGGTGGTTCTCGTCGACGAAGGTGCCCATGTCGGCCGAGCACAGGTGCTCGCGCTTCTCCCCAAGGGCGTCGGCGAGGTCGAAGGAGTCGAGCCCGAGCTGGTTGGGCATGGTGACGTAGCAGTCGTCGGGGACGCGACGAGCGATCCAGTGGTGACCACCCACGGTCTCCATCCACCAGATCTCGTTGACGTCACAGAACGCGATGCCGTTGCTCTCATAGGTGCCGTAGCGCTCGAGAAGGTCCCCGAGGATCCGCACCCCGTCGCGCGCGGAGCGCATGTAGGGGAGTACGAGCGTGACCATGTCCTCCTCGCCGATACCGCCTGCGACCTCGGGCCCGTATCCCTCATCGCCAGGCATGCCCACGGTGGGACGCAGCGTCACGAACGGATCTGCCCCGAGGACGCGCTCGTTGGTGGTGAGGGTCTCGGTGGCGCTCATCCCCACGTTGCGGATGGAGAAGCCCGCCTCCTCCCAGAGACCCTCCTTGCGATCTGCGTTGGGAAGCGTGGTGTAGCGACGGCCACCTTCGGGAAGGGGGATGGTTAGATGCGAGATCACGCTCGTATAGGAGGTCTTGCCCGCGGGGTCCACTACGAGGAACTGCTTGGGGTCGAAGGTCCCACCAGCGGAATCTTCATTGCGAGCCACGATGGTTGACCCGTCGTAGCTGGCGTTTCTTCCGACCAGAATGGTAGTGCAGGGCATAGCTCCTCCTCGGGCGTAGACGTGCGGATGTTCCTATGGTACAGCGTGTGCAGGCGAGACGGGCTTTGGGCATGCGTGTGGGATCGAATCGGGACTTTGTTCTGAACGTGGGCGCATACCCAAGAGAGACGTGTTTTTCAGATATGCGTTTCGACTTGGATCGGTTGTCGATTTCGATCGCAGCTGCATATCTGAAAGGCCGACCCTCGGAGCCTTTTGATGAGAGGGGCCATCCCTACGTGCGGATGGCCCCTCGTCTGCGTCACGCCTGGGCCGTGTCGCCGTTACCAGATGCCGTTGTCAACGTAGAGCTGCATGGGATAGGAGAGGTATTCGACCTGCCTGAGCTTCTCGGCGGTGACGTATCCGGCTGGCGCGCTGATGACGGTCGGGATGCGATTGATCATCGTGGCGCAGGTATGGCGCGGCGTGTCTGGCTTCTTGAGCTCGAACTCGCAGTCCGGCTCGCCGAAGATCTTCCACGTCGCGAGGTCGCCCTCGTCGGGGCCGTAGACCTTACCGATCTGCGACGTCACGATGACCGGCCCCTGGAACGTCTCGGTGGTGACGACGGTGCTCATGCCGATGACCTTGCCGGCGGGAATGGTCTTGCCCATCGTGGAAGAGTAGGTGTCCTGTTCGGCGATGTAGGGGACGTTCTCCTGCTTGTTCGACCTGAGGGTCCAGCCAAAGCGGTTGACCAGCGCCTCGTTGGAGTTCCAGACGTAGGAGGGGACGATGTCGTCGGGGTGGGCGAGCTTCTGCTCGAACTCGTCGGGAGTCATGTCGACGCCATGGACCTGTGCGAGCGCGAGGCCGTAGTCCTCGACGTTGTACGAGACGGCGCCCTCGATGCGGTCGATGCGGTTCACGCCGCCGGCAACGTTGGCGATGATGTTGATCCAGTAGATGTCCTGCATGCCCGATCCGGTGACGGTGCAGCCGGTCTCCTTGGCGATGGCGTCGATCTGGTTGGTGAGCACCGCGGAGGTGGTCCAGGGGTAGATTGCCTCCTCGCAGGTGGTCACGACGTTAATGCCACGCTCGACGCACTTGACGACGTGCGGGTATATGTCGCTCACGAGCGAGAAGAGCGTCATGACGGCGATGTCCGGGTCGGTGTCGTCAAGGACCTTGTCGGCGTCGTCGGAGATGATGGTTCCGACCTTTACGCCAATGCCCGCATAGTCGCCGACGTCTTGCCCGACGACCTCCGGGTTGTTGTCGATGGCGCCGACGATCTCCGCGCCATGCTCGTAGAGGTATCTGAGCGTGAACTTCGACATCTTGCCGCAGCCGTACTGGACTACCCTGATTTTCTCGAGATTCATGTATCCTCCTCTGATGCCCGGTCGCTCCTTCGAGAGCACTACGACTCTTGGTATACGGCCTTGTGCGGGGGGAGGGGAAGGGAAGATAGGCTGCGGATCGTGTTTGTGTCGCAGGCGTCCGGCCTCCTCAGTTGCACCACATTCGCCGAGACGCTCGTCCGTATCGGTTGCGAGCCATCGACGAGAGGTCCCGGAGAGACGAAGAGCGGCCGACCACCGCTGGGTGGTTGGCCGCTCTCTCGCCGAAACGAGGCTCTTGTCGCCAGGCTCTAGGCCTTGAGCTCGTCGGGGTTGTCGGTGACGAGAATCTTGACCTGCTTCTTCTTCTCAGGGCCGGTCAGGGTCTCGAAGCCCTCGCTCACGATGTCGTCGAGAGCGACCTTCTTGGTGATGAATCCCTTGGCGGGAATCTTGCCCTCGCTCATGAGCTTGATGACGTCATCGAAGTCGTTGCCGTTGTAGCAGATGGAGCCACAGAGCTTCTTCTCGGGGATGACGATTGCGTTGAGGTCGAAGTTGATGCTCTTCTCCCAGATGGAGGTGACCACCACGGTGCCGCCGTTGTGGACGGACGCGACCTCGAGGTCGAAGCAGGCCTGGCTGCCGGTGCACTCGAAGGCGATGTCGGCCCCGAAGTTGTTGGTACGCTTCATGATTTCGGCGACCACATCGCACTCGTTGGGGTCGAGGACGACGTCAGCGCCGGAGTTCTTGGCATACTCCTGACGGACGGACTTGCGCTGGATCATGATGACCTGGCTTGCACCCATCGCCCTGAGGCTTTCGACGGTTGCGAGTCCGATGGTGCCGGCGCCTGCGACGACGGCACTCATGCCAGGCTGGAAGTTGCCGGCGCGCAGCGAGTGATAGCCCACGGAGATGGGCTCGACGAGAGCGGCCTTGTCGTAGGGAAGGTTGTCGGGGATCTTGTGCACGAACTTGTGGCGGAAGGTGGTGAAGTCCGCAAAGCCACCGCCCTTGCCCGCGAGTCCGTGGAAGCCGAGGTTCTGGCAGAGGTGGGTGTTGCCGGCCAGGCATGCGGGGCAGGTGTCGTCGCACACGACGGGCTCGACCACGACGCGGTCGCCCGGCTTGACGTTGGTGACGCCCTCGCCGACCTCGACGACCTCGCCAGAGAACTCGTGACCCATGATGACGGGCGCGGCCTCACCAGTGACGGGGTGCGGGGTTCCCACGGGGATGAAAATCGGACCCATAAGATATTCGTGCAGGTCAGAACCACAGATACCGCACCAATGGAGCTTGACCTTGACATCATAGTTGTCATCGATCTGACACTCTGGAACATCCTCGACGCGGATGTCTCCCGCCTTGTACCAACGTGCTGCCTTCATGCGAAAACCCTTTCACTCTGCGCCGGAGGCCTGATGCCTCGGGTTGCTGTTCGAGAGTGTACAGGGGTGTCATGAAGACTTATCGATAACCGCGATAGTGAATTTAGCGGTTGACGTTTGGCGACCGTTGGCGTGGGAGCCAATCTTGAATTTCGGTTGCGACTTTGGCCCATCGACTTCTGCTCTTGATTCAAGTTATTATCACATTGCTTACCTGCGGAAACGTGAGGTGCCAAAATCGAAGCCAGCCTGCGAGAAAGGCACCCGCAGGTAGAACCCTCACGAGCGGGTGCCAAAGTCGATGGGCCAAAGTCGCGTCTCGCCAACGAGAATGGCTCCAGCCAGAAAGGACTACCGCCGCCGTGGCTCTGACGAGAAAGGACGTGCGTCACGCTCGCGCCGCGGCGCGGGCGAGAAGCACGACGCGGCGCAGCGCGGGAAGGCGAGATGCGTCCATGGGTGGCACGCCATCAAGACGATAGGGCATCCCGAGCGCCTGGTACTTGGCCACGCCCAAGGTGTGATAGGGGAGAAGGTCAAGCCCCGCCACGTTGTCCCATCGCGCGATGATGCGGCCCACCGCGGCGAGCTCGTCAGCGCCGTCCGTGATTCCTGGCACCACCACGTGGCGAATTACGGTGGGGATGTTCCGTCTCGCCAGCTCGTCTCCAAGGGCGAGGGCATGCTCGGGACCCATGCCGCAGAGCGTACGGTGCCCCTCGGCGTCTGCGTGCTTGATGTCGAGAAGCACCATGTCGCAGCTATCAAGTACGCCGGAGAGCGCCTTGCTCGGCTCGCCGTCGGTGGGCCAGGTCGCACCGGACGTGTCGAGCACGGTGTGTACGCGGCCCTGCGGACTCTCGTGGGCGGCGCGGAAGACCGCAGAGACGAAATCGGGCTGCACCAGCGGCTCGCCTCCGCTCACGGTGATGCCGCCTTTGCGATAGAAGGGCCGGTTACGCTCGAAGGCATCCATCACCTGCGCGACGCTCGTCTCGGTGCCTGCGGAGAGGTCCCAGGTATCGGGGTTGTGGCAGTAGGCGCAGCGCATGGGGCAGCCCTGGCAGAAGACGACGAGTCTCGTACCAGGGCCGTCCACGGTGCCAAACGATTCGAGTGAGTGGACCCGCCCGCACGTGGCGAGCGAGTCTGTCATCCCTGCGTCTCGGCTGATGTCTCCCGCAGGACTCAACTACATCGACTCGTGGAACGTGCGGGCGATGACGTCGTCTTGCTGCTCGCGCGTCAGCGAGTTGAACTTGACCGCATAGCCGGACACGCGGATGGTGAGCTGGGGATACTTCTCAGGGTGCGCCTGCGCGTCAAGGAGCGTCTCCCGCGTGAAGACGTTCACGTTGAGGTGGTGTCCACCTTCCTCGACATAGCCGTCGATCATGGATACGAGGTTGTCGACCTGGTCGTCAGAGATGCTGCTGGTGCTCATGGCTCCGCTCCTTTCGTGGAAAAACCTGGAAAAGATACCTGTCACCTTTTCCAGGTTACTGGACGTCTATCTCGCAGGCACAGGGGACGGAGTTCTCTATCTGGATGTCGAGTCCGTCAAGATCGAGCTCCTCTCCCGAGAACATGACGGGCTGAGACTTTCCGAGCGCGTTGGGGACGATTGAGAACGTGTTCGAGATGCCATCCTGGGCGTCCTTGAAGGGTAGCTTCGCCACGCTGGCGAGACTTGCCACGGCTCCGTGCGTGTCGCGCTGGTGCATGGGGTTCGCACCAGGCGCGAACGGCGTGCCGGCGCGCCTGCCATCGGGCGTGTTTCCCGTCTTCTTGCCGTAGACCACGTTTGACGTGATGGTGAGGATCGAGGTGGTGGGGATGGAGTTGCGGTAGGTCTTGCGCTTGCGGACGTACATCATGAACGTCTCGACCACGTCGTGGGCGATCTTATCCACGCGGTCGTCATCGTTTCCGTACTTGGGGAAGTCGCCCTCGATGTCAAAGTCGACGACGAGACCCGCTTCGTTGCGTATGGGCCGCACCGTGGCGTACTTGATGGCGGAAAGCGAGTCCGCGACGACGGAGAGGCCGGCGATGCCCGTCGCAAACCAGCGCGTGACATGCTCGTCGTGAAGGGCCATCTGCACGCGCTCGTAGCAGTACTTGTCGTGCATGTAGTGAATCGCGTTCAACGAGCTCACGTATACGGCCGAGAGCCAGCCCATCATCGCGTTGAACTTGTCCACGACGTCGTCATAGTCGAGAACGTCGCCCTCGACCGGGCGGAACTTCGGGCCGATCTGCACCTCCTCCAGTTCGTCTACGCCGCCGTTGATGGCGTAGAGCAGGCACTTCGCAAGGTTTGCGCGGGCGCCGAAGAACTGCATCTCCTTGCCGATGCGCATGGAGGAGACGCAGCAGGCGATGGCGTAGTCGTCACCGTGATAGACGCGCATGAGGTCGTCGTTCTCGTACTGAATCGAGCTCGTGGAGATGGAGATCTTCGCGCAATACCGCTTGAACGCCTCCGGCAGACGCGTGGACCAGAGGACCGTGAGGTTGGGTTCGGGCGCCGTGCCGAGGTTCTCGAGCGTGTGGAGGTAGCGGAAGCTCATGCGTGTGACCATGGAGCGACCATCCACGCCCATGCCGCCGATGGACTCGGTCACCCACTGGGGGTCTCCCGAGAAGAGGTCGTTGTATTCGGGCGTGCGTGCGAACTTGATCATGCGAAGCTTCATGATGAAGTGATCCACGAACTCCTGGACCTCGTCTTCCGTGAACGTCTTGCGCGCGAGGTCCCTCTCGGCATAGATGTCGATGAACGTGCTGGTGCGACCAAGTGACATCGCCGCGCCGTTCTGCTCCTTCACGGCCGCGAGGTAGCCGAAGTAGGTCCACTGGATCGCCTCGGCCACGTTCTGGGCCGGGCGCGTGATGTCACAACCGTAGATGCGGCCGAGTTCGGCCAGCTCGCCCAGAGAGCGAATCTGCTCCGAGAGCTCCTCGCGGTGACGGATGATCTCCTCGGACATGATGGATGACGTGCCTGCCTTCTCGGCCTTCTTCTCGGCGACGAGAAAGTCCGTGCCGTAGAGCGCCACGCGACGGTAGTCGCCTATGATGCGCCCACGACCATAGGCGTCAGGCAGACCGGTGATGATGTGGGAGTGGCGGCACGCGCGCATCTCGGGGGTGTAGACGTCGAAGACGCCGGCGTTGTGGGTCTTGCGGTACGTGGTGTAGAACTCGACGATCGTGGGGTCGACCTCGTAGCCGTGGTCCGAGCAGGCCTGCATCGCCATGCGAATGCCGCCGTTGACGTGAAGGGCTCGCTTGAGCGGCTTGTCGGTCTGAAGGCCGACGATCTTCTCGAGGGGCTTGTCGATGTAGCCTGCGGCATGACTGGTGATCGTGGAGACGACCTTGGTGTCCATGTCGAGGACACCGCCATGCGCGCGCTCCTGCTGGAGGAGGTCCATGACCTCGGCCCAGAGGGTGCTCGTTGCCTCGGAGGCGTCGGCGAGGAATGACTCGTCGCCATCGTAGGGGGTGTAGTTGCGCTGAATGAAGTCGCGGACGTCAATCTGACGTTGCCAGTTTCCGCCGACGAAGCCCTTCCACGCCTTCTGCTGCGTGTCCTGCATGCGGTGCTCCTTCCGAGCCAAGTCCTCCGTGCTGGGCCGACTCTGCTTTGGGCCACTACGAGTGTGGCAATTTCCACATGACCGACCAGTGGGGACCGTATGCGTTGGCCTTACTGGGGTTTCTACTATACACAAGATATGGTGTGATTATGCCGACATATACGCAACATTTGGTTTTGTCACGAGTTTACGAGAGACACATGACAGGGACGGACGGCTTACCTGCGGAGAAGCCACGTCTCAAGTCGGGATGTCCGTCGCGAGGCGTGATGCCGCATGCCCAAAGAAGGGACCCCGTCCTCCGGCGGGGTCCTTAAAGACGCTCGGTGTCAAAGGGCCTATGCGGCCTTCCCGTCCTTGTCCTTGGGGGCGGGTGCGATCCAGAACTTGAGGAGCGGGAAGCTCACGATGACGGCGAGCACCGTGTTGACCACGGATGCGATGGTACCGGACAGTGCGGCGTCCATGCCGAAGCTGGTCTGGCAGAAGCTGGTGACGTGACCCGGAAGGATCAGGTTCACGACGACGATGACCACGGCGAGCACCGCGTACTTCCAGCCGGACTCGGCCGCCGGCGCGTCCGACTTGAAGACGAGTTTCATCTGCACGAAGTAGTTCACGACCTGTGCGAGGACCTCGGCGATGAGGAAGGTGCAGAAGCCGCCGAGACCGTTGGAGCCAGAGCCCGTGTAGTCGAAGATGAGAAATCTAAAGGGCGAGGTCAGCTGCATCGCGTCGATGAAGACCGCCGTACCGATCCACGCGCACACGAATCGCGTGATCGTGGAGATGTTCGATAAGATATTGAACAGGATGAACTGCCAGAGCGACTCATGCCTCTCGGTCCACTTCTTGAAGCCGGACTTTTTCTCTTCCTCTGCCATTGCGCGGTTTCCTTTCTTTCTCATCTACTTGGATTCGAGAGTCCTGAGCCTGGCGTCGAGTTGACCGTTCCTGACACGGTTGACGACGAACGCATAGAGGATGGGGGCGATGGCCCAGATGAACCATACGAGCAGGAGGCCCTCGCCCGTGAGGGCCTTGACGATGACCGCCGGGACAAGGCCGATGAGCCCCCAACCCTTGGCCTCGCGCACGAGTGCATCGACCACACCCATGTCTAGCATGCCGTCCGTCATCTTGGCGAGTGCTCGGAGCGGCATGTTCCAGATGAACAGGACGTTGAGGTTGGGCTTGCCCGAGGCATCGGCAGACTTCTTGAGAAGGAACAGGACGAGCCAGACGATCCAGAAGATGGGGGAGCGGCCGTGGTTGAGGTCTCGGAAGCAGGCGTTGCGATCGATGTGCGCCCTTGCATCGGGGATGTCGTGGCCGAGAAGCGCGGCGAAGTGCCTGTCGGTGACGTTGGCGACCTTGCCGATCTCGTAGGGGGTGACGTCCACGCCGCCATAGGGGTTGGCGGCGCCGGTACCAAAGATCTGCACGTTGGAGGAGAGCCTGACGTCATCGGAGGAGGCGCCCACGCGAAGCTCGTAGAGGCCGCTCTCAACCTCCCAGCGGTTGGTCCTGACGTCAAAGTAGCGGAAGGCCTTGTCGCCGAGGGAGATCGTGACGCGTCTCTCCTCGCCCGCATCGAGCGTGACCCTCTGGAAGGCCTTGAGCTCCTCGGCGGGACGAAAGACGATGTGCTCGGGCTTTGCCACGTATACCTGGCAGACTTCGGTCCCTGCGACGGCGCCCGTGTTTCTCACCGTGAAGGTGACGTCCCATTCCGTGGACTCGAGGTCGGAGTACTCGAAGGAGGTGTAGCTCATCCCATAGCCAAAGGGATAGGCAACGGGGATGCCCGCGGTCTTGTAGTAGCGATAGCCCACGTAGAGGCCCTCTCGATACTCCGTGGTCTTCTCCTCGGAGGGGAAGCGGCCTGCGGTCGGGGTGTCCTCGAGGCGGACGGGCCAGGTTTCGGTGAGCTTGCCCGAGGGGTTGACCTTGCCGCCCACGACGTCGAGGGCGGCGCCGGCGCCCGCCTGACCGCCCAGCGCGCAGTACACCACGGCCTTGGCGTCACGGACCCAGCCCGTCTCGACGGATGAGCCGGCCGAGAGGAGCACGACGACGTTCGGGTTGACCTCGGCGATGGCCTTGACAAGCTCCTTCTGGTTGTCGTTGAGCAGCATGTCGAGACGGTCGGCACCCTCGCTCTCGGCTATCTCGTCAAGTCCGAGGCAAAGGAGGGCGACGTCCGCGCGTCTGGCGAGGTCAATGGCCGCATCGCGCTTTCCGGCGTTCTCGCCGCCATGACGTTCGAAGCCCGGCTCGTAGCCCACGAGCATGAGGTCCGTCTCGCCGAACACGTCGAGGAGCGCATCCACCTTGGTGGAGTTGACGGCCGACGACCCGGCGCCCTGATAGCGCGGGGCCTGTGCGAAGTCGCCGATGAGAGCGACCGTGGTCCCCGCTGCCAGCGGCAGGATGCCCCCGTCGTTCTTGAGCAAGACGATGCCCTCGGCGGCGGCCTCCCGGGCGAGGGCGTGATGGGCGTCGACGTCGAAGCTCGAGGGTGCCTCGGCTACGGCCTGGCGCGTCTCCATGGCGAGTCGTATGACGTCGAGCACGCACGCGTCGACGTCTTCCATGGAGAGGGCTCCTGCCTCGACGGCATCGAGAAGCTCGCGCGTCGATCCGTTGCCCGGTGCGGGCATCTCGAACGCGGACTGGGCCTGGACTCCGGCGACGTGATCGTTCGAGCCGCCCCAGTCGGTGACGACGGCGCCATCAAAGCCCCACTCGTCGCGGAGGATGTCCTTGAGAAGGTGTCTGTTCTCGTTGGCGTAGCTGCCGTTTACGAGGTTGTACGAGCTCATGATCGTCTTCGGCTTCGCCTCGCGCACCACGATCTCAAAGCCCGTGAGGTAGATCTCGCGGAGCGTGCGCTCATCGACGATGGAGTCAGACGCCTGGCGGCGGGTCTCCTGGCTGTTGACGGCGAAGTGCTTGGGGCAAGCCGCCAGCCCGGTCGACTGCATGCCACGCACGTAGGCCGCGGCCATCTTGCCAGCGAGGTAGGGGTCCTCGGAGAAGTACTCGAAGTTGCGACCGCAGAGTGGGCTGCGCTTGATGCAGAGACCGGGGCCGAGAATGACGTTCACGCCCTGGACGGCGGCCTCCTCCGCCATGGCGTGCCCGATCCTCTCGCCGAGGTCGGGGGTCCCAGGAGTTGGAGACCGTGACCGCGGTGGGGAAAGCAGGTGGCCGGCTCGGACCCGTTGAGGCCGAGGTGGTCGGCCGCGCCCGCCTGGTGTCGCAGTCCGTTGGGGCCATCGGAGAAGGCGACCGCCGGGATGCCGAGCCGGGGGTTCGGCCTGCCTCCGAAGGTCGTCGCGCCTTGGAGCAGCGCGCACTTCTCCTCGAGTGATAGCGAGTCGAGCATCTCTTGGTAGCTCATCTTGTCTCCTCCGCGTGGGTAAGCCGCGCCTGTTCGTCTGTCTCGCCATGGTACGTGTCTTGCGTGTGTCGCGCGGTAGCCGTGACGCATTCGGTTTCGATGAGGACATAATCGGCCCCACTCGGCCGAGCGACCCTCATGGAAGAAGAGCGCGGCGAGCCGCGCGCGAACGACCTGTCCCTCTCTAGGCTAAGGGTACGGGCGATGGCTGCGCCTGGCGTGGGTCTGGCGCAACCTGTCAAAAAGGGGGCACAATCTGCAGGACCCCTTGGCAAATGGCCCACACGGCATGCCTCGATATCTTTTCTTTCAACCTTTGTGGTGATATCGACGAGAACCCCGAGAATGGGTACCTTAGCTATCACTGATACCTATTTCTGATGCGCACCGTGGGAGGCCGCATGCTCGAGCTCAGGGACATAAGAAAGCAGTACGTGACGTCGTCGTTCACGCAGACCGCGCTCGACGGCGTCTCGGTTGCCTTCAGGGATAACGAGTTTCGTGGCTATCCTCGGCCCGTCGGGTCGGGAAAGACCACGATGCTCAACGTGATCGGTGGCCTCGACCACTTTGACTCGGGCGACCTCCTCGTCGACGGCATCTCCACCAAGGAATACCGCGACCATGACTGGGACACCTATCGCAACAACCGCATCGGATTCGTGTTCCAGAGCTACAACCTCATCCCGCATCAGACGGTGCTCTCCAACGTGGAGCTGCGCTCACGCTCTCGGGCGTCTCGGGAGCGGAGCGGCGTGATCGCGCCATGGCCGCCCTCGATCGCGTGGGCTGTCCCAGCACGTGGACAAGCGACCGAGCCAGCTCTCGGGCGGTCAGATGCAGCGCGTGGCCATCGCCCGAGCCCTCGTGAACGACCCCGAGATCCTTCTCGCCGACGAGCCGACCGGTGCCCTCGACTCCGCTACGTCGCTGCAGGTCATGGACCTCCTGAAGGAGGTCGCGCAGGATCGTCTCGTCATCATGGTCACGCACAACCCCGAGCTCGCGGAGCGCTACGCCACCCCGCACCGTCCGACTCGCCGAGGGGCAGGTCACCGACGACACCGACCCCTTCGACCCCGCCGCCGTTCCCGGACGCGCCGCCAAGCCGGCTCGCAAGGACCTCGATGTCGTTTCTCACGGCGCGGGAGCTCTCCTTCAACAACCTCATGACCAAGAAGGGCCGGACGCTCATGACGGCCTTCGCGGGGTCCATCGGCATCATCGGCATCGCCGCGATCCTCGCCCTGGCGAATGGCGTCAACCAGTACATCGCCGATCAGGAGGAGTCGATGCTCACCATCTACCCGCTCTCGATCACGAGCACGAGTCTCGACGTGACGTCGATGATCGCCGACAGCACCAGCGTGCTCGGCACCACCACCTCCTCCTCGGACGACTCTGGCTCGGCGAAGACACGGTTGGCACCGCAAAGACCATCACACGCATGGCGGGCAACATCGGCAAGAACGACCTCGCGTCGCTCAAGGAGTATCTCGATAACAATGGAGGTGGCATTAACTCGCAGGTCAACGACATAGAGTATCTCTATGACGTGACGCCTCAGATCTTCAAGTCGGATACCTCCGAAGGCCGCGGTGCAGGTGAATCCCGACACGACGTACTCATCGCTCGGCATGAGCACGAGCATGCTCTCGTCGCTCTCCTCATCCATGTCCACGAACTACTTCAGGCAGATGCCGAGCGACACCTCGCTCTTCGAGGACCAGTACGACGTCAAGGCGGGCCACTGGCCCGAGGCGGCCGACGAACTCGTGATCGTGCTCACGAGCCAGGGAACATCCCCGACATCCTCGAGTACGACATGGGACTGCGTAGCTATGACGAACTCAAAAGCGTGATAAGCGAGCTCTCGAGCGCGAGCACCGACGAAAGCGTCTCGACCGTCAGCATCGAAGATGCCTCATACAGCTACGACCAGCTCATGGAGCCCACGTTCAAGCTGGTCAACGCTTGCGATACCTACCAGTACGAGAGCGACTACGGCGTCTGGACCGACAAGACGGATGACTCGTCGTACATGACCAACCTCGTGGAGAACGGAACCACGCTTCACATCGTGGGCATCGTCCAGCCCAAGAGCGCGACGGACTCCGCCACCCTTTCGACGGGCATCTACTACACGCCTGCGCTCACCGATGGCCTCATTGACGCTGCGGCAAAGCTCGCAGGTCGTGCAGGACCAGATCGCCAACCCCGGCGTGGACGTCCTCACGGGCAAGACCTTTGACGAGGGAGGCGAACGAGTCTGGTGACACGACCCTCGACCTGAGCTCGCTCATCTCCATCGACTCGTCCAAAGCTCGCCTCTGCGTTCACCTTCGACACCTCGAACATCAACGTGGGACCTCTCGGGGCTCGACCTTTCGGCATCGACGTCTCGAACGTACTCTCTGCCTTCGATGGACCTCTCTGACCTCGACCTTTCCGGCATCACGTTGCCGAGCCTCTCGGCAGGTGACCTCGCCGCGCTCTTCCCCGAGCTTACGGGCGACCAGATCGCGAAGATTCTCTCGTCGGTGACCGTGAAGTTCGTGGACGGGGGTCAGGAGATGCTCTCGGCCGCCCTGTCGAAGGTGGCCTCTGGCTGGGCCGGCTGGAGCGCGGCGAACCCCGGCGGCACCGTCGCCGATTACATGGCGACCGACGAGGTGCGCACGACCATCGCCACCGCCGTGACCTCTGCCATCGACATGGAGGATCTCCAGAAGCAGCTCGTGGATGCCATCGCTGAGGTCATGGGCACCGATGCCAGCGTGGACGGCATCGAGAAGGAGGTCGCCGACCGCCTGCTCTCCGTCTACCAGGAGAAGCTCGCCTCGGCGCTGCAGCAGACCATCGCCACGGCCGTCCAGAGCTACATGCAGACCGCGATGACCTCGCTCATGACGCAGATGAGCTCGCAGATCGAGCAGCAGGTCTCGAGTGCCATGCAGAGCGCCATGGGCCAGATGGTCTCTAACATGGCGAGCGCCATGCACGTGGACGAGTCGGCCATCGCCAGCGCCTTCCAGTTCAACATGGACGAGAAGGAGCTCTCCGAGCTCATGACCTCGCTCATGTCCACGACGACCTCCACCTACGACAGCAACCTCGCCAAGCTCGGCTACGCCGACCGCAGCAAGCCCTCGGAGATAGACATCTATCCCAAGGACTTCGAGACCAAGCAGGCCGTCACCTCGATTCTCGATGACTACAACAACGACATGAGCGCCGCAGCGAGGACGACAAGGTCATCACCTGGACCGACCTCGTGGGACGATGATGAGCTCGGTCACCCGCATCGTCGACATGGTGTCGGCCATGCTCGTGGCGTTCGTCTCGATATCGCTGATCGTCTCATCCATCATGATCGCTGTGATCACGTACATCTCGGGCTCGAGCGCAAGAAGGAGATAGGCATCCTGCGCGCCATCGGCGCGAGCAGCACAACATCTCGAGCGTCTTCAATGCGGAGACCGTGATCGAGGGTCTGGTGGCCGGCGTGATGGGCGTTGCGATAACGTTGCTGCTCACGATACCCGCCAACGCCATAGTGGAGGCTCGCTTCGGCGTTCACGACCTCGTTCGGCTGCCGGCGCAGTATGCGCTTATGCTTATCGGCATCAGCGTGCTGCTCACCTTCCTCGCCGGCTTCATTCCGCCAAGAAGGCCTCGCGCAGCGATCCCGTGGAGGCGCTCCGTAGCGAGTAGCAGGGGATTCGTGCGTCTCGCTACTGTCTGAAGTAGGGTCTCACCGACTCCGCGAGCAGGCTTGCGATCTCCCCTCGGAGGCAACGACAGGTCGCCCGCCACGGTGGCCTTGAACGCGCTTGCCATGGTGGCGTAGTCGATCATGAACTGAGGGTCCCACCTGCTGTTCTCGCCGGCCGTGACGATGCCGGCGGAGAAGATCGAGCCGCAGCTCGAGTATCAGAGACGGACCACGACCTCGGTCTTCGAGTTTGAAGGGTCCCCTCTCGTTGACCAGGCCGCCGCGGAAGCTCGCCG
>Ga0268356_10777_pt1 | contig 17150 bp, 18 predicted proteins | sample BioMet10_FD_194415 | JGI IMG/M metagenome (GOLD analysis project Ga0268356, IMG submission 194415) | Sewage microbial communities from Oakland, California, United States - Biofuel 10 (PacBio Assembly) | ecosystem: Engineered > Wastewater > Sewage > Unclassified | place: USA: California | collected...
AGAGAGGGCTTTCTCCTCGACCTCGCCGAGACGTTCGTGAACCTCTCCGACCGGCTGGTGTGCCCGAGCATCGTTCCCCTGGTCACCTCGTTCAAAGGCGACCTCGTCCCCGAGGCCATGCTCATCCAGCGAGGGGAGCCTGGTGCCGCTCAAGCTCGGCCTCATACCTAAAGTCGCTCATGCCCATCCACCGCGGCGATGGTCCCTCGACGAACAAGTATGCCTCCGCACCCGCCCTTCCCGAGGTCGAGATTGACGGCGTCAGGTTTGGCGTGGCCTTACCTACGACGATCTCGATGCCTACGATGACTTTGAGTACGATGCGGACGTCATCCTCTTCTTCTCGGGCTATGGCTTTGGCGCCGACGACGCTTCGTCGGCGCTCGGCTCAGCCCTCTCGGAGGGGGGCGTTTCCCGCCGACGCCCGAGGCGGCCAACGCGTGGATCGTGGCCGCGGGCTCGCCTCGGCGGCTACGGGCCCGCAGGTGTTCACGGGTTCGAGCTTTGTGCTTGCCCCCTGGGGCGAGCTTGCCGCGCAGGCACCGTCCTTCGAGGAGGCGCTGCTCGTCTGTGACATAGACCCTCACGCCGAGGGGCCCCTCGCGCATCCGCTCGTGCAGGAGGTCTTCGATCGTCCTCTCTTTGCCTGGGGCGCCCTTACGCTCGGCCTGCACGACCTCTGCGAGAAGACGGGCAACAACGACATCGCGGTGCTTCTGGACGGCAGCCTCGACTCGATGGTGGTCGCGGCGCCTCGCGACAGACGCCCTCGGACCGACGAGGGTCCATGCCCTCGTCCTCGACGATGCTGACGAGCAGGGGGTGCTCTCGAGTCGTACCCTCGTGCGCAACCTCAGGATCGATTCGCGCGAGCTCTCCGGTGCCGCCCTCGGTGCGGAAGGCGATCGTGCGCTTGCCCGCGACATCGCCGAGGCGCACCTTGCCGCGCTCGCCCGCGAGATCGGCGGCATCGCGCTCTCCAACCTGGACAAGACCGCGCTTGCCCTCGAGGTCGACGTCCGCGCCGTCAGTGCCGCGCGCGTCATGCCGATAGGCGACCTCTACCGTTCTACCGTCATCGAGTTGGCTCGTCTTCGCAACACGATCTCACCCGTGATCTCGCGTGGCGCCCAGAACGCCTACGAGGTGCCCGACGTGGACGGGCTCGAGGAATGCGGAACCTCCGACGAGGAGCGCCTCGCGTACGTCGACCACGTGCTCTCGAGCTATGTGGAGTGGGAGCGCAGCGCATCCGACATCGTTACCGACCATGGGCACCCCGAGGTGGTGGAAGAGATCATCCGCCGCACGTGCGACCACGAGCTCGCCCGTGCGGGGCGGGGCATCTGCATCATGGCCTCCTCGAAGACCATCTACGACACGCGCAACCCCATCGGCATGGTCTGGCATGACAGGCCGCGCAAAGAGGACGAGCGCGCGGACGCGGAGAGCCGGGACAGCATCATCCTGCCAGGCACGGAAGGTATGCGGGGCGTCAGGTACGAACCGCAGAGCCGCCGCATTCGAGACGTGCGCGAGATGGCTCGAGTTCCTGCGCGACTTCTCGCTTGGTGGAGGCCTGCACCCCGAGGGCTTTGGGGACGAGCCCCTCGACGAGAAGGCCGACGACAAGGGGAGCGAGCAGGGTCACGCGTGGACCAACCCCTTCTCGGAGAACTAGTTTTATCCAAGTGCAGCCCTTCCTATGCTATATTAGAAGCTATATTAGAACTAACGTTCGTTTTTCTCGGCAGATGTACGTGGAGGGGAAGGGCGCGTGATCATTCTCGGCATTGACCCCGGCCTCGCTCACACGGGCTGGGGCGTCATCGAGTCTCGCGGAGGCGCATTGTCGCGCTCGTGCCTACGGTTTGCGTGACGACCAAGGCTGACGAGCCCATAGACCAGCGCCTCGGCAGAATCTACCGCGAGATACAGAACGTCATCTGTCGCTATGGCCCCACCGAGCTCGCAATCGAGAACATCTACTTTGGCGAGAACAGTCGCTCGGCCATCGCAACCGCCCAGGCACGTGGCGCTGCCATCGTCGCGTGCTCCACGGCGGGGCTCCTGGTGGGCGAGTATACGCCCATGCAGATCAAGCAGGCCGTGGTCGGTACAGGTGCGGCGGACAAACATCAGGTCATGTACATGGTCAAGAACCTGCTCGTGCTCGATCACGAGCCTCACCCGGACCATGCCGCCGACGCCCTTGCGGCTGCGGTATGTCATGCTAATCTCGTGCGCACCAAGACGCTCGGCCAGACGAGGGGGAGCTACGCGTGATTGTCCAGCTTACGGGAACGCTCGTGGAGGTGCTTCCCACGCATGTCGTCATCGACGTCGGCGGAGTAGGGGTTCCAACTCGGCGTTTCGTCCATTACCGCCGGTGCGCTGCCACCCGTCGGCGAGGCGGGGCGTCACCATCCTCACGCGAATGATCGTCCGCGAGGATGCCATGGAGCTCTATGGCTTCGCCACACGCGAAGAGCGCGCCCTCTTCGACCAGCTTCGTGCCATCGTCGGCGTGGGACCAAAACTTGCGCTCTCGGCGCTCTCCACCTTCACTCCGACGCAGCTCGCGCAGGTCGTCACCACGCAGGACATCACGCGCATGGCGCAGGTACCGGGCGTCGGGCCGTAAGAAGGCGTCCCGTCTTCTCGTGGAACTCTCCGACGTGTTTTCAAAGAACGTAGAGCTCAGAGGTCTCGTGGGCCTCTCGGATCCCAGTTCGCAGACTGCGCTTCCCACAACCACGCCCTCCATTGAAGCCGATGCAGGCGATGCGCTTCTCTCCATGGGGTTCACGCCCCAGGAGGTTGAGCTTGCGCTCGAGGGTCATGACGAGGCCGGTGCCACCACCATCGAGAAGACCATCGCCTATGCGCTCAGACGCTTGGGGAGTGGTAGCTGATGTGGGAGGCGGGCGAGGGCGACCTCTTTGCGGGAAGCGTAGACGGTGCCGTCCGGCCCAAGGGAGAGGACGCGCGTGCGGTCGCGAGCGGACTCACGTCCGAGGACCTCGAGCAGGATCGCAACCTTCGTCCGAAGACGCTCGACGAATATCTCGGTCAGGTGCGCGTACGCGAGAACCTCCGTGTTCTCATTCAAGCTGCAAAAGACCGTCACGAGCCGCTTGACCACGTCATCTTCTCGGGTCCTCCGGGCTTGGGCAAGACCACGCTCGCGGGCGTCGTGGCAAACGAGATGGGAGCCAAGCTCCATACCACCTCGGGTCCCGCCATCGAGCGCCAGGGTGACCTTGCGGCCATTCTCACAAACCTCGAGGCGGGTGACGTCCTCTTCATCGACGAGATCCATCGTCTCAACCACCAGGTCGAGGAGGTGCTCTATCCCGCGATGGAGGACTTCTTCCTCGACATCGTCATCGGAAGGGGCCGGCGGCGCGTTCCATCAGGATCGAGCTGCCCAAGTTCACGCTCGTGGGCGCCACCACGCGCACGGGACTTCTCACGGGACCTCTTCGCGACCGCTTCGGCATCTCGTATCGGCTTGACTACTACACGCCCCTTGAGCTCGCAACCATCGTGCGTCGTTCCTCCACCATCCTCGGCGTCGACATCGACGAGCAGGGCGCGGCGGAGATCGCCTCGCGTTCGCGCGGCACACCCCGCCTGGCAAACAGGCTCCTCAAGCGCGTGCGTGATTATGCGCAGGTCAAGGTGGCCGGGGCGATAACCTGGGATGTCGCCGCAGAGGCACTCTCGTTCTTTGAGATAGATGAGCTGGGCCTTGATACCATGGATGTGAGAATCCTCCGGGCGCTCTGCTCCACCTTCAGGGGCAGACCCGTCGGCCTCACCACCATCGCGAGCGTGGTGGGCGAGGACCCGTCCACCCTCGAGGACGTCTACGAGCCCTATCTGCTTCAGCGCGGTCTCATCGTACGTACGCCGCAAGGAAGGCAGGCCACGCCCGCCGCGTTTCGAACATCTGAAAATCCAACCGCCAGCTATCGGATAGCGGCAGGGGAGAGAGGGGCACCAATGCTTCAGAGAGACTATCTTCTTGAAATCATCTCGCAGTTTGTCGAGGCGGTCATGCGTGCGATGCGTCTTGCGGTCGAGAAATCGGACCCTGTCGCCTGCCGGGAGATCGAACAGCAGGTAGGGGATATCCTCGAACTCGATCCGGAGACGGCGCTTCAGCTGACTCCCGACTCGCTCGTCACGATGATGGTGCTCTCCGGCATGGGAGACTCGGTGGCCAACTACGTCGCCTATGCGACCGAGCGCCTCTCCATGATCTACGATGCGATGGGCGAGACGGACAAGGGCGGGTCTCAGGCATCTTCAGGCCCAGGCGATCGGCGAGTCGTTCGGTTGCGACCCCAACGTGCCTCCCGAGGAGTTCGCCGAGTTCGATAAGGAGCTCTTCGGAGAGAAGTAACGGCCGTGGCGGTCTCGAGCATGGCTACGCGCTCGTGCTCGGTAGCCCCGCTTGTGCCAACGCCCGTGCGATCGGTCGGTTTCGGGCGGAAGTACGTATCGGACAGCCCCGTCACGCCACTGATGAGCCTTGCATGGTCCGACTCCGCGAGGTAGAGACCCATCTTCTTGAGAAGCGTGCCCAGATTCGTCTCGGACTCGCTTGAGTAGTTGTAGAGTCGCTCCTCATGAGCGCAGATATTGCGAACTGCGACCATCTCGTCAAGGTCGAGGAGGTATCCCCCCGCGAGAGATGGGGGAGCTGCCCGTGTGACCGCAGGCCTCCCATATGCGATTGCACACCGCGTTCTGCTCGTTTTTGCGCAAGAGAGCATAGAAGTACTTGAGGTTGCCGAAGGTGAGCTCGTTAAAGAGTACCCAGAGAGGAACGCCGTCGTACTGCCTGCGGTAGTGGCTCACGCGAACGTCGGTGATGCTTGTATCACCCTCGACGCCACGGGCGTGGTGCTCGAGCGTATTGATCATCCAGTCAAGGTCGCCCTCGAAAGACTCCTCGTCTCGAAGATACTCGTGTGCACTGGTGTAGCAGCTGCGGTGGAGGTAGTCTTCGATTCCGCGGTGTGCCTCGCAAAAACTGTACGAGAGAACGGAGCGCATCATGGCCTCAACGGTCATGAGGTGACGGAAGACGAGCGCGCGTAGCTCGCGGTCAAAGCAGAAGAGCGCGTAGATGTCATCGAAGGACGTACCTGGGAGAAAGCGGTCGTCCCCGGTTGCCTTCGAGGCTGCCTCATCGATGAAGGGGAGCTTGTAGCCGTTGACGACGGCATAGTATCCCTCACGCAGGAGGATGGTGCGCGTCTCCGCAGTGGTTGAGATGCCACGCGAATGAAGGAGCTCGATCTGCTCGTCGATGCTACGGAACGACTTGTTCATGCGGCCTCCTCGCGGTTGGGACGGGCACACGGGCATATGGTGATTATTGTGCACCACGTATCTAGTGCCGTGTGGAATGAAGAAGGGCATGCCGGGTAGATGAGATCGTATCCTAGATTGTTTTCCTCATACTACCTGAAGGCCTCAGCCTTCCTTAGATACATTTTTAAGTGTCTTCACGCGCTTTAGCGCTCGAAGTCGCAGAGGTTCATATGCTCAAGAACCAAATGCATGCATTTCGTATTATAATAAAAAACATATACTTAAATCTCTCCCGTCTCCTTCCGGCCTTCGTATGGTCTTCCCTTGATGAGCTTGGTTTCCGGCGTCTCGAGAGACGACTCGGTAACTGCGTTGTCATAGAGATTGCCTAGTCTTAGTACTGACTGTACGATGTCATGGCGTCCAAATGCTTTCGATTCTCCGGGCGGCTGGAGGTGGAGTTCTTTTACGGGTATGACTGGCAGGGCGTAGTGACCAGGGAGTTTGTCAGCATGCTCGATGCCTATCTGAGATGGTGTCGTTATCGAAGGATAAAGAGTGATCTGAGTTACATGAGTCCGAGGTAGTGCCGCTGCAAGCTGGGGCTAGTTGCGTAGGGAATACGGTCTAGGATTACCATCACAGTCCCCCATAAGCCCGTTTATACTTGCTATGTACGCAGATGGCACCCCTGTGGTTTTGCTTTTATTGGGTTGGAGACTCCTCAATGCATACATCAGTTCGAAGCAGGATTCAATCGATATTCTCCCTTGTTATGCTAGCCGGTTTAATAGGGCTAACTATTCTGTTTTCTTCTAGTAATACGGCAGCAACAGTATCAAGTCGAGCTTCAACTGTGACAACAGTGTCGAATACTAGCTCGTCTACCAAGGGGCACTCTTTTAGTTTTTCAAAGACATCTGATTTGAAGTTGGCATCTGACACGTCCGACGCATCTGACACGTTTGATGCGTCGGACGTGTCAGATTCATCGGACAAAGGAATAATCAGTTTTGTATATATCGAGTCAAAAACGCTTACAGTTGGAAATACCCAGCATGTTGTGGTTGGGCTTCGAGATAAGACAGCAGAGATTATCGGTGCACAGCTAATTCTGGAGCACGATGGAGATTCGACTCCTATATCCATTGATGAAAGTTCTTCTTCCAATGGGTCGCTTCTCTTTTCAATTCAATTTGATGACGCATCTGATGCTGGAGACTATCAAATAACTTCATTAGAGGGCGAGTACCAAGGTATATCTATAAATACTATTCTTAACGATGAATCCAATACGTTTAGCGTGGCAGAGAGTGGTGACACTTCTGTTGGCGAGTCAGTTTCGTTGCCGGCTACAAGTGCCTATACGATTGATGATTCTGGGACGCTGGCGGTTTCGGATACAGTAGGCAGTGCTCTTGCTTCTGCAACTGACCCCAAAGAGCTTGGTTCTGGAGAGGTCATTTCATTGGCAAGCCCACAGACATCGCTCGGGCTCGTTCAATCCATGACTGTTACATCACCAAAGCTAATTGTTGCGATAGATGCTGGACATGGGGGAGAAGATTCTGGAGCGGTTGGTAATGGTCTTGTTGAAGCGACCATTACGGAGAAAATCGCAGAAGCCTGCGCCCAGAGACTGAAAACCTACGGAATCACGGCATATATGGTGCCTAGAACGCATTCAGATGGCACTGAAGTTGGGGTGGCCGAGCGTGTACAGTATGCCCATGATGCCGGAGCAAGCGTTCTATTTGAGCATTCACGTAAATGAGAGTGAAGGAGCTTCTGGGTTCGAAGTATGGGTTCCAAATGACAGTACTTACGAGTCAGAAAATCGGGAGATTTCTGATGATCTCGCCGAAAAAATCCTAGAAGCACTCGCCGAGTTTGGTTTGCCAAATCGGGGGCTAAAAACTAGTGATTACGTCTGGACGGGAAGCGATAACGTCACTCACTATGATTATTATCCCGATGGTCATCTTGCTGATTACCTTGGGGTGCTTCGCTATTCGCGTAGGGCGGGTATGGTCGGTCTTCTCGTCGAGCATGGATTTATTGATGGCCTAAGCGCCGATGTCGCTATTTTGTCGAACGATAATGATCTTGTGCGGATGGGGTATGACGATGCGGATGCTATTGCATCAGAATTTGTCTCGGCCCCCGCGTTCGGTTCCGCCTCCGCCTCCGTGTCGGGCGCCACGGCGTCCCTGTCCCTGCCCGTGACCTCAAGCGCCTCGTCCGTCACCAACGCGGCCTTTGCCGTCTCCGCGGGGGGCACGACCCGCTGGTACCAGGCCAGCCGAACCTCCGACTCCTCCTCCTGGACCGCGGCGGTCCCCCTGTCGGACTTCCGCGCGTACGGCGCCTACTCCGTGGCGGCCTGGGCGAGCGTGAATGGTGGTTCGGCCGCCGCCGTCGGTAAGGCGTCGTTCGCCGTCGCCCCAGCCCACGGGGACGGTAACCGCGGCGGCCGCCTCCGGCCTCGCCATAGCGGCGTCCACCTCGGTGACCTCGGCCACCGGCATCGACCACGTCTCCTACGCGGTCACCGCGCCCAACGGCAAGTCGTGCTGGAGCGAGGCGCAGACCTCGGGTGCGACGTGCTCCGCGACGATCGACGTGTCCAGTCTCGGTGGCGGGCGCGGGCACTTACGCGGGTCGACGCATGGCTCGAGGACGGCATGGGCGCGATCAGCCGTCTTGGCTCTACAACCTGCGCGCTCTCCGGTGTCTCGGCCCCCGCGTTCGGTTCCGCCTCCGCCTCCGTGTCGGGCGCCACGGCGTCCCTGTCCCTGCCCGTGACCTCAAGCGCCTCGTCCGTCACCAACGCGGCCTTTGCCGTCTCCGCGGGGGGCACGACCCGCTGGTACCAGGCCAGCCGAACCTCCGACTCCTCCTCCTGGACCGCGGCGGTCCCCCTGTCGGACTTCCGCGCGTACGGCGCCTACTCCGTGGCGGCCTGGGCGAGCGTGAATGGTGGTTCGGCCGCCGCCGTCGGTAAGGCGTCGTTCGCCGTCGCCCAGCCCACGGGGACGGTAACCGCGGCGGCCGCCTCCGGCCTCGCCATAGCGGCGTCCACCTCGGTGACCTCGGCCACCGGCATCGACCACGTCTCCTACGCGGTCACCGCGCCCAACGGCAAGTCGTGCTGGAGCGAGGCGCAGACCTCGGGTGCGACGTGCTCCGCGACGATCGACGTGTCCAGTCTCGGTGGCGGCGCGGGCACTTACGCGGTCGACGCATGGCTCGAGGACGGCATGGGCGCGATCAGCCGTCTTGGCTCTACAACCTGCGCGCTCTCCGGTGTCTCGGCCCCCGCGTTCGGTTCCGCCTCCGCCTCCGTGTCGGGCGCCACGGCGTCCCTGTCCCTGCCCGTGACCTCAAGCGCCTCGTCCGTCACCAACGCGGCCTTTGCCGTCTCCGCGGGGGGCACGACCCGCTGGTACCAGGCCAGCCGAACCTCCGACTCCTCCTCCTGGACCGCGGCGGTCCCCCTGTCGGACTTCCGCGCGTACGGCGCCTACTCCGTGGCGGCCTGGGCGAGCGTGAATGGTGGTTCGGCCGCCGCCGTCGGTAAGGCGTCGTTCGCCGTCGCCCAGCCCACGGGGACGGTAACCGCGGCGGCCGCCTCCGGCCTCGCCATAGCGGCGTCCACCTCGGTGACCTCGGCCACCGGCATCGACCACGTCTCCTACGCGGTCACCGCGCCCAACGGCAAGTCGTGCTGGAGCGAGGCGCAGACCTCGGGTGCGACGTGCTCCGCGACGATCGACGTGGTCCAGTCTCTCGGTGGCGGCGCGGGCACTTACGCGGTCGACGCATGGCTCGAGGACGGCATGGGCGCGATCAGCCGTCTTGGCTCTACAACCTGCGCGCTCTCCGGTGTCTCGGCCCCCGCGTTCGGTTCCGCCTCCGCCTCCGTGTCGGGCGCCACGGCGTCCCTGTCCCTGCCCGTGACCTCAAGCGCCTCGTCCGTCACCAACGCGGCCTTTGCCGTCTCCGCGGGGGGCACGACCCGCTGGTACCAGGCCAGCCGAACCTCCGACTCCTCCTCCTGGACCGCGGCGGTCCCCCTGTCGGACTTCCGCGCGTACGGCGCCTACTCCGTGGCGGCCTGGGCGAGCGGAATGGTGGTTCGGCCGCCGCCGTCGGTAAGGCGTCGTTCGCCGTCGCCCAGCCCACGGGGACGGTAACCGCGGCGGCCGCCTCCGGCCTCGCCATAGCGGCGTCCACCTCGGTGACCTCGGCCACCGGCATCGACCACGTCTCCTACGCGGTCACCGCGCCCAACGGCAAGTCGTGCTGGAGCGAGGCGCAGACCTCGGGTGCGACGTGCTCCGCGACGATCGATCGTGTCCAGTCTCGGTGGCGGCGCGGGCACTTACGCGGTCGACGCATGGCTCGAGGACGGCATGGGCGCGATCAGCCGTCTTGGCTCTACAACCTGCGCGCTCTCTGTCACGGAGACAGCGTCTGGAGAAACAGAGATAATGGGAGACTTTAGCGGGTCTTCGCAGGATCTTGCTGACAGATTTCATAAAAACTGGCTACTCGTACCCATCGGCTTCCCTTTCGCCTGGAGGAGCATCATCTATTGAAGATTTTGTAGCATATTAGTTGAACAGGCAAAAGCGAGGGGGTTCGTGCTGACGTTGTTTTTGCTCAGGCAATGTACGAAACTGGGTGGCTGCAGTTGGTGGACGCGTTCCAGCATCCGCTTTCAATTTCTCTGGTATCGGTGCAACTGATTCTACGAATGATTACTGTACCTTTCCTGACGTAAAAACTGGGTTACTAGCCCAAGTACAGCATCTTAAAGGATATGCGACAAAAGCCCAACTCAATCAAGCATGTGTTGATCCGAGGTACTCTACGCTTGTTTCGTTGGGATATATTGGTTCGGCACCTACGGTTGAACTTCTCAGTCAAAAATGGGCGAGTAACTCTCAGTACGGAACAAGCATTATCGCCATTATCAATTCGATTTAACCAGTATAGGGAGATGACAACTGGCTGCCATCCAAGTTTGTTACATCGATTTGTCACGCATTCGACACGTACGCCTGTGTGGTGTGCTTCGCGCCCCGCTCGAAACGTTTCGTGTTAGGCCATTAGAGGACGCTATTGATACACAGACTTGGTTGCTGGACTTGTATATAAAAGACATGCTGTACAAGCTCCAGATAAGGCGTTTTTGTTTCTGAGACAATATCTCGTTGAGTCAAGCTGAGCAATGCTTGTCCAAGAAACCAAGAAACCAAGAACCAAGAAACCAAGAAACCAAGAAACCAAGAAACCAAGAAACCAAGAAACCAAGTGTAGGCGGTAATCTAAATGTCAGAGATTTTGGCCGCGTGAATGTCAGAGGTTCTGGCCAGAAACATCAGAATCTTTGACCACGAGTGTTATGGCCGTACCTGATCGGAGATGAAGAGTCCCCACAATGAAAGCACCGATTTCGATGCTGGAGTTGAGAGGCGGATCCGTGAAGGGAATCAGCGTGTACGAACGAATACAGGAATCAAAGAGACTGGGCTACTCCAAGCAAAAGACCGCCGAACGGTTGCAATGCTGCTGGCGTACCGTCGACAAGTATTGGGATATGACGTTTGACGATTACCAGGTGATCGAAGCAAAGGTTCGCAAGGAATCTGTGCTTGGGCAATACGACGCACATGTGATCGCCTGGCTCAAGCGCTATGTTTTTGTCAACTTTGAACTCCCCACAAAAATGGTCGGAACTCCCCAACATCACAACAGGAATTCCCCAATCTGATAATCGCCCTCATGCGCGCATGAGGGCATGCTTGAGTCGATAGCTTTCCCCTTCGAATACCAGCAGATGACCATGGTGTGCCACCCTGTCGATGATAGCTGCCGCCATTTGGTCATCGGTGAGCACGGCTCCCCAGTGGGAGAAGTCGACGTTGGTCGTGATGACCAGACTCCTTTGCTCGTAGCTCTCCGAGATGACCTGGAAAAGCAGTCTCGCTCCATCGCGGTCAACCGGTACGTAACCGAACTCGTCTAAGATGATCATGTCGCTGTGTTCTAACTGCTTCATCAGCTTTCCAACGGCGCCGGCTTCCTTCGCCAATGAGAGTAGGGAGGCCAATTCCGTCGTCGTGAAGTACCTGACCTTCAGACCCATCTCACAGGCTGCGGTGCCCAAGGCTATGCACATATGGGTCTTGCCCGTCCCGACTGGACCATAGAGCACCAAGTTGCGAGCATCCTTCACGAACTCACAGGTAACGAGATCTTCTCTCGTAAGCCCTGTGGGCATCGTCACCGAGTTCCACTCATATCCCGCAAACGACTTCGGTGAGGGGAAGTTCGCCTTCTTCAACAGCCTTCTTTTCCTGTTAGCCTCACGAAAGGAAAGCTCATCTTCGAGTACCTTCATCAGATACTCTTTCTGCTCGAGCGTGGCGTTGCCGACAACGTCTGACATCGTATGATTCGAAAGCATCACGGATCTGCCGTAGATCCGCAGCTTTTCGTCGAAACCGACCTCGGGCATCACGCACCCCTCTTTCCATCGAGAAACGCCATGTCATAGAGCCTGAGGTCTGGGCCTGGGTCAGGGATTGTCCTTACCGGAGCTGATTCTCATCCCGAGCACCTTCATATCGCTTCTGGTGAACTCACGTCCGCCCTCGACGAGCCGACGCATGGATTCGACGGCGATATCGAAACCATGGAATCTGGTCGCATCGTCGAGAAGAGCGAGTTGGGAGGCGAGGTCGCTTCTCGGCAGCGCGTCCAGGTGGGCGACGATCTCGCCAGGAAGCTGCACTCTGACCTCTGATTCGAGCCATGCTCCAGGCCTTTTTCTGAGAAGCCCCAGTTGGGAGGTGAGGTCTTTGGAATGTGTCTTCGCATTGCCGAAAACAACGAATGCATTCTCTGACGACCTCGCCGGTCGCGGCAATCGCGAACGTCATGGTATGGGCCCCATAGCCCACCATCACTTCGGTGTTGGGCAACATGGTCGAGACATCGTAGATATGGCTACCCTCCAATGTCAGCTCCCCATACTTGTCGGTGCAAGCTGCCTCCCACCTGATTGCCGAGAAGGGCCTTGGCGGCGTATCCGAAAGCGCTGACCTATCGCTTTCGGATGGCTGCCCCCACGTGGCATCGTGGCGATGATGCTTCCGACTTGCAAACGAGTCAGCGAGGTCGAACAACGTAGTGTTATAGGAGACGATGTCGTCGAGGACTGGAATGGGTACGAACGCATTTCTTCGCACGAAGGCAACCTTGCGTTCGACGTTGCCCTTCTCGTGACCCGCATAGGGGTTGCAGAACCTTGCTTCGAAACCGAAGTGCAGCCTGAATCTGCGGAAAAGTGATGTCTCATGGACGCCATCAGATGTCTTTCGTCCGATACCAGTGGCGTTATCAAAGACGATTGCTGAGGGGACTCCGCCGATATGAGTGAATATGTCCATCAATCCCTGGCATACACATTCGGCAGTGGTACCGGAGAACACCTGGAAATAGCCCATATTGGAGAACGGAAAACTCAAGACTAGGAAGTTCAGCCTAAGCCTCTTGCCACGAAAGTCGAAATCAGCCTCTCCGAAGTCGCACTGTGCGATGCCAGCAGACCAGACGAGATCAAGGAAGGCTCCCTCGCGTCCGGCCTTCAGCTGGCGCTTGCGTTCGCTGACGTATGTCTGGACCGTGCTGTAGCCGCCATCGTATCCACATGCCCGAATCTCTTCGAGGATCTTTGTGGCAGTGTGACGCTGTTTGTGCCATGCACGGCGGTCTTCGTCGAGGATCCTATCGATTCTCTCCTTGTACGGGTCGAGCTTGGAGGGCTTGGGCTTTGGCTTGGGAACCTGTGGTGAGAAGTCGTCCATATCCAGATACTTCTTCACGGTCTTGCGGTCGTATCCTGCGATCCTGGCGATTTCGGAGATAGTGCACCCCTCCGAATACAACCTGCGTATATCATCGATTTGCGGCATGTCGAGCATCCCTTTCCGCCACCTTCCTGTCTTTGGTTTGGTCACCTAAGACACAAGGTTAGGCTGTTGGTTTTATCCCGGCATGCCGCATTATGATTTTGGGGAATTCCTATCGTGAAGTTGTCTGCGGCCTGATCGGGAACCTGAGGATTCTCAGATTAGGACAGACAAAGCGCTATCCGGACATGAGCTCTGCCCAGGTGTTCGACTGGCTGCTTGAGCGCTTCGATGGCATCGGCTGTTCGGAGCGAACGGTACGCAGGCATGTCGCCTCGCTGAGAGAAGGGCAGCATATCCCCAAATGCGAATCGAAACGCGATTACGAGGCGGCGCCCGATCCGCCCAGGGGAAGGCAGATGCAGGTCGACTTCGGCGAGTCGTGGATGGAGGATGTCCACGGCAGACGCATCCACGTGCGCTTTGCCGGGTTCGTCCTGTCGTGGTCGAGATACCGCTACGCATTCTTCCAAAGCAGGCCCTTTACCTCCCATGACCTGGTCGAGGCGATGAGGAAGTGCTTCTCGTATATGGGCGGGCGGACCGAGGAGATCGTCTTCGACCAAGACAGCGTGGTGTCGGTGTCGGAAAACGCAGGCGACATACTGCTCACCCGCGAGATGACGCTGTTCAAGGCGGAATGCGGATTCGAAGTCTATCTGTGCCGAGGGGCGGATCCCGAGACCAAGGGCCGTGTCGAGAGAACGGTGAGGTTCGTCAAAGGGAACTTCGTCAAGCACCGGATGTATCCGGGCGATGACGATGCCTTGAACGAGGAGCTGCTCGCCTGGCTTGAGCGCACGGGCAATGCGAAACCGAACGGGACGACGAAGGAAGCGCCCGTATCACGTTTCGCGGCGGAGCGGGCGCTTCTGATCGAATGCGAGACGGCGGCGTTCGAGATGGAACTCGACACGAGGAGCGTCCGCAAAGACAACACCATCATATACCTGCAGAACCGCTATTCGCTTCCCTTGGGCACCAAGAATGCGATGGATCACGTGAAGGTAGACGACATGGACGGGATGCTGCGCATTTACACGATGGGTGGCGAGCCTATCTGCCGGCATGCAATATCGGATGCGACCGGCAGGCTCATCCAGAAGTCGGCGCATCGCCACGACAGGACGACCAAGGTGCTACGTCTCCGGGAAAAGCTGCTCGAGCTGCTCGGAGACGATGCCGCATCCTTCATCGACTCGATGGTCGAGGAGCACCCCAGATACGAATGCGACCAGCTTGCCTTGCTGCAGCATGCTTACGGCGAATACGGCAAGGACGCCGTCATCGGCGCAGTAAGGCATTGTACGTCGATAGATTCATATTCGGCAAACGACGTGATCGACTGGGCTCAGGCAAATCCCAACAAGCGTGTCGATACGAAAAACCAACTCCAGGAACTGCAAGAACGCTACCCGCTCATCGTCGCCAAGCGCGACGTCTCCGATTACGCGGGGGTGATATGAGATGGACTACCGTCAAAGCGAGGTGGTGCGCCTGCTTCCGCAACTGAGGCTTCGCCAGGTTGACTTCGCCGAGCTTTTTCTCGCACGTCGAAGACCTTTCCGCCATGAAGGCCGTCGAGCTTTTCTTGTGCGAGGAGATCAGACTCAAGGAGGAGTTCAAGCGCGAGCAGCGGTTTCAAGAAGTCGGGACTGCCAACACGCAAGAGGCTTGCCGAGTTCGATTTTGAGTTCCAACCGTCGGTGAGCAAGGCGACGATGCTGAGCCTGATGGACATGGCCTGGCCTCGACCATGCGTTCAACATCTGCCTGCTGGGTCCGACATCCACAGGCAAGACCATGCTTGCCACCATCTTGGGATATGAGGCTCTCGACCGAGGATACGACGTCTGCTTCGAAAAGATGGACACCGCTGATGGAAGTGCTCAAGAAACAGGACTTCGTCCCGGCTGCCAAGCGCCGGAAGAAAGAGCTGGACAAGGCCCGCCTCGTGATCATCGACGAGATCGGCTACGACAAGCTCAATCCCGCCGAGGCGACGCTGTTCTTCGGTTTTGTATCGGCGTGCACCGAGAACACGTCACTTATCATCACGTCGAACAAGAGCTTTGACGAATGGGTGCAGTTCATCGAGGATCCCGACATCATCACCGCCATTCTCGACAGGCTCATCTATCGAAGCGAAATCATCAATATCAACGGGGCCAGCTACAGAAAGGATAGGAGGCAAAGCATCAGCGAATGGAAGAACGCCGAGCGAAAACGCAAAGCCGTTCAGCAGTAAGAATGATCAGGATGCGACTTTCTGACATTTCTGGCCAAAAGTTCTAACATTTACTTGACCGCTTACACCAAGAAACCAAGAAAGCGCCCGAATTCTCCTATCACCGTGCGCTAGATATCGATTCCCTGAAGAGCACGGGAGCGATTTCGGTTCCTTCAAGAATCTCGAAAGCCGGCTACCACAAGTATCTGTGGCGCAGGAAACCCGATTGGCAGACAAGACATAGTGTGCTCGAGGGGTTCGTGGAAAACATCCTCAACGGACATAAGAGCAGATGTGGTCATCGCCAAATCAATAAAGAGAGGTACTGGAAGAGGAGATTGGCACACGAGATAGACGAGACAAGTGCCGGTGGTTATCTGCCTTTATTGTTGTCGCTATAGCAAAGATGGTAATTGAACATAGCGGGTTCATTCTGAGTGAAATTTGGGTTGAAGTAGGGATCTCCTGTCACATAATATTCCGCCCAGTGATAATTCATATATGCAACTTCGCGATGGAATCGTATGCGCTTGTCATCGCTGTTCTCAGAACCGCGCGAGAGAGACTCGTAGTGATAAAGCTCCACTTCAGGGGTGTAGACGACGAGCTCATCTAGCGAACGAACCTTGAGGCAGTAGTCAACATCGTTGAATGCGACGGCAAGCTCTTCGGTAAAGCCCCCTACGGCCTCGAATGAGCCCCGCTTTGTCATAAGGCATGCTGCAGTTACGGCACTCAGATCTTGTTGAGAGTCCTGCATTGCAAAGTACCCCCACCTATTGCGAGGGAGATTCCTGCTCAGGTGGCCCGCGCAGCCTCCTCCGATGCAAACACCTGCATGCTGAATGGTGTTATCAGGATAGAGGAGTCGAACCCCGACAACACCAACGTCCTCTCGCGCGCAAAGACCAAGCATGACCTCAAGCCAGTCGGGAGTAATCACTTCTGTATCGTTGTTGAGAAGAAGCAGATAGTCTCCCTTCGCCTTTTCTGCCCCAAAGTTCATCAGCTTTGAGAAGTTGAATTCATGTTCCCAGTGCTCAACGCGGACGATGTTGGGGTGCTCTCTTACAAGAGCGTCGTAGTATTCGAAGGTCTTGCTGTCAGTGCTGTTATTCTCGATAATTACGATCTCGTAGTTATCATAGGTTGACTTGGTAAGAATTGACTGGATACAGGTGTCCAGAGCTTCCGTGTGATCCATAGAGGGAATGATAATCGAGACAAGGGGATGATCTCTGGGAACGGCATAGACGACCTTGTAAGTGAACGGCCTTCGAGATTGCGTTACGGTCGCTGGAATACCGAGGCGGTCGAGATGTTCGCGCACAGCTCTTAGTCCTGCGTCAGTGGCATATGACTTGCTGCTTGCGTCTGCGGCCGTTGACGTAGCGCTCATTCGCCAATGGTAGAGCGGCATGGGAACGTGATTGACGTAGCGCGCCTTTTCTATTGCGCGAAGAGTGAGGTTGTGGTCTTGGGCACCGTCATATTCTGCAGTGTTGGGCTCAAGCTGGTCAAGAAGTGACTTTCTGATTGTAAGCATGTGACAGATGTAATTGTTCCCCCGAAGAAGATCCAGATTAAAGTCGGGTTTGAAGAACGGTTGT
>Ga0268356_11239_pt1 | contig 17000 bp, 27 predicted proteins | sample BioMet10_FD_194415 | JGI IMG/M metagenome (GOLD analysis project Ga0268356, IMG submission 194415) | Sewage microbial communities from Oakland, California, United States - Biofuel 10 (PacBio Assembly) | ecosystem: Engineered > Wastewater > Sewage > Unclassified | place: USA: California | collected...
CATCAATTTTGGTATGGAATAAAAAAGTTATGCTCATGTATGAAGATATGGACGGTTATCCACAAACATGTGAAGCAAATATGAAGTCGAATGTGGATGTGTGCATAGATTTATTGCTTTAGATGGGCCAGCCAAAGGTAATACCATGTGTCGTTTGATTGCATATAAAGAGATTGAATGAAAGGAACGGTTTGAAGCGTGAATGACAAGTTTTAATGATTTAAACAAAGCGGTACATACAATTTCTAGCTTTGATGTTCCATGGAATAACAGACTTACACGTATTCCATACTACTATGCAGAGGGAGAACAGTATCTTGTAAAGCACAACGATATTATCAATATCGTTCATGCAAAGAGTCCATTTGAAGCAACAGAAAAATTTAAACAACAAGTTAGAACAGCAAAATGGAAAGTGTTTGATGATGAGAAATATCCTCAATGTACCAGTTGTGGAATGTGGATGCCTTTTGCAAGATACAGACGTATAACAGGTAGAAATGCTAGAGAAGTTACAAACTTCTGCCCATGGTGTGGGGCTAAGATGATTGCAATAGATCAATGTTCTGATTGTCCTAACGCTGAAAATGGTTGCTGGAAAGATAGCGGTATTTGTTACTCATGCCGTGAAGATGCATGGATATATGGAAAACCAATCAGAGTATATGAAGAATTAAAAGCAAAGGAACAGGATAGCAAAGAATGACAACGTTATCTGTCGAAGTATATGAAAAAGGCAATCGTAAAACAGGTTACGATGCTGAACGTGTCGAAGTAAACGATGGCTTTATTAGATGTTTAACTGTCGATGAAGATGGTAGCCGTCATTGGTGTGGTATGGAAATGAAGAACGTAATATCTATAACCATCGAAAAGGAACAGGAGAACAAAGAATGACTAATTCCAAAAAGTATAAAAATATTCAGCAAATTGGAATAGAGCATAGATACATTGATGCTGAAACATACAAAGCAGTTCTTGAATGTCTTTCTATTGATGAAGCAAAGTTAATCAACACTACTTACGGTGACGAAAGGATAAGGCATGATGCATCTTGCGAGGCGCTTGAATTGGCAATGGCTAGACTAGATGCGATTCCAACCGAAGATGTTCAGCCAGTAGTGCATTGTGTAAAGTGCAAATATAGAGACAAAATGGAATTTTGCATTTTAAATGACATATTTATCAATGAAAAAGATTTTTGCAGTAAAGGTGATAAGTTGGATGGTGATGAACATGACTAAAGGTTACAAGCATGGATATGTTGATGCAAACAAATTGATGATATTTGCAAATAATCATGTAGATAAAAAAATTGATGCAAATGATATAGCTAGATTTCATAAAGCTAAAGTTAAACCAGATATTCATGCTCTTTGGATTGAACATACAAGGAATGATGAAATAAATGGAGAAAGATTTGATTATCCAGACGAGGACTTTATGACCTGCTCAAATTGTCATCATTCATTCAATTACATTGATAACTGTACGGAAGAATTTGATTATTGTCCTAATTGTGGTGCGAAGATGGATGGTGATGAACATGACAACTGATGAAGTGATTAAGTATCTTGAATATGCAGATGATTTTATGAGGCATAACGCAGATTGGCATGATAGAGAAGCCATTGATTTGGCTATTGAAGCATTACAAGGTCATAGATCAATAGACTATGAGCACGATACATTATGCGGAAAGCCAATCAAAGAAGTTATTCAGTTATTGAATGGTCTTGAACTTGAACATATTTACAATTTAGAAATGACTATGGATAACCTATCTGCATGGAAAGATCTATACGACAAGGAACAAGCAAAAGTCATTTTAAAAGCAATTAATCAGATAAAGGATGGTATAAATAATGACAATTGATGATGCTATCGCATATTTGAAGAATGCTGATACATTCATATGCAGCATGGAAAGGCATATGCCAGGCTGTTATCATAATAGCGAACCTATTGAAATGGCTATCTCAGCATTGAAGCGTGAACAGTGGATTCCTATATCTGAAAGATTGCCAGAACAGGAGGGAAAGTATCTGATAACCACAGATAAGTTTGCGGTCAAGATTTCTCACTTCTATGTCACTCCAAAATATATCGGTTTTACCGAGTGCGACAACAAACATGCCATTGCATGGATGGATTTCCCGAAAGCATACAGCCCAGACAAGGACATCTGGATATTGGAAGAATTCAGCATAGGTCACATTGCTATGGAAGAAGCTATCCGGTTATGGTGCAAAGCTAAGAAAATAGATCTGTTGAGCAACAAAGACTTCACAGCATTGGTCAGTTCAAAGCTGAAAAAGAAATAATATGCCATATGGCTTCGATACATGCCACACAGCGAGCGTTATGTCTTTAAATGATTGGATGCCCAAGCGTGACACAATGGCTCTTAAAACGAAAATAAAGGGGATAATTCAATGGACATTGAAAAGCTAAACATTATCAGGAATTGAAACGTGATATTGATTCAATGGAAAACTTAAAAACAGCATGTATTTCAATGTTCACTCTCCGTCTTCCAATGAATCTCACTCAACTACTCCAGGAAATCCAACAGAGGAATCAGTAAAAAAGATATTTCACTATGACCAAATGATTGACCAGAAAACGCAAGAACTAAGAGAAACTATGGAAGAGATCATTGAATGGTGCGACAAGATAGAAGACCATGATGTAAGAGCCATTATCAATTGGCACTTCCTTATGGGATTGACATGGAAAGAAACTGCAAGAAAGATGTATTCATATTACAATTCAGAAGCGTGTAAGCAGAAATTCTATCGTTATGTAAATCATAAACCATGGGATTGAATGTGTTACGTTACGTGACGTTTAAATGAACTAAACTATAAATATCGAAATAGGCAAGGGAGAAATCTCTTGCTTTTATTTTGCTACAGAGAGCCTATATACATCCTTTACCACCATTGCACGGCTCTCTATTTTGGAGAATAACATGGCAGATGATATTGACGATAAGCACAATCTAAAGACAGAAGAACAGTTCATCAGTGCCATGAGACATATCGAGAAAGACCAGGAATCGCCATGCCTTATTTGTGACCACAACTGCACAGTGTTCCAGATGTTCTATTGTGACATTCATACCGCATGGGTGAGGAAGATGACGAAAAATGGCTAAGAGTAACAACAGAATAGACCACCTAGGCAATGCTCAGACTCAGCTCCGTAAGAATGCCAAGCGGATCTATGCAACACAAACAATCTGTGCATTATGCGGAAGACCAGTTGACTTCACTAAGAAGTTTCCGGATCCATTGTCTCCGACAGTTGACCACATCATTCCAATCTCAAAAGGCGGTCATCCGTTCGCAATGGAGAACTTGCAGCTTGCTCACTTCATATGCAACAGAGAAAAGAGTGACAAGCTGTCATTAAGACCAATAATGCAAAAGGAAGCAGAGATAACGAACAGCAATCTTCCACAGTCAGCTGACTGGATGTCGTACAAGGGGGAGTGACTCCCTGATGCGATATGCATTAGACTGCAGCCTGCCGTATGTGTAAATATTCATACTCATACCCCTTGGGGATAGGAAGGAATCTAAATGAAGAAAGACAAAGCCAAAATTGAAATAGATATTTACCAAATGAAGATGGATGATCTGGCTGTTCTGCAATCAATCATTAACGATTCCGAGACTAAGCCAGCAGTCAAAAACCAAGCAATACAAACCAAGCAGAAGATATTGGACAGTCTTGCTCCATCTAACAATCAGGTTGCCATGACAGCAGCCGACATCATGAATAAAGTGAGAGGTTAATGAAATGGCATACAGAGGGATAGATTATCTCAGAACAAAGCTGGAGTTGAAGAAGACCAGAGTTGATCTAAGATATATTTTTTATGAACAGAAACAAAGAGCATTGGATTTGGAATTTCTACTCCAGAAGGATTTGAATATTTCAATTCAGTGAATGGTTGGTGCAGTAAGGCAGTCGATGAATTGGCTGACAGATTGCAGTTTGATGGATTCGACAATGACAATTTCAACATGATGGACATCTACAGTGCTAACAATCCTGATGTCCTTTTTGATTCTGCGGTGCTGTCTTCCATGATTGCTTCATGCTCATTCATTTATGTGGCACCAGGAGAAAAGGATGGAGACTTGCCAAGAATGCAGGTCATTGATGGTGGAAATGCTACAGGAATCATTGATGATCTGACTGGAATGTTGACAGAAGGATATGCAGTTCTCCAGAGAGACGATAACAAGGATGCAATTCAAGAAGCATACTTCACGAAAGAAGCAACGGTCATAAGAACAAAGACAGCAAAAGGATGGGAAAAGATATCAAAAAAGAATATTGCACCATATCCGCTGTTGGTTCCAATCATCTACAGACCGGACGCTAAGAGACCATTTGGGCATTCACGTATCAGCAGAGCATGTATGGATATTTGCAAGGAAGCAATGAGAACGGTCAAGCTGTCAGAGATTTCTGCACAGTTCTATTCATATCCACAGAAATATGCTCTTGGTATCAGCGAAGAAGCAACAAAAATGGAGAAATGGAAAGCAACAATGTCTTCCATGCTCACATTCACGAAGGATGAAGATGGAGATAAGCCAGTGCTTGGACAGTTTGCCCAGCAGAGCATGGCTCCTTATCTTGACCAGATACGTTCAGAAGCTTCCAGATTTGCAGGCGAGACAGGATTGACGATTGATGACTTAGGATTCCCAAGTGGACAATCCATCATCCAGTGAAGCTATCAAGGCAAGCCATGAGAATCTGAGACTTACAGCAAGGAAAGCACAGCGGTGTCTTGGAACTGGTTTCTTGAATGCTGGATATCTGGCAGTCTGTTTGCGTGACAACAGGCAATATACCAGAGCACAGGTCAATCAGACAAAACCTACATGGCTTCCAATATTTGAACCAGATGCAAGCACGATTTCAGTCATTGGAGATGGCATTGGCAAGATCAATCAAGCAGTTTCCTGGATATGTTGATGCTAGTTTGATGCATAAGCTGACAGGTCTTAAATAATGGCTCTGACTTGGAATGACATAAAAGAGCAGTTCATCACAACAGCAGCCAATGATCCAAAGATGGCTGGCATTATCGAAAAGATGAATGCTGGATCTGTCACTTGGGATGAAGCCAATGAATATGGAATACGTGCAGGACAAATATTATCTGATATATTCAAGCAGAAAAGACCAGGATTAAACATTTCTGAATGGGATATAGAAGATCTGATACCTAAATCACTTGGCATGGATCATCGTATGGTCTCAGAGGTCGCACAGGCAGCACAAACAACAATGAATGCTGCTGATGGCATCGGAATCAAAGCACAGGCTTCCAAGTTTGACAGTGATTCAGCATATGGAATCGTTGAAGAATTGAAAGCAAATCCAGATTATACGAACATAGAAAACACATTCTATGCCCAGATAATCAATTTTAGCCTATCAGTAGTTGATGAAACGATACAAGCAAATGCAGAATTTCAGAGCAAATCTGGAATCAAATGTTATGTAGTAAGGAAGCCAGAATGGGGAGCTTGTAAGTGGTGCCAAGCATTAGCTGGATCATATGACTATGAAGATGTCAAGGATACTGGAAATGATGTATGGAGACGGCATGAAAACTGCCGATGCACAATCAATTATGTTCATGAAGGAAGTTCCGATCTAGTCAATAACTATAAGAAGATTGGTGGAACAAAGACAACATCAAAGAGATTGACAACTACATCAACAAAAACATCAGGATATAACAATATGCTTTCTGCAGTTCAGAATGTTTGGGATGAATTACCAGATGATTTCAAGAACGGAACATGGAGCGCAGACGAATTGAGCGAAGGAGAATTGAAAGCTGCATATAGTTACATCCAGAAAACGAAGGCTATGCGTAAATGATTATTGCAGTCGATTTCGATAACACATTATGCATCAATGGAAATGCTAATGAGCAATTATTCAATTTCTTGATTCAGAAACAAAGAGAAGGTGTTGTTATCATCTTGGACTCATGCAGGACAGGCAAGCGTTTGATGGAAGCAGTTAAATTCTGCCGAGAACATAGGCTTGCTTTTAATGCAGTCAATCAGAACATACCAGCATCAATCAAGATGCTTGGACATGATCCAAGAAAGATATATGCCGATATGTATATAGACGATAAGGCGGTGAAGCCATGAGGAACAGAGCTGGTCCGAGAATGGAGAAATAGGAAGATAACATGACAAGAGTGGGAAGACAAACACCTACTCAATCCGTTATTCTTCCATACTCTGAGACAAAAGGTAATGAAGCAATCAAGCTCTATGCGATGACTGGCAACGAATTGATGGAATGGCAGCAGTTGATGCTGTGTGACATCATGGCAGTCAATGCTGATGGACTGTGGACACATTCAAAGTTTGGCTATTCGGTTCCAAGACGAAACGGAAAGACAGAAGTTGTGACAAGCAGAGAGCTGTGGGGTTTGTTCAATGGAGAGCATATTCTCCATACCGCACAGCTGACTGATACCGCACATATTGCTTGGGAGAGACTGTTGAATCGCATTGAGAATCTTGGTATCCATCCAGTTTCTGTATTGAAAGCATTTGGCAAAGAACATATCGAACTAGATACAGGCGGTGTGATTGAGTTCCGCACCAGGACAACGACAGGTGGCTTAGGAAGCGGATATGACTTGGTCGTGATAGATGAAGCACAGGAATACACAATCGGTCAGCAGACGGCTCTAAACTACGTTGTGAGTGCTCAGAAGAATCCGCAGACCATTATGCTAGGTACTCCACCAACAACAGAGAGTGCTGGAACGGTATTTAAGAATCTGCGTAAGAAAGTATTGTCCGGTTGACTCAGACCACACAGGTTGGTCAGAATGGTCGGTTCCAAAAATGTCAAATGTGCATGACAAAGATTTATGGTATGAGACATCTCCATCACTTGGTACATTGCTCACAGAAAGAGCAATCATGGATGAGATCAATGGAGACGATATGGATTTTAATATCCAGCGTCTTGGCTTATGGCTGGAGTACAATCTGCAGTCGGCAATCAGTCAAGCAGAATGGGATGAATTGAAAGTTGATAAACTTCCACAATTGACTGGTCAGCTTACGGTTGGAATCAAGTATGGCAAAGGAACTGGAAATATTGCAGTTTCCATTGCGGTGAAGACAACAGACGGAAAGGTGTTTGTTGAATCACTGGCATGTAAGCCATTCCGGTTTGGTCAGTCATGGTTGATTCATTTCTTGGAAAAGGCAGATGTCGATGAAGTTATTGTTGATGGTGCCAATGGAGTGGAAACACTCAAAAAGGATATGAAGGACGATGGACTCCATGCTCCGATATATCCAAAAGTTGCTGAGATCATCACAGCCAATGTTGAATTTGAAAAAGCAGTCACTGGAAAGATGATATGCCATAAAGGTCAGCCAAGTTTGGCTCAGTCAGTCACCAATTCAGAACATAGAGCAATCGGTTCCAATGGTGGATTTGGTTACAAGTCATTGAATGACCAGATAGATGTTTCATTGATGGAAAGCATGATTTTGGCTTTCTATTTTTGTACTCAGAGGAAAGATAAGAAGAAGCAAATTGTTAGCTATTAACTGCCAGCCGAAAGACTGGCTTTTAATATGACGCACACTCAGCGGATTGAATGAGGTAAGGAGATTAAGTAATGGCAGAAAATGCTGAAACACAGGTGGAGACACCTACAGAAACACAAGAAACAACAGCAGAATTTACACCAATCACGACACAGGATGATTTCAATAATGCAATCAAGGCACGTTTAACGCGTGAACGTGAAGCAATCGAAAAGAGATATTCCGATTATGCCGAACTGAAGAAAGCAAACAAGGAATTGTCCGGTCAATTAGAAGCACACACAAACGATGCGAACACCATCAAGGATCTACAGGACAAAGTAAGCAAGTACGAGACCGACTCGGTAAAAACGAAGGTTGCTATTGAGTCTCATCTGGATCCAAAAGCATGGAAGTTCATTACTGGTTCAAACGAAGAAGAAATCAGAGCATCGGTCAAAGAACTTTCAGAATTGGTCGTTTCTGCACCAATACCAATGAAGTCAACGGAAGAACCACAAGGTAATTCTGCTCAGGCTTCAAACATGAGAATTCTAAAACAACTAAAAGGAGAATAAAAAATCATGACAGCTACAAGATCAATGTTTTCAACAACAGATGTCGCTGACTTATTCAATAAAGTCAAGGGACATTCTTCTCTGGCGAAGTTATCCGCACAGACACCAATCGCATTCAATGGAAACAAGTATTTCACATTCAGCATGGATTCCGATGTATCCGTTCTCGGTGAGAATGAAGCAAAGGCACACGGTGGAGCAACAGTAGATCCTGTCACAATCGTGCCTATCAAATTTGAATATGGAGCACGAGTTTCTAACGAAGTTATGTATGGATCAGAAGAAGTAGGATTACAGATTCTGGATTCATTCCGTACAGGTTTCGCTAACAAGGTAGCAAAGGGATTTGATATTGCTGCATTCCATGGAATTAATCCAAAGACAGGCGCATTAGCTACAACTGCAATTCCTACAAACTATTTTGACAATCTTGTAACAGCTTCTTCTACATTTGATGCTACAAAACCAGATGAATCATTAGATGCAGCATATGAAGTCGCATTGGCAGCAGATGCTGATGTCACAGGTATGGCTCTTTCTAGATCTTATGCCAACATTCTTTCTAAGTTATATGTTGGAACAAATGAAAATAAGAATAGATTATATCCAGAGCTTCGTTTTGGTGCTAATCCAGCAGCTATCCAGGGCGTTCCAGCAGATGTAAACAGCACTGTAGAAAAAGCGGTATCTGGTGCTTCTACAATTGATTTGCAATTCTTGGCGATTTTGCTAATGCATTCAAGTGGGGTTATTCCAAAGAGATTCCGCTGGAAGTCATTGAATATGGTGATCCAGATAACACTGGCTCTGATCTGAAAGGTCATAACCAGGTCTATCTCCGTTCTGAAGTCTATATTGGCTGGGGTATCTTAGACAAAACTGCATTCGTCAGAATGACAAAAGCTAATGCCTAATGCTCTTTAAGAACACTAGGACAGGGAAAATCGTTGATGCATTTGGTGTTACTGGAGATGAATGGGAACCTGTAAAGGAACCTGTTCAATCTCTAGTTTTACTTGATGAACATGATGATTCTAAAAAAACAAAACCAAAGAGGAAAAAGGCGGTGAAGTGATATGGGAGCTGTTTATGCGACAGTCGATGATGTGATTGCAAATGGTCATACGGTAACGGATTCAGCAGTCATGCTGACAGTTTTAACGGAAGCAAGCGCAATGCTCCGCACAGAAGTTGCCAAGTATGGAACTAATCTTGATACGTTGATTACATCCAATGCAGACATTGGTATCAACGCAAAGATGGTAGTCATTACTGCCAGTGAGCGTTATATCGGAACAGATGCTTCAACATCTGGAATGTCACAATTCAGCGAATCCGCACTTGGCTACACTGTTTCCGGAACAATTGCTGGTGGTGGTCTGTATTTCACTAAGAATGAAATCAAAAAGGTCATCGGTGATTATGGTCGGCAGAAGTATGGAGTGATTGATTTCTATATTGGAGATACCGAATCATGATGCTCAATAGGACAACGATTACTCTTTACAACAAGGTTGAAGGAGCAGTAGACGAGTTCAACAGACCAGTTGAGACTGACAGCAATCCAATCACAGTATCTGGTTGTGTTGTAGGTCAGCCGACATCCGATGATGTCACTAATGAGATGAATCTATCTGGAAAGCGTATTTCATACTGGATATTCATTCCGAATGGTGACACTAACACATGGGAAAATTCTTATGTCGTGATTGGTTCACGTAAGTATTCCACTATTGGGATTCCGGTTGAGTCGTTTGCAGACATGAAGATGATTCCATGCAATAGAAAGATTGCGGTGGAAGTATATGAGTAGCAATAGGCTTGTTCTAAACAAGAAACAAGTAAGATGGCTGCTCAGATCTGATGAGATGAAAGCAATATGCAAAGAATATGCAGATGATGCCGTATCAAGATTGGGTTCTGGATATAAATCATCTACATACACTGGGAAGAACAGAGTGAATGCTTCTGTGATTGCTGTGTCTGCATCTGCAAAAAGAGACAATCTCAAGAACAATACGATTCTTAAGGCGGTGAAATGATGATTGAAGTTACAATTTTAGCTTATCTGAGCAATGCTCTAGGTAAGACTCCAGTCTATCTGGAAGAACCAGAGAATCCGCCAAAGGAATACGTATTGTTTGAAAAACTATCAGAAGGAAACAAGGACTACTTACGGAGTGGTTCTTTGCTTTTCAGTCATACTCCACAACATTAGCGAAAGCAGCATCATTAAGTCAGCGAGTGAAATCGGCTATGGATGTGATTCCGGATAACACAGAGATATATAAATCTACTCTGAATTCTGAATACAACTATACCGATACGGAAACAAAAAGATATCGCTATCAGGCGGTCTACGATTTGGTTTATTACCAAGCGAATTAAGAAAAGGAGATTAGACAATGGCTAATACAGTAACAAATGTAACTGTCGGCAAACCAGCGGCTACAGGTGGAGTTTGGATTGCTGCTGCTGGAACAGCATTACCAACAGACGCAAAGACTGCACTTGCAACAGAATATAAGTGTCTTGGATATATCTCAGAAGATGGTGTCAGCAATTCATTCACAAAAGACCATGACAATATCAAATCATGGGGCGGAATTGTTGTTCTTTCTTACCATACTGAGACAAAAGATGAGTTCACATTCACTCCAATTGAGAATAAGAATCTGGAAGTTCTCAAGATGCATTATGGAGATGCAAATGTAACAGGTGATATCACAACAGGTATCACAATCAAAGCTAACGCAGATGATCCTAAAGACCATGTATACGTTATTGAAGTAATTGAAAGAGATTCTACACTTCACAGAATCGTTATTCCAGTCGGCAAGGTCACATCAATGGGTGATATCGTCTACAAGGATGATGAATGTGAAGGTCGTGAAACAACAATCACAGCACAGGCTGATGACAGCGGAAATACTCATTACGAGTATGAATGCAAGGCAGCATAAGGTAAAACAATATGTTAAAAGGTACAACTAAATCCGGATTTGAATATGAAATCGAAGATTATCGTCTCGATAACTGGGATTTGCTTGTCCTTTTAGGAAAGCTGGACGGTGGGAATGTAAGTGTTATCCCTGCCGTCCTTCCTTTGCTATTGGATGATAAGCAGGTCAAAGAATTAAGAAAGCATAACACTGATAAAGAACATAATATTGTCAAGATGACTGGAATGATGGCAGACATCACTGACATTTTAAAAAATAATCAAGAAACAAAAAACTCCTAGTCCTAGCTTTCACATTAGAAAAATATCATGATGATCTGATTTGTGACTTGGCTGAAACTTATCATATTTACGATATGGAGCAGTTTTCTCCGGTCTATATTTCCATACTTGTGAGAGGTCTTAGTGTCAATTCCAGAGTAGCAATTGCCGAGTCTGACAAGCTGGTTGGTCTTGACACTTTTATGATGGCATCGGTTCTTGACGAACTGAGAGTCATTATCTGGCAGAATACAAAGGACGCTCAGAAGGGTAGAAACAGACCGAAGTCAATCACTCAAAGTCTGCTGAGAAAGAATGAAAAGCCGAAGGTAACAGTATACAAGACATTTGATGATTTCTTGGAAGCTAGGGAACGAATAATGAAAGGCGGTACGAAAAATGGCAAGTAATGGAACACAACTAGCACAACAATACGTGCAGATCATTCCATCTGCAAATGGGATAAAAGGATCTATTTCCAATCTGCTCGGTGGCGAAGCGTCAGATGCTGGTGAAAAATCTGGTGGCTTGTTTGGGAATGGTCTTGTTGCTAAAGCTATGAGCATTATTTCCGTTGCCGCTATTGGTAAGGCATTGGCTGATTCTGTCATGGCTGGTGGTGCATTGCAACAGTCTATTGGTGGTATTGAAACATTGTTCAAGGATTCCGCTGGAACTGTAGAACAGTACGCATCACAGGCTTATAAGACCACAGGGCTGTCTGCTAATGCTTACATGGAGCAGGCAACATCATTCGCTGCATCGCTAGTCTCTTCATTAGGTGGAGATACTGCAAAGGCAGCCGAATCAGCAAATACTGCATTGACTGATATGGCAGACAACAGTAACAAGATGGGTACTTCAATGGAAAGCATCCAGATGGCTTATCAAGGATTTGCTAAACAGAACTATACCATGCTTGATAACTTGAAACTTGGCTATGGTGGAACAAAGACTGAGATGCAGAGACTGCTGTCAGATGCTCAGAAGATAACAGGTGTTAAGTATGATATCAGCAATCTGAATGATGTTTATACTGCAATCCATGTGATTCAAGGCGAGTTAGGTATTACAGGAACAACATCAAAGGAAGCTGCCACAACATTGACTGGTTCTTTCAACATGATGAAAGCATCATTCACAGATTTCATAGGACAGCTTGCATTAGGTGGAGATATAACACCATATGTTACAAACTTAGTAACTAGTTTCAATACATTTGTTTTTAGTAACCTGATTCCAATGGTTGGAAATATTTTTACTTCAATCGGGCCAGCAATCGCAACAGGTATGCAGCAGTTATTGACAAATCTGCTGACATTTTTAACAGATTCATTGCCAACAATGATCCAGCAAGGTTCTGATTTAATTACAAATCTTGCACAGGGAATGTCAAACGGTGCTCCAACAGTTCTGACAAACATTGGAACATTGCTCCTCGATATACTGAATACAATCATCAATGATCTGCCAAGCATCTTAGATTTAGGTTTCCAAGCTATTGGACAGTTTGCAACAGGATTATTGAACAATCTACCAACAGTCATCAGCAATATTGGAACGATATTAAAGAATTTAATGTCAAATATCTTGGATAAACTTCCAGACATTTTAGATTCTGGCATGCAGTTGATTGAACAGCTTGCTACAGGCATCCACGACAATCTTCCAGCCATTCTGAAAGCGATTGGAAAGGTCATGGGTGATTTACTCAAGTCAATCCTTGAACATCTTCCAGAGATACTAGAATCAGGCATAGAGCTGATTGGTCAGTTGATTGTAGGTCTTATCAAAGCAATACCAGACATTATTAAAGCAATGCCTAGAATCATTGCTGGCATTTCAGATTCATTCAGTGATTTTGATTGGGGGCAATTAGGTCACAGTATCATTGACGGATTAGTACAAGGTCTCCAGAATGCTGGCGGTGCTATATGGGATGCAATCACAGGCATATGCCAAGATGCATGGGATGGTGTCAAATCATTCTTTGGCATCGGTTCTCCATCTCGTCTGATGGCTTATGCTGGTCGAATGGTAGATGCTGGTATGGCTAATGGTCTGACACAGGATTCTAAGAATGTGCAGAGTGCAGTTGATGATATCAACAGCATTGTTTCAGATGGCATTGTTGGAAACATAAATTCCAATATATCTGCAACGTCATCTTATGGCACATCCGCATCTGCAAATGGTGGTGTGTCTTATGGTGGTGTGTGACCATGATTGTCAACGGTGCTCAAGGACAGGATGTATCTGCACTTGCGGATATCGTCATGGATAAGATTCAGAATGGTGTAAATCAGAAAGGAGCGGTATTCAGATGATAACATTTGCTGGAACATCTTTAGGTGATGTGAACATTCATGTACAGCGTCTTTCTGATTATGTCATTCCAGAAAGGGATGTTACCCATGTTTCTGTGCCTGGTCGGAGTGGCGATCTGCTCATTGATAATGGAAGATATAAGAATTTCACATTGGATTATTCAGTTTATGTTCTGAACAGGACAGATGGAGTTATTTCTTCATTACGTGCATTTGCTGGAAAACTTGCGGATACGTTTGGATCATATCAGAGATTTGAAGATGACAAGGATCCATTGGTCTATGGTATGGCAAAGTTTGTAGGTCCGAATACATGGACTAACTATGACAATGTTGGCGGTGAGTCCAAGCTAACATTCAATTTCAAGCCATATTGGAGATTGAAGTCTGGTGAGACAGCAATCACGATATCAGCTACCAATACTCAGATAACTAATCCTACAAAATATGCATCAAAACCACTCATCAAAGTAATTGGAACAGCAGCAGGTACGATTACGATTGGCAATATCCAGATGACCATCAAGACTCTTGCTGACTATCTATACATTGATTGCGAAGAAATGAACATTTACAGACAGACAAGTGAGAACATGAATTCATGTGTTGCTCTTGGAGAGTTCTGCGAGATACCAGCAGATACATCTGTTATTTATTTTGACGGTGGCATCACTTCACTTGAAATAACTCCTAGATGGGTGACATTATGAGCGAAGTCAAATATCCAAAATTATACGAAAGCACAGAGACCGAGTTCCAGACAATGGGATTCGGTTTTCTTTCGGATTGCACAAGGCTGATTGTCACGGAAGAACGTAACGGTTCATATGAACTGGAAATGGATTACCCAGTCACTGGCATCCACTACTCAGCAATCACACAAAGAAGAATCATATATGCAAAGGCAAATTATCTGGATGATGAACAGCCATTCAGAATTTATCACATAAGTAAGGCAATAGGCGGTATTGTTACGGTCTATGCACAGCACATATCATATGATCTGAGCGGCTATCTGTGTGCTCCGTTCAGTAGTACAAATATTCAAGGTGCATTGGCTGGCTTGATTGGCAACAGCATGGTTGCTTGTCCGTTCACTCTGAGCACATCTAGAAGCACATCAGCATCGTTTAAGGTAAATGTACCTTCCAGCATCAGAAGCTGGCTAGGTGGCAAGGAAGGAAGCCTGCTGGACGTTTATGGTGGTGAATGGCATTTTGATAAATTCAAGGCAACACTTGAGAACAATCGTGGTTCAGACAATGGTGTTGTGATCCGTTATGGCAAGAATCTAACAGATTTGAAGCAAGAGGAGAACTGTTCAAACGTCTACACAGGTGTTGTCAGTTACTGGATTGACACAGACGGAAATGAGATACATGGAAACATCGTAAAGCCAAGTGGCACCTATAACTTCAGCAGAACATTGAGCGTTGACTGTTCGCAGGATTTTTCCACAATGCCGACAGTTGAACAGCTTGATGCCAAATCAACGACTTATATTTCCAACAATAACATCGGTGTTCCAGACATCAATCTGACTGTTTCATTTGTTCAGAAGGACACATCTGATTCTGTGGAATATCTAACTGACAATGAAGACGTATTCCTTGAGGACAATGAGGATGACGTTCTTGAAGTGTTCCATGAAGGTGTAAAAACAATCGTTAATCTTTGCGATACAGTAACGGTCTACTTCCCTGAGTATAACGTGAATGCCACAGCCAAATGTATCAAGACAGTATGGAACGGTCTGCTTGACTGCTATGATTCAGTCGAATTAGGCGATGCAAAAGCGAACATGGCTACAACGATATCTGAAATCCAGAAGAAGACTGAAGATATCGTCAAAACAACAGATATGGAACTGGCTATCAACACAGCCACAAGATTGATTACTGGCAACAAAGGTGGTTATGTCATGATCCATGATGCGAATAGTGATTCATATCCAGATGAAATATTGATTATGGATACAGATTCCATATCAACAGCTACAAAGGTATGGCGGTTCAATAAGAATGGTCTTGGATATTCCAGCACAGGATATAACGGTCAGTATGGTTTAGCTATGACCGCAGACGGTGCAATCGTAGCCGACTTCATTACTGCTGGCACATTGAACGGTGCGGTGGTCAAGGCTGGCGTCATCAAAGATTCAACAGGTGTGAACTATTGGGACCTGGACAATGGGATCTTCCATATGGGCTTATCTGAATATTTCACGATTCAGCCAGATGGTTCCGTATTGATTGGCAACGACAATGCATCTATGAAGCTGGTCATGTCTTCAGACAGAATTAGTTTCTATGACAATGGCATTGAGGTTGCTTACATAACCAACAAGGAACTGTTCATTGCGAGTGCTCAGTTCTTCCAGACGCTGAATATCAAATATGGTGTGAATAGTCCTGGCTATTATCAGTTCCATGTCAGACAGAACGAGCATCTGTCATTAAACTACATATCGAATTGAGGTGATTAAATGACAAGAGTAAATAATGACCTTGGTAATCCTGGTTATGGTGCGATAGGAATTTGGGTTGAAGCGTATGAGACCGCCAACAATGGAACATCGTCAACAGTCCATGTTCGTGGCGGTTACTATAACAATTCTCCTTATAACATCTATGCCGACACAGCATATGTAAGCCTTAACGGCAGAGGTAATGTATCGTTTACTACCGGTTATCCGGGTGACCATGTTACTGACGAATTTGACGTAGAAGTGGCTCATAACGGTGATGGTTCCGCAGCATCTGCAAGTTATTCCTGTTATGGAAAGTCTACATTTCCAAAAAACAGTGTCAATCCAACAGTCAGCGTAAAAACGTCAGCCAATCCAAGATATGCAGTCACATATGCTGGCAATGGCGGTACTACTCCAAGCAGCCAGACTAAGGTATATGGCATCAGTCTAACGTTGAATGGAAGTTCATCCAGGACAGGTTATACATTCCAAGGATGGTCCGGATCAGACGGAAAGACATATTCAAATGGTTCTTCATTCACTGGAAATTATGCTCTGACACTGACAGCAGTATGGCAAATTAACACATGGCAAGTTTCATTCAATGCCAATGGTGGTACGAATGCACCAGGCAATCAGACTAAGACATACGGTCAGACACTCACAATCACTACCAGTGTTCCTACAAGAACGTTATATGACTTCGTGTCGTGGTCTGGTTCTGACGGTGCAACATATTATCCGGGCGGTTCATTCACTGGTAACTATGCTTTATCACTGACTGCTAACTGG
>Ga0268356_10839_pt1 | contig 16903 bp, 19 predicted proteins | sample BioMet10_FD_194415 | JGI IMG/M metagenome (GOLD analysis project Ga0268356, IMG submission 194415) | Sewage microbial communities from Oakland, California, United States - Biofuel 10 (PacBio Assembly) | ecosystem: Engineered > Wastewater > Sewage > Unclassified | place: USA: California | collected...
GGTGTTACTTGAAGGTCAGAAAAGAAACGGCGATAACTTCTATGCTCAAAGAGAACTAGCTTTAGGGCTCGATCAGTTGTTTGCCGGCAACAGCAAGAACCAGGAAGGCAACATGAGCACCGGATCGGGTGATTTGTATAAAGAAGCCAATATGGGATTGGTGGGAAGATTAGGTTATGATTTCAAATCCAAATATTGGCTGAGTTCAGTTTCCGTTATGACGGTTCTTCAAAATTTGCAAGTGGACATCAATGGGGATTCTTCCCATCTGTATCCGGAGGATGGCGTATCTCTGAAGAAGGTTTCTGGAAAGATTCCAAACTCAATTTCATTAATAATATGAAGGTTCGTGCTTCATACGGTAGAATGGGTGATGACAGTGCTTCAAGTTATCAGTTTGTTACAGGTTACACTTATCCTGCCGGAGGTTCAAACAATCAGTTACCAGGCGGATCTGTATTTGATGGAACATTCGTAAATAGTTCTGTAAATAAAGGTATTGCAAACCAAAATATAACATGGTTTGTAGCTAAAACATTTGATGTTGGTTTTGATATGGAAGTATGGAATGGTTTGTTAGGTGTGTCTGCTGATTACTTTACTCGTGATCGTTCAGGCTTGCTTACTACCCGTGCTATGAGTTTACCAGTTGTTGTTGGTGCCAGTCTGCCTCAGGAAAACTTGAATGGTGACTTTACCAATGGTCTGGAACTTGAGTTGAATCATCGCAATCATATCGGAGATTTTAAATACAATGCAAAAGGAATCTTCTCTATTACACGTACCCAAAATACATACCAGGAAATGTCTGCTAAAGGCAACTCCTATGATAACTGGCGCAATAATTCAAATGACCGTTATCAGAATATCTGGTGGGGATATGGAAGCAACGGTATTTACCAATCTTATCAGGATATAGCTAATAGCTCAGTATATGCTTCCCGTTCAACTCTTCCTGGTGATTATATTTATGAAGACTGGAATGGAGATGGTATTATTTCAGATCTTGACAGACACCCTATCAGCTTCTCAGGAACTCCTATCGTCAATTTTGGTTTGACATTAGGTGCAGAATGGAAAGGATTCGATTTGAATTTATTATTCCAGGGATCAACCATGAATTATGTATCTTATGTAGAGCAATTGATTGAACCAATGTGGGGATCAGATTACTCAAATGCATTGGCAATGTTCCTTGACAGATGGCATCCTGCTGATCCTTCAGCTGATCCATACGATCCAAATACTCAATGGGTTTCCGGAGATTTAGCTTATACAGGTTCAGTTCCTGAATCTGATTCAAAATTCCGTATACACAATGCTTCGTATGTTCGTTTAAAGAGTGCAGAATTAGGCTATACATTACCTTCGGCTTTAACTAAGAAAGTTGGCATAAAGAGCGTTCGTATGTTTGTAAACGGATACAATCTCTTCACACTCTCCAGCATGAAATATATAGACCCGGAACATCCTAGCGATAGCTACGGTAACTTATATCCTTTGAACAGGACTATTTCTCTTGGTCTGAATGTTAAATTTTAAATTAAAATACGATTATGAAAATAGCTAAATATATATTGTGCTTGTTTTTTATCTTCAACATCTCCTCATGTATTAATATGGATATACCTCCAATGAATGTTGTTCAGGATAAAGATGTTTTTGGTACAAGTAATGGTATTTCATCATATATGGCACGTCTTTACAGCTGTTTGCCAATAGAGGATTTTCGTTATACTCCTACACGTTTGTTTAATCATTTCTGGCTTGTAAATCCTCCAAGTTGTATAACTGGTGAGGGATTAAGCCGTGATATGGGTGGTGCTTCCAGTGAAAATGTTGATAATAAAATTTTCAGTGATCTGTATGTTTTAATTCGTAATTGCAATTACTTCCTCGAAACAATCGATCAGTATAAAGATAACTATACAGAGAAAGAATTGAATAACTGGAAAGGTGAAGCTTACTTTGTAAGAGCCGTTACTTACCATGCACTTGCAAAACGCTACGGTGGTGTTCCTTTGGTAAATAATGTACTAAAGTACCCTGAACAACCAGTTGATCAGCTTAACGTTCCAAGATCTTCTGAAAGAGGTCTGGAAAGCAGTATCAGCTGATTTTGATAATGCTATAAGTCTGCTTTCAGAAACCAATCAGCGCGGACGTGCTACCAAGTGGGCTGCTTATGCCTTTAAGTCAAGAGCAATGTTGTATGCAGGTTCTATTGCAAAGTACAATCAGATACAACTATTTGATAGCAAAACGGAAATAAACGTGTTTGTGGAATGGATGCAAGTCTGGCTCAGGGATTTTTCCAACAGGCTTATGATGCAGCGAAAGCTGTTGAAGGCCATCATGATCTATACATGAAAGATTGGAAAGCCGGTGATCTGACTGCTCAATATACAAACTATCTGAATTTGTTTTCTGATGCAGCAAGTACAGAAGCCATTTTTGTGAAAGAATATTCTTATCCTGAATCAGTACACGGTTTTGATGCTTATAATGTTCCTGCACAATGTAAAGGTGCTAACGGATATTCTTCTGAGAATAAGCCCAACACTCGACTATGTTGAAATGTTTGATGGTTTGCCAAAAGACAGCAAAGGACATCTTGATGTATATAATGCAGATGGTACTTATAAATTATATAATAACACAATGGATATTTTTGCAACTGCCGAGCCTCGTTTAAGAGCTACTGTAATTTTACCGGGAGATCAGTTTAAAGGTGAATCCATTGAAATTCGTCGTGGTATTTATGTAGGTAAAGATGATGCAGAGACTGGTAAGATTAACCGCTTATTACCTGAAGGAAATACAAGCAGATATGAAAATTATGTAAATGTAGGTGGTAAAACACTTATTATTAGCTCATCTAATGCTAATCAAACAGCTTATACACTTCATGACGGAACAAAGATGAATCCGGCTGGTGCCAGCGGATACTTTACTGGCGATGGTACATGTGCTTTGTCTGGATTTACCATTCGTAAGTGGTTAAGTGAAAGTACTCCAAAAGCTTTGGTACTCGAAAATAGAGCAACTCAACCCTTGGATAGAAATGCGTTATGCAGAAGTACTTCTAACTAGAGCAGAAGCTGCTGCAGAACTTGCTTCTTTAGGCAAGGCCGATTATCTGAGCGATGCTTATTCATGCATTGATAAAATACGTAACCGTGCTGGTGCCACATTACTAAGCAGTTCCGAAAAATCATCTGTTGCAAGTTTCACTAGTGCAGTTCGTAAAGAACGTCGTAAAGAACTGGGCTTTGAAAATAAAACATGGTGGGATATGAAGCGTTGGAGAGTTGCAGATAAAGAACAACAAAACACTCGTTACTATACATTGATGCCATTCTATGCAGATTATGCTGGTAAGTATTTCTTTGATATCCGTTGGGATGAAAGAGGGTAACACCTATACTTTTGATACAAGATGGTATTACCAACAAATACCTGGCAATGCAATTTCAACAAGTAATAATCTTATTATTCAGAATCCTGGTTACTAATTCTATAAATATAAGAAAATGAAAAAAATAATATATTCAATAGTTTATGCACTCTGTTTGTTCTGCTTCACATCCTGTGAGTATGATAATTATGAAGCACCTGCTGAGACATTTAAGGGCACCGTTATAGATAATACAACAGGTAAAGGTTTCCAGACTGAAGTTGGTGATGGAGGCGTTCGCTTCAAATGCTCGAACTTAGCTGGAGTAATAATCCTACTCCCTGGTATTTTACTTGTAAACAAGATGGTCCAGTTCCAGGACACTAAAGTTTTCGAAGGCAATTATAATATAACCCCTCTGGGAGCATTTGTACCTTTTGTTCAGACCTGACAATACCGGTAAAATAACCAAGGATGAAAGTCTTACAATTGATATAAAAGAACCTGTAACTCATGAATTCAAGGTTGATCCGTTTCTTACTGTTTCATGGGTAGGAGAGCCGGTTGCAAACAGTAACAGTACCATCAGTACACAAATAAAAATAGAAAGAGGAACTACTGATCCTAATTTTCAGCAGAATTGCTATTGATGTGTATCTGTATGTAAACTACTCAAGTCCTTACGTGGGAAATAATAACTACGACAGTCGTTATTCAGTTCACCTATCTGGCGCTGATGCAAATAATGCAGTTGGAAAGACCATCACTCTTACCACTCCGGTATTGCCAGGCAGCCGTATATACTATGTACGTGCCGGTGCCCGTATTGACTATAGCGTTGACGGAAGTCAGAAGATATAACTATAACGAGCCTAAACAGGTAAAGGTTTCTTAGTTTAGTAGAGAGTTGTTTTCTTTATAATTAGTGGGTATTCAACTTAGTGCGAAATGTATTTTTGTTTGAATACCCATTTAATTTAATATTTAAACTATAATAGAAATGTATATAGATAAAGGTATTTTAATGGGAGCTATTTTAACCATCGCTTTTGCTGGCAGTTCAACGATGGTTAGCGCTCAAAAGATTGATTACAGAAGAGAAAAAACTACTTTTCAAACATCGGGACAATGGAAGGCTGTTACTGATGTAAGATCGGATGTTGCTATTGTTTATGGAGCTGGCGACAGGAAAAACTTAACTTTGAACAAAGGGTGCAATCCTGGCGTGATAAAGGATATATAACTCATTTCATGACTGGGATAGCCTGGGGAGAGTATCAGGACTATTTTACAGGAAAATGGGATGGCAAAATGCACCTGGATGAAGGTCAGGTACAACAAAACGGAGATACAATCTGGCATGGACACATGGTTCCTTATATTGTGCCTACAGACAATTATATCAAGTACATGAAGGAGAAGCATATAAAGCGTGTAATTGATGCCGGTATCGATGCTATTTACCTTGAAGAACCTGAAGTTCTGGGCCAGAGCTGGCTATAGCGATGCTTTCAAAAAAGAGTGGAAAAAGGAGTATGGATTCGATTGGCGTCCGCAACATGAATCTCCCGAAAATACATACTTATCAAATAAACTAAAATATAAACTGTACTATAAGGCACTGAAGGAAGTATTTACCTTTGCTAAAGAGTACGGAAAAAGTAAGGGAATGAATGTGCGCTGTTATGTACCTACACATTCATTGGTAAACTATTCGCAATGGCAAATTGTAAGTCCCGAAGCTAGTCTGGCATCTCTTCCATGCGTTGATGGATACATTGCACAGGTATGGACCGGTACTTCACGCGAACCTAATTTTTATAACGGTAATTAAAAAGGAACGTGTTTTCGAAAATGCATTTCTTGAATATGGATCTATGGAATCCATGACAGCTCCAACGGGCCGTAAAATGTTCTTTTTAACAGACCCTATTGAGGACTGGCCTCGTGACTGGGGAGATTATAAGAAAAACTATCAGGCTACTTTTACAGCACAATTGTTGTATCCCAACCTTGCTAATTATGAAGTAATGCCTTGGCCCGACAGAATTTATGAAGGCTTATACAGAAAACCCAACAGCGAAGAAAAAGAACGCATTCCACGATATTATTCTACCCAGATGCAGGTTATGGTAAACTCACTGAATGAGATGCCTTTGTCTGAATAATAAAGTCAGTGGATCTGCAGGAATAAGTGTACTGATGTCTAATTCATTAATGTTCCAACGTTTCCCAACACACAAGGGATACGAAGATCCTCAGCTATCTAATTTCTACGGTCAGGCGTTACCATTCCTCAAACGAGGTGTTCCTGTGAAGACTCTTCATATTGAAATGTATCCTATCCCCTGACATGGAAAGATACAAAGATCTTAATCATGTCATATTCAAATATGAAACCTCTTTCTCCCGAATCTCACAAGTATATTGCCGATTGGGTGAAAGCCGGAGGAATACTTGTGTATTGCGGAAGAGACTCAGATCCTTTTCAAACTGTACAGGAATGGTGGAATACAGGAGGAAACACCTTCCGTAAACCTTCAGAGCACTTATTTAAGTTAATGAACATGGAGCCTTCTGTTAATGAAGGCGAATATACTTTCGGCAAAGGAACTGTTTATGTTATACGCAAAGACCCGAAAGAATTTGTTATGCAATCAGGTAACGACAGTCAGTTGGTTAGTATAGTTAAACAGTTGTATGAACAAAAGCAAAAGCAGGCATACTGGCATTTAAAAATAATTTCTACCTGGGCAGAGGAGCGTATGATTTAGTTTCTGTTATGGATGAAAGTGTAAGTAAAGAACCATATATTCTGAAGGGACGTTTAATCGACTTATTTGATCCTCAGCTTCCTGTTGTGCATGAAAAGGTTGTAAATCCGGGTGAGCAGGCATATATGCTGAACATAGACAGAGTAAAGAACTTAAAGAAACCTCAGGTATTGGCTGCTGCCTCACGTGTATATAATGAAAAAGTAACCAAAACAAGTTATTCGTTCATCACCAAAAGTCCGCTCAATACTTCCAATGTGATGCGCATTCTGTTGCCTTCAAAACCTGCAACATGTACAATTACCGATGCCGCAGGAAATAAACTGGCAGATGCAAGCTGGAACTGGGATAACGAAAGTAAAACCTGCAAAGTAACCTTTGAAAATAATCCTGAAGGAGTTAAGGTACAAATTAAATGGTAAAGCAGTGATCAAGATAATTCTATGATCCATGCACAGCTTATTATTTGTGCTTTTAATTTAAAGAAGAAATATAATGAAAGAATTAAAACTAATAGCTATAATATTATTTATTATCCTCTATGCTCCGGTTCAGGCTGCAGAAAAAGATTTTGTGAATTATGTGAATACTTTGCAAGGTACTAACTCCAGGTTTGAGTTAACCAGAGGAAATACATACCCTACACTGGCTATGCCATGGGGTATGAATTTCTGGACTCCTCAAACCGGAGTTAATCGTGATGGATGGATTTATCAGTATTTCAAAGATTCCATACGTGGTTTCCGTCAAACACATCAATGCAGTTCGTGGACTAATGATTATGCCGCCTTTTCATTGATGCCTGTTTCAGGCAAACTGTAGTCGACCAATACCAGAGAGCATTACGCTTTGATCATAAAAATGAAATTGCCAAACCGCATTACTATAAGGTAACGTTCGACAATAACCTTACAACAGAAATGTCTCCAACAGAAAGAGGCGTATACTTCAGATTCAGTTTCCCTCAGGAAAAAGATGCTTATGTGGTACTTGGATGGAAATAGTGGCGGAAGTATGGTACGAATCTACCCTGAAGAGCAGAAAATTGTAGGATATTGTAAAAATGCCAATCATTCGGTACCCTCAAGGCTTTACCAACTATTTTGTGGTAAAATTCAACTAAACCGTTCAAGTCTTATGGAACTATGGAAGAACGACTAAAGGTGAAATATCAAAAGATAGTAAAGAAGCCTTTGGCGATTATGTCGGATCTTATATTCAGTTTAGTCCGGGTGAACAGGTAGAAGCAAAGGTTATCTCTTCCTTTATCAGTATCGAACAGGCAGAGCTTAGCTTCCAGAAAGAGCTGGCCGGCCTGAATACGCTGGAAGATGCAAAATCGAAAGCTCAGGATGCATGGAACAAGCAATTAGGAAAAATAGAAGTAGAGGGTGGCACTCCCGAAGAAAAGGCTACATTCTATTCCTGCTTCTTCCGTTCTATGCTTTTCCCAAGAAAGTTTTATGAATACGATGCAAACAATAATCCTATTTATTATAGCCCTTACGATGGTAAGTTGCACGAAGGATACATGTATACCGATAATGGATTTTGGGATACTTTCCGTGCACAGTTCCCTTTAAATATTTCCTGCATCCCGAGATGCACGGACGATATGTAAAGTCGTTGGTTGATGCTTACGATCAGAGCGGATGGTTGCCATCCTGGTCATTCCCGGGACATAGTTGCGGAATGGTAGGGAAACCATGCTGCTTCCCTGCTGGCGGATGCCTATGTTAAAGGAGTAAGAACGTTTGATGCTGATAAGGCGTTGGAAGCATGTATCACGAAGCAACCAATAAAGGAACATTCGGACCGTCAAACGGGCGCGATGGCTGGCAGGATTACTTCAAGCTGGGTTATGTTCCTTATCCGGGATATGCGGAATCGGTAGCAAAGACTTTAGAGTTCTGTTATGATGATTTTTGTGCCATGCAAGTAGCTTGCCTCTCTGGTAACAGTCATTATGAGGATATCTTCAAACGACAGATTTACAACTATAAAAATGTGTATGATCCCGGTACCCGTTTCATGAGAGGAAACAAAAAGATGGAAAGTGGGTTCCAAATTTTGATCCTTCGGAATGGGGAGGACCTTATACGGAAGGATGTGCATGGCATTATCACTGGGTCGGTTTTTCATGATATACAGGATTGATTAACCTGATGGGAGGCGATCATAACTTTGTAGCTAAGCTCGATTCTGTTTTCTCTGTTCCTAATACTTTCAAAGTGGGAACATACGGAAGGGTTATTCACGAAATGGCCGAAATGGAAATGATCAACATGGGACAGTATGCACATGGAAATCAGCCTATCCAGCACATGATATATCTGTATAACTATGTCGGTTCTCCATGGAAAACTCAGTATTGGGCACGAGAGGTGATGCAAAAGCTCTACAACTCAACTCCCTGATGGATATCCCGGAGATGAAGATCAGGGACAAACTTCTTCCTGGTATGTTATCAGTGCATTAGGCTTGTATTCTGTATGTCCGGGCACTGATCAGTATGTGGTTAGCTCACCAGTATTCCCTAAGATGACTGTTCACTTGGAGAACGGAAAAAACACTGACTATTGTATCTGATGGTAATTCGCTTTAAAAACCGTTATATCCAGTCGGCAAGTCTCAATGGTGAGAAGTTTACCCGTACATGGCTTACCTACAAGGAGCTGATGAATGGAGGCACTATTTCAGTATAAAATGGGAAATAACCTAATAAGTCATGGGGAACATCAATAAAAGACAGACCCTATTCTGTATCGGTTAATTTGAAATAAGTAATTTACAAAAAGTGAATGTTGATATAAGTAATTTGGTCTTATTATTTGTATTAGCAAAGGTTATCCCTTTTTTGTAAAAACAGAAACCGTTATAGATTTAATTATATATTATGAGAAATAAGAAATTATAGCAGTTATTTTCGCTGTGCTTTTGCAGTGGGTGTCAAATCCAGTTTTTGTATCTGCAGCCAGCAGTGATTCATTTTCTCCGGTAGATTACGTCAATCCATTGATTGGCAGCCAGTCTACTTATGAGTTATCAACCGGTAATACCTATCCTGCCATAGCCCTTCCCTGGGGAATGAACTTTTGGGTTCCTCAAACAGGTAAGATGGGCGATGGATGGGCTTACACGTATACAGCCAACAAGATTCGGGGTTTTAAGCAAACTCACCAACCCAGTCCAGTGGATAAACGACTACGGTCAGTTTTCAATAATGCCTGTGGTTGGTTCACCTGTCTTTAATGAAGAGAAAACGTGCCAGCTGGTTTTCACATAAATCGGAAATAGCCAAACCTTACTACTACAAAGCTTACCTTGCCGATCATGATGTGGTAACAGAAATTGCACCAACCGAACGTGCAGCAATGTTCCGTTTCACCTTTCCTCAGAACGACAGTTCCTTTGTGGTAATCGATGCTTTCGATAAAGGATCGTACATCCGGATTATACCGGAGAGAATAAGATTATCGGTTATACCACTAAGAACAGTGGGGGAGTGCCCGATAACTTTAAAAACTACTTTGTCATTACGTTCGATAAGGCGTTTACTTACAAATACACTTTTGCCGATGGTGCTTTAAAAACAGCCCAGGAGCAAACAGCCGACCATGTAGGAGCTGTTATCGGATTTAAAACAACCAAAGGCGAGATTGTTCACGCCAAAGTAGCCTCTTCCTTTATCAGCTTCGAGCAAGCTTCGCTTAATTTAAAGGAACTGGGTAATGACAACTTTGATCAGGTTGCTGCCAAAGGCAAAGCCGCATGGAATAAAGTGCTGAGCAAATAGAAGTAGAAGGTGGCTCACTCGACCAATACCGCACGTTCTATTCCTGCATGTACCGCTCTTTACTCTTCCCTCGTAAGTTCTACGAGCTGGATGCAACCGGAAAAATAGTCCATTACAGTCCGTTCAACTGGTCAGGTGCTTCCCGGATATCTGTATACTGATTCCGGTTTCTGGGATACTTTCCGTTGCCTGTTCCCATTCCTCAATTTAATGTATCCATCAACAAATAAGGAAATTCAGGAAGGACTTATCAATGTACAAGGAAAGCGGATTTTTCCCCGAATGGGCCAGCCCCGGTCATCGTGGATGCATGGTGGGAAATAATTCTGCTTCCATATTGGTGGACGCTTATATGAAAGGCGTTAAGGTAGCCGATCTTGAAACCCTGTACAAAGGACTTATTCATGGAACAGAGAATGTTCATCCAACAGTATCTTCAACCGGTCGTTTGGGATATGAATATTACAATAAACTAGGTTATGTTCCTTACGATGTGAAGATCAAAGAGAATGCAGCACGTACGCTTGAATATGCTTATGACGACTGGTGCATCTATAAACTGGCCAAAGAGTTGAAACGCCCAAAGAAGGAAATCGACTTGTTTGCCAAACGTGCCATGAATTATAAAAACCTGTTCGACAAGGAAACCAAACTGATGCATGGCAAGAATGCCGATGGTAAGTTTATGGCTCCTTTCTCTCCGCTGAAGTGGGGAGATGCCTTCACCGAAGGAAACAGCTGGCATTACACCTGGTCGGTATTCCATGACCCTCAAGGCCTGATAGACCTGATGGGTGGTAAGGATGTGTTTTGTGAATATGCTCGATTCTGTGTTTGCCGTACCACCAGTGTTTCGATGCAAGCTACTATGGACAGGTTATCCATGAAATCCGTGAAATGCAGATTATGAATATGGGTAATTACGCACACGGCAATCAACCAATCCAGCACATGATCTACATGTACAACTATGCTGGTCAGCCAGTGGAAAGCACAATACTGGTTGCGCGAAGTGATGAACCGTATGTACACCTGCAATCCCGATGGTTATTGTGGTGACGAGGACAACGGACAAACCTCTGCCTGGTATGTTTTCTCTTCTTTGGGATTCTATCCTGTATGCCCGGGAACCGATGAATACGTGTTAGGTGCGCCGTTATTCAAGAAAGCAACCGTTCATTTCGAAAATGGAAACAAGCTTGTTATCAATGCTCCGGAGAACTAGTGATAAGAACCGTTATATCGAAGCAATGACGCTCAATGGTAAAACCTATACAAAGAATTACCTCAAGCATGCCGATTTACAAACGGAGGAGAGATCAATATCCGTATGAGTGAAACACCCAATAAGCAACGCGGTACTCAGAGGAAGATTTCCCTTATTCGTTTTCTGTCAATGAAAAGAAATAACCAATTTAATTAATTATATGAAAAAACTAATTTTAACCGCATTAGTAGCCATGAGTCTGGGGTCTGTCCATGCTCAGCAGGAATACAAAGCTTACGTTGTATCGAATGCCCATTTCGATTCCCAATGGAACTGGACAGTGCAAACATCTATCAACGAATATGTTTATAACACATTGGTTCAGAACCTTTGGCTGCTCGACAATTATCCCGATTATGTGTTTAACTTCGAAGGTGGAGTTAAATATCAGTGGATGAAGGAATACTATCCGCTCGAGTATGAAAAAAATAAAGAAATACATTGCTCAGGGCAGGTGGAACATTGCAGGAAGTAGCTGGGATGCTACCGATCCTAACATGCCTTCACCCGAATCGTTTTTTCCGTAACATCCTGTTAGGACAGGACTTTTATAAAAATGAATTTGGTGTAAAATCAAAAGATATATTCCTTCCGGACTGTTTCGGATTCGGATATGCCCTTCCTACAATTGCCGCTCATGCCGGGTTAATAGGATTCTCTACACAGAAACTGCAATGGAGACATAAGCCATTTCATGGAAATGCTAATTCCCTTTCAATTTCGGTTTGTGGCAGGGAGTAGACGGATCGCGCATCATGGCTGCACTCAATGCAATGAATTACACTTCAAGATGGCAGAATGAAGACATCAGCAACAACAAAGAGCTTATTGATTTAGCCAAGAGTAGTGTGAACAATACAGCATACAGATATTACGGAACCGGCGATATGGGAGGTTCACCAACCATCTCTTCAGTAGCTTCACTAGAAAAAGGTATGAAAAGCAATGGTCCTGTAAAGATTATCAGTTCACGCTCTTACCAGTTGTTCGAAGATTATCTTCCTTTCGATAAGCATCCTGAACTGCCTGTCTATAAAGGAGAATTGCTAATGGATGTTCATGGTACGGGATGCTACACATCACAAGCTGCAATGAAACGTTTTAACCGCCGTAATGAGCAGTTGGGCGATGCAGCAGAGAGATCATCTGTTATGGCAGACTTCCTGGGTGGTGTTGCATATCCTGCAGCTACGCTCGACGAATCGTGGAAACGATTTATCTGGCATCAGTTCCATGACGATTTAACAGGAACAAGTATCCCAAAAGCATATACTTTTTCATGGAATGACGAGCTAATTGCCCAAAGTCGTTTTGCCGATATCATTAAAACCGCTACAGGATCTGTTTCACAAGCGCTCGACACAAAAGTTAAAGGTACAGCGGTAGTGGTGTATAATTCCTTATCGTCAGCACATAAAGATGTTGTTACGGCAAATGTTCCGGTAGCAGGCAAACCATCGGGTGTAAGAGTGTACAACAACAAAGGAAAAGAAATGCCTGCTCAGCTGGTATCTTATGCAACGGTGTAGCTGCCATTACATTTGCTGCAGATGCTGCTCCGGTAAGCTATTCTGTTTACGATGTTCGTTTCGGTAAAGCAAATGCAGGTAAAAGCAGCTTGAAAGTTACATCAAATACACTTGAGAATAGCGTATATAAAATTACGCTGAATGCCGATGGAGATATCTCCTCTATTGTAGACAAACGAGTTAACCGCGAGTTGGTGAAAAACGGAGCAGCCATTCGTCTGGCCTTTTTCCCTTCAAATGAATCGTTCGAATGGCCGGCATGGGAAGTGATGAAGAAAGCAGTCGATGGTACACCTGTTTCAGTGAACGAAAATGTACGTATTTCAGTAGAAGAAAACGGTCCGCTTTGTGCCACATTAAAGGTAGAAAGAAAGCATGCCAACTCTACTTTCGTGCAACACATCCGTTTAACTGAAGGAGCTGCCGATGATCGTATCGATATCATTAACGATGTTGACTGGGCATCACAGAATGCACTGCTCAAAGCAGAATTCCCACTCAATCTTTCCAACTCAAAAGCTACGTACGATTTAGGACTTGGCTCTGTTGAAAGAGGAAACAATACCGATACTGCTTATGAAGTCTGTGCACAGCAATGGGCCGATTTAACCGACAAGGACGGAAGCTACGGCGTTTCTATTCTGAATAACTGCAAGTATGGCTGGGATAAACCAAACGACAACACCTTGCGTCTTACTTTGCTGCATACACCTAAAACAGACAAGTCATATACTTATCAGGATAAGCAGGACTTAGGTCATCATGTATTTACATATTCCATAGTAGGCCACGTGGCATCTGCCGATCAGAAAGAGAAAACTGCATGGAAAGCCGATGCATTGAATAATCCAATGATTTCGTTCATCTCACCTAAGCATGCCGGTAAACTGGGTTCAGAGTTCTCGTTCGTAAAAACAAGTACCCCTCAGGTTGCTGTAAAAGCGTTGAAAAGATCAGAAGATGGCCAGTCGTATGTTGTTCGTTTATACGAACTAAACGGTCAGGCAGCCAACAATGTGGAGATTGAATTCCCAACAGCTATCGAGTCGGCTCAGGAACTGAATGGTATTGAAGAAGCCATTGGCGAAGCAACCATAAAAGGAAACAAACTCATATTCAGCACCACAGCCTACAAGCCTAAAACATTCGGTGTAAAACTGAGAAAAGGAGCTATCGAATTACCTCAGTCGCTCAATATCCCTGTTGCGCTTGATTACAATGACCAGGCCTTTACGCCCGATGCATTCCGCAATACAGGCCGATTTGACAAGGAAGGAAATTCATATTCGGCAGACCTTATCGGTAAATCAGTAGTAAGTGATGGAATAACCTTCAATATTGCAGCTGTTGATGTAAACAACGTGGTTAAGTGCAAAAAGAACATTGTCCGTTTGCCGGAGAATAATCAGTGCACCAAGCTCTATATACTTGCATCATCTGTTGATAAAGACCGTAAAGCAACCTTCAAGGTAGATGGAAAACAGTATACCTTCCAGGTGCCATACTATTCAGGATTCTTCGGACAATGGGGACAAACAGGTTTCAGCGAAGGATATGTAAAAGATGCTACCCTGGCTTATGTAGGTTCTCACCGTCATACCCGCAAAGGAAACGAAGCTTATACATTTACCTATATGTTTAAGTTCTGCATTTCCTTACCACAAGGAGCCAAAGAACTGGAACTTCCTGATGATGAAAACATAGCAGTATTTGCTGCAACTCTTTCCAATAACAGTAATGATGATGTTAAGCCTGCATGCGAAATGAGAGCTTTACCTCTTCAAAAATAACAGAAACAGTATAACAGATACCAAGATATATAATGAAGAAAATATTAATAACTCTCAGCGTAATGTTTACTACGCTGGGAGGATGTTTGGCCGGTAATATTTATCAGCCCCGGATGAAGAATGAATTGAGAGCTCCGGCATACCCTTTGGTAACGGTGGATCCTTACACATCGGGATGGTCGTTTTCAAACAACCTGTATGATGAGACAATAAAGCACTGGACCGGTAAGAAACAACAGCTTATAGGAGTGATAACCGTTGATAACAAAGCGTACCGTTTTATGGGAGAGGAGCAAGTTCCTATGAAACCAATCGTTCCAATGGCTGCTTATAAACCATGGGATGCTGCCTATACTTTCGAAACTCCGGCAAACGACTGGATGAAAAGTAACTTCAACGATGCAGCCTGGAAAAAAGGCAAAGGCTCGTTTGGCTCCGAAGGCCGATTAAAGTTTCAAACCTCCTGGACAACATCGGATGTATGGGTGCGCAGAGAATTTGTCTTAACGCAAGCCTCTCTTAGCAAAGAACTTATTCTGGAGTATTCTCACGATGACAATCTAGAGCTATACATCAATGGCACCAAGGTTATCGACACAGGTAATGCCTGTCAGAGTAATGCTATCCTTAAGTTGTCGCCTCAGTTCAAGTCTGCCTTAAAAGCCGGAAAAAATGTTATTGCCGCCCATTGTAAAAACACAGGTGGTGAAGCTTTTCTCGACTTTGGTATTCTCGAAAAAAGAACAGATGCACAATGCTTCCCCAGAATAGCCAAACAGATTTCGGCTAACGTAATGCCAACTCAAACATTCTATAAGTTCCAGTGTGGTGGTGTTCAGCTCGATCTTGTCTTTACGGCTCCTTTGCTAATGGATAACCTCGACCTCATGTCTCGTCCGGTTAATTACATCTCTTACCAGGTAAAGTCTATCGATAAAGCGAAGCATAACGTGGCCATTTACTTTGATGCTTCTCCGGAGTGGGCACAAGATAATGTTTACCAGCCGGTACAATCAAAAATGCAGCAGACCGATAATCTGTACATGCTTAGTTCCGGAACAAAGGAACAAAAGGTGTTGGGTAAAAAAGGAGACGATGTGCACATTGACTGGGGTTATTTATACCTTGCCGCTAAGAAGAACAGCAACGTTACCGCTTCTGTAGGCGTTTCCGGCAAAGTAAAGCGCAGCTTAATTGCCAATGCAAAACTCGATAATAAGTGCGATGCTTCACTGTCCGGCGATCTTACAGATAAAATGGAAGCCCTGGCTATTTCCGATAACCTTCGCACGGTTGATAGTAAAGGTGCCAGTGGTTACGTTATGCTTGCCTACGATGATCTTTATTCCATTCAGTACTTTAACGATAATCTTCGTCCTTACTGGAACCGTAATGGCAACAAGACAATTGCCGACGAGTTGCAACTTGCAGTAAAGGAGTACGATTCCGTTATGGCCAAGTGTGCGGCATTCGATGAGAAACTGATGAAAGATGCAACTGCAGCAGGAGGTAAGAAATATGCAGAACTTTGTGCTCTTGCCTACCGTCAGGCTATTTCGGCTCACAAACTGGTGGAGAGCAATAACGGCGACCTGCTGTTCCTGTCAAAAGAGAATTTAGCAACGGCTCCATCGGAACGGTAGATGTTTCTTATCCTTCGGTTCCGCTGTTCCTTGTTTACAACACAGCCCTGGCAAAAGGATTGATGAATCATATTTTCTATTACAGCGAAAGCGGAAAATGGACCAAACCTTTCGCAGCACATGATATTGGTACCTATCCTTTAGGAAACGGACAGACTTATGGTGGCGATATGCCGGTAGAAGAATCGGGCAATATGCTTATAATGAGTGCAGCGGTATACTTAATTGACGGTAACCCCGATTATGCAATCAAGCATTGGAAAGTACTGACCACCTGGACCGATATCTGGTAGAATACGGATTAGACCCGGCAACCAGCTTTGTACCGACGACTTTGCCGGACACTTTGCGCACAACGTAAACCTGTCTGTAAAAGCCATTATGGGTATTGCCGGCTATGCAAAGATGGCCGAGATGCAGGGCAAAACAGATGTAGCACAAAAGTATATGCAGATTGCCAGAGATATGGCAGCCAAATGCGAAAAGATGGCCGATGACGGAGACCATTACAGACTCACTTTTGATAAGCCGGGCACCTGGAGTCAGAAGTACAACATGATCTGGGATAAATTATTTGGAACAAAACTGTTCAGTCAGGCTGTTTACGATAAAGAACTCTCATTCTATCTCACAAAGCAGAACAAGTATGGTCTTCCGTTGGATAACAGAGAGAAGTACACCAAGTCCGACTGGATTATCTGGACAGC
>Ga0268356_10774_pt1 | contig 16899 bp, 20 predicted proteins | sample BioMet10_FD_194415 | JGI IMG/M metagenome (GOLD analysis project Ga0268356, IMG submission 194415) | Sewage microbial communities from Oakland, California, United States - Biofuel 10 (PacBio Assembly) | ecosystem: Engineered > Wastewater > Sewage > Unclassified | place: USA: California | collected...
CCTATCGGGCATGGAAGAACGGCATCGAGCTCCCGATGTTAAACGTGGGAGCAGTTCCGAATGGGCCAAACCGAAAAACCGTTATCCAAGGCGTGGCACTGTCAAGCGAGGAGTACAGAATGCTGAAGGAAATGAAGGACGGAGGTGTGGGAGTCTTTCTTCAGCCGATTCCCGAGAACGACCCAATCAGCATCGAATCGATTTCAAGAAAAATCAAATAGCAGCGAAAAGGGGGATGATATTCCATGAGTGGTGCCCAATTAGTCTTGATGGCTGTAGTTATGGGTCTGATGTACTGGATTGCCCGTGGAATGATTGGTGGTTACTTCGCGTTCTTCTATATTGCATCTCCAATAGTGGTCGGGGTCGTTGCCGGCCTGATCTTCGGAGATGTTACCAAGGGCCTCATCATAGGAGGCGGAATTGCAGCTGCCTTCGCCGGCATCATAGCTCCCGGCGGGAACTTGCCCACAGACTCCGCGCTGGCCGCCACGACAGTCATCCCAATCGCACTTGCCACCGGCCTCTCCGTCGAGCAGGCCATCGCATTTGCCGTTCCCATGGGACTTCTCGGCGCGTTTGTTACGAACCTTCGCAAGGCAGTGAACGTTATTTTCGTACATCGTGCTGATAGCTATGCCGCCGAGGGCAACACGGCTGGGATTACGAGGTGCGCCATCCTTTGGCCACCACTCATCGAGCTGCCCCTGCTGTTTCTCCCCGTCTTTTTGGTCGTCATGTTTGGACAGGACGCGATGCTTGCGTTTATGAACGTGGTACCTGCCTGGGTGATGAATGGGCTCCAGGTCGCTGGTGGTGTTATGCCTGCGATTGGGTTTGCGCTCATCATGAACATGATCGGAAAGCCTCAGATGATCCCATATACCATTATTGGTTTTATCCTGGTCAAGGCCATAGGGCTTAACAATATTACGGCTGGTCTTATGGTGGGGTGCGTTGCCGTGCTGGTCGTCATGGCAAGGCGCGAAATGGAAAAGGGAAAGGCAGGTGCATGATAACCATGTCCGAGAACTCAACTCCCGTTGCCGAGCCCAACGATGAACAGGGACATGCCCTTCTCACCAAGCATGACGTCAACCGCGTTATCGCTCGCTGGTACATAACCTGTGAGATGTCGCTGAACTACGAGCGCATGCAGTCGATTTCGTACACCTATTCCCTTATCCCGGTGCTGAAGAAGCTCTATCCGAAAAAAGAGGACCTGATACCTGCCCTGCAGAGGCACCTTGAGCTCTTCAATACGAACGCGACTGCCGGCGGGCTCATCCTTGGAACAACGCTTGCAATGGAAGAGCAGAAATCGCAGAACCCAGATTCCATTCCAGGAGAATCGGTCGTCGCTGTGAAGACCGGCCTTATGGGTCCCGTGGCGGCCTTTGGTGACTCGTTCTCTGCCGGCACCATTACTACCTTGTTCATCCTTGCATCGTGCGCTCTCGCTCAGACTGGTTCAATTGCTGGCTTCTGGCTTCTTCTCATCGGTACCATGTATACCCTGGGTGAGCTCATTGTCTTTACCCACCTCACCTATACAAAGGGCAGAAGTGCAATCAAGGACATCCTGAACTCGAGCCTGATGAAGGACATCATCGAGGGTGCCAATGTCCTTGGCATGGGCATGATGGGCGCACTGGCGGCATCGATGGTTACCCTGAGCATTGCCATCACCGCAACCTTCAACGAGGCTACGCTTACGGTGCAAGACAAGATCGATGGCATTATGCCAGGTCTCCTGTCCATTGCCGTGCTGTTCCTCTACTATTGGCTCATTTCCAAGAAGCATGTTTCCGTCGTAAAGCTTGTCCTGTTTACGATCGTTGTTGCGCTTGCTTGCTCGGCGATTGGCCTGTTCTAATCCTTTGACATGCGGGTGTTCATAAAGATAGGCAAGCGGGACATCGCATGATTGATGTCCCGCTTTTTAGAAGCCTTGGGAGGCCATGATATGAGGGGAATCGTAATCGCCAGTCATGCCCATCTAGCAGATGGTATGGTCGAGGCGCTCGAGCTGTTTTTTGGCGAACAGCCTCAGCTTGAGGCCGTCAATCTGCTGCCAGGCGATGATCTGGTTGCGTTTTCTGGAAAACTGTCTGATTCTGTTGCGCGCGTGAACGACGGCGATGGGGTCGTGGTGTTTTGTGACCTGCCGTTTGCCTCTCCCTGCAATGTTGCGGGCAGCCTTTTGAATAGAATGAGTGTAGACGGTGGCCTGCATGTCATTGCGGGAATGAATCTTCCAATGATTCTCGAGTTTCTGGGCAGCCGCGACGGTTCAGAAATGAATGCCAGTGATCTGATACGGGTGGGAAGGGAAGGAATGGTCGACCTCAATGCACGCCTTGGGGAGAGGACAAGCGACTAAGCTACTTTAGGTAGAGGCTTCTCGTATGAACGCTGCACGGGGGAGATGTTCGATGCATAGCGCTCTGATTGACAGGATCGAATCGGCAAGGGACTTCCTGACGCCAAAGGAGGTCCTTCTCGCAGATTATATATTGGAGCACGCAGACGAGGTGCTTTCGATGCCGATTAGCGTGCTCGCCAAGAAGAGCGGCGTAAGCGAGGCGACCATCGTCCGATTTGCAAGGTCGATGGAGCTGAAGGGCTTCTCCGAGATGAAGCTTGCTCTGGCGGCGGCAACTGCGCCAGCGCAGAATCAAGTTGAGCTTGCAAACATCAAAAAAGACGATACGCCCGGAGAAATATATAGGAAGACCGCCGAATTTGCGGTCAAGTCGATTCGCAACACGGAGAAGCTTCTCGACGAGGGAGAGCTTGAGCGTGCGGCTGACGCAATCTACCAGGCTTGCAGAGATGGGAATCGAGTATATGCATGCGGCTCCGGCGCAAGCGGGATACTTGTCGAGGAGTTCCAGCTCAAGATGATGAGGCTGGGCATCGAGGTCGTGTACTACAAGGACGCTCATGTGCAGATGGAGTCATTTCTTAATAACATCCACCAGAGCGACGTGCTCGTTGCCTTTACCGCCCTGGGGCGTTCTACCGAGACGCTGCAGTGCATTGATATCGCGAGACGAAAGGGCGCAAAGGTCATTGTGGGCACGCAGTACGGAAACCAGGACGTGGTCAAGAAAGCGGACATCGCATTGCAGACCGCGTGCATAGAGAATGACAAGAGGCTGATCAGCGCTACCGTACTTATCACACTTTCAACGGTAATAGACGCCCTCTTCTTTTCTCTTGCCGTAAAGGATTATGAGAAAATAGAAAAGGACGTAGCCGATACCAGAAAAGAATTCAAAGAGCTCGGCTTGGCCGACAGCTGACGTTCTGCCGCTGGCCAGGTCCCGCATGGGGCTCAGCTCGTCCGCCCCATGTCCTCCCCAAGCGTCCGAAGCATGTGGCGGGGGACGGCATGCAGTGCGTTTGAGCCGACGGATGCGGTCGCGGCGGCGCGCGCGTCCTCGGTTGCGCATGACGTCACGTAGGCGTGGGCGAAGCGCGAGAGCATGGCCACGTCGTTGCCGCCATCGCCGTAGACGGCGACCTCGTCGTGAGGGACTCCCAGGTAGTCGGCGAGCCACGCTACGGCCACTCCCTTGTCCACGCCCCTGCTCGTGATCTCGAAGAGGGACGGCCTGAAGGGCGCATTGGTGACGGTGTCGGCGTGGGCGGCGAGGAAGGACTCCAGCTGGCGGCGAGTTCCGGCGTCCGATGTGCGGATGTTTGCCTTGCAGATCTGGTGGGAGAGCACCTCGGTCGCCGAGGCATCAAAGACGAACTCACCGGCAGGGCCTGAGCCTCGGCCACGCCTCATGCCCCTCATGGCGAGCGCCACGAAGGGGTTGGGCGGCGTGTTTGAGGCCTGAAACGTGTCCATGGACGCGGTCACGTAGGTGCGGTCCGTCGCAATGAAGGCAAATGGGAGTCCGGGAAAGGTGGAGAGCAGCTCCTCGAGGAAGGTGCGGTCAAGCAGGCTGTGGTGGATGAGAGCACCGTCCGCGTCATAGACGAGCGAGCCGTTGGCGCAGACGACACTCACCGGCAGTCCGTCAAACCCGAGGTAGGTGCTCGCACGCACGCAGCGACCGGTGGCGATTGCAAAGTGGCGGCCTTGGTCGCACACCTCGCGGACGGACGAGAGAATCGTGCGGTCGACGCCGTGCGTAACGTTGAGGAGCGTGCCATCCAGGTCGCTTGCGAAGAGTCGTATCACAGGTATAGGTCTTTCGACGGGAGCGTGGTCATCGAGGACAAGGATAGCGCCAGCCGGGCGGGAGGGGCTGCCGCCGTCAGTCGGCCTTCTCCCCCTGCACCTCATCTGCATCTAGTGGGCCTGAGGGGCCCAATCCTTCAAATCGGGTAGAGCACCTGCTGAGACGGCCCAAAAGTAGATGCTTGCCGTGCTGCCGTAGGGGGAGAGGCGCCGGCGGTGCTGCTCAAAGATCTTGGGAGTGATAGCGCGGTGATGATAGACCATGCGCATGCCGCGTTGGATGGCCAGGTCGTCAAAGGCCAGGATGTTTGGGCGAGCGAGCGAGAAGAGCAAGATCATCTCGGCTGTCCACGTACCGATTCCGCGCAGAGAACGAAGGGTCGCGATGGCCTCGGCGTCGTCCATGCGCTCCACCGCCTTGAGATCAAACGAGCCGTTGTCCACGCGCTCGGCGAAGTCGCAGATATACGTAGCCTTGCGATGGCTCATGCCGCAAGCCTGCAGTGCCAAGGTGCCCGTGGCGATAACGTGGGGTGCATTGATGGTGTTGTCCATCAGGCGCTGCATGCGTCCCCATACGGTGGCAAGCGCCGCGTTGGAGATCTGCTGCGAGACGATGTGGTGAACCACGGCCGAGGAGAGATCGGTATCAAGCGCGCGATCGATATGCCCAAGCCGGCCCATGACCTCGCCTAGGCGTGGGTCCCGCGAGCTGAGATAGCTCGTTTCGGTAACTCCATAGGGAAAGACCTTTGCTTCTGTGATCACCTTGACGATCTACCCTCTCGTATCTCCGCGGAATGCGGCAATCGCTGAACAGAGTATGCCTCCAATAGGCCATGTCAGCCAAAAGAAGCTTTGCGCATGGAAGGCCGGAACGAAAAGCAACAGAAGACCGAGTGCGGTGGCAACCAGCATGATGCCACCATAGAGACCATCGCTCTTTTTGGTGGCGCGCACCTGCTCTTGCTTGTCGGGGCTGAGCTCGGCGATCCTTTCGTCGGAGAGGTCCTTCAAGGATTCGCGATTATAGGCGTCGAGGTCGCTCCTGTTTCCCATGAGCGAACCGTAGACGATGAGAAATACGCCGAAGGCGGTGAACATGAGGAAAACGGCACCAGAGAGGGACTCGTTCTCCTGCAGGATGACGGCGCTCACGATTCCCATGAAAATGAGGGTTATCCCGGATACCAAGCACGTGGTGAACAGCTTTCGATTCTTCCTGCACTGCTCGGCGGTGTAGAAGTTCTCGATAAAGGGATGATCGTGCCTGAAGGCGTTGCTCTCGACGCCTGTCGGGATGATGAGGGCGAGTCCTGCGGCTACGCCGATGAACAACGAGACCACGGAGAAGGCACTGGGGTCTGCCCCGGCTATCACGGAGGTATTATCAAAAAAGGCTGCTCCAGCCACGCCAAGAAGTATGAGGGCGACACCAAGGGCTATCTTCCAAGAGAAGCTCCGCATCATCTCGTCGTAGCCGCAGATGTCTGTTGCGCGGGCATCTGCCGGTAGGCTTTGAGCGGGGTCGCCAGGGAGGTGGGTAAGGTCTCCCTTTACCAGACCGTCGATGGTGCAATCAAAAAGATCGCAGAGCTTGAGTAGCTTGTCCATCTCGGGATAGGCCTTCTCGGCCTCCCATTTTGAGACGGCTTGGCGTGATACGCCAAGGAGCATGGCGAGTTGCTCCTGTGTCATGTTGCGCGTGGCACGTAGGTATTGGAGGTTATTCCTGAAGCTCATAGCGCTGCCCTTCGGTTGGTGTCATTAGCGTTTCTGGATGGTGTTGTCGACAGGTTCATGATGCTGCGCGCATGAGATGTCCCTCAACCAACTTGAGGCTGCTTTTTTAGAAGCTTAGCAATCTTGCGGTTGCTAAGCGCAGGTAAAGAGGGTACTACGTACATGCCCTTTCTAGCTCTCCTTATCGTATCCGGTCATGTCATCGCGCCGTCTAGGGCAGTCACGGGATGCTGGCCCTGGTTGTTGCCTACTACCAGACGCCCTACAGTTTTTTGTGAAGCAAGCGGCGTTCGTGCTACTGGTGCATTTCCCATAGTTGGTGCGTGCGCCACAACCACATGATAAATAGAACGGAACAGCCTTTGTATCGATGGCTCGCATCTCTGGCGTGATGCCATCAAAGCCACTCTGTCGAATCAGCCGGACAAAAATCCCTGCTTCGTTGTGCCCCGTGATTTTGGATGGCGCCTTGTTCAGCTCATCCAGCATCTGGGTTGCGTCTTTCCCAAAAACGTTGCCGCAAAAATACGAGTGCTAAAGGAGAGGTGCTGCCATTTGATAAAACCATTTGGCACGACAGTGCAGACTCCGAGTGATGATGTTCTTCTCATCCCTGTTCACTGGTATCGAAGTCTAATACTGTCCGCAAAACACATTCGAAAAAATATCCGCTCTTCAATGACCTGCACCGCCCTTTTCCCCTTATACTTCAGGCAAATGATAGGAAACCAGACGTAAGGAGTCATCATGGCAGATGCAGCATCTTCCGCAAGGCCCTTCGGCTACGGTATGTGCAATCCCGTCATTCGCAAGATGGCAAAGAAGGCGAACACTCTCGAGGAGACGAAAGTCGTTGCCACGTACCAAGGCATCGCTTACAAGACCATCTACTTCCTAGTGCTTTGTGTGCTCGGCTATGCGGCTTTCTTTGTAGCGCACAGCCTTCTCATGGCCAATGTGAATGCATATGGCGGCGCAATTGTGGCCACTGATTTCGATAACCTTACTGGCATCATCGCTCTTAATACCTGTGGGCCTGAACTGCTCTTTGCAGTGGTGGCGGGTGCCATCGTTCTGTTTGCGCCTCTCCTGGCCTGGCTCATCCGTCCGATCATTCCTGTCGTGGGCACGCTGTATGCCCTGCTGGAGGGTTATTTCATCGGTGCGCTCACCCAGGCTCTTACCGCCGACTATAAGTGGATCTCGCTGGTGGCCTTCATCCTCACGGCTGCTATCGTTGGATCCATGCTCTTTCTCTACGTCCGTCGTATCGTTCGCGTGAGCAATAAGTTCCGTACTATCGTGTCCGTCCTGTTCTTTGCCATGATCGCTGGTGGTATCCTGCTCTTCGTTCTGAGCTTTGTGCCATTCATGGCTCCGATCATCGCGGGCTTCGCCACGTTTATGGGTAGCCCCGTCGTGGGCATCATCTCCTCGGTCGTCTTTATCGTCATCGCGGCACTCTTCTTGCTGGTGGACTTTGACACCATTGAGCAGTGCGTTGAGGGCAGGATGCCCAAGAAGCTCGAATGGATGGCGGCCTTCGGTCTCGTCTACACCGTCATCTACATCTACTTCAAAATCATCAACCTCATCCTGCAGATCGTGGGGAACTCCAACGAGAAGTAGCCTCTGAGCGCTCTTTCCTCCATGGCGTGACGTGTGGGCGTCTGGTGCCATGCGACTTGATTGTTGCCGGATGGGTATGTAAAAAGACATCCGGACCATGGCTGTGGAGGAGTTCTCAACGTGACAAAAGATGGCATCGGTGCATTCCTCGAGCGACAGAGGAAGGGTTACTTTGCGCCGCATACCTGGGCGTTCTGGCGCGGACTCATCGTGTGCTTCTGCGTCTTCTCCCTCGTGGGTCACTTGCTCGAGTTCCCGTACTGCACGTTCATGGGCAACTTCGGCATCGTCTCCACCGGCTATGCCCTCTGGACTGATCCGTGGTTTCATCCCTATTGGGTTTACGGCATTGGGGCCGTGGTCATGACGCTTGCGCTCGAGCCGTTCAAGGAGAGTCTCTTTCGGCGTTGCAAGACCGTGGGCGGGGCTCTTCTCGTAACCTTCGTTGTCATGGTGATTCTCGCCATGCTCATGGAGCTCCTCATCGGCGAGCTCGTGAACCAGCCCGACGCGGCGGGAGTCTATCCCTACTGGGATAACTCGCGGCTGCCGCTCAACATCGCGGGGCAGGCCTGGCTCGTGAACGACCTCGCCATAGGCGCTGCTGCCATGCTCTATCTCTGGGTGCTCTACCCCCTCATCTGCGAGGGGTTCGCACGCCTATCGCCTCGGGCCGCCAACATCGTCTTTGGGGTCATCGTCGCTGTGTTTGCAGGTTGTTGCATAGCGTCGTACTCGATCCTGTCGCTGTGGTAGATGCCTTACCCGGGCCCGCCCTGCACTCGGGGAATTAGACTTCGACGCGAACGGCGTCGTCTTTCGCTCGGGTGAGCGATGGTAAGGAGGAAGACGATTTCCCTCAAGAGGCAACTCCCTCTTGACCATCGAGTCGTGTTCGATCATCCTGTGTATCGATAGGCTAGCAATTGCTAGCCTATGCGAGAGGGGAAAGCAGGCATGGCTGACGATCTCATGGGATACCTCGAACGAGGAGTCGCCGACGTGGTGCGCGACATCGTCGCGGCGGCGGCAGACGATCCGCGCGAGGCGAGGTTCGCACTTACCTTTGCCACGGCGAGCAAACGCGCCACGACACGACGTGCTCGGGCGGAGGGGGCGTGGAGTCCATGTGCCGCCCTTCCTCGTCTGCAGCATTGCCAGCCGCTGCAACCTCCATTGCTCGGGCTGCTACGCATGGACCAATCGCATCTGCGGCGTGCGCGAGGATCCCGGGCAGCTTTCTGCGCAAGACTGGGAGCGCATCTTCGCGCAGGCGTCCGAGCTAGGTGTGAGTTTCGCTCTTCTCGCTGGCGGAGAGCCCTGCCTTCGCCCCGACGTGCTTGAAGATGGCGGGCGGACGTAGGGATACCCTCTTTCCTGTCATTCACAAACGGGATGCTCCTTGACGGAGAGACGCTCTGCCTGTTTGACCGGCATCGCAATCTCGTTCCCGTGATCAGCGTCGAGGGGGATGCGGAGCAGACCGACGCCCGACGTGGTGTGGGCACCTACGCGGCGGTGGTTCAGGGAATGCAACGCCTGCTTTCCCGAGGGCTGCTCTTTGGCGTCTCCGTTACCGTCACGAGGGACAACCTCGACCTTGTCATTGGACGGGAGTTTCTCGACGACCTGCGTCGCAGGGGGGCGCGTGCGGTGGTCTTCGTGGAATACGTACCCTTCGACGGATCGAGAGACCTAGCGATAGATGAGGCGGGACGGGAAAGACTCGCCCCAGGGCCTTCTCTCCTTGCGCGGGGATTTTTGCGACATGGTGCTGATCTCGTTTCCCGGAGATGAGGTCCTGAGCGGGGGCTGTCTCGCCGCTGGTCGAGGCTTCTTTCACATAAACGCTCGCGGCGGCGTCGAGCCCTGCCCGTTCTCTCCCTACTCCGACACGAATCTTGCCGAGTGCTCGCTTGAGGAGGCTCTCGATTCCCCTCTTTTCAGACACCTTCGCGAGCGAGGACTGCTCGAGCAGGAGCATGAGGGAGGCTGCGTGCTCTTTGCCCATGAGGCCGAGGTCCGCGCGGCGCTGGCGTGCAAGGAGGGAGAATGAGCACCCGCGAGCGCATTGTGGACGAGGCGCTGACGCTCTTCTCGACCAAGGGTTACGCCGGGGACCACCGTCAGAGACATAGCGAAGGCCGTGGGCATCAGGGATGCGTCGCTCTACAAGCACTTTCCCAGCAAACGTGCCATATTTGACGTCTGTACCAATGACATGTCCGGCCGCATGGGGCAGCTCGGCAGGCGACTCGGAATTCTCGCTGGGGACAAGGCCTCCCTCTCCCGAGCGTCAGTCGACCTCGAGACGCTTCGGGCGATAACCAGGGAGGCCTTCCTGTTCTACCTGGAGGATCCCTTCGCCTCTCGATACCGTCGCATGCTCGAGCTGGCGCGGCACGACGTGCCAGAGCTTGCGAGCCTCTATCGCAACCTCTTCATGGACCAGGCCGTCTCATATCTAAGCGCCCTCCTCGCAAGAGACCCCATTGTGGCCGTGCGTGGAGAAGATGCTCGGGAGATGGCCCTCGAGTACTATGCGGTCTTTTTCTTCCTGCTCTGCCGATACGATCAGGACGAGGCGGGGAGAGACGAGGCGCTTGCACTGCTCGATGCCCACGTGCGTGCCTTTGCAAGGAACTATGGATTTACGGGCGGTGTGGCGAGTGATGGCTGAAAGACCCCGCAAGTCCTATTTAGAGAAGCGGACGACCTCGTCCCTCACGTCATCGAGGATTCCCCTGGCGACGGCAAGGTCGTTCTCGTCTACGTAGAGGCAGCTCGTCAGGGTGCATGTGCCCCTGAAGGTCGAGACGCTCAACTGGAAGGAGGGTGGCCTCTTCGTGGCGGCGGCGATGAACGCCCCCCTCGTCTCGAGTGAGCCGAATGTCAGACGACCTTCATCGATAATGCCGAGGTTGGTATAGGAGACCACGGGAATTCCCGCCAATGCGAAGAAGATCTGCCTCAGCGCCTTTCGCGGTAGGACGTGTGCGATTGCGTGGAACAGCAGGGGCCCCTTGAGGCAGCCGAGGCTCTTTTTCTGCTCCCTCATCTGTCCGGCGACATCGGCAAGCACCTCACCGAAGCTCTCGCCATCTCGTATCGTGAGATGACAGAAGTAGCTGGAAGTCAGGTTGCAGATGCCAAACGACTGTCCGGGATGACCAAAGCGTCGTAGGTCGACGGGGCAGGGGAGGATGACATCCTCGCATCCCGTCCTCTTGTAAAGGGCGCGGGCATAGGCCGCCAAGAGCAGGTCGTTGACCGTCGCTCCTGCCGACCTTGCCACATTGGCCGCCGCACGAAGCGACGAGGCATCGATCGTGGCGCGTACCAGACGGGCTTCTGCGTCACCGTTTCCGGACAGAAGCTCTGGCGTTGGGTTGTCGCCTGCACCTGCCCCCTTTGCGAGCACGGCATGTAGCCGGTCTCTCGCCCCGAGGTTCTGGGATACCTGACCGAGGTCCCTCCTCAACGGATATTCTCGCACGAGGTCAAGGCCATCGGAGCCTTCTCCCAGTGCCGTGTAGATCTTTGCGAGGAGATAGAGGTACTGCTTGAGACCTGCTCCGTCGCAAAGCATGTGGTCGACGACGATGCAGAGGGTGTCCGCCTCGTCCCCGTGCACCACGCTGATGTGCAGGCGAGGGCCCATGTGGTGGTCGAGAGGCCTGAGCAGCTCGGAACAGGTGAGAGACTCGTCATTGCCGTCGTCGATTGCGCACACGACGTCTGTGGCGTCGCACCCCGAGTCGATCCAGCGCCCGGTCTTCTCGTCAAAGACGTACAGGATTAGAGGGGCGGCGGCAGTGGAGACCCCGACCGCATCTCTCAGGAGCGAGACGTCGATGTGCGAGCCGAGGTCTATCTCGCAGCGAATGAGGGGGTCGTGAGCCTCTCTGTAGAAGGACTGCATGAGCTCAAAGGGCTGTACGACGTGCGGGTATTCTCTTCTCACCTGTCCTGCATCCTCTTCTACAGTTTAGGAGCACTGCATAAACGCGAAATGAGCGAGACGAACTCAGCTATCTTCGCACATGAGAAAGGCGATGGCTATGGTTTCTGTTGCCCGCACGGCAGTTCATGTCATGGCGAACGCGCTTAATCCCTCGCGCGCATCCTCAGGACGACGCCCTCGAAGGGTCTGAGTGCAGGCGTCGTGCCATCCCATGCGCGAGAGTCATCGTAACTGTCGAACAGGATCTCCCACGCGCCAGATGAGACGAGTCCCACGACTTCGGATCCAACGCGCGCATCTTCGCATGAGATGTTCGAGAGCACGAGAATCGAGCCCTTCTCGGCCATGACCCGTTCCACGTTTCCAGACACTCCAATCGGGATGTTCCCAGAGCGCAGATAGGCGATTACCGGCACGGCAGCATCATCGAGGAAGCGGATTCCTCCCGTGGCGATGACGGGTGAATTCTTGCGTAGGGCAATGAGCTGCTTGTAAAACGAGAGCACCGAGAGCTGATCATCACTTTCGGAGGCGACGTTGATGAGCGATTCGTCGCAGGTGGAAGTGCTCTTGGAAGGTTCGATCCACGGGGTGCCCATCGTGAATCCCGCGGCATGCCCCATGCCCCATTGCATGGGGGTCCGTCCGTTGTCGCGCGAACGCTCCGCAATTATGGTAAGAGCCTCATCGCTGGAGAGCCCGCGCTCCATGAGGATGTGGTGGTAGTTGAGGCTCTCCACGTCGCGCCACTCATCGAGCGAGTCGAAGTGGGCGTTGGTCATGCCCAGCTCCTCTCCCTGGTAGACATAGGGGGTGCCACGCATGAGATCGCAGCAGGCGGCGAGCATCTTGGCGCTCTCGCGATGAAGGGCTCCATCATCGCCCAGACGCGACACGATGCGCGGCTGATCGTGGTTGCACCAGAACAACGCGTTCCAGCCTCCGCCCGCCTGCATGCCCTCCTGCCAGGTCTTGAGTAGATGCTGGAGCTGGGCGATGTCGGGACTAGCGAGGGTCCACTTGTCTCCATTCCCATAGTCGATTTTGAGGTGGTGAAAGCTGAACGTCATCGAGAGCTCATGGCGAGAGGGGTGCGAGTATCCGATGCATTGGTCGAGCGTCGTGGAGGACATCTCTCCGACGGTTACGTAGTCGCAGATGCCAGTACGTCTCACCAGCTCGTTGAGGTACTCGTGGACGTGTGGGCCATCGGTATAGAAGCGCCTGCCATCCCCCTCGTGGTCATCCTCGAGCATCATGGGCTTGGAGATGAGATTCACCACGTCAAAGCGGAAGCCGCTCACGCCCTTGGCCTTCCAGAACTCGATGACCTGTGCCAGGGCGTCCCGCACCTCGGGGTTGTCCCAGTTGAGGTCCGCCTGCGTGACGTCAAAGAGATGCAGGTACCACTTACCCAATGACGGCACGTATTCCCAGGCGGGGCCTCCGAATTTTGACGTCCAGTTGGTGGGGGCAATACTCGGGTCTCCATCTCGGAAGATGTAGTAATCCTGGTAGCGCTCATCGCCGGAAAGAGCGCGCTGGAACCACTCGTGCGACGTTGACGTGTGGTTGAAGACCATGTCGAGCATGATTCCTAGGTTCTTCCGATGCGCTTCTCGCATAAGATCATCAAAGTCTGTCATGGTACCGAACGCCGGGTCAATCTCGCGGTAGTCGGCCACGTCGTAGCCGTTATCGTTTTGTGGGGAGACAAAGAATGGTGTAATCCAGATGTAGTCGACACCCAGGGAGGCGATGTACTCGAGTTTGCTCGTGAGTCCTCTGAGGTCGCCGCGACCGTCTGCGTTTGAGTCGCAGAATGACTTCGGGTACACCTGGTAGACCGTCCTGTTGCTAAAATCCATGACGATTCCTCCTCCTTTGATTCCGCGCTGATGCTGACGGCAGGCCGTTGACATCAGCGCGGGTATGGATGCTATCCCTCTAGGGCGAGAGCTACTTGCCGGTGTTGAAGATCTGGCTAGCCGCTGCACTCATGTCGATGCCACCAGCGACTTCGGCGTCTGTGCCGATGCCCTTCTTCTTGCCCACGACGAGAACGAGCACGAATGGAATGACGACTGCGATGAGCATGCAGAGGGCAAAGATGCCCATGTACTGTGGCTGGATAGAAAGGATGCCTGGGAGACCACCTACGCCGATGGCGTTTGCTGTGACGTTACCGCTCGTGCAGACCAGCGCGGCGCATGCGGAGCCAATCATCGCGCAGAAGAATGGGAACATGTACTTGAGGTTCACGCCGAACATGGCAGGCTCGGTGACGCCGAGGTAGCAGGAGATTATGGACGGGATGTTGACCTGCTGCGCGCGGGCATTCTTCTTCTGAAGAAGTGTCATGCCAAGGACGGCAGAGCCCTGAGCGATGTTGGAGAGCGCAATCATGGGCCAGAGCATGGTTCCGCCGTAGTCAGCGATGAGCTGCAGATCGATTGCGTTTGTCATGTGATGGAGGCCTGTGATAACCAGAGGTGCATAGAAGAATCCGAAGACCGCGCCGAAGATAAGCTTCAAGGGACCGGTGATTCCTGCATAGACAATCGAGGAGATGCCGGAACCAAGCCACCAGCCTATGGGGCCGAGCACGAAGTGGGCGGCGATGACGGTGAGCACGAGGCTGCAGAACGGGACGACGATCATTGACACCACTGCTGGCGTGATCTTGCGGAAGAACCGTTCAAGGTAGCCGAGGGTGAGTGCGGCGAGAATGGCTGGGATGACCTGCGCTTGGTAGCCGATCATATTGATCTTGAAGTAGCCGAAGTCCCAAAAGGGAATCTGATTTGCGGGGGTCGATGCGACGCTGTAGGCATTCAACAGCTGTCCCGATACGAGCGTGAGGCCAAGCACGATGCCGAGCATGGGTGTGCCGCCCATCTTTTTCGTTACTGACCAGCAGATGCCCACGGGGATGCCCATCTGGAATACGGCTTCGCCGATGAGCCAGAGGAAGCTGTCCACACCAGTCCAGAACTGGCTAATGTCACAGAGCGTTTTGGTCCCGTCCCCGAAGAAGTAGATGGAGTCGATGCAGTTCCTGAAGCCGAGAATGAGGCCACCTACGATGATTGCGGGGATGAGCGGTGCAAACACCTCGGCGATGGCACCCATGGCCTTCTGGAGCAGGTTCTGATTCTCGAGACCCGCCTTTTTGACAGCTTCCTTCGAACTCTCCTCGACTCCTCCGAGCGCGATAAAGTCATTGAAGAACACCGACACGTCGGTTCCGATGATGACCTGGAACTGACCGGCCTGCGTGAAGCTACCCTTCACACTCGGAAGGTCCTCGATAGCCTTGACGTCCGCCTTTGCTGGGTCATGCAGCGCGAAGCGCATGCGTGTTATGCAGTGGGACACTGCCGAGATATTCTCCCTACCTCCCACCAGCTCTAGGAGCTTCTCGGCATCCTGTGTGTACTTTCCCATTGTGGGTTCCTCTCTTCCGTCCTGCACGATGTTCTCGCCCCCATGGGCGAGAACATCGTGCAGGTAACTCATTTGAATAAGTTAAGTCATCCATATGTGTTACGGCAGACGGTATGATAGTGTCGGCAGGTGCGCTACTTATTCAAATAAGTGGAGGAGACCGTGGTAAGAGCTATCTATGACCGAATCTACAAGGACATCCGTCATGCGATTGAGAGGGGAGACTATCCCTACCAGTCTCTCCTTCCCTCGGAGGCAGTTCTCGTGAAGAGGTATGAATGCTCGCACAACACGCTTCGAAGAGCCCTGGCGATTCTTGCCGAGGAAGGATTCGTGCAGCCCATTCACGGTAAGGGTGTGCTCGTCCTTTATCGCCCGCGGGAACGGGCGCTGTTCGAGATTGGTGGGATAGAGACCTTCAAGGAGGCGGCGCGCAGGAACAGGCTTCACACCACGACGACGGTTACGCATTACGAGCCGCTCACCTGCGATGCTGAGCTCTCCTCGGTGAGCGGATTCGCTAAGGGGACAGACCTGTTCTACGTTGAGCGCGTGCGCTCTCTCGACGGAAAGCCCGTCATTCTTGACAAAAACTACTTCCTTGCAACCGCAGTTTCAGGGCTAACGAGTGAGATAGCCTCGCATTCCGTCTATGAGTATCTAGAGCGCGAATTGGGCATGTGTATTACCACGAGCAAGCGCACCATTACTGTCGAGCACGCCGATCCCAATGACGAGCATCTGCTCGACATCGCGGGGTGTTGACTATCTTGCCGTCGTCACGAGTCAGACCTTCAATGAGGAGGGGACGATGTTCGAATACACGCAGTCGCGCCATCATCCCGACTACTTCTGCTTCTACGATACGGCCACGCGCAGGAGATAGAAAGCTCCGGCAACGTGAGCGGGTCGGTACAATCCCCTGCGGATGATCGTTACTGCGAGACCTTGGGCTTGGGTCGATCGACCCTGAGCAACAAGACGAGTGCCATCGCGACGCAGACGGCCAGATCCATAGGGACGTCGTCTGCGAACGTAGTTGCAAATCCATCCTCGACGGCCTCGTTGATATCGATGCTTGCAAACGGCGTCCCATTGCGTAGGACGTCGCAGCCTGTCTCGTCGTCTCTTGACGCAAGGGAGAGGCCCTCGCCGTGGAGCCGATACAGTATGGAGAACTGCTCCATGTCCCGTACGGCCTCCACCTTGTCAAACCCATCGACTCTGACGGTAATCCGCACCATGTCAAAGCCCATGAAAGGAGTTGTCCTCTGAGCGAGCGAACCCGACTTCCGTCCGCTCCCATCGCGAATGATGAGGTCTCGTGATCCCAGAGGGGTCTTTGAATTTTGCGCCTCATATGCGATGGTGCCACTCTTGGTGAGTGCGAAGATGCGGGTCAAGCTCGAGTCTCGTGTTGGCTGCAGGACGAGGCGCGAGACGGAGTTCGCGATGTCCGTGCTCGGCGTCGTGGTTGCGACACTCTCCACGTCTGCTAGCTCGTCAAGACTCATGTGATAGGCACGGGCAAGCTCGGCGGCCTTATCGAGTGTCGGAGCACCTTGATTGCATTCCCAGTTTTGACACCGTCTGACGTGTCACTCCGAGGGAGGTTCGCGACCTCCTGCTGACTTAGGCCCTGGTGTCTGCGAAGCTCTGCGAGCCGTTCTCCGAGCATAGCTCCTCCTATGGATATGTGGTCGTGTTCTGTCTTCCAGCTCGAAGTATCGAGGTTTCACGGAGGCTTGGAAAGCAAATCGAATTGGATTCTTGTCAAATTCGTTTTGCAGGAGGTCCCATGTAACGTTCATGTTCGCTCGGGGGAGTGAGACGCCCCTCGAACAGTCGGGCGGCAAGAGAAGAGGATTCTCTTGCCGCCCGATGCGTATCATTCTTGGTGGGACAGACCGCCTCCATC
>Ga0268356_11115_pt1 | contig 16886 bp, 15 predicted proteins | sample BioMet10_FD_194415 | JGI IMG/M metagenome (GOLD analysis project Ga0268356, IMG submission 194415) | Sewage microbial communities from Oakland, California, United States - Biofuel 10 (PacBio Assembly) | ecosystem: Engineered > Wastewater > Sewage > Unclassified | place: USA: California | collected...
GTTTTCCATTTTGTGCAACATATACCTCCGGGTTTTTCCATACTTCCTATAATGCACTCTTTTTTAATGATAAGTTTGGGCTCATTTTTAACCGGTAGTTCAGCTTCCGCATATAATCCGCTTCTTAAATGGTTTTTTGTGTCGTTAGTAAGCGTAATTTCTACATTAAATTTCATGGCGACATCTGCTTTTTCGGCAATGGATGTTATTTTTCCTGAAAACTTTTTATCCGGAAAAGCGCCTAGACGTACTGTAACATTCTGCCCTTTACTGATTTTATAGACCTCGTGTTCCGAAATTTTAATATTAAGTTTCAGGGTATTATTATTAACGATTTCGCATACCGGCGAACCGCCTGCCAGAAATTGCCCTAAAGTTATGTTATCACTATTAATATAGCCCGAAATAGGCGATTTTATGCTCGTATTACTTAATGCTTTACGGGCATTTATTAAATCAGCTTTGGCTTTTTTCAAACCGATGGAAGCTTGCTCCAGATCGCGTTTGGCTATGGCATTTTCGGCAGCAAGACGCGTGAAACGTTCAACATCTTTTTGATTTTGTGCATAATTTGCTTCGGCGGTTTAAAACATTTGCAGCAATGACTTCGTCGTCCACTTTTACAATAATATCTCCGGCAGAAACCCTGTCGCCTTTTTGTTTATAAACTTTAATGATTCTACCTTGAGTCTCAGAAACGAGGGTTAGTACATCCGAGGCTTCTAAATTTCCGGTGGCCACAACATTTTCCGAAAGCGTTCCGGTTTGTACTGTTTCTGCCGATACAGGAATTTTGTCCACCTTACGCTGACTAAAGGCGATGTCGTTTTGAAATTCTTTTTTATTATCTTTGAGTTTATATCCAACAAATATTGAGGCAGCAAGTACAATGACAATTACTGTGATATAGGTTTTATTGATTTTCATAAGAATGAGTATTTTATTAATTATTTTATATTTACAATGTTTTTAAGATTACCGGTAGCCTTAAGCATTTTTATTTCTGAAGTTTTGCATTTTATTACTTGTTGATTATAGGAATTATCTGCCTGTAAGAAATCGGAATTGACGTTCAGTAAATCGGCAAGCGAAGCCATCCCTTCCTGATATTGCAACATGGTTTGCCGATAGACTTTCTGGGCAAGTTCGCGATTGTCTCTTTGTACACCCAACAAGTTCCGGGCTGTTTGATATTCGGAAAAGGCATTTTGGTAATCGACCTTCAAGAAATCTTTGGTTTGCAAAATATCTTCATCCAATTGCTTTTGCTTCAGCAACGACTGTTTTACTTTGGCATGGGTTACTCCGGAATTATAAATAGGAATGGACATGCTTAATCCTATGGTTGTCATCCTATTCCACTTATCTATGTCAGAGCTTGTATTGTAGGATGAATAACCGAGTTTGCCAAATGCCGCAAGCGTTGGATAATATTGCGCTTTCGAAAGTTTTGTCTGCTGATTATAAATTTCAGACTGTTTCATCAATGCCTGATACGATGGAACATTTCCTATTTGAAATTCATTATTTACCAGTTTGCTTTCCGAAACATGTATAAATGAGGCTGTATCTATGGTAATCGTTGAATCGCCCGGCATTCCGGCTAATGCTTTTAAGTAGTTTAGCTGTATATCTATTCCATTTTGAATGGTTTGCTTCGTAACTTCCAGGTTTGTAATGGTTACCTTCAGGCGGTTTACATCGGTTTCTTTTATCAAATCATTTTGATAACTCAATTCTGCAATCTTATAAATTCCCTCAAGGTTCTTTACGGATTTTTCTATTGTATTCAGTTGCAACATCAAGGAACCTGCCTGGTAGTAGCCATTTGCGACTTCGGCAATTATTTCTTCCTCGTTTTTGTTTTTTAAAATTGAATAGAGTTCCTGAGCCTTTTTTGTAGTTTGCAAACCAAGCCAATACGATTGACTGTAAATCAATTGGGTTACCTGTAAATCTGCACTGGCAGAATAAAGTTTATCAATGTTGTTTAACTTATTAAGCATTGGGGCATATTCTGCCGGAACCATGTTGTATACCGATGCCGGAATATTAATTTTATTGAACATCATTATGCTATAACTTGTCGAGCCATCAATTTGCGGCAAGCCTTTCCCAAAGCTTCTTTGTGCATGTAGTTTGCTTCCTGTATCTGAAAATCTGCTTTTTGAATTTCATGGCTATGTTTTAGTGCATAGCCGATTAAATTGTTTAATTCCGTTTGTCCGCTTACGTTTTGCATAAACAGACCAAAACTGAACATAAATAAAATTAACACTCTACCTTTCATAAATTTATTAGTAATTATACACTGGTTTAATTTTCATTTCAAGTTTAAATTAGTTATACCGAACAGTCGGTATGTTTTTTAAATAAAAAAATAAACAACCGAATGTTTATAGTTTTATGATTTTATACAATTCTTTCATTTGTTTTTTAAACATTTCAAAGGCATAATCAATGGAACCTCTCATAATCATATTACCAATGATACCTGTACTGATATTTAAAAAATTCATCGAAATAATCTCGGTATCAATATCATTCCGTATTTCACCGTTTTTTACGGCATCATCCAGAACACTTTTCCATTTATTAATAAAATTTTCATAAAATTTCTGACCAATTTCGGCAAAGCCAGGGTAGTATTGCAATGCATCAATCGTTAAAGAAATAAAGTGTAATGGCATTACCTTCTGAAAACCGATGTTTTGAGCCAATTCTTCCGAAATTTTTTTTTGTGCATCATTAATGGTGTGCTGAATAAAATCATCCAGGCTTGTGTGTTCATAGGGTATTTTTACCTTATTTTCAATCATGTATTTATCAACCACAGCCTTAAAAATATCTTCTTTGTTGGCATAATGGTGATAAATAGCTCCTTTGGTAAGCTTGGTTGCTTCGCTTATCTTATTTATAGTAACTGCTTCATAATTATTATGTAGAAATAAATCGTAAGCAGATTTTAAAATAAATTCCTTTGTGTCTTTCATTGTATTAGATTTTAAAAAAAAATACCGACCGTTCGGTTTGCAAAATTACACAAATAACATTTGCTACAACAAAGAGTTCAAAAAAAATCACATTAAAATGCAAATTAAATTGTAAATAGCATAAAATCAAAAATTTACTTCTTGCATTTTTTAAAAAAATCAGTAATGTTATATCCAAACCGAGTACAAACAGAAGTCTCATGTTATGAATAAAAGGATTAACGAAAAAAATTATATATTTTTTCGTTTGCCTGAATACTTTATTATACCTTTGCATAAAATCTGAAAAATATTTTCTTCGGGGCAGGGTGGAACTCCCTACCGGCGGTAAAGTCCGCAACTCTTCCGGTTTCCCGGAAGACTGAACTGGTGAAACTCCGGTACCGACAGTTAAAGTCTGGATGGTAGAAGAAAAGATCATTTGTATATACTGCTGTACCTGCTAAATAGGCATCAGTTGTTTCAAAAGATATTTAACCCCGATGAGATACCATTCGGGGTTTTTATTTTAAAACAGATGATTAACAACGAAGATATCAGGTATATGCGTATGGCGCTCGGGCAAGCTGCCTGCGGTGTAGGGAAAGTAAATCCCAATCCATTGGTGGGTGCCGTGATTGTGCAAAACAATACGGTTATCGGAAGCGGTTATCACAAACAATTTGGTGGACCTCATGCTGAAATAAATGCCATACGCCATGCCAATGAAGATATTAAAGGTGCAACTATGTACGTTACACTTGAACCATGCTCTCATTATGGTAAAACTCCTCCCTGTGTCGACACACTGATAAATGCCGGATTCAGCCGGGTTGTAATAGCAATGCAGGATCCGAATCCTCTTGTCGCAGGTAAAGGTATAGAGAAGCTGCGTAAAAATGGCATTCTGGCAGAGGTGGGATTGCTTGAAGCAGAAGCTATGGAGCTAAACCGAATTTTTATAAAATATATTAAAACGGGTAGGCCGTATCTTGTTCTTAAATCGGCCATGTCGCTTGATGGTAAAATTGCAACGGTTGGTGGTCATTCAAAATGGATAAGTTGTCATGAATCGAGGCAATATGTACACACATTACGTAACGAACTGAAGGGGATAATGGTAGGTGTAAATACCGTGATTATTGATGATCCGCAACTTACCACCCGTCTCAACAATGCAAAGGGACGCAATCCGGTGCGAATTGTAGTGGACAGCAAAGGGCGTATTCCTCTTACTGCCCGCATATTGCAGGACGGAGAAAACAATCCGGTGATAATTGCGACCACACGGCAATGCCCGGACGTAAAATGTCAGCAGTTAATGAATGCCGGACACAAGGTATTGATTCTTCCAGATAAAGATGGACTTGTTGATTTGAATATTCTAATGGAAACTTTAGGCAAAATGGAAATTGATGGAATATTGCTTGAAGGTGGAGGAACTTTGAATGAATCGGCGTTGCGTGCAGGCATCGTGGATGAAGTTCAGTTTTTTATTGCACCAATGCTCATTGGTGGACAAAAAGCAATTACCCCGGTAGAAGGGTGTGGATTTGAATCTATTGATGAATCGATACACCTTCATGATCTGAAGATAAAGCAAATAGGTTGCGATATCCTGGTAACAGGAAAAACTAATCATACATTAATTTTATCAGATAATAATCCTTTATAAGACATGTTCACAGGAATTATTGAAGAAATAGGTACATTAAAAGCCATCAGTCGCGGACAGCGTTCAGCCACACTTGAAATAAGCGCTTTAAAGGTACTGGAAGGAACCCGGGTAGGAGATAGCATTGCTGTGAATGGAGTTTGCCTTACCGTAACTTCCATTGGCAAAGCTTCATTTATTGCTGATGCAATGCCCGAAACACTTAGCCGTAGCAATCTGGGATCACTCCAGGCAGGAAGCAAAATAAATCTGGAACGTGCGTTGCAATTGAGCGATCGTCTTGGCGGACATCTTGTCAGTGGGCATATTGACGGCGAAGGCATTATTTTTAATTTTCGCGAAGACGATAATGCCATCCGGATACGCATTGCTACCGATCAATCATTGTTGCGCTATATTATTGAAAAAGGATCGGTTGCCGTTGACGGAATCAGTTTAACCGTAACCTATGTGGATGATAAAAGCTTTGAGGTGTCGGTTATCCCACACACAAAAAATGAAACTACCCTTTGCGGTAAACGACCGGGCGAAAGAGTGAATCTTGAAACCGATATGATAGGGAAGTATGTTGAACGCTTTTCAGGCTTTAGCACTGACCCGCAAATTAAAGAACCAAAGGATATCAGTATTGATTTCCTGAGAGAAAACGGATACTTTTAAAATCAAATATATAAAAATGGAATATTCATAAGGACTATGATTAAACCAATTGAAAATAATATTTTATGGATATTCTCCCCCGAGAAATCAGGGCAGGCTATTTGACCAATAAAAAACAAAATTAATAACAAATGAAACCATTTAATTCGATAGAAGAAGCTATCGGGGATATTCGTCAGGGAAAAATGATTGTTGTGGTAGATGACGAGTATCGTGAAAACGAAGGCGATATTATTATTGCTGCCGAAAAAGTTACTCCGGAAGCGGTTAACTTCATGGTAAAACATGCCGGAGGATTGATTTGCATGCCTGTTACGCGTAAACGTATGGACGAGTTACAGATTGACTATATGGTTCAACGTAATACCGATAGCAAACAAACTGCGTTTACCGTTTCTGTTGACTGGCATGAATCCACCACCGGAATCTCTGCTTATGAAAGGGCTCAAACAATTTTGCATGTAATTGATCCCAAATCGAAACCTAAGGATTTTACTCGTCCGGGGCATATATTTCCATTAATTGCCAAAGAACGTGGTGTTTTGGAACGTGCCGGGCATACGGAAGCTGCCGTTGACCTTGCTCGCATGGCCGGACTTTATCCGGCAGGGGTCATCTGCGAAATAATGAATGAGGACGGCTCGATGGCACGTGTGCCTGATTTAAGAGCATTTGTAGAAAAACATAAACTGAAATTTATTACCGTTGCCGATTTGATAAGCTATCGCCGGAAGCATGAATCCATAATTGAACGAAAAGCTAAGGCCGAATTACCCACTGCTTATGGCGATTTTAAGGCTTATGGTTATGTGGATAAAATTAATGGCGAACATCACATTGCATTGGTTAAAGGCAATATTCACAACAACGAACCGGTGCTGGTACGTATTCATTCCGAATGTTTGACAGGCGATGTTTTTGGATCAAAACGCTGTGATTGCGGAGAACAATTACACGAAGCCATGCGCCGCATCGAGGAAGCCGGAAGAGGCGTATTGCTTTATCTGCGTCAGGAAGGGCGGGGGATCGGCCTGATCAATAAATTGAAAGCCTATGAACTGCAGGAAAAAGGCATGGATACCGTAGAAGCGAATATTGCCCTTGGTTTTAGAGCCGATCTTCGTGACTATAGCGTAGGTGCGGAGATATTAGTCGACCTGGGCGTAAAAAAAATCATACTCATGACGAATAACCCTACCAAAGTGGCTGGGCTTTCAGGATATGGGCTTGAAGTGGTGGAACGCCAACCTATCGAAATGGCCTGTAATGAAGAAAATCATTTTTATATGCAAACCAAGTTGCACAAACTGGGGCATTTGTTGCATGTACAGTGATGATTGGTTTTTGTTGTAACTGAACTAACGCTTTATCAAATATAACTAACGCTTTAAGATGAAATTTCCATAAGTATGCTCACACCAATCGAGAATGATATTTTATGGAACCAATAAATTTAAAAATTAATAACACATGAAAACATTTGAAGGAAAATTAATTGCCGAAGGTTTAAATTTGGGAATTGTCGTGGCTCGTTTTAACGAGTTTATTGGTGCCAAATTACTGGGCGGCGCACTTGATGCCATTAAGCGTCATGGTGGAAATGAAGAAAATGTAAGTATTGCCTGGGCTCCGGGTTCATTTGAAATTCCTTTGGTAGCTAAGCGAATGGCAACGAGTGGTAAATATGATGCAGTCATTTGTCTGGGTGCTGTAATTCGTGGCTCCACGCCCCATTTTGATCTGGTAGCCGGAGAAGTGGCAAAAGGCATTGCGCTGGTAAGTCTCGAAACCAACGTTCCCGTTATTTTTGGCGTATTATCCACCGATACCATTGAGCAAGCCATTGAGCGTGCCGGAACAAAAGCCGGAAACAAAGGCTTTGATGCTGCCGTTGCTGCTATTGAAATGGCAAATCTGTTGAAGCAACTTTAAACCTCTGTTTTGAAAAGCAGGAATATTCCTTTCAACCGGAATATTCCTGCTTTTGTTATCATTTTGCTCTTCTATTGGGGAGCGTCTTCTGATATTTTGTTGTGTTTCCTGAAAAGAGATATATGATATCTTATCAGATACAATTAATTAACGGTACCGTTCTAAAATTCTTAATCTCACCTTTATTTTTCTATCAATATCTTCCTGTAACCTGCATATAGGCAACTAATTTATTCTGATAATTAGTCCTAACATCCGTAAGCTGGTCCTTTGCTTTTTGCAGCAAAGCTTGGGCTTCCAGCAGGTCGGAAATATTTACCATCCCCGATTTGTACGAATCGTTATTCAGCTTCAGATTTTCTTCAGCTTGAGCAACGGTTTCTTCGGCGACAGCAATTTCTCTGTCGGCTTCCTGTAATTCATTCCAGGCTTTTTGCATTTGTACAATAAGCAGTTCCGAAGTGTTATCTGCGTTATTTTTAGCTATTTGTTCTTTCAACTTACGTTCTTTCAGGGTATGGGAAGCTTCCCACCAGTCGGAAACGGGAATTTTGAGAGAGGCCATCACAAAAGCATTATTATTATCTTTTTCATCCATTCCAAGGTACATAGCTCCGGCTCCTACGGCTAATTCGGGCAAATATTCGCCTCTTTTAAGCTTGGTTTGGTATGTTTCGGCTTCTATGCTTTTTTGCAGAAGCTGGTATTCCACCCTGTTTGTAAGGGCTTGATGATGATCAACAAATACATCCGTTGGTTTCGAAATGTTTACTACAGAATCAGAAAGTACTAATAAAGAATCATACTTTACACCAATGTACTGGCAAAATGCCATCAAAGCAAGATGCTGTCCGTTATCCAGTTTCATCTTATTCATTTTCACTTCACTTTGTTTCAACTTAACCTTAAGCAAATCGTTATGTGTAATTAATCCGTTTTGATAAGCGTTGTTTACTTCTTTGTAAAGGGCATCGAGCAACTTTTCGTAGCTGTTTATGGTATTCATTTTTTCGTTCAACGAGACAATCTGCCAGTATTGCTCTTCAGTTTTAAGCAAAACCTCATTTCTGTTCAGTTGTGATTTTTCGCTGCTTACTTCTATGCCAAGATTGGCAAGCTTGTTACCATTACTTATGCGACTTCCGGCATACAATGGTTGCACGGCAGCAATAACGCCCGTGTTTATCTTATCTAATCCGGAAAAAGACATGCCCGGAAAATAGGCAAACTGGGTAGCCGTTGCCAGATTGGCCGGGTTGCCATCGTAAACCGGCAGATTTCCACCAGGAATTTTTAAATCTATAAGCGGGTCGGTAAACCGGAACGACATAGCCTGGGCACTCATATTGGGGAAATATTTGGTAAATGCAGCGTTTTTGGTTTGTTTGGATGCTTCTATTTCCAGCCTGCTGTTCTTAATCAGCGCATTATTTTGCAGAGCAAGTGTTTTGCATTGTTCCAACGAATATTTGTTTTGAGCCGAAACATAATTATTCAGCCCAAGAACAAGCAGGATACCCACCAACGTAGCTTTTATCATTTCCCCTTTTAATAAAGTTTTAGCTTTCTTTTTTTCTTTTTTCTTATCTACTCTTTTAAAAATAAGCCAATAAGCTACAGGCAAAATGAATACTAATAAAACCATAGAAGTTAAAGTGCCAAAGCAAATAACCGTTCCCATAGGTCCCCATAATGCACTTCGGCTTATAATCATGGGGATTACGCCCATAGATGCGGCTGCCGAAGTAAGAAAAATGGGACGCATTCTTCGCTTACCGGCTTCCATAGCCGCTTCGCGTATTGTTTTTTTGTATTTAAACCGTAGTTCTTCTGCATAATCAATCATTATTATACCGTTACGAACCAAAATACCAATCAGGCTGACAATTCCAAGGATGGCGGTTATTCCAAATTCAAGTTTCATGACAATGACACCGATGGCGGCACCCAGAAGACTTAAACTTGCCGACCCCATGACTAATAATGCCAGATTAATCCGTTTGAAATGAAATAACAGGATTAGGAAAATTATGATTATGCTTAACATTAAACCGCCTATAATTTGCGGCAAAGCTTCGGCATCCGATTCATAAGCTCCTCCATAACTTAGGCTTGTACCTTGGGGTAAGGGACACTTTTCTGCTATTTTTTAACTTTTGAAAATACGGTGTTGGTATTTATTCCGCGTTCCACATCAGCATATACGCTGATGGTCGGAACACCATTGCGGCGAACAATCTGCCCCTGGTTCCAGTCGGGTTTTACTTTTGCTATTTGACGCAAAGGCACCGACACTCCTGGAATTAACGAATGAATATATTCGTTTTCGATTTCATTATAATCGACATCACCTTCGCGTTCAGCTTTTAACTTTACGCTTACAGGATAATCTTTTTCCCATAAGGTGGTTATCGGTAGACCATCAAAACGCATAGCCAGATTGGTAGCTACGGTAGTTTTGGTAATGCCCAATCGATTGGCTTCCACAGGATCGATATTCACCTGCATTCCAGGAAGCATTTCTTCAAAATTGGTTCTTACCCATACCAGCCCATCAATTTTTTGCATTCTTTTAGCTAATGAATCAGCGGCAATTTTCAAATCTGCAATACTGTCGCCTGAAACCCTGACTTCAATAGGAGCTGTTGATGGTTGAAAATCTAATTGTTTAAATCGGATATGGGCATTAGGGAATAGGTCGGCATATTTGCCAGAATATTCGTCCAACAATTGAATGGTTGCTTTTTGAGAGGTTGTGTTTACAATAAATTGAGCATAATTTTTGGCTGGCATGTTGGGAGCATAGCTGGTATGGAAGCGAGGTGAACTGGTTCCAATGAAAGAGGTTATGGATTTGATTCGGTTATCCTTTTTTAGGATATTTTTCAGACTGTCGGCAACCATAGCTGTTTGATTCAGGGAATTACCCTGAGGAAGATAAATTTCGATGGCAAACTGATCCCGTTCGGCAATAGGCATCAGTCTCTGGGGAATCTGGAAAAAAATAATGATGCCGGCAAAGATGGATAATCCGCCAAGAATCAATGTCAAACGGGGATGATTAAATGCTTTTATCAGCCATTTTTCGTAGGTGGACTGAACAATATCCAAAAAGTTTCGCTTTTTATTTTTTGGGGAATCTTTTAATTGCAGAAATCCTTTTTTGATAGTTATATACTGAATAAAAGGAATAAGAAGCATGGCCACCAAAAGTGATATTCCTAAAGTGATGGAAACTGTCCAGGGAAATAATTTGACAAAGTCCCCAAACATTCCTTTTAATGTAACTAAGAAAGGGAAGAAGGTGATGCTGATGGCAAGTGTTGCCGAAAAGATGGCTTTGAAAAATCCCTTGGCACTACTAATGGATGCGTTCCATCGCGATATTCCATGATCAAGTTTATCCATATAGCTATCCACAATTACGATGGAATTATCCACTATCATCCCAAGCACAACGATAAGACCTGCCAATGTAACGGTATTCAATTCCATGCCTGTAAGGTACATTATTCCTAAGGAGATAAAAATGGTTATTGGAATGGAGGATGCTGCCACAGAGGCAACTCTGAGTGGTAACAAAGCCATCGTTACTAATATTACGGCGATGATGGCATAGAGAAGTTCCTTAAGGAAGGTGGTGATAGAATTGCCTACAACCTTGGGCTGATCGGCTATCCGTTCGATGCTGACACCTTGCGGAAGTTCTTTCTGAAACTCTTTAAGCACTTTATCCACATCCCGGCCATATTGCACAATATTATTGCCTTGCTGCATCTCCATAGAAATCAGCAAGCACTTTTTCCCGTTATTATTGATGTAATTGTCAGGTTTAGGGTATTCCCTTACCACACGTGCTACATCTTTCAGCCGGATTATGTTTCCGGCAGGATCGGAATAAATAATTTGTTCGGCAATGTCATTTTCATTGGAATATGATTTGGAAACATGAATAGGGGCAATAAACTGGCTGTTATCCACCGATCCGCTGGTGGTAGTAAAACCTTGGGTAAACAAATTGGCCAGAAGGGTAGAGGAACTGATTCCATAATTTGTCAGTTTTTCTTTTTCGAGATAAATGCTGATTTGTTCTTTTTCCAATCCGTAATGCCGAAGGTTGGAAACAGATTGTATCCGTCGCAAACGGTCTTCTAATTTATTGAGATATGTTTCCAACTCGCGGTAGCTTTTATTGTCCGATTCCAGCGTAATCAAAAGTGCTGAAGTGTCGCCAAAATCGTTATCGGCTATCAATGCCAGCACACCGGATGGCAATTGGGATTTAAATGTACTTAGCCCATGCTTGAGTTTCGACCAGAACTCATCTGCGTTGTTCACATCATCATTCAGTTCCACGTAGATGATCATCATTCCGTCCTTGGAATGGGAATAAGTCTTTTCTTTCTTTATTTCTTTGAAACTGAAAAGGTATCTTTCGACAGCCGTAGTTAACTGTTCTTCTACTTCGGCAGAGGTGGCTCCCGGATAAACTCCGATAACCAATCCTTGCCGGATGGTAAATTTGGGAAATTCCTGTTTTGGCATGTTAAACAGTGCATAGCCCGCCAAATAAAACCAGCAAAGAAGTGATCAAAAATAAGATCTGCCAGTGCCGCATGGCAGATTCAACAATTCCAATTTTTTTTCTCATCTTATTTTACGATTTGAATGGTGGTATTTTCGCTCACTTTTTGATAACCTTCGATGATTAGCTGATCGCCTGGTTGTAATCCCGATGTAATAATTACGCCGTTTTTATATGGCGAGCCTGTTTCCACATTTTTCTTCACCACTTTATTTCCATCAGCAACGAATATGTATTTCTGACCTTTCTGATCTATTTGTATTGCATCGGCAGGAACTACTATTTTTCCTGCTGTGTTATTATTGTGAATAATTACATTACAAACCATTCCGGGCTGAAGCAACTTCTGAGGATTATTCATGGTAATTTTAACTTTGTAGGTATGGGAAAGCGGATTCGACATTACGCCTTTTTCTTCTATGGTACCTTCAAAGCTTTTATTTCCCAAAGCACTGACGCTGATGGTAGCTTTTTGCCCTTTTTTAATGGTTGCAATTTCGTTTTCGGGAATAGGAACAGTGGCATACACTTTTTCAATTTTTACCAACTGAAAAACAGGATTTCCTGGAATGATATTCATCCCAGGTTCAATCATACGCTTACCGATGGTTCCATTCGTGGGAGAATACAATTTGCAATCGTTCAGATTTTTCTTTGATATGGCTACCATTGAACGTGCCTGTTCAAGTCCTGTTTGGATTTCCACAAATTTAACTTCTGGTAAGCTCCCACTTTTATACATGGTTTCGAGTCTGTTGTAGGCATCAGTTGCCTGTCTTTCTTTTGAAACAGCTATTTGGTAAGCATTCTGGTAATTTCCACTGTTTATAACAGCTAAAAGCTGTCCCTTTCTTACATCTTGCCCTTCCGAAACCATAACTTTATCTGCATTTCCGCTGATCAAGAAACTTAATGGAACCGACGATGATTCTTCTATCATACCGATGTACGGTTGTTCCGTACTTCCTGAAGATGTGGCTATTTGTTGTACTTTTACATTAACTACTTGGTTAAGATCATTATCCGGCTTATCACCATGCTTGTTGTTACAACTTACCATGCATACTATTATCATAAAGTATGCTACAAGGGTTGGAATTTCTTTTCTTTGCATCTTTAAATTATTATTCATTTGTACTTATTTCGTTTTTTAGTCGATTTTTGATTAAAAAAATATTGATATCAGTATTGATATCAAGCTAAAAGCCCTTTAAGAAAGATATTTATTAATAAGTCGATTCTGTTTTCCCATCCCGGAAAATTTTTATGAATAACAAAATCAATAACTAAACCAGATAGTGCGCTATTCATAGAAAAGGTCAACAAATCAATATCACTTTTTATTTCGGAAACAAATTCGCCATTTACAATGCCTTGGTTAAGGATATTATATAGTAACTCATTTTGCTTTTTCTCAAATTTTCCACGTAATTCAAGTACCAGATTCATGTTTTCACTTATTTCGCCCACAATAATTTTATAAATTACTGATACCGTATTTATTGATTTAAACGTTGATAGGCAATAAGCAAGCAATTTTTCCCTGGCAGAGGAAACATTATTTACAGCAGTTTTGACATTGATATGCATTTCGTCAATTTCGTTTAGAACAACAGCTTTAAATATTTCATCCTTGCTTTTATAGTAATAGTATAAAGTGCTTTTACCCCGACCCATTGCTTTGGCAATGTCTTCCATCGTGGTTTTATTAAGTCCATAATGTTGAAAGAGAGTCTTTGCTGCTTGTATGGCTTCCGATTTAACTTGTTCTTCTTTGGTCATTTTTTTGACTTTAATACTAAAAACGTTTTAGGGTGCAAAAATAGATATTTTATTTATGAATACCTTTTTTAAAAAGTATTTTGTAATAATTTAATTTCAAATATAAACTACTAATAATTAATAATAAATATTTTAGGGATTTTTATGATAAAAGATAGATAGGTATTCGTAGAAGTTTATCGAGTATTCGTAAGAAAAGAGAAATTTTTTTTATTTTATTTAAAATAAAAATATGCATTATGGCAAGCATGCTAAAAATTATACAACATAATCCTTTAAATGTGTATCATTTTTTTCATTTCCTTTATCTTTTAATTTGAAGAGGGTTTATTTAATTTACACCTGACATAATGGCATTTAATGAAGGATGAAATCGATTTAAAATGCGATGAAATCAATTTGAAATGTGCTGAAATCGATTTAAAATGTTCAGAAATTCATTTTATATGCACTGAAATTGATTGAAAATGGTCTGAAATCAATTTTATATGCACCGGAATTGATTGAAAATGTTACAAAATTGATTTGAAATGTGCTGAAATCAATTTAAAACTGACTAACGTCATTTGAAATATCCCAAAATCGATTTAAAATGTCCTGAAATCGATTTAAAATGTCCTGAAATCGATTTGAAATGTCCCGAAATTGATTTGAAATGAGCTGAAATTGTTTATACTATGCTTTTTTTATAATCTTCCATGCTCAGGAAGTATTTGCAGAAGACTGTTTCCTCTTGTTTGTGGTTGGAGCATACAATGATGAGCCGGTCATCCGAATAGTCGTTGATTAAATTGTGATACCAGTCTGTTCCCTGCTGGTCGAGGTTGGTGCAGGGTTCATCCAATAGTAATAGGGGAGTGTCGCTCAGGATAGCGATTGCCAGTTTCACCCGTTGTTTCATTCCCGAGGAATAGTATTGCAGTTGCTTGGATTCCGATTTGGGAAAAGCAAGTATTTCACAGATTCGATTGGGAGTAAATTGCTTTACAAAAGGTTTAAATTTCTGATGAAAATGCAGCATTTCGGGCAGGGTGAATTCTTCGATAAGCTGTTGGTAAGGAGTAGCAAGGGCGAGATGGCGAAAAATATTGTCGGGAGCAATTATTTTATCATTATACTCGTAATTAATTTGGCCTTCACTGGGAGTAATATTACCGGCAATGAGCCGAAGCAGGGTTGATTTTCCCGAACCGTTAGCTCCTACGACTGCATAGCGGTTGTTACTGTTAAATTCATAGTCAAGGTTCCTGAAAATCCAATCGGAATTAAAACGTTTACCGGTTTTTGTGAGTGTAATTTTCATACCTTAGGTATTAAAAAAGCCACGATTATTCCGTGGCTTTTTTAATCAAATGTTATTGTTTATGGCTGTTGTCCGCGGGTATATCCTTTCATTACTCCGCGACTTGAATTGCCGATAAACGAAAGTATTTCGTCGCGTTCGGGCGTTGCCGGCATTTCGCGTTCTATCATATCGCAGGCCTGGCTTACGTTTAAGCCCTTTACATAAATGTAACGGTACAAATCCTGAATTTCATTGATCTTTTCGCTTGTAAATCCTCTTCTGCGTAATCCAATCGAATTGATACCAACATAAGCTAAGGGTTCGCGGGCAGCTTTGGTGTAGGGAGGAACATCCTTACGAACCAATGAGCCTCCGGAAATCATGGTATGGGAACCGATGGTAACAAACTGATGAACTGCCGTCATGCCACCGACTATTGCCCAATCATCTATTTTGATATGACCGGCAAGGTTGGTTGCATTGCCAAGGATGCAATTATTACCTACAATGCAATCGTGGGCAATATGCACATACGCCATTAAAAGGCAGTTGTCGCCTACCACTGTTTCCCAGCTGGCTTTGGTTCCGCGGTTAACGGTAACAAATTCCCTGATGGTGGTATTATTGCCTATTCTTACGATGGTGTCTTCGTTGTCATATTTCAGGGTCCTGAGGAATGGCGGCAATGACGGCTCCGGGAAATATCTTGCAATACTTTCCAATACGTGCGCCTTCCATAATAGTAACATTGGAACCTATCCCAGGTTCCGTCGCCTATTTCGACATTACGTTCAATATTAACAAAGGGTTCGATAACTACATTTTTAGCTAATTTAGCTTGGGGATGGACGTAGGCTAAAGGTTGATTCATGGGGTTACGTTATTTTTTTTAACAATTTGTGCAAGCATTTCGGCTTCCATTACAATTTTACTTCCTACATAAGCCGAGCCTTCATGTGGCCTATTCCCCGGCGGATAGGCGAAACAAGGTTAAGATCGAACACGAGGGAATCGCCGGGAACCACGCGTTGGCGGAAGCGAACATTATCTATCTTCAGGAAGTAGGTAACGTAATTTTCGGGATCGGGAACAGAACTCAGCACGAGAATACCTCCTGCCTGAGCCATGGCTTCAATTTGAAGTACACCTGGCATCACGGGTTCGTCGGGAAAATGTCCCATAAAAAAGCCTTCGTTCATGGTAACATTTTTACGCCTATCACGTGATGGTCGTCCATTTCCATTATTTTATCAATAAGCAGAAATGGCGGGCGATGAGGAAGAATGTTTTTAATAGCGTTGATATCGTAAAGCGGCGCTTTCGTCAGATCGTATTTGTGAACTTTACGTGTTTTTTTAGTTTCGCGTATCTGTTGTTTGATGAGCTTTGCAAACTGAACGTTGGAATGATGTCCCGGACGGTTGGCAATGATATGTCCTTTGATGGGCATTCCTACTAAAGCAAGGTCGCCCAGAACATCGAGTAGTTTATGACGTGCAGGTTCGTTGTTGAAAAGCAGTTTAACATTATTCAGGATGCCTTCTTTTAAGACTTCTACGTTGGGTTTATTGAAAAATTTCGCCAATCGGTCCAGTTCGTCTTTTTCCATCAAACGGTTAACAAAGACGATAGCATTATTGAGGTCGCCGCCTTTGATCAGGTTGTTTTGGATAAGATATTCCAGTTCGTGCAGAAAAACGAACGTACGGCATGGAGCAATTTTGTCTTTAAAATCATCAATGTTCAGGAGCGTGGCATTTTGAGTGTCCAATACATTGGAACCATAATCTATCATCACCGAAAGACGGTAATCCATGCTTGGGATAGCAATCATTTCAACCTTTTTTCCGGAGTCGGAATAGGTGATATTGGAAGTGATTTCAAAATATTCGCGGTCGGCATTTTGTTCAACAATGCCGGCTTCGAGCAGAGCTTCCACATAAAATTTTGAACTGCCATCGAGAATGGGGGTTTCTTCACAATCGAGTTCAATCA
>Ga0268356_10930_pt1 | contig 16780 bp, 17 predicted proteins | sample BioMet10_FD_194415 | JGI IMG/M metagenome (GOLD analysis project Ga0268356, IMG submission 194415) | Sewage microbial communities from Oakland, California, United States - Biofuel 10 (PacBio Assembly) | ecosystem: Engineered > Wastewater > Sewage > Unclassified | place: USA: California | collected...
GGATGCAGGCAAGGGAATGGTGCAGGGAATCTTTGTGCCGTTCGGAATTACAGAAGACGATGAAGCTGACGGAGTCAGGACCGGCGGATTCGGAAGCACTTCAAAGGAATAAAGGTGAAGAAAATGGATGAAAAGATCTGGCAGGAAATTGATGAAAGGGAGCCAATCCCAGAAAATATTAAGCAGAGGATGGAAGAGCTCCGCGCGCATCGGGCAGAAGTAATCGATGATAAGTATATCAAGCGTCCGACCCAGATTGAAGGCATCCGCAGAGCAGGTGTGGTCAATACCGGCCTGCTGGACTATATCGGCACACAGATCCATGACGGTATGAGCACACAGGAAATTGATGATATCGTTGCGGTTTATACCAAGGAGCACGGCGGCATCTGCGCCTGCCTGAATTATGAGGGTTTTCCAAAGAATGTATGTGTTTCCATAAATGAGGAAGTCTGCCACGGCATTCCAGCCAGACGCAGAAAGATCCATGACTGGTGATATTGTCAATGTAGACTGCACGACCATCGTTGACGGCTATTATGCAGATGCATCCAGAATGTTCATGATCGGACATGTTTCCGAAGCTAGAAGAAGACTGGTCGAAGAGACTAAGAAATGTCTGGAAATAGGCATTGAAGCTGCGCAGCCATGGGCGACGGTCGGTGATATCGGTGCTGCCATCCAGAAATATGCACAGTCAAAAGGATACACAGTTGTCAGAGAACTGGGCGGACACGGTGTCGGCATTGAATTCCATGAGGATCCATTTGTTTCGCATGTCGGCCGAAAGAATACCGGCATGGTGCTGGTTCCAGGCATGGTGCTGACGATTGAACCGATGATTAACGCCGGCAAGCCGGGTGTTGTCATTGATCCATACAACGACTGGACCATTTATACTGCTGACGGCAAGGACAGTGCACAGTGGGAACATACGATCCTGATTACTGAAACAGGGAATGAAATTCTTACTCATTAGTGAAAAGATACGCGGATTGTTGTAATCAATCTGCGTTTTTCTTTACTTTTTTGTATAATAGAGGCGGGAGATACTATGAACAATTACATATATGTTATCGGTCATAAACATCCTGACAGTGATTCAATCTGTGCAGCAATTACTTATGCAGACCTATTGTGCCATTTAGGAAAGAATGCAGTTGCCTGCCGTCAGGGACCTTTGAATGATGAAACAAAATATATTTTAAAGCGCTTTAATCAGGAGAATCCTCTGCTCTTAACAGATGCAAGAGCGATGCTGAAGGACATTCAGCTTGATGAACCAACGTTCATCAAGGCAGATGAAACCGTCCATCATGCATGGCATGTCATGCTGCAGACGCAGAACCGTTCTTTGTTTGTGATGGATGATGCAGATCAGCTCTGCGGCATTTGTACTACATCGAATCTGGCTAAAGTCAGGATCCATCCAGACGCTGATCTGGAGCAGCTGATGTCAACCGCATCGCTGGATAATATTGCCCGCACGGTCGGCGGTATAATTGTGACCAAGCCGGAATCGTTCCACAGCAATGGAACAATCCATGTTATCACACTGGATGGAAAGGAAATGCAGTCGTTCCATCTGAAACATGGCATCTGCATTCTGTCGAGTGACAGCGATAAGCAGAGAATGTGCATTGATGCCGGGGCGAAGCTGCTGGTGATCACATGCGGACAGTTCGTTGACCAGGGTGTTCTGGAATATGCAAAGGACAAGAAGTGTGCCATTATCAAAACAGATTTTGATACAATGCATACAGCCCGTACGATTACAGAAAGCTACAGTGTTGAAGAAGTCATGACCAAGCACATCATTTCCTTCCGGGATGATGAGTTTGTGGATGATGTCGCTGTCAAGATGAATAATTCACGTGTCCGTTCTTATCCTGTTATTGATGTGGATGGAAAGATCATCGGTGCAGTATCACGTTATCATACAAGAAACTATCGCCGCCGTCAGTTTGCATTAGTTGACCACAGCGCAATGAACCAGACGATCAATCATCTTGATCAGGCTGAAGTCGTCGCCATTGTTGATCATCATCATATCGGCGACGTGCAGACAGATGCACCGATTGAATACCGCAATCACAGATGCGGATCTACATGCACAATCGTTTCAACACTCTATCAGGAAAACGGCCTGCTGCCGAATGCTGAGATGTCAGGTCTTCTGCTGAGCGCAATCTTATCAGATACTCTGAATCTGAAGAGTGCTACGACAACAGATGAAGATAAACTGACCGTCAGCTGGCTGGCAGAACGTGCTGGCATTCGGAATGTTGATGATTATGCAAGAGATATGCTGGGTGCCTCCGTTGCCTTAACGGATGCTGCGCCGCATGATATCCTGAACCGCGATCTTAAGACATATGAGATCGGCAAATACAGGTTTGCAATTGGGCAGACAAACTATTCTCATATGGAGGAAGTGCAGAAGATTCTGCCGAACTTCCGTAAGAATCTGGAAAAAGAACAGGCTGACAATAAACTGGATCTGATGGTCATGCTGTTTACTGATGTGATGGGTGAAGGCTCATTGTTTGTCTACTATGGTCCTTTGTCATATGTATTGACTGATCTCATTCAGACAAAGTTTGATGATCACTCTGGATTTGATCCAAATATCATTTCCAGAAAGCAGCAGCTGATGCCGAAGCTGTCAGAAATCCTGAAAAATATTTAATGAATTAGAAAGAGGCACTATGCTTGATGTTTGTCTGTTGGGAACAGGCGGGACAGTACCGCTGCCGGAAAGGTGGCTGACTTCTTTACTGATCCGCTGGGAAGGAAAAGAATTATTGATTGACTGCGGCGAAGGAACGCAGATAGCCATGCATGCACATGGCTTTTCCTGCCGTCATATCAATACGATCCTCCTGACTCATTTTCATGCTGATCATACTGCCGGCCTGCCGGGACTTCTTCTTTCCATGGCCAAGGCAGACAGGACAGAGCCGATTACGATCATCGGACCCAAAGGGCTTCCTGAAATCTTGAAAGGTGTTTATTTAGTAGCACGCTATATTCCCTTTGAGATTCACTATATGGAATTAGAAGAGAATGAACAGGAATTTGATGTAGATGATCTGCATATCAGTGCGTTCTCTCTTCGGCACAGCGTACCATGCTACGGCTATGAACTGAATCTTGAAAGACGTCCTAAATTTGATGTGGAGAAAGCAAGAGAGAACTATGTCCCGCTGCAGGCCTGGAATATGCTGCAGAAGGGCAGCAGTGTTGAACTCAATGGGGTGATCTATACACCGGAGATGGTCATGGGCACTGCCCGCCGAGGCATTAAAGTCGTCTATGCAACAGATACAAGACCAGTCGCTGCAATTTGTGAACATGCAAAGGGAGCAGATCTGTTGATTGCTGAAGGCATGTACGGAGATCCAGAAAAACTGGAGAATGCCAAGCAGAACAAGCATATGATGATGCGGGAAGCCGCAGAGATAGCCAAGGAAGCAGATGTCAGAGAACTGTGGTTCACGCATTACAGTCCTTCAATGTATGAACCTCTGATCTATGAAGCAGAAATGATGGAAGTCTTTGAACATACCGTCGTTGCCAGAGATGGACAGCGCGAAGATATCAGTTTTAAAGATGAGGGCGAATAATGTTTGAAATTATTGTCAATCCTGCTGGGGCAGGAGGTGCAACACGCAGAGAATGGTCGAAAGTGGAACCGCTGTTTCAAAAAAGCGGGATTCCATTTCATGTAACCTTTTCTTCACTGGAACATGATATTGATGCCATCTGCCGAGAAGCAACAGGACGGGGACAGGATGTTGACCTTGTCATTGTCGGCGGGGATGGATCAATGAATAAGGCACTCAATGGAATTCAGAATTTTACCAATGTGCGGCTGGGCTTCATTCCATGCGGCTCCGGAAATGACCTGGCAAAAGCACTGGGTATTTCAATGAATCCAGTCAAGTGTGCGCAGAAGATAATTGAACAGCAGATTGTCCGCCTCCTCGATTTTGGGGAAGTAACATACTTCAATGCCTCACATTTCTGCGACGGCAGAAGCGATACTTCTGTTATCTTTAAAAGAAGGTTCAATATCTCTTCAGGCATCGGCTTTGATGCGGAAATCTGTGAAAATGCAGAGCGTTCCAAGGCAAAGAAGTTCCTTAATAAGATCCGCTTAGGAAAGCTGATCTATCTCTTTGTGGCAATGCGGGTGATCTTTGTATTCCGCAAAGTCAATTCAACCATTACACTGGATGATCATGAACCAATCAAGAAAAAGCTTCTTTCGACAGCGGCAATGAATACGCCGTATGAAGGCGGCGGCTTTAAGTTCTGTCCAGCTGCCGATCCGCAGGACGGCATCCTGGACATGTGCATCTGGGGAGATGTCAGTAAATGGGATTTCTTCAAGATGTTCCCGCACGCATATAACGGCAGCCATCTGAAATATAAGGAAATTGACGCAAAACGTGCGGATCTAATAGATATCCAGCTTGATGAACCGTGCTGGGTCCATACCGACGGTGAAGTTGAATGTATGTCGAGCCATGTGCAGATGAAGCTGGCGGCAGACAAGCTGAGATATTTAGACTAAAAAAGCGAATCTCTTCGCTTTTTTCTTTGAAGCATCAGTGTGCCCGGTGGGGATCGAACCCATAACCTTCAGATTCGGAATCTGATACTCTATCCAATTGAGCTACGGGCACAAAACAGCTTATTTATTTTACCACGGTTCTTTGAATCAGGAAATGTCTGACAGGAGTAGATTTTATCTGCCGGAACGGTTAAAATGCTAATCATGAACATGAATACAGAAAATATTAAACTGATTGTCTGTGATATCGACAATACATTGATTCCATCCAATACACTGCAGCTGTCAGAGCGCACCCGTACTGCTCTGCAGAAAGCGGTGCAGAAGGGACTGAGAGTAATGATCAATTCCGGCAGACATTATACCTTCCTGCAGCCTTCATTATTTGATGACCTGCCGATGGATATCATCGGGACGATCAATGGCGCATGTCTGACTGACAGGAATGGGAAAGTACTGGAGAAGCATCCAATGAGCAAAGAAAACATGGATGCAATCACCAAGATATGTATTGAGCATAATATCGGTCTGGGCTTTAAATTTGAAGACCATATTGTAACATACGCAAATCATCAGAAATTTGTGGATGGCTATGTGCAGAAGGGTGTTCCTTGGGAACATTCTGTGATTGATGACACAAAGGAGAGGAAGCATCACCTGGAGCACGGCTATCCTCTTGGTACTTTTATCATTGGTGATGAAACAGTCATTGAACACTTTGTCGATGCAGTTCCAGGCATCCAGTTTGCATGGTCCTACCGTGATGGGTTTGATGTGTTTCTCAAGACTGTAACAAAGAAGACGTCTGTCGATGCAGCACTCAAGATCTACGGCCTGACCTGGGACAATGTGATTGCCTTTGGGGATGCTGGAAATGATACACCGTTCATTGCACCGGCAGCAATCGGAGTAGCCATGGGCAATTCCAAGGATGATGTCAAGGAAGCCTGTGATATTGTTGCACCGGACTGTAAAGAGGATGGTGTTGCACAGGTCCTGGAAGACCTGCATATTATTTAGGAGAATTGGATGAAACAGAAAAGACTACCACTCATTTTAACTGTATGCGGGATTCTGCTGAGCGGATGCTCAAGTACAGCCGTACAGCCAGCATCAACAGCCTCAGCAAGTGCTGCCTCTATAAGTGTGAAGCAGGAATATGAAGCTTTGAATGGACAGGCCAATGCCTCCGGCAAGGAGCATCGTACGGTCAACATTCCGGAAGATAACCCGTTTGTTCGAATCTCACCGGAAGAAATTGTACAGAAGGCGGAAGCGAAGGAATCATTCTATGTTGTTTACAGTGATCCGTTATGCCCATGGTGCCGCAGTGTCATTGAACAAGCATGCAGGAGTGCTGATGAAAATCATGTCGATACTATCTACATGGTCGATATCTGGGATGAAGAAGGCAATGAGATCTTCCGTGACAAGTATCAGTTGAAAGACGGCAGGATGGAAAAAGTGTCAGACGGCACTGAAGCATATCAGAATACACTGCAGCTGTTTGACAATGTTCTTTCTGACTATACGCTGACAGATGACAATGGAACCAAGTACAATGTTGGAGAAAAACGCATCTTTGCGCCGAATTTCATCAGTGTCAAAGAAGGAAAAGCGACTGCTCTGACAGAAGGAATCTCTGATCTGCAGAAAGACGCAAGAGAGACACTGACAGATGCAATCCTGGCTGATGAAGCCAAGCAGTTCGATGCATTCTTCACGGCACAATCATAAAGCAAATAAAATGTGATACTTCTGAGACGGAAGTATCACATTTTTTATTCTTCGGTAAATACGTATTTCTTCATGCGTTCAAAGGCTTCCTGCACTCTTGCATAAGGCAGGGCAAGATTCATTCTGACGGAGCACTCGCCATGGAACGGCCTGCCGTCCTGGAAGTAAACACCAACTTGATATGCTCTGGCTAGGATTTCATCACAGCCGATATGATGTGCGCGGCAGTATTCACTGCAGTCGACAAACAGCATATATGTTCCCTGCGGTCTGGCAAGTGTCACTCCCTTGAAGTTGGAGGTGATGAAGTCATAGGCATAAGATGCATTCTGGCTGAGCACTTCCTTCAGTTCGTCAGTCCATTCATATCCTTCATCCTGGTAGGCACCAATCAGCGCGTACATCGACAGTACATTCATTTCATTATAATGCGATTTGGAAGATTCAGCGTTTACACGTTCATTGAGCCAAGGATCATAAATGATATGATAGCTGCCGATCAGACCGGCAAGATTGAATGTTTTGCTTGGCGCATAGAAAGCTGCAGTATGGGTCCTGGCATATTCATTGACGGACTGAACAGGTGTATGAACGTAGCCTTTCAGAATAATATCGGACCAGATCTCATCAGCGATGACATAGACATGATGCTTTTCAAACAGTTCCATTGCCTGGATGAGTTCTTCTTTTTCCCAGACGCGGCCGCACGGATTATGAGGATTGCAGATAATGGCGACATGAATGTGATTTTCAACAATCTTCTTTTCCATATCGGCATAGTCCATCTTCCAGATGTTGTCTTCTCCTTTGAGCAAAGGACTATGGACAATATGATAGCCATTGTCTGTCAGAGCATGGGTGAAGCCGATGTAGGTCGGTGAATGAAGCAGGACAGAATCGCCGCGGGAAGCCAGTACATTGAGAGTACTGACAACACCGCCGAGAACTCCATTTTCATAACCGATGTTTTCCGGCTTCAAGCCAGTGACATGGTTGTGCGTTTCCTGCCACCTGATAATAGAATCATAATATTCCTTCCGTGGTGAGAAGTAGCCGAAAGCAGGATGCTGCATCCGTCTGATGACCTGTTCCTGGATGGTCGGGCAGACGGGGAAGTTCATGTCTGCGACCCACATTGGAATAATGTCAAAGCCGTCTCTGCGCTTTTTCCGCAAACGGTCCTTGATATTCGGCTGGGTAATCGACTGCAATGGCATCGTGTCCGATACGGTCAAGAATGGAAGTAAAGTCGTATTTCATCATTTTTCTCCTAGACTGAACAAGTCAAAGTCTTTATTTGGTACATCATGGATCTTGTGTTTCTTATGCGTGATTGGGTTGCGTATTTCAATCTCGCATGCCCATAGGCCCATGAATCTGAATTCCTGAGAAGGACTGCCGTACAGACGGTCATTGACAATCGGATATCCTCTGCTTGATAAGTGAACACGGATCTGATGTGTGCGTCCTGTTTCCAGTTCACATCTCATCAGATTGTATCCATCTTTGACGGCCAGACATTCAACATGCGTCACTGCACTTTGACCAGTCGGTGAGATGCGGTATTTATTGGAGACATGACGGTCTCTGCCGATGGCCTGCGTGCAGGTGAATTTTTCTCCGATGTGACTGTGTCCATAGCAGACAGCCAGATAGCTGCGTTTAATCTTCTTATCAGCAAGCTGGGCATCGAACCATGGCTGGAAGAAAGGAATTTTGCAGTAGAGGACGAGTCCCTGGGTATCTTTATCCAAACGGTGGATTGGTCTGACCGGTGCATGGATGCCATGGATCATCTGATATCTTGCGGCCTGTGCGTTTAAACAGTCCGTGTCATTCTCTTCGCCATGAATGATGCAACCTGGTTCTTTATGAACGATATAGAGAAAGGCATCCTCATATACGACCTGACAGGGCTGTTCTGCCGGCTGCCAGTCAATTTCTTCATCTTCCAGTACCAATGTGATCTCTTTCTGTCCAAGCGGTTCATGGATATCCTTGACAGCAGTTCCATCCAGCAGGATCTGTTTCTTCTGGATCAGCAGGTATTTATTCTTCTTTGACTGATGATAATCATCCAGGAAGTCTTCAACTGTTTTCCCATCATAGACATTCATCGGTTCAATCTTCAGCAGATTGTTCTCCAAGATATATTTCATACGCTCTATTTTACCATCAGAGATGCTTCATAACACACCACTTATTGATTTCTTTTTGTGATATTATGGTGACACGATGGAAACAAAGAACAGGACATACATTGCGATTGATCTGAAATCTTTTTATGCTTCAGCAGAATGCGCAATGCGCCGGCTGGATCCTTTAACAACCAATCTTGTTGTCGCAGACACCTCGCGTACAGAAAAGACCATCTGTCTAGCAGTCTCACCGTCATTAAAGGCATATGGGATCAGCGGCAGGGCTAGACTTTTTGAAGTGGTGGCAGCAGTGAAGAAAATCAATCAGAAGCGCTTATGGAAAACGACATCTGGAAGATTCAAGGGAGAATCAACGGATGCCAATGCACTGAAGGATGATCCGGACCTGAAGCTATCCTATCTGGCGGCTGTGCCGCGCATGAGCATGTATATCGATATCAGTACGAAGATCTACCAGATCTATCTGAAGTACATTGCGGCTGAAGACATCCATGTCTATTCCATTGATGAAGTATTCATTGATGCGACTGATTATCTGAAGCTTTATCATACTGATGCTCACAGCTTTGCAATGAAGCTGATCCAGGAAGTGCTTCAGGAGAACCGGTATTACGGCTACGGCCGGCATCGGCACAAATATGTTCCTGTGCAAGTGTGCAATGGATATTGTTGCCAAGCATATTCCAGCAGATAAAGATGGTGTACGTATCTGTGAACTGGATGAAATGTCATTCCGCAGGCAGCTGTGGACACATCGCCCCTTAACTGATTTCTGGCGGGTGGGCAGAGGTATTTCCAAACGTCTTGAAGATGAGGGCATCTTTACTATGGGAGATGTTGCCAGATGTTCGATTGGAAAGTTTGATGACTACTATAATGAAGACCTGCTGTATAAGATGCTCGGTGTCAACGCAGAACTGCTGATTGACCATGCCTGGGGCTATGAACCGACAACAATGAAAGACATCAAGACATATAAGCCGTCATCCAATTCACAGGGCATCGGACAGGTCCTGCAGAGGCCGTATGAATTTGATGAAGGACTTGTGATTGTCAAGGAGATGGCAGATGCTCTGGCGCTGAGCTTGACCGAAAAGGACCTGTATACATCCGTTGTTGCATTGTATATCGGATATGATATTGCTTCATCGGAAGTGGATGGCTTTGCGGGTGAACTGGTTACGGATTGGTATGGCAGGGCAGTGCCGAAAGGAGTCTCCGGCAGCGTGGACATGCATCACTGGACAAATTCCTCTAAACTTCTACGCACAGGGGCAGAAGAAATCTACCGGCAGTTGGTCAATCCATCCTATTTGATCCGCCGCGTCCAGATCACAGCTGTCGACATCTCCTATCAGAAGGACATGCCTCTAGAGGAATATGAGCAGACAGATCTCTTTTCGTCGCCAAAGAGAAAAGAGAAAATGAAAGAACAGTTCCTGCAGGAAGAAGAGCGTGAAAAGAAGGCACAGGAGACGATCCTGACGATTAAAAAGAAATATGGAAAAAATGCCGCAGGCCGTGGAATTGATTTTGAAAAGGGTGCGACAGCAATTGAGCGCAATGATCAGATTGGAGGCCATAAAGCATGAGACGGGTCAGTGAAGACATCCAGGATGAACACCGCTATGATGACATGCTGGACATGGAGCATCATGTATCCAAGAATCACAGACAGATGCCGCGGATTGACCGCGCTGCGCAGTTCGCACCGTTTGCAGCATTGACGGGATATAACGAATCAATCAACGAAGCTTCACGGAAGCCTGAACCAAGGATAGAACTGAGTGAAACACAGAGCGAGGAGCTCAATAAAAGAATTGCCTTCTTAGCAGAACATGCCGAGGAACATCCTGTAATTGCTGTACGCTACTATCATTTGGAAGAAGAAAAAGTACATCAGAAGATTGCCCGCAAGAATGCATCTGAACAGAATGAGGAACTTACATCCAAACGCAGGCGGATTCAGAAGATGGAGCAGGAAACATCTGTTCGTCAGAAGGCAAGGGGAAAGAAACAAGTGATTGGATGCTATATCACAGAGAGAAAACAGCTCAAAAGAATTGATGCAGAACATCAGATCATAATTTTTACAGATCGTACAGAGATCCGCTTTTCCGATCTTCTGTCAGTGGACAGTACTGTATTCAACCAATGGGAGGCAGAATAAAACCGTCATATCAATGCGATATGACGGCTTTTCTTATCCACGCTCTAAGACGGTGATTGATTCAACCAGCGGTGTATGCGGGAACAAGTCATATGGAAGAACGGTCACAACATGATACTTATGCTTCAGTTCTTTCAGATTGCGTGCCAGCGTAGCTGGATTGCAGGATACATAAATGATTTTTTTCGGACGTGCCTTGAGGATGCTGGCAATCATCGCATCATCCATGCCGGAACGAGGCGGATCTGCTAAAATTGTATCAATCTTTGTGTCAGCAGCAATTTTATCCAGACCTTCGGCAGCATCTGCACAGATGAATTCAGCGTTGTCAATGTTGTTGTTCCGGGCATTCATGTTGGCATTGTCTACAGCATCCTGAATTGATTCAATGCCGTAAATATGCTTTGCCTTATCATGTGCCATCAATGACATGGCACCAATGCCGCAGTATGCTTCTACCAAGGTATCACATGGATCAATCTTCGATACAGCCATATGATACAGTTCCTTTGCCTGCGGTATATTCAGCTGGAAGAATGACTGTGGGGAAAGCTGGAGTGTAATATCATCCATTGTGACGCTCTGCGTATCTTCACCAGCAAGCTTATGGACTTCTGAACCGAAGATGTTCACGCCTTTCTTTTCTGTATTGATGGACTGGAACAGTCCCTGCATTTCTGAGATGGACATGATCTCTTCAATCAGTTCTTTATGGATCTTATCACGGCCGGTGACCAGCGTGCACTGGACCTTTCCGTCAATGCATCTCATGACCAGATACCGCAGTCCTTTTTCTTCTTTTGGATCCCATACATGCAGGTGTGAGCGCCCGACTCTTTTCAGAATCTTTACTCTGGTCTTCTCCAAGAGCGGATCCTGAATCAAAGAACGGTCAATCATATGCCAGTGGTTTGTGCCAGGTACATACATACCGGTCTGGACAAGATGGTGGTCTTCCTGCACCGGCAGCTTGCATTGTGACCGATATCCCAAAGTCACTGGGGATGGGTGGATATCTCTGACCAGTGTTTTCTTGACGTTGCCATACTTGATCAAAGCTTCTTCCAGCAGTTCCTTTTTATGGACCAGCTGTGCAGGATACTTCATTTCAAATAAAGGGCATCCTTCTTCAACGGAATATTTGTACTCTGTCCTGACCCGTTCCTTGGAACGGAATACCATACGGACAACTTTTGCCCGCCAGTATGTTTTATTCTTCTGGGTAATCTCGACTTCTGCTTCTTCGCCAGGGAAGACGCCATCACAGAAAACAGGGATATTGTTGTCTGCATATCCGATGCCTTCTCCGTTGATTCCCATTTTTACAAACTTCATTTTCATAGTTTCACCATAGTGCTGCAAGGCTCTTGTTACTTGCAAATTCATCAAGAGAATAGATGACATACACGTCTGTGGAATCTTTATCAGTAATCAGATGTGATACGGCATCTCTGTAGTAACGTAGATCGACAAGATCAATTTCACTATATTCCTGTGCCAGATAAGGCACAAGGATATGTGCATAGGAATCTTTTACAATCACAGCTTTCTTACCATTGTTTACAGAGGTCTGGATCTTTTCAAAGCTGTGGTTGCCGTCAAGATAATATGTATACTTATCTTTTCCCTGCAGATTCTCATCTTTGTACAGAGAAGTCATGATTGTACCATCTTCCATGGTAACCGTCACGTCATTTTTTGTCTGCGGATCAATCCGGTACAAAGCTTCACCACTGTTCCAGAATGTACCTGACTTGGAATACATCGTACCTTTGAAGTCATCCGTTACTTTTGTATAAGTGAACTGCTGCGGTTCTGTATGAAGGACATTGGCGCAGATATTCTCATAGGCAGCATAAGCGCCTTTTTCATTCCAGTGATGATCCGTCTTGAAGTAGTCATCCTGTCCTTTCAATACTTCACTGACATCCAGGACATTCTGACTTGAAAGACGTTCTCCAATCTGCGACAGCATTTCCTTTTCATTAAGGTCATAAGCACCGGCCGGCAGATATTCACTGTCTCCATAGGCAGCTCCCGGAACAATCATGACGTTGACCTTGATGCCTGTATCCTCAGCAAATTCATTAATGCTGCGGGTATTCATGTCTACTGTCGAAGGGCTGAAGGAAGTCAGGGATCCAATCAGGTGCCCGTCTTTTCCTAGATAGACACTGTTGTTTTCAATTGCACCGGCAGTAATGCGTGCGGCTGCTTTCGCCTGAATCCAAGTGTCTCTGGCAAAGAAATGATCTGCAAACCAGGTTTCGAACTGGTTGTCGAAGTCACCGCCGAAAATGTTGGACAGGGTCAGAGATGGAAATGGTGAGAGAACACGGTTCTCATTGGCTGAGAAGGTGAGCTTCGGCGCCAATAAATTAGTAATGGTCAGGACAAAGACAATGATCAGGAAGACACATGTTGTCATGCGATGCATAAATTTTGTTTTTTGTTTTTCATCATGTCCTCCTTTTCAGAACCTGAAGTACAGGAATGGGTTGTATGTCGCATCTACAATAAAGGCTGTGCACAGCAGCAGAAGACAAGCTACCATGACAGGCTGCAGGTATTTTAAATTTGTCGTCTTGAAAATGTTCAGCTTTGTTTTGGCAATCGGTGTAGAAGCAATGATGCAGATGATCAATAGAGCTGCATGGTCGCGCAGGATGAACAGAGCAGTCTGATTGAGGAAAATGCCTGTGCTGCCAAACAGCATCGATAAATATTGGAGCGCCTGTGTAAGATCAGTAAAGGCAAACAGCACCCATGCAAGCAGAACAATGAACATGGTATAGAAGTGACAGATCCAGGCAGGGGCCTTTTCCAGGTATTTCAGCAGGAAGACTTTCTCAATGATTAAAACAATCCCATAGAGAAGTCCCCACAGAACAAAGTTCCAGGAAGCTCCATGCCAGAAGCCGGTCAGCAGCCAGACAATCAGAATATTGATGATCTGACGCTTGATGCCTGAGCGGTTGCCGCCCAAAGGAATATAGACGTAGTCACGGAACCAGTAGGACAGGGACATGTGCCATCTCCGCCAGAAGTCCGTAATGCTTTTAGATATATAAGGATAATTGAAGTTCTCCAGAAACTCAAAACCAAACATGCGGCCAAGACCGATGGCCATGTCAGAATAGCCGGAGAAATCAAAGTAGATCTGGAAGGCGTAGAAGAGAATGCCAAGCCATGCAGTCATGACAGATGTCTGTGCTGTGCTCAGGCTGGTGACATACTTCCACACAGTGCCGGCACTGTTGGCCAGCAGGACCTTCTTGCAGAGACCGACCGTAAAGCGGATGACGCCGGAAGAGAACTGTGCTGTGTTTTCTTTCCGATGATTCAGCATCTCAGCGATATCACGATAACGGACCAATTGGACCGGCAATCAGCTGCGGGAACATGGTCACATAAGCACCGAAGTTGATGAACTTTTTCTGTGGATCTGTGTCATGCCTGTACAGATCGATTGGGTACGACATTGTCTGGAAAGTGTAGAAGGAAATGCCAATTGGCAGCTCCAAATTCAAAGGCTTGATGAAAGATAGACCTAATGCCTGCAGGTTGACAGCCAGGAAGTCAAAGTACTTAAAGAAGCCAAGTATCGCTAGATTCAAAACAATATCAAGAACAAGATACTGTTTTGCCAAGGCTCGATTGCTATCTCTGTACTGTGCAATTTTACGGCCGAACAGGAAATTGAAGATAATGGAGAAGATCATCAGAAGAACATAGACAGGTTCTCCCCAGCCGTAAAAAAATAGGGAAACTGCGAACAGAACTAGATTTCTCCAATGTGATGGAACGATATAGTATACGATCAGAACGATCGGTAGATATGCATACAAGAATGTCAGGCTGCTGAATACCATTTTTCTCCCCTTAGTTATTATGAAAATCCTGATTATTATATCAGTTATATGTGAAAAACTCACTCCTTTGAAAAAGTTTCACTGTTTCTTGCATTCTTTGAAATAAATCAAAAACTTCACACTAGAAAAAAAGATTTCACAGTTTGAATTGCAAACCATTATAGGATTCTTTAAAATGTAATAAGCGAAAAAAGTTTTGCGCTAAGGAGGAAAGATTCATAATGAAGAAATTCGTCTCTGCATTACTGGCTGGCGTAATGGCTACATCATTAGTAGCATGTTCCAGTACAGGATCAAGTTCCACATCTTCAACAGCAGCAGCATCTGCAGCAGCATCTGATATGAAGATTGCAATGGTCACAGACTATGGTGACATTACAGATCAGTCCTTCAACCAGAACACTTACGAAGCATCAAAGGCATTTGCTGAAGCAAACAACTGCAAGTTCACTTACAAGAAGCCTGCATCTAACGCAGATCAGGACCGTGTTGCTTCCATGGAAGAAGCAATCGAAGAAGGCTACAATGTCATCGTTATGCCTGGTTATGCATTTGCACCAGCAATCGTTGAAGTAGCTCCAAAGTATCCAGATGTAAAGTTTGTCGCATTGGATGTATCCCAGTATGATCTGGATACAGCTTCCAAGACAACGAATTTCACAGCTTCCAATCTGTACAGTGCAGTTTACCAGGAAGAGTTAGCAGGCTATATGGCAGGTTATGCTGCTGTCAAGCTTGGCTATAAGAAACTCGGATTCCTCGGCGGCATGGCAGTCCCAGCAGTTATCCGTTATGGTTACGGATATGTTCAGGGAGCTGACGCAGCAGCTAAGGAATTGAACACCTCACAGACGTTACAATGAACTATGTATACGGCGGCCAGTTCTATGGTGATGCTGATATCACAGCTCGTATGGACACATGGTATGGCGCAGGTGTTGAAGTTGTCTTCGCTTGCGGCGGCGGCATCTACACATCAGCAGCAGAAGCAGCAGTCAAGAAGAACGGCAAAGTCATCGGTGTCGATGTTGACCAGCAGGCTACAATTGATGGAACATACGGCAAGGGCGTTACAGTTACTTCCGCTATGAAGGGCTTAGCTGCTACAGTAAACACAGTTCTGACTGGCATTCAAAATGGCAAGTGGGATTCTGACTTCGGTGGAAAGCTTGCTACATTAGGTCTTGTTGGAACAGATCCTACAAAGAACTATGTACAGCTTGCTCCAACAACTGTTTACAACAGCACATTCACAGAAGCAAACTACAAGTCACTTGTTGCTGATATGTACAACGGCAAGATCAAAGTTGACAACTCTTCTGATGTAACAAGGCAGCTAGCTTCGGCACAGTTGTCAAGGTTACAGACGAAGGCAACATCAAGGGTTAATTATCACAATAAAATAGGTTTCAGATGCTTCCATCTGAAGCCTTTTTTTTGTATAATTTGGTATACAGATAAGAGTGTAATCTAAATCATTCAAAATTAGAGAGGAGGGCGATATTCATGGGAACAGAATATGCTATTGAGATGTGCAACATCACAAAACGTTTCCCTGGAATCGTCGCAAATGATAACATTACTCTTCAGCTGAAAAAGGGCGAGATCCATGCTCTTCTTGGAGAGAACGGTGCAGGCAAATCAACACTGATGTCAGTGCTGTTCGGCTTGTATCAGGCTGAAGAAGGTGTCATCAAAAAAGACGGCAAAGAAGTAAAATCAACGATCCAAATGATGCCAATGCACTTGGTATCGGAATGGTGCATCAGCATTTTAAATTGGTGCAGTGCTTCACAGTTCTCGACAACATTATTTTAGGTGTTGAAGAAACCAAACATGGTTTTTTGGAAAAGGATGAAGCCCGCAAGAAGGTCGTCGCACTTTCTGAAAAGTATGGTCTGAAGGTTGACCCGGATGCATTGATCCAGGACATTACTGTAGGCATGCAGCAGAGAACTGAAATTTTGAAGATGCTGTATCGTGATAACGATATTCTGATCTTTGATGAACCGACAGCAGTCCTGACTCCACAAGAAATTGAAGAACTGATGCAGATTATGAAGAATCTGGCAAAAGAGGGTAAATCAATCCTGTTCATTTCTCATAAGCTGAATGAGATCATGGAAGTAGCTGACCGTGTCACTGTCTTAAGAAGAGGCAAGTATATCGGTACTGTCAATGTCGCAGATACGAATGAAAATGAACTGTCACGCATGATGGTCGGCAGAGATGTTCAGCTTGTTGTTGATAAGACACCGGCACA
>Ga0268356_11185_pt1 | contig 16637 bp, 28 predicted proteins | sample BioMet10_FD_194415 | JGI IMG/M metagenome (GOLD analysis project Ga0268356, IMG submission 194415) | Sewage microbial communities from Oakland, California, United States - Biofuel 10 (PacBio Assembly) | ecosystem: Engineered > Wastewater > Sewage > Unclassified | place: USA: California | collected...
GTTCATTGTATAAAGGTAAATACTGAATAAGTAGGGGCCTCGGTCCCACCACCGCCATATCGCCCTTGATAATGTTAAAGAGTTCCGGCAGCTCATCAATGGAGCTGGAACGAAGTGCCTTTCCAAAGCTTGTCAACCGCACTTCATCCGGCAACAACTTTCCATTGGCATCCCGTTCATCCGTCATCGTCCTGAATTTGTACAGCTTGAATATCTTCTCATCTTTACCCGGGCGTTCCTGAGTAAACAATACAGGGGAACCAAGCTTGCATTTCACCAGAACGGCAGTTCCTGCCAGAATTGGTGAAAACACCAGGGTGGCTCCTGTAGCCAATGTCGCATCCAATGGCCGCTTGACATACTGTTCGTAGATTCCTTGATGATGGTTTGATGGCTTCTCATTCTTCTCATCCACGCGCTCTTTGACAAACGCGGCGATTCCTACTCCGACGCTTACGCCGAGGATGCCGCCAGCCAGATCAAAGAGTGTTCTCATGAATTGATTCATATGCGCTTTACTCCCTGTCTTACTCAAAGCAGCCCCGGATGACTTCAATGATCCGATCCTGTTCTTCCGGTGTCATCTTATTGTCACTGGGCAAACAAATCCCCCGATTAAAGATATCCATCCCCACATTAAGTGCTTTTCCTTCATCAATATAGGCATTGCTTTTCGCCCGGCCACTGCCGTCTTTTGTGATGAAGGCATTATTCCGGTAAACCGGCTGCATGTGCATGGGCTTCCAGATGGGCCGGCCCTCTGCATTGATGCTGGCAATGGCATTTAATATTTCCGTCGGGCAGGATTTTCCCGGCGTGGGTGTGAAAAGTGGTTCCTGTTCTCCCCGTACCTGAGGGCACATGGCTTCCGGGTTGATGGTCAGGCAGCTCAGCCAGAAGTTGGGTTCGCTGTTTACCGCATCGTAGGGATTCATGGAAACCGGCAGGTCTTTCAGTCCTTCTTTGTAGCGTTCGTAAATCGCTTTTTTTTGGGCAATGTGTTCATCCAGATAAGGGAATCTGCCCCCGGACCACACCGGCGACCACGTTGGAAATCCGGTAGTTGTAACCAATCTCTTCATGCTGATACCAGGGTGCGGCTTCCCGGGACTGGGTGCTCCATTTCCGCACCTTTATCGGCATCGCTGAGGCTGTCTGTCAGGAACATGCCTCCGGAGGATCCGGTGATGATTTTGTTTCCGTTGAAGCTGATACAGTTCCAGTCGCCAAAGGTGCCGGTTTGCTTTCCTTTATAGGTCGCTCCCAGGCTTTCGGCTGCGTCTTCGATGATTTTGGCTCCAGTGTGCATCACACACGGCTTTCAGTTCATCAATTTTGCCCGGTGTGCCGTATAGGTGGGCAACGAATGACGATCCTCACATCCGGGTAAAGGCCAAAGGCTTTTTCCAGTGCCACGGGGTCCATGTTCCAGGTGTCGTACTCGGTATCGATAAAGACGGCTTCACCATTTTCATAGGCAACGGGATTGATGGTGGCGTCAAAGGTCATGTCAGAACAGAAGACCTTATGGCCCTGTACGGCCCCAACACCAGCCCTTGGCTGGCCGTAGAAATATTCCCCGGCCAGCTTCATGGCAAGGTGCAGGGCTGCGGTGCCGCAGGAAAGGCCCACGGCATATTTGCATCCCACCTTTTCTGCGATGGCTTCCTCGCAGGCGTTGATGTTGGCGCCGACGGTTGACATCCAGTTGGTGTCAAAGGCTTCTTTCATATAGGCCAGTTCCGGCCCGTGCATGGTCGGGCTGGACAGCCAGACTTTATTTTTAAATGGTTCGATTTCTTTGATTTTTTCTGGAATGAACATGTTCTCTGCTTTCCCTTTTATTTCTTTTAAATGATACTTATCATCATGTACTTTATAATGATACTTTACTGTTTCTGATTTAGAGCGTGCTTCGCCATCCACAGACCCGGTTTGCTAAAAAACCGCCGCCTATGTTTTAGCTTCACATCTGTTCCCCACCTTCCCCCCGCTGCCCCATAGCATACGGTGTTCCAGTGGCTACTTGTCTCTAAATCTCACACTTGCTTTTCTGCTTCTACTTGCTTCTGCACAATCTCAATCCCCACATGGATCACGCTGTTCCCCAGCATCTCTGACCGGATCATGGCCTTCCGCTTATGGAAGTTGAAGCCGATGATCTCGCCTTCAAAATCCTTGAGGATCCCCGGACACGATGGTCACGTGGTCGCCCTTCTTTATAGGGCACGTCGGATTCCATCATCACCTGGCTGACGCCGAAGGTGTGGTCGCCGCGGCCTTCCGCCGATTCTGCGGATGAAGGTCTCTTCCTCCGGAGTCAGGGCGTTGTAGTCACTTCCTGATCCCCCAGCAGTCTGGCGAACATGGGGATGGTCCTTCAGGGCGTAAAAAAAGGCGGTGACGTCCGGTGTTTCCACAAACAGGTACCCGGGGAACAGGATCTCTTCCTGCTTGTTCCAGGCGCCTTTGTAGCGCTTTAAGACCTCACGCTTGGGCAGGAACACCTCGGTGATGAGCCCCGGTTCGGCGAGCTGGTCCATATAGCGGATCAGGTTGCTCTCCTTCCGGGTGGTGGTCTGGATGGCTACGATGGCCATTACGGCATCCTGCGGCATGAGGGGATGATGGCCCCCAGCCTTTCCTGCTGCACCGGGCTGAGCTTGCCCTGGCTGGCAGGCCTTCTTCTGCCGGTCCAGCCACAGGCGCATGCGCCTGCCTTCCCTCGTAGGGATGTCCTTGGGGATATCGGCCTGGCCGGTGGTCCTCACGTAATGCTCCACGGCCTGATACTGGTTCTCCCAGGCCCGCTCACTGGCGGTGCGCCAGTCCATGCCGGCGGCTTCCAGTTTTTTTACCTGCTCGGCGGTCAAATGCTTGTTCCTGACCTTGCCCCTGTAGATGCGGCGCTGTTCATTGAGCCACCGGGCCAGCCAGACGCTGTCGGCCTTGTAGTCTGCCGGCGGGTTCAGGTCGCCGTGTTCTTTAAAATATTCCTGGCACAAGGCCAGGTGGGTTTCAAAGGAATCCGGCGGGTTGAAGTCATAACCGATGGCTTCCAGGGCGGCCCGTCGTTCTTCGGGCTGCTCGATCTTGCGCTGGCGCACCAGCCATTTGTACAGGTTGAAGCCCTGGGGGCTGGTGTAGCTCACCGGCGGGTTCAGGTGGCCGTTGGCTTCGTAGTAGGCCCTGGCCTGTTCGTAGCCGTACTGCCAGCGTCTTGTGTAGGCGTCCTCCCAGATGAAGTGGATGGCGTCCAGCCGGTCGATCTGGTCCGGAGTCAGGTCCGCACACTGGGGCATCTGGCCCGCTGCGTATGGCCCGGATGCGTCTCACCCAGGCCCCGGTCTTGAGGCCGTCCGCGGTGATGTAATCCTTGGGGATGTCACAGTCCCCGTGGGTGTCGTAATACTGGACACAGGCCAGGTACTGCTGTTCCCAGTTCAGTGAAAATTTATCCCAGATCATGCCGATGGCATTAAGCTGCTCTATGCGCTCTGGCGTCAAAGTGGCGGAGCGCTGGCCCCGGCGCTTGATCTGCCTTTGATTTTCGATCCAGCCCCCCAGGGCGATGCCGGTTTCGGTGGTGTAGCCCACCGGGATGTCCAGGCTGCCGTGTTCCTGATAGTAGGCTTTGGCTGCCTCAAAGTTTTTGACCCACTGCCGTTCGGTGTAGGGGCTCCCACACCATGCCGATGGCGTCCAGCTTCCTGATCCGGTTTTCGCTTAAGTTACCGTACCGGGTGCCGGCCCGGACCTTGCGCTGGGTGGCGATCCAGCCTCCCAGGGCGTAGCCTTCGGGGGTGGTGTAGCGCACGGGCACTTCCAGATTGCCGTGTTCTTCGTAGTAAAGCTGGGCAGTGACGGTACATCTGGTTCCAGCTGGCTCCCAGGATCTCATTGAGCTCGGAGAAGAGCCTGCGGCAGTCCTGGACCTCATCGATCAGGGTGAAGCTTTCTCCACGATCTGGTCCTTTCTCTCCCCGTTCCTTATACAGGCACAGGGCATCCCGCATTTCGTTCTGGATGGTCTGGATGCTGTACAGGTTGTCGAAGTTGTTGATGATGTCGAAGATAATGGGTTCTCTGCCTTTTCCGGCGGACAGGGCCCGGCCGATCTGCTGTTTGTAGATGATCGGGGATACGGTGGGCCGGAACAGGATGACCCCGGCCACGTCGTCCACGTGGATGCCTTCGTTGAACATGTCGATGCAGTAGAGCAGCTTCAGGTGGCTGCTGTGGTCGGCCTTGAAGGCGGCAAAGGCTTTATCCGTCAAGGGGTCTTCGGAGTAGGCGGTGTAAGATGGTGGATTTGCGATCCACCTTGTGGAACCATTTGTCCGCCTGGTCCTTCATCGCCGCCATGTGTTCGGCGTTGGCGCAGAACACCAGGTATTTGCCCGTAGGATCGGGCATATGCCGTGCAAAGATGTCGTCCAGGCCAGTCGGCCTTTTCCAGGGCCCGGCGCAGCTTTTCCAGCAGGTCTTCGGCGGCGTCCCGGGTGGCCGGGGCTTTTGGCTTTGCGGATGCGCTTTTCGTACTTATTTAATTCCTTCTTATATTTATAAACGGTGGTGATATATTTGGGTGCGGCCAGGATGCCCCGGGAGATGGCTTCTCCCAGGGTCATTTCCGACGCGATGTGGTTGTCGAAGAGTTCATCGGCCATGTCCCGCTGGTTGTCCAGGTAGCGGATGTTGGTGGCGGAGAGACCGAGGATGGGCACGTCGGGGTAGGTTTTTAAGAGGGCGTCCACGCCCTTGCCCCATTGTTCGGCGCCGCAGCGGTGGAATTCATCGAGGATGATGAAGTGGGGCTTGAGTTCGTAAGTTCCCCTTGTGTAAGGCCCATCAACCGGGCGTATGTTAAAAAGGCCACGTTTTGCGGGTCTTCCCCGCCGGCGGCCTGAAGGTTTTCGATTTGGGTTTTGAAGATGGCCTCGCTGGGGCCGAGCCAGATGACCGAGCCTCTGGATGGTCCGATGCCAGTTTGAAGCCAATAAAAGACTTGCCCGTGCCGGTGGGGTGGATGATGGCAGCTTTGCCACTCTCCTCCATCACGGCCAGGGCTGCTTCAGTAAGCTTTCTGGTTGTGTGAAAATAATTGGACGGTCATTTCATTTCCTCTTCTTCAATTCCTTGTATTGCGCTGGGGTTCACCAGCTGATCCCTATTTCCCATTTTTGGGAAGTCAACCACTTAATGGAAATTAAGTTGTAATGAAATGATGATGAAATAGCAGAAAATAGCGTGTGGAAACAGAAATGGAAGAATAGAGTCTTAAATTACAATCGACTGCAAATAAATATGAATTAAAACAGGCCATTTCACCATTGAAAAATTTGACTTCACAAGACAAAAAGGATAAAATATAAAGTAGTTCTAATGAAATGATAATGACACTATAAATAGTTTATTGGCTTCAAAACAGATCAACCACATAATTTCCATTATGTGGTCTTTTTATTGCCTGCGGGAAAAATGGCCGGGCTCTTTGATGAAGGCCAGGCTGTTTAAGATCTGCCGCTCTTCCTGCCCGGAGGTCTTGATGTAGATCCGGGTGGTTTCGATGCTTTTGTGGCCGAGGATGTTGGCCAGGCGGGCGATGTCCTTGCCCTTTTCGTAAAAGCTGCGGGCGAAGAGGTGGCGGAGGTTATGGGGAAAGCCCTTGCGGGGATCGATGCCGGCCTGGACGCAGAGGTTTTTCAGGGCGCGCCAGATGTTGCTGCGGTCCATGGGGCGGCCGGTGCGGGTGATGAAGATGGGGCCGTTTTTGATAGTGGTTCTTTTTACAATAATCCTTTAACAGGCGGACGAGATCCCGGCCGATGAAGATTTTGCGCAGGGTGCCTTTGTTGTCGATCTGGGCACGGCCTGCTTTGACGGCGGCTACGGTGATGGCCCTGAGCTCGCTGACCCGGATGCCGGTGGCGGCGATGGTCTGGATGATGGCAGCCAGGCGGGTATCCCCCCGGTTGTAGGCGGTGCCTACCAACTGCTCGTATTCTTTCTGGGTGATTTCTTTGTCAGCCTCGGCGTACAGGTCTTCCTGGATGCGCAGGGTCTTGACCCGCCAACCGGGGTGGCCAAGGTGGGTCAGGAAATGATTGAGCAGGATGATGATGTGGTTCCTGCTCCGGGGGCAAAGCTCGGCCGGAAGGCTGTGGATGTAGGCCAGGACGTTTTCCTGGGTCATCGCCTGCTCCTGGCCTTCCAGCCAAACAAGGAAGCGCCGGGCTTTCCGGGTGTATTGGTCAATGCTGTTAACACTCTTTTCCTCTAGCTGCAATTGTTTTGTGTAATTTTTCAACAGGGTGTCCATTGTTCGCAATCTCCCATTTGTCTTTTTACTACCATTGTATCATGGGGCGGCCCGGACGCCAAAATACCCCATGCCCCACGGCTTTTGTTGTGCCGTGGGGCATGGGGTACTTTTCGTATCATTGTATCTGTTTTTATTACATTTTCACCAGATAATCGTGTCAAACGCGATTTTCCGGTGAAATCCGGGCATTTCCTCACCCACCAACCACATTTCATCCCAATAATTTGGGATAATCTGTCGCCTTATGGGCGATATGATAAATCCATACACTGGATCCGACGATTCGGTAAATGCACAGATAATCCCCGCTGACCAGTATTCTGTAACCTTCTGCTGCCAATCCTCGGTCTGGTATGAGTTTGCCCAAAAGAGGAAATTCTTCCAAACGGGTCATGGATGAATAAAGCGCATCCGTTATCTTTTTCGAACTGATTGGTCCAACCCACTCCAAATGGAATCGGGCTATAGCCTCTAAATCCCTCTGGGCTGAAGCCAGAATGACAACCTCATGCTTATCCTTATTCTCCATAGATCTTATCCAGCTGCTCCTTAGATTCTGCAAGGGAATAGGTTCTGCCACCGGCAATCTGCTCGGTTTCCGCCATTTCCAGACGGGCGCGGAGACGCAGGATTTCTTCCCGGCGCTCGTAGGCTTCAATGCTCATGATGACCAAATCCCCTTCCCCTTTATTGGTAATATAGATGGGTTCTTCCTTTTCATGGGCCAGGGCCGAAATGGCACCGTAACTATTCCGCAAAACGGTAGACGGTTTGATGTACATGACGATACCCCCCAATTCATTTTGATGATAGTATTATATCATCTTTTGAGCCATTTTTTCAAAAATTCTTTGATAGCTGCCATCATATGGGGCGGCTTTCCTCACCCACCAACCACATTCAAAAAAGCAAACATCAAAATCGCCCCGATGATAATGGCGTAATTGGTCTCGTGCTGGTCCACGTCCTTGTAAATCTGGGGCAGGAGCTCGTCAAAGAGCAGGTAGATCATGACGCCCCCGGTGGCACCCAGGAGGGATGCCCTGGAGGGTGGTGTTGATGATGGCGGACAGGGCCAGGAAGATGACGATGGCCGCTGCCGTTTCACCCAGGGCCAGGGCCCACAGGCCCTTGATGATGTGCTTTTCCGAGGCCCCCACGTTTTCCAGCTGGACCATGATGACGAAGCCGATGGGGATGTTGTGGATGGCGATGACCAGGGCCAGAATCAGCCCCACCTGCATGTTGGCGTGGCCGGCGATGAGCACGCTCAAGGACTCAAACAGGGAATGGATGCCGAAGGCCACCAGCACCACGTAAAACAACTGGATGGCGTGTGCTGGACCACCCCCCGGGCCTCCACATCGTGGTGGTGCTCCACAGGGACGATCTTTTCAAAGATGATGATGATCAGGGATCCCGCCGCCACCGCCAAGGGCAGGGCCCAGGACGCCTGGGTGGAATCGCCTCCCTGAGCATTTCCTCCCCCGCCTCGGGGATGATACCGAAGAAGATCAGGGACAGTAAAAATCCCCCGGAAAGGCCCGTGAGTATCTGGATGCCTGCCGGGTAATGATGATTGAGCCGGATGTAAATCGTGCCGCCCAGCACCAGCATCAGGGCCGCGCCGAGCAGGGCTAAAAAAATAAACGCCATATTCCTCCTTCTGTCAAATTCAGAGACAAATTCAAGGTTACTTTCAGATTGAAATCATAGACTATGGATATAAACATATTCGAATAAAAGAGGTAGGAACCATGAAACATGCTTACAACAAACTGGTAAGGGACAAGATTCCCCAGATCATCGAAGACAGCGGACGGAAGTGCGACTACCGGATCCTCACAGACAATGGGGAGATCGAACAGGCCCTCAAGGACAAGCTCATCGAAAAGGCGGAGATCTTCTCCCAGAAGCCCACAGGAGACGAGCTCTCCGACCTGTACGAGGTGATGGCCGCCATCGTCAAAGCACTTCGATTTCGAACCCATGCACATCGACTATCTGAAGCTTCAGAACAACGAACAGAAGGGCACCTATTCCGGCAACACCTTCCTGGTGTCCGTGGACGACGGCGAATGATCAAAACCCCCGGTCCGCCTGGAAGGCGCCGGGAATGTGATGGACGGCGATCTGGCCGTCGGGGCGCTTCCACACCTCCACCACGTCAAAGCGGCAGTCGGCGTCAAAACGCTCCGTGCTTTGAAGGTAGAGCATGGCCGTGCGGATGATGTGGCGCTGCTTGGCGGCGTTCACCGCCTGGCCCGGGGTGCCGTGGTCCAAGGTTCGCCCGGTACTTGACCTCGGTGAAGACCAGGGTATCTCCATCCTGGGAGATGATGTCCACCTCCCCGGTGGGCCTTGTGTAATTGCAGGTGAGGATGGTATGACCCTTCAACTGCAAATAACGGGCGGCTGCCCTTTCGGCCCAGCCGCCCTTTTTCTTGTTGTCCGTGCGCGCCGTCATCCCGTGATCCCCTGAATAAAGGTCTTCCGATGGATGGGGGTGGGCCCGTACTGCCGCAGGGCCGCCAGATGCTGTGCGGTCCCGTACCCCATGTTGTGGTCAAAGCCATACTGGGGGTATTTTTGATGGTATTCCATCATCAGATGGTCCCGGTGGACCTTGGCCACGATGCTGGCCGCGGCGATGCTGTAGCACAGGGCGTCGCCGTGGATGATGGACGCCACCGGCACTGCCGATGGGATGTCCACCGCGTCGATAAGCAATAAATCCGGCGGCGGCGTGAGCTTTCCCACCGCCTCAGCCATGGCTTCCTTGGTGGCTTCCAGGATGTTGATGCGGTCGATGACCGCCGGTTCCCGGATGCCGATGGCCCAGGCCAGGGCTTCTTCTTTAATTCTAGGCGCCAGCTCCTCCCGCCTGGCGGCGGAGAGCTTTTTGGAATCGTCCACGTGGAGGATGGCCGAGTCTTCCGGCAGGATCACCGCCGCGCAGACCACCGGCCCCGCCAAAGGGCCCCGGCCCACCTCGTCCATGCCGGCGATAAGGGCGAAGCCCTTTTTCCGGTACGCTTCCTCGATGCGCTTCTTTTCCCGGATTTGGGCCGTATCCCGTTCCAGACGGGCCTTACGCTTGTCCAGGGCCAATCCCAGATTGGCCACGCCCTTGCGGCCGTCCGCCTCCAGGAGGCCGATCCACGATTCCCATTCCGCCGGGTCCAGCTTATCAATCATCTGGCGGATTTCCGCCATTTTCTTTCCTTTTAAATCATTGGGTATCAATGGTTATCCTCCCCAGACGGCCATTTTTAAAATCGTTGAGAATCATTTCACTGGTGCGCAGGTAATCGTACTCCCCGCCCTTCAAAAGCAGGCCCTTGCTCTGGGCGATGGCGTCAAAAATCTCAAAGACCTGACAGCCGTCGATACCGATGCCGTAGCGTTCCTCCACCCGTTCCGGGTAGCGCCGGGCCAAAAACTTCATGAGCTCCCCGGCCATGTTTTCCCGATCGAAGATGGTGTCCTTGATGGAGCCAATCCAGGACAGGTGCCAGCCGATGGTTTCGTCGTCGAACTTGGGCCACAGGATGCCGGGGGTGTCCAATAACAAAATGGAATCACCGGCGGTCAGCCACTGCTGGCCCTTGGTGACCCCGGGGCGGTTGCCCGTCTGGGTCTTGCGCCTGCCCACCAGGGTGTTGATGATGGCGCTTTTGCCCACGTTGGGGATGCCACAGAGCAGGCACTTGATCTGCCGTTTTTCCTTGACGTTGAGGTCCTGAAGGGTTTTGACCAGGTTCTGCTTCATGCGGTTGTCGTAGGCCGTGAACAGCAGCACCGCATCGGCGGCACCCTCTTGGGTCAGAGCCTCCTGCCATTTGACGTTTTCCGCCGGATCCCCCAGGTCTGATTTGTTGAGGAGGATGACGTGCTTCTTGTGGGCGCAGAATTTGGGGATATCCGGGTTGCGGCTGGCCACCGGCACCCGGGCGTCCAGCACCTCGATCACGATGTCGATGAGCTTGAGCTTCTCCCCGATCTGGCGGCCGGCCTTGGCCATGTGCCCCGGATACCACTGGATGACGTCCTGGTTCTTCATGATGAGCTCACCCCGCCGAAGCGGTCAAAGGGCCAGAACCGGAAGACCACGTGGCCCACGATGGCGGACCGGTCGATGAAGCCCACCTCGGTGTAGCGGCTGTCCAGGCTGTTGGGCCGGTTGTCCCCCATGACGAAATACTTGCCGTCGGGCACCGTCACCTTGGCGAAGTCCTCGTAATTCCCGGAGTTGATGTAGGGCTCATCCAGGGCCTTGCCGTTGCGGTACACCACGTTGCTCTTGATTTCAATGGTGTCCCCACCCTTGCCGATGATGCGTTTGACGAATTCCACCCGGGCGTTGTGATGCAGGACCACGATGTCCCCGTATTCCGGCGACCCGATCTCGTACTGGATCTTGCTGATGATCAGCCGTTCGCCGTTCTTTAATGTGGGAAACATGGAGCTTCCCTGGACCACCACGAAGTCAAAGAGGAACATCTTGATGACGAACGCGATGATGACTGCTATGGCGATGGATTTGATCCATTCCTTTGCTTCGGAATGGTCGCTGTTTGTCGATTTGGCCATTTGCCTGCCTTCCTTCACTCTCAATTTTACTTGAGGATAAAACCACGAAACATAAAACCGATTAGAACATAAAACCGATTAAATAAATAAAGGGGCCTGATAAAGGCCCCGACATGCTGTTAAATTCTTTCCTTGACTTTGGCTGCTTTACCAACGCGGCCGCGGATGTAGTTCAGTTTGGCTCTGCGGACCTTACCACGACGGATGACATCCACCGCGTCCACCTTGGGTGAGTGGATGGGGAAGGTTCTTTCCACGCCAACGCCCGATGAAATCTTGCGGACGGTGAAGGTTTCGTTGATGCCGCCGTGCTGTTTCTTCATGACCAGACCTTCAAACATCTGGATTCTTTCACGCTTGCCTTCGATGACGCGCACGTGGACACGCACCGTATCCCCCACGTTGAACTGGGGCTTTTCTGCCTTCAGATTTTTTTGTTCGATCATTTGGATTGCATTCATTGTATCTGTCTCCTTTTCGACTGGTTCGATAATCGTACATGTCTTCCATCAGAGGATTATCTCATTATTTGTACATTTGCATACTTATGTATTATAGCCCACTCAATTATTTTTTTCAAGATATTTTTCAAAAAGATCGGGCCGCCGGACCCGGGTCCGCTCCAGGGCCTGGTCGTGGCGCCAGGCCCTGATCCGGGCGTGGTGGCCGGAGAGCAGCACCTCGGGCACACCGGCGCCTTCCACCGTCTCCGGACGGGTGTACTGGGGGTATTCCAGCAGCCCGTTTTCGAAGGATTCCTCCTCCAGGCTTTCCCCGTTGCCCAGGAAGCCCGGTATCTGCCTGGCGATGGCGTCGGCCATGACCAGGGCGGGCAGCTCCCCGCCGGTGAGCACGTAGTCCCCGATGGAATACTCGTGGGTGACGCAGCGGTCCACCGCCCGCTGGTCCACCCCCTTCGTAATGGCCGCAGAGGAAGATGAGGCCGGGCTCCCGGGCCAGGGTCCGGGCATCCTCTGCCGTGAAGGTCTTGCCCCCGGGGGTCAGGAAGATCACCGGATAATCCCCGTGGTCCGGGACGTTTTCCACCGCCCGGATCACCGCGGAGCGGCCATGACCATGCCGGCGCCGCCGCCGTATGGGTAATCATCCACCCGGTTGTGCTTGTTGCAGGCATAGTCCCGGATATCCACGGTATCGCAGGTCAAAAGGCCGCTTTCCACCGCCCGGCCCATCATGCTCTCGCTGCAGTAGGCCTGGACGATCTGGGGGAACAGGGTTAAAAACGTGACTTTCATAATTCCAGGAACTCCCGGGGGATGTCGGCGGTCATCACGTTCTTCTCCAGGTCCCAGGATGGGAAGTAGATCTTCCGGAAGGGCACGTACACCCGCTTGTCCAGGCCGTCCCAGTCAATTTCCACCGTGTCCACCGCCCCGGTGGAGGTCAGGATGTCCCGGATCTTGCCCAGGACCTTGCCCGCCGGGTCCACCAGGGTCATGCCGATCAGGTCGCCGATGAAGAACTCCCCTTCTTCCAGGGGTACGCTTTCTTCCCGGGGGACCACCATCATGGCCCGGACCAGCTTGTCGCTTTCGGTGCGGTCGTCGATGCCCTCCAGGGTCATGAGGACCTGGCCCTTGTGCACCCGGACACCGGTGATGGGGTACAGGGTCCGCTTGCCCTTGATTTCCACATGGACCTCGTCCAGGTCGTAAAAACGGTCCAGGTCGTCCGTCAGGGGCTTGACCTTGATCTCCCCGCGGATCCCATGGGATCCCATGATTTGTCCGATTTCAATCCATTTTTTCATAGTGACCTCAGTCCCTGCAAAAAAAAATGATTCGTCAATGCGAATCATCCTTTTTGCGTTACTTTATTAAACAATATCCAGTACCACACGCTTGCTTGTTCTTGGTTCCGGCCGCTTTGAGTACGGAACGGATTGCCTTGGCAATGCGTCCCTGCCGGCCGATGACCTTCCCCATATCGCCTTCCGCCACCTTGAGCTCCAGCACGATCATGTTGCGCTTTTCCACTTCGGTGACGACGACGGCGTCGGGATCATCCACGAGCGCCTTGGCGATAACTTCCACCAGTTCTTTCATAAGTGGCTCCTGACTATTCGATAATGTTTTCTTTTTTAAGTAATGCTTTTACAGTGTCAGAGGGTTTTGCACCTTTGGCGATCCAGTCTTTGATGGCGTCACCGTTCAGGTTGATGACCGGTGGTTCCACACAGGGATTGTAGAAACCTACTTCTTCAATGAATTTACCATCACGGGGCGCGCGGATATCAGCGACGACCAGTCTGTAAAAAGGGCTCTTTTTCTTTCCCATTCTCTTCATTCTGATTTTAACTGCCATGTGTTTCTCCTTTCTTTGTAAGCTATCTATTTGTCATGTACCTGCAGGCCTTGCCTCCAGGTTTACATAAACGGCATTTTCATACGGCCTTTCTTCTTGCCTTTGGTCATGGTGCCCATCTGCTTCATCATCTTGCGGCTCTGTTCAAAGCCCTTGAGCAGGCGGTTGACGTCAGCCACGCTGGTGCCGCTGCCATTGGCGATGCGCTTCCTGCGGCTGCCGTTGATGATCTGCGGCTTGCGCCGTTCTTCCGGGGTCATGGACTGGATGATGGCTTCAGTCCGCTTGGTCTGGCTGTCTGTGGCAGCCATGTCCATGCCCGCCAGCATCTTCTTGTTGGCGCCGGGCATCATTTCCAGCAAGTCGCTTAAGGAACCCATTTCCTTGAGCTGGTGGATCTGCTCCAGGAAATCGTTGAGGTCGAATTCCATGTTGCCGCATCTTTTCTTCCAGCTCTTTGGCCTTTTCCTCGTCCACCATGCCTGGGCCTTGTCGATGAGGGAAAGCACATCCCCCATTCCGAGGATACGGGATGCCATGCGGTCCGGGGTAAAACAGCTCGATGTCCGACAGCTTTTCGCCGGTCCCGATGAACTTGATGGCCTTGCCTGTGGTGTAGGTGATGGACAGGGCCGCGCCGCCGCGGGTGTCGCCGTCCAGCTTGGTCAGGACCACGCCGCTGATGTCCAGCGTCTCGTTGAACTCATTGGCCACGTTGACCGATTCCTGGCCGGTCATGCCATCCACCACCAGCAGAATTTCGGTGGGGTGGATCATGTTGCGGATGTCCACCAGCTCCTTCATCAGGAGCTCGTCGATCTGCAGCCGGCCAGCGGTGTCCACGAGGACCAGGTTGTAGCCCTGTCTAGGCCGCTTCGGTGACCGCCTTGCGGGCGATGATCCGGGGATTTTTTTCATCTTCAATGGCAAAGACCGGGATGTCCAGTTCCTTGCCCAGAACCTGGAGCTGGGTGATGGCCGCCGGACGGTACACGTCACAGGCCACCAGCATGGGGTTCAGTTTCTTTTCTTTGCGCAGCAGATTGGCGATCTTGGCCGCGGTGGTGGTTTTACCAGCCCCCTGGAGGCCGACCATCATGTACAGGTTGATGCCATTTTCCACAAATTCCATCTGCTGGATCTCGCCGCCCAGAAGCCGGGTCATTTCATCGTTGACCACCTTGACGAACTGCTGGCCCGGGGTCAGGGATTTCATGACCTCTTCCCCCTTGGCCCGCTCGCTCACCGCCTTGGTAAACTGCTTGACCACCTTGTAGTTGACGTCCGCTTCCAGAAGGGCCAGCTTGATCTCACGGTTGGCCGCCTTGATGTCGGCCTCGGTGAGCTTGCCTTTACGTTTCAGACCGGAAAAAATATTTTGAAATTTTTCGTTTAATCCTTCAAAAATCATCCTATCACCTAGTATTCGTCACTGAGCACGAGGATCTTGTCCTTGATGTCGGTGAGTTCCTTCTTTAATGCCGGGTCCAGCCCCTGGGGGCGGGCGATGGCCTGGGCGAGTTCGTCGACGATCCCGCTGAGCAGCTGCCTGTTTTCTCTGGAAACGGCCTACCAGTCCGAGTTTCTTCTCATAAGCTTCCATCTGCTTCCGGCCCCGCTTGCAGGCGTCGTACGCCCCCTGGCGGGTCATCCGGGTCAATTCTGCGATTTCCGCGATGGAACAGTCGTCATTGTAATAGTAATCCAGCACGGTTTTCTGCCGGTCGGACAACAATTCGCCATAAAAATCGTAATACAATTGTTCAACAACGGTTTTTTTCATTACAATCACTTTCCTGCCATCGGCTCATTACAGCTATTCTATTCTAAAGATTCCCAGGGCAATTTGTCAAGTCTTTTTCTTGACATTTCCCCATAATCTCCCTCAAAGCCTTAATTTCCGGCGTCGGGATCGTAATCCTCATCGCTGTCGTCGTAGAGCATAGTGCACGAAGGAGCGGGCGTCAAATTCCACCAGATCCTCGGGCTTTTCGCCGATGCCCACAAATTCCACGGGGATCTGCAGCTCGCTGATGATGGGGATGACCACGCCGCCCTTGGCGGTGCCGTCCATCTTGGTCATGATGATGCCGTCCAGGTGGACGGCTTCGTTGAAGGTCCGGGCCTGGATCAGGGCGTTCTGGCCGGTGGTGGCGTCCAGCACCAGCAGGTTGTGCTTGGAGAAGTCCGCCCCTTCCCGGTCGATGATCCGGGTGAGCTTGGACAGCTCGTTCATCAGGTTCACCTTGTTGTGGAGGCGGCCGGCGGTGTCGCAGATCAGGATGTCCACGTTCCGGGCCTTGGCGGCGTGGATGGCGTCAAAGACCACCGACGACGGGTCCGCCCCGGCGTTGCTCTTGATGATTTCCACCCCCACGCGGTTGGCCCATTCCTCCAGCTGTTCCACCGCCGCCGCCCGGAAGGTATCCGCCGCGGCCACCATGACCTTTTCCCCCCAGTCCACGTAGCGCTGGGCCAGCTTGGCGATGGTGGTGGTCTTGCCCACGCCGTTGACCCCCACCACCATGATGACAACCGGCGTGAACATCAGGGGCTCCTTGATCGTCACCATCTCCGTCATGATGGACTCCAAAAGGTCCAGGACGCCGTCGGTGGTCTTGATCTTTTCCTCCTTGATCCGCTCCTTGAGCTTGTCCACGATGGCCACCGAGGTGTCGATGCCCATGTCGGCCAGGATCAGGCTTTCCTCCAGCTCTTCAAAAAAATCGTCGTCCAGCTCATGGTAATACATGGCGTGGTTCAGCTTGTCCTTGAAGCTGTCCTTGGTGCTGGTGAGCCTGCTCTTCATTCGTTGGTAAATGGATGCCATTTTATTTCCTCGTTTCTCGCTTGATTGATCATGCTCCGGGCTCCACGTAATCGGAAAGCCGGATGGATACCAATTTTGAAATCCCGCTTTTGGCCATGGAAACGCCGTAAATGGCGTCGCAGACCTCAAGGGTGGTCTTACGGTGGGTGATGATGATAAACTGGTTCTCCTCGGCAATACCCTTCAAATACGAGGTGAACCGGTAGATGTTGTGATCGTCCAGGGCCGCGTCGATTTCGTCGATGACGCAGAAGGGCGCCGGGTTCAGTTCCAAAAAGGAGAACAGCAGGGCGATGGCCGTCATGGATTTCTCGCCCCCGGACAATAAAGAGATGTGGCGCAGGTTCTTGCCCGGCGGCTGGGCCGCCAGCTCGATGCCGCTTTCCAGCACGTTGTCCGGGTCGGTGTACTTGAGCTGGGCCTTGCCCCCTTCAAACAGGATGGTGAAAATCCGGGAAAACTTGTCCTGGAGGATCTTAAAGCCGTCGTCGAACTGCTTTTCCATGGAGCGGTACAGGTCGGCAATGATGGACTCCACTTCCTTCTGCCCTCTTCCAGGTCGGC
>Ga0268356_10083_pt1 | contig 16542 bp, 10 predicted proteins | sample BioMet10_FD_194415 | JGI IMG/M metagenome (GOLD analysis project Ga0268356, IMG submission 194415) | Sewage microbial communities from Oakland, California, United States - Biofuel 10 (PacBio Assembly) | ecosystem: Engineered > Wastewater > Sewage > Unclassified | place: USA: California | collected...
AAAATAACCATGTCTGAAATGCAAACTTGCCATATTGATTTGATATCAAAGGAATGCTAATCTTGATTTGACATATTCAAGTCTATAAATGAACAATAAGAAGGTGATCAGTTTATGGATTATGAACCTGTGAAAGAGGTCATGAGACAGTTCTATAAGGCTGCGTCTGAGTTCATAAAAACTTCAGGTATCCAGGATATACTTTTAATGAAGCACTGGTCTTAGATATCATTGATAGGCATCAAGGCATCATTGCAAGAGATATCAGCGAATATACTGCCATTGACAGCGGATACCTCAGTAAGATTTTGAAGAAACTTGAGAAGGATGGACTGATTGCACGAAATTCAGCGAAGCGCCCTCCTTTTGAAAAGGCCTTATGCACAACAAAAAAAGGGCATAAAATGGCAGAAGAACTGGAATTGATGGTTGATCAGAATATTACAGAGCATCTTTCAAATCTCAGTCCAGCAAAAAGAAAAGCATTTTCAGGATGATCCAGCAGTTCAATGAGGAATTAAAAGAATTCCTGCCGGAATCATAAAACAGTTACGATGAATAAGCTCTTTGTTTCAAAACGGACCGCCTGCATCAAATCATTTGCCTAAAGGAGAAAATCTATGGCAGCAAGTCATGAGTACCAGTTTTCGTCTGAAGCAAGAAAAGTATTAGAGCAGCTGCTGCTTCCAATTGGAATTTATCAGCTTGTTGGAAACAAAGTCATTACATTGCTGGTTTCTGATGGAATGTGTGCATTTCATAATACGACCAGAAATGATCTGGTCAATGGCTTTAATAATGACATGTTTGCGCTCGTCCATCCGGACGATGTCGAAGAGCTGGCCAAGCTTGGCCTTCGGTACGCAACGAAGGAAGGACCATATAATATTGTCTATCGGGCAAAACTTTATGGAACGGATGAGTATCGATATGTCCATGCGATATCAAAATTCCATGGCATGGAAGATGGTTCACGGATTGCCATTACTTTTTACACAGATCTGACAGAGTCACAAGGATACAATTAATTTGCTTCATAAAGAATTTGAGACTCCGGCGATGCATTTTTAGATCAGAATATTGGACCAATGGTCGTTGTGACACGAAATGATCATCGGCTTTTTACTACAATAAAGCAGTTGTCCAGATGCTCAAGCCAACCGTCAATTATGACAGTGGCCTGACATTTAACGAATACTTTTACAGCAACTTGTCCCATGGCATTGATGGCCTTTTTGATGAAGTTGATGGTGGCATGCATACTGTTCTGGAACCTAAAACGGGAAGAACGATAGAAGTCAATGTGCTTTCCTGTTTATGGGAGAATGAACCGGCATATACAGTTTTCTTCTATGAATATACTGAATCAAGTGAAAACAACGAGACAGAACTGCGCCATGCACGGAATGCTTTCAACAGCATTATTTATTCCGGAAATTATAATGGCCTGGAATACTATGAACAGGGATACCGCGGCATGTGGCTTTGGAATCTGTCGGAAGATAGACTGATTTCAGAATCAGGACATACCAGCGTTGTAAAAAACATGGGCAGTGATATTTCATTTGACCATATGATTGCTCTGCTGTTTGAAAAGCTGGATCAGGACTCGGCACCATGGACTTTGAACAGCTTTTCGCGAGAAGCATTGATCAATAGTTATCATGATGGTACGTTTCCTAAGGAAACGGAGTATAAGATCAATACAGACTCCGGACAGGTGACTCTCCATGCAGATATCACGATGATGGAATCACCAATGGATGGCAGCATATTCTTGAAGCTGCTTGAGGAAAATGTGACCGACCGGCTGGAATTAAATGATATGCTCCGGATGATCGTAGACCAGCAGTATGATTTTGTGGCCCATATTGATCTTTTGTCTGACCACTGCCGTATCTTTGATGGAGAAACTGATAATAAACTGCAGAAGGATATGTCAGTTTCATTCAATGAATATGCAGAGACACTGGCATATCGGATAGGAGTGAAATATCAGGGGGCTGATGATCTGGCAAAGCACCTGCAGGATTCATGCAGAAAGTATGGCAGTGCTTCGCTCAGATATGAAAGACCAGATGGGCGCATCAAGAACATTACCATTCAGGAATCATCAAAGGAACATAAGCAATATTTCCTTGGATGTGTAGATGTCACAGAACTTCTGAATGAAGAAAAAATAAAGGAAGCAGAACTGCAGAAAGCGAGAATGCAGGCAGATGCAGCAAATGAGGCAAAATCTTCCTTTTTATCGAGCATGAGCCATGATCTGAGAACACCGTTGAACAGCATCATTGGATATACATCTTTTGCCTTGAAAGAATCTGATCCAGAAAAGATCAAAGATTATCTGACTAAGGTAAATGCCTCCGGCAAGATCCTTTTAAGCCTGATCAATGACACGTTGGAACTGTCACGGATTGAAAGCGGAAAGATCACTTTGGAAGAAGAAGTGACGCTGCCAGATCAATTGATCTCTGATGTTGTAACAGCGCTCCATCAGACAGCGGATGAAAAAGAAATACAGATCAAGGAAAACTATCAAGGTTCTCAAGGAAAACCATATCTCTGCGACAGCTTGAAGCTGCAGAGAATTGCATTGAACCTCATATCAAATTCTGTGAAGTATTCACAGAATGGTGCAGCAGTACATGTCAGTACGAAGATTTATTCTGATGATGCAGGAAAGTCAATCTATACTTTGACGGTTGAAGACAACGGTATCGGTATGAGTGAAGAATTCCAAGCCCGGATGTTCGAACCATTCTCCCAGGAGAAGAGATCAGAAGTTGTCAAAGTGCCTGGTACAGGATTAGGTCTTTCAATTGTAAAGAAGTATGTCGATCTGATGAAGGGTACGATTGTTGTTGAAAGTCATATGCATCAGGGTACAAAGTTTACCGTGCAGATTCCAATGAAGGTAATTGATTTGCAGCAGTCAGCATTGTCTTCGACAGTTTCTCAAAAGAATAATTATCAGCTTCTGGAGGGGAAACATGTACTCATCTGTGAAGACAACTATCTGAATCTGGAAATTGCTGAGACACTGCTGAAGGATTGCAAGGTGTTGGTGGACGCTGCCGAGAACGGAAAGATTGGTACTGAAAAGTTTGCGGCAAGTGCACCCGGTCATTATGATGTCATCCTAATGGATATTCAAATGCCGGTAATGGGCGGATATGAAGCAACAGAGAAGATCCGCAGCATGGAACGTCCGGATGCAAAGACAATTCCAATCATTGCCTTATCTGCTGATGCATTTGATGAGAATATCCATGAGGCAAAGCGGAGAGGCATGAATGGATTCATTACCAAACCCGTTTCTCCACAGCAGATGTATGAAGAGATCCTTGTGTGTCTGCCGGATACACAGAGAAAAGAATAAAGCGATTCACAGATACGTCAGCAGAGAAGCTGATATGCAAGCATAGAGGATGGGCCGCCAGGTCCATCTTTTATTAATTATTTGCATTAATTGCAATTGATACTATGATTATTGCGTTGCTGATTCTTCTTCATTGAACAGCTCAGGAGGAAATATGACAGATACTGTAAGCTTTACAGAAGGAAAAATACTTGGTCCTTTGATGAAGTTTGCCGTGCCGGTCATTCTTGCTTTGGTGCTGCAGTCTTTATACGGTGCAGTTGATCTTCTTGTCGTCGGTCAGTATGCAAGCAGTGCTGATGTCAGTGCTGTTGCAACTGGTTCACAAGTCATGAATACAATAACAAGCTTTATTGCTGGTCTCTCAATGGGCACAACAATTCTGCTGGGTCATCAGATCGGTGAAGGCAAGAAAGAAGATGCAGGCAGAAGTGTTGGTACGTCTGTCGTCTTCTTTGTTACTGTTGCTGCTGTGATTGGAACAGTGCTTCTTTTTAATATTGGTAATATTGTGCAGCTTATGAAGACACCTGCCGAAGCATATGATGCAACAAGTGCTTATATCCGTGTCTGCTCCTGGGGTTTGATTTTTATTGGTCTCTATAATTTGATTGGTTCTCTGTTCAGAGGCCTGGGCAATTCACGCATCCCGTTGATTGCAGTAGCGATTGCTGCCGTTATCAATATCTTTGGTGATCTGTATATGGTAGCTGTACTGCATATGGGTGCAGAAGGGGCAGCGATTGCAACGGTTGCTTCGCAGATGATCTCGGTAATCATATCGTATGTCATCATTCGTCATATCAAGCTTCCATTTGATGTGAAAAAAGAATTCATCAGATTCAATGGTTCTGTCATCAAGAAGATTGTCAATTTCGGACTGCCTTTAGCATTGGCTGATACACTTGTCGGTGTCAGTTTCCTGATTGTGACTTCGATTGTCAATTCATTAGGAGTTGTACCAAGTGCCGGTGTAGGTGTTGGCTGAAAAGGTATGCGGCTTTATTATGCTGGTGCCGAGTGCGCTTGGCCAGGCAATGGCTGCCTTTATTGCACAGAACTACGGTGCGAAAAAACTGGACCGTGCACATGCTGCACTGCGGTATGGAATAGAAGTATCATTTGTACTGGCACTGATCATGGCCTGGCTGTCATTCTTCCATGGCAATCTGCTGTGCTCAATTTTCTCCAATGATCCGGAAGTTGTCAGTGCGGGCTGGGAATACTTGAAAGCATATGCACTGGACTGCATCTTTACTTCCATTTTCTTCTGCATGAATGGATACTTCAACGGCTGCGGAGAGACAAAGTTTGTCATGGCACAGAGCATCACTGGTGCCTTCTGTGTCAGAGTACCTGTATCGTATCTCATGTCAAAGATTCAGCCTGTTTCATTGTTCAGGATTGGTCTGGCAACACCGGCATCTTCTTTGTTTCAAGTGATTGTCTGTGTTTTCTATCTAGTCTTTGTTTCTAGAAAGAAAGAAAAGCACTATATGGATTCAACCGTCAAATAAAGATTCAAATATTTAAACATAATTTAGTAAACCTAGATATAAAATGTTTCATGCAAAGATCTGAACAGCGGATATCATAACTCCATTAACGATGAAAACGGCTTTAACAGAGCCGTTTTTACGTAGATTATTTATCAAAAAAATAAAATTGATTAAAAAATGTAAGCGCTTGACATCGCTGTGCATCTAGGCTACTATAAAACCATGTTAAACGTTTAACTAAACGTGAAGCTCAATTCATTCATCGGAGGGAACATGGTAACAATCAAAGATATTGCACTGAAAACAGGAGTGTCAATTGCGGCTGTTTCAAAGGCTTTGAATCATCTGCCGGGCATTTCTGCAGAAAAGGCAAAGGAAATTCTGGATACTGCTGAAAAGATGGGGTATTTTCCAAACACAGCAGCGAGAATGCTGAAGACAAACAGAAGCTACAATATCGGGATTGTTTATGAGAACAGACTTGCCCATGAATATTTCTCCCAAGTCCTTGAAGCTGTCCGCAATGAGACTTCTGCAAAGGGTTATGATCTGACTTTCTTAAGCAGTGAAGGATCCAACGATGGGTATTATGAACATGCAATGAGAAGACAGTGTGATGGGATCATTGTTGCACAGGGAAATTTTGACAAGGCGGAATTGGACCGCTTAGCAGCAAGTACGCTTCCTTTAGTTGCGATTGATCAGCAGTTTGACGGACATACGGAAATCGTCAATGACAATGTCGGCAGTACGGAAGACATTGTGAAATACCTTCATGAAATGGGACATGAACGGATTGGATATATTCATGGTGAAGACGGTGAAGTGACCCGGCAGAGATTGACAGGCTTCTACAATGGATGCGCAAAATATGGAATTAAAGTTCCAAAGAAATATGTAATTGCTGCAAAGTTCCAGGAACCAAAAGATTCGGGTCTGGCCACAAGACGTCTGCTGGCTCTCAAAGATCGGCCGACATGTATTATCTATCCAGATGATATTTCTTATCTTGGCGGTCTGACAGAAATGGAGCATCAGCATCTTTCCATCCCAGATGACTGCAGCTGTGTTGGTTATGACGGCATTCGTCTGTCAAGACTGCTTCGCCCAAACCTTGCAACATATCATCAAAATGCAGAGGAAATCGGCAGAAGAGCCGCTGAGGAATTGATCAAGCAGATTGAACATCCGCAGAACTATAAAGTAGATACATATGTAATCAAGGGAAATGTACAGCCGGGGGCAACAGTCAAGGACCTGGCAGTAAAGTAAAAATTGGAGGGGAAGCAATGTTTTATCAGGATGAACAGGCAAGGACACAGAGGATCAATGCATGCAGCAAGATACGCAAAGAATTTAAAAGGCTTGGAGATCTCGGCATCGTTGATGCGGTATACCGTACAGCTTCACGCCAAGATGCAGTCGGATTTTCTGATCTTCCATATGAAGCACCAATCTGTACTTATTTGCTGAATCAAAAAGATGTCGCTGCTTTTTTAGAAAAACAGACAGGCAGCATCCTCATACAGTATCAGAAACATAAGATCTACTTCATGAATCGACAGGGCATGCTCAAAGAAGACAATGCAGCAGAGAGAGGTGCTCTTGAGGTATATCACAAGGTCCTGGCAAGTGCAGGTACATTGAATGAAGAGGGAGAACTGGTGCTTGATCTGAAAGCGTATCCAGTCGGACCTCATTATCCAGTCAATCTGCTGCTCGGCAACCGTGCCGGCTATCCATATCCTCTATGTACAACACCAAAGAGTGCGCTGGACAGTCTGGGCAGAGGTTCTTTCCGGGCAACCGGCGGCGAACAGGTGCTTGCAACAAGATGTGTTCTTGAACTCGAAGAGAATGGCGAACCAGCAAACCGTCAGTTCTATCTGACTGAAAACGGAAAACAGATCTTCTATTCAGCAAATGTAAATGAAAATGTTGCTTCGGCAGAATGTGTTCATTCGCAGAACAGAACTTTGATCACATACATGACAAAGTGCGGTCTAGAAATCAAACGTACAATCTTCATTCTTCCGCAGCAGAAGGATATGCCGAATGCAGTGGAAGCTCAGCGTGTTGAGATTGTAAATCACAGCAGCCATGAACGTCATCTGAGGATTGTCATGACTGGTGTGTTTGGCATTACGGGTCCAATGACGATTGCTAACGACTGTGTCTTTGCAAATATCGTCAATGAGAGCGAAGTCTTCTATGACGGCAGCAGACCAGTTGCGATGACGTTGTTCTCACAGCCGAAGGATGAGCAGTGCAAAAAGAGATTTGCCGCATTGCTGTGCGGCGGTCATACCATGGATGAATTCTGTACAAGCCAGTCTATGTTCATCGGCCGCGGTACACTGGACCATCCAGAACTGGCAGGTCATCTTCCAAATGAATACAGCCGTAAGATGACTCCGTTCTTCGCTATGGCAAAGCAGTTCACTGTAAAGCCGGAAAAGAAGATTGATGTAGATGAATTTGTCGGCATGCTGGAAACAGAAGGAGATGCAAGAGAACCGTTTGATGCTGCTCTGCATACTTTGATTGAAAAATATCGTCACCCAGCCGAACTGGCAAAGACATTCCGTGAAGTGACTGATTTCTGGTCACAGTATCCGCAGTATCTTGTGCCGGGGAATGAAGATGAGTGCTTCCGTTCTTATGTATCGCATAATCTTCCGTTCCAGGTGCTGTATCAGACCTATGTATCACGTGCATTTGCGTGGACACAGAAATCCTATCGTGAAACGGGCTTCCGTGAGATCCAGGATATTTATGCATCGATGTATTATCTGAATGCAATCGGCGAAAAAGAACTGATCCGTGAACTGCTGTCCAGCTGGGTCAGACAGGTCTACCGCATGGGCTACGCAAATCATGATTTTACTTTCCAGGGTAAGGAGCCGGGTGACTGCTCGGATGATCAGCTGTGGCTGGTCCAGGCTGTTTACCGCTATGTTACTTTGACCGGCGATACAGAATTCCTGACCCACTGCTATCCGATTGCAGGTGAGGATGAAGAACGTCCTTTATGGGAAACGCTCATGAGCATTCTTACTTACAGCGGAAGTATCTCTGTTGGTGCACATGGACTTCCATTGTTGGATAAAGCAGATTGGAATGATACGCTTCGTCTTGATCCGGCTGTGATGAAAGGGCCGCAGAAAGAGGAGGCGTACCTCAGGCAGTTGAAAGAAAAGAATCAGAAGTATGGGGTTCCATTTGAAAATACACTCTGTGAAAGTGTCATGAATGCATGTCTGCTCAAGATTGCGGCAGATGAGACTGCTGAGATGGCAGCTCTGATCAATGAGGATGCAGACGGCAGAAGAGCAGCAGAACTTTCTGAAAAAAATTTCTGACAGTGTTCAGAAGAATGCATGGAAAGAAGACTTCTTTGCCCGCTGTCTGATCAATGATGGCCGCAAAGGCGGATATACCTACCTTGGCTCGACCGGTGATGGCCTCTCGCTTGATCCAAAGATCAATGGCAGCTACTTCCTGAACTCATACAGCTGGCCAATCTTAGCTGGCATTGCGGATGAGGCAGAAATCAGTAAGATGCTTGAGGTTGTGACAAAGTATTTAAGAACAGATGCAGGTCTGAAGCTCTGCACAATAGTAGACTTTGACCGGCTGGGAACAGAAACAGGAACTTCACTGTACTTCCCAGGAGACCGTGAGAACGGCGGCGTCTTTAAGCATGCAGCAATGATGGCTACAGTTGCTTCTCTGCAGGCGGCTAAAAAAGTAAAGGATCAATCACTTTCCAAGAAGCTCTTGGAAACAGCCTTCTTCATGATCAGCAGAACAGTTCCTTATGCATCAATGGACAGACCGTTCACACTGAAGGGAAATCCACGGTTCTGCACGCAGTACAACAATTCAGAGACCGGAGAAAACATTGGACCGATGCTTTCTGGAACAGCATCTTGGCTTACCTTAGCAGTATATGAATATCTCGGCGTGAATGTCAGTCAGAGAAAGATGAAGCTGGAACCTGTATTGAGACCGGGCATGGAAAGCATGTCATATCAGATCCATATCGGAAAGACAGAACTGGATGTCAAAGTCATTGGGGGTCAGGATAAATTCCGTACAGGAAGTACGACAAAGTACGAAATGGACGGCAGAAAGATTGAAAGTACATTCCAATATCCGTCCAGCGGGAAGCATCAGATTGTAATTCATCTGTAATCTTACAGTTGAAATAAAGAAAGTATATGGTGATAATGGCGTTAGTCCATCCTGTATCTGTTCCAGTCTGGATACAGGATCAAAAATTTTACTGCAAAGGTTAAACGTTTAAGTAGCAGAAATATATCACACGTTCAATTTCATAATTAAGGATCAAATTGTATTGGAGGGAAGGAATGAAGAGTCTAGAGAATAAAAAGAAATCAGATATCCAGAATGGATGGATGTATAAGACTCATCGTATTCTGGTACTGCTCGCCTGTGCGGCGGCGTTCTATCCTGGCTTTAGTCCAGCGAGAATCACGTCAGCCATCAGCAGGAACGTATCACTTTTTACAGCCAGTATTTCTTACAGCTCACTGACCAGTGACCTGCAGAGAGCACTTCTCCGCGGTTGGGTCTCTAAGGGGACATTTATTGAATTGATGCTGTCATGCGACATTATCTTGATCGGCATCATTATATGTGCAATTGGCGCATGTATGTCATTCGGCAATCACCGGATGCGCAGATACGGCTTCCGCTTTCCACTGGTCGGCGCAACATTGATGGTCGGCGGACTTGGCGGCGTCTATGGCGCATATGCCCAGCTTGTTGCTGCCGGCAATGACCGTGTCCCATCAAATTTTCCATCAGGCTTTGTCATCTATGCAATATTGCTGCCTTGATCTTTGTCTTTGCAGGATTGTTGATTGCAAAGGAAAAGAAGAGTGCACTTCCAATGGAAGAAAAAATGAGCATGCCGGAAAAATATCACTTATTTCTGTTGTTCCTGCCGATTCTTGCCTTGACATTTGTCTTCGCATATCTGCCTTTATGGGGATGGCGCTATGCCTTCTTCGACTATAAGGCCGGCGGCGAATTGACGGCAGAGAATTTTGTAGGACTGAAATGGTTCACGATATTATTCCAGAATGAATCCACAAGATCTGACATCCTGCGTGTATTGGAAAATACACTTGCGATGAGCGGCCTTGGTATTCTGACCAGCTGGGTCCCGTTAGCCTTCGCCGTTCTCTTGACGCAGGTTGACAGTAGAAGGTTCCGCCGCTTTGTGCAGAACTTTACCACCATTCCTAATTTCTTGGGATGGGTCATCATTTATGCAATTGCCCTTGCCATCTTCTCAACTGACGGCTTTATTAATAACTTTGCGACCAACATTATGGGTGTTGCGTCGAATACGAACTATTGATGTCAGGCAGTCATATCTGGTTGAAGATGCTTCTTTGGGGTATGTGGAAAGGTGTTGGATGGAGTGCAATCATCTATATTTCATCCATCGCAGGCATTGATCCTGGACTGTATGAAGCAGCTGAGATCGATGGTGCCGGAAGATTCCAGAAGATCTGGAATGTGACTGTACCGCAGCTGATGCCTACCTTCTTTGTACTGCTGCTGATGAGCATTGCAAATGTACTCTCCAATGGTATGGATCAGTACTTGGTATTCTCAAATGCAGTTAATGCAAAGTCCATCGAGGTCCTGGACCTCTATGTATATAACCTCGGCATCGGCAATGGACAGATTCCAATGTCCACCGCAATCGGCATGTTCAAGTCTGTAGTCAGTGTCATCCTTTTGTTCGGAGCGAATGCAGTATCCAAGAGGCTCCGCGGTGAAAGTATTATCTAGGAGGCTCGATGATGGCGAAAACAAATACTAAAAAGAAACACTTTAAAAGGAGCAAAGGAGACATTGTCTTTAATGTGATTAACATCACGTTCTTCACGCTCTTTACAATCATCTGCATCTTCCCGTTCTATTATCTGTTCATCAATACAATATCGAACAACGACCTTGTCGGCATGAACATGATTACACTGTGGCCGCAGGGAATCCATTTCGACAACTATATTGCTCTAAAGGACGTCAATGATTTTGGCAACGCTGTCTTAGTGACAGTCAGCCGTACCATCATCGGTACAGCTCTGATGGTCATTACTTCTGCTTTTGCCGGATATCTGACAACGAAAAACAGATGTGGCATAGAAGTCTCTGGTACCGCGGACTTGTTGTTACAATGTACTTCAATGCTGGCATGATTCCTTGGTACTTGAATATGCTGGGACTCGGTTTGACAGATAACTATCTTGGTTATATCCTGCCAGGACTGGTATCTCCATACAACATCATTCTTGTAAAGACATACATTGAATCGATTCCAGCTTCCCTGGAAGAGAGCGCAACGATTGACGGGGCATCGACAATGCAGACGTTCAATCAGATCATTGTTCCGCTTGCAAAGCCAATCTTAGCGACCATCGCTGTCTTTGGCGCAGTTGCCAACTGGAACTCACTGCAGGATTCCTTGATCCTGATGTCCAACAGCCCGCAGCTGTATACAATGCAGCACCGCTTATGGGTATATCTGAACAGTTCATCCAACCTTGCGGCTGCCATGCAGTCAGGCGGTGCCGTCAGTTCCGGTATGCTGAACAGCAAAGTTATTAAATATACGATTTCCATGGTAACCATCATTCCTATTATGCTGTCTATCCTTTCATGCAGCGCTACTTTGAAGAAGGGCATTATGCTTGGCGCCGTGAAGGGGCTGATTCAAAAAGAGGAGAAAGAGAAAACAATCGTTATGAAAAATATGAACAAGCGCATCACATCAGTCGCTTAAGTGCTCTGATGACAGTCGGAATGCTTGCCGGCTGCAGTTCCAAAACATCCAGCAGTTCAACTTCTTCAGCTGACTCAATTCTGAATAATGAAGAGACCATCAATCTGACTGTCTTCAGTCAGTTGGCAAACTGGTCTGGTGCACAGACAGGATGGGGCGCAACATTATTAAAAGATAAGTTCAATATTGAATTAAATATCATTCCTGATACAAGCGGTGCTTACCAGACAAGAATGGAAAGCGGCGATCTTGGTGATATTGTGGTATGGGGCAACAACGGTGATCAGTATCAGTCGGCAGTCAGCAAAGACATGCTGTTTGACTGGGATGATGAAGATCTGCTCTCATCTTATGGAACTGATATTGAAAAGTACTTCTCGGACGCAGTTGATGCAAACAAGAAGCTGAATTCCGATGGTAAGGTTTATGGCATTGGCAATAACGTATCCAATGAATCTGGGCAGCATGACCTGTTTATCTATGACTGGGGCACACGCTGGGATCTGTATGAACAGCTGGGACATCCAGAAGTAAAGAATCTTGATGATCTAGAATCTGTTCTGAAAAAGATGCAGGCTTTATGCCCAAGCGGAGATGACGGCAAGCAGACATATGCAGTCAGCATCTGGCCGGATTGGGACGGCAATATGGTCATGTATGTAAAGGCACTTGCTTCTGCATATTACGGCTATGACGAACTTGGCATCGGCATGTATGATTCCTCCAACGGAGATTTCTATGACTGTCTGAGTGAGAATGGTCCGTATCTGAAGTCCCTGAAATTCTTCAACCAGTTATACCGTGACGGTCTGCTGGATCCGGATTCTATGACACAGACTTACGATACAATGATTGCAAAGGTACGTTCCGGCGATGTATTGTTCTCAATCTTCAACTATGCTGGCTCTACTGCATATAATACCTCTGCTCATATTTCAGCAAATAAGTATATGGCTTCGCTTGTTCCAACAGATGCAAATGTCATTGTCAATGGACTGAGCACTGCCGGCGGCAGCCGTATCTGGTCCATCGGCAGCAAGACAGTCTATCCTGAAAAGGCAATGCAGCTGATCAACTGGCTCTGCACACCAGAAGGTGCAATGACCAACTGGTATGGTCCAAAGGGACTGATGTGGGATTATGATGATCAGGGAAATACATACTTCACAGATCTCGGGAAGAAGTGCATTGCTGATTCCTCTACAGATCTTACAGGTGTTGAATGGACTTCTCCATACACAGGCAAAACATATACATTGGACGGAACCTTCAATGACGGTTCATTCCAGTTCAACAATACAACTTGGGCACAGGGTGCGAAGAACCCTGATTCTAACAATGAATGCTTCGCATCTTCCACATGGGCAAGCATGAAAGGTGATGCGAAGAATGATACTGAAAAAGACTGGAGATCTTATACAAATTCTGACAGTTCACAGGATTATCTTGACAGTGTGAACCATACAACGATTCCAGCTGTCAACTATGCTGAGACAACACGTGACAATGAACTTGAACTGAAATGGCAGCAGGTCATCAAGGCCATCAAACAGGGTTCATGGAATGCAATTTATGCGAAGGATGATGCTTCATTTGCATCAATCGTTGACAGCATGCGTTCTGAGTGCAAGGGCTATGGATATGATGACTGCGTGACTTGGTGCAAGAGTGAAGCAGCAGCAAAATATGCACTACAGCAAAAGTAACTGATTGACAATCTGATCTCGGGAATGCTTCCTGAGATCAGATGTTCCTTCTAGGAGGTCTTATGAAGATAAACCTGGATTCCCCTTTTATAACAGCTGGTATCAAAGCCACGAATCTACTGATTCTCAACTTGTATTGGTTCATTGGATGCCTTCCAATTGTAACGATTGGCACATCGACAATTGCGGCATTCACAGTGACCATGAAAATGGTTGAGAACTGCGAAGAAGTCAGCATGACCAAGTCGTTCTGGGATGCTTACCGCAGAAACTTAAAACACGGTATCGTTCTGACTTTGATACTGGCCGCTGCTTGTTACAGTATCTGGATTGATCTGCAGCTCTTCAACAAGATGCAGGGGAATCCAATCCTCTTTTTGATTCTTGCAGTCATTCTGATTGTACTGATCATTCTTCATTATCTTTATGTATTTCCTTTAGAAGCACGATATGAAAATAAACTGACAACGACCTTTACGAATGCACGGAAGATATTCTTCCGCTTCTTCCTTCGCACTTTAGGCCTCATCGGTATTCTTGTACTGCAGTTCTTTTTGTTTACACAAATCAATTTATTCCTGCTTTATGCAGGATTGTTCTTTGCACCAATTTTAGCAATATATACTGTCAGCCAGATTGCGATGCCGATCTTCCGCAAGCTCGAAAAAGATAGCTTAAGCAATGATGGCTTTACCATTACGGGCGGACAGGACTGATTATCTATTTGGAGGCGCTTGCTTGATGATTACAATCGGAATCGACTACTATCCAGAACAATGGGATAAGTCATTATGGGAAATAGATGCTGCTGATATGGAACGCTTAGGAATCAAGACAGCACGCATCGGCGAATTTGCATGGTGCCGCATGGAACCTAGAGAAGGAGAATTTGATTTCAAATGGCTCGATGAAGCAGTCGCTACTCTGTATAGTCATGGTATCAAGGTAATTCTTGGTACTCCTACCAACTGCCCGCCTCTGTGGATGTTCCAGAAGTATCCAGAGACATTGCAGTGTGACAGAGAAGGGAACAGGGTCCATCCAGGCATCCGCGGTCATCGCTGCATGACCAATCCGACTTTCCGAAAATTTGCGGCGCGTATTGTTGAAAAGATGGCAGAGAGATATGCCGGCAGAGATGAGATCTATGCATGGCAGATCGACAATGAATTGGAAAGCAATCACTGTACATGCAGCAGCTGCGCAGACAGCTTCCGACAGTGGCTGAAAAATAAATATCAGACTTTGGACTGTCTGAACCAGGCGTGGCAGACAATTACATGGGGACAGGAAGTCAGTGACTGGTCGCAGATAACACCTTTGATTACTGAAAGTGTAAATAAGACAGACTGGTTCAATCCTGCATATATGCTTGATTATGAAAGATTCTGTTCCTGGAGTGTGACAGATTATGTCCGCTTTCAATGTGAGATCATTCATCGCTATGACAGTCATGCGGTCATCACGACCAACGAATGCTTCAGCAGTCATATGCCTGATTTCCACCAGCTCTTCAATGAGCTTGATGTGGCTTCATATGACAACTATCCGCCAATTGCGCTGCCGAAAGATCCAGAAGAACAGTATTCGAATGCATTCGCCTTGGATTTTATCCGCAGTTTCAAGCAGAAGAATTTCTGGATCATGGAGCAGTTAGGAGGCTCCATGGGATGCTGGCAGCCAATTACACCGGCACTTGAACCTGGCATGCTGGAAGGGTATGCTCTGCAGGCGGTGGCACATGGTGCTGATCTGCTGAGCTTCTTCCGCTGGCGTACATCAGTGGGCGGTGCAGAAATGTTCTGCTATGGACTAAAAGACCATGACAATGCATGGAACAAGAATCTGGATGAACTTCAGCATCTTGTATACAGCCGCCTTTCGCAGATGCCGGATATCACAGAAACAACAATCCACAGCAAAGTAGCAATGCTGTATTCAGCCGACCAGGAATTCAGCTTTCATATGCAGGCTCAGTCAAAAGGCTTTGCATACTGGACACAGCTGAGACTGTTCCATGATGCATGCATGAATCTAGGCGTCAACCTCGATATCCTTCCCGAAGGAGCTTCATTAGCTGGATACAGTGTTGTTATCGTACCGACACATTTTGTTGTCGACAATGATGTTGTTGCAGCGCTGGAAGAATTTGTAAGCAATGGCGGCGCTGCCATCATTACCAACCGCAGCGGCGTCAAGGATAAAAATGGCAACTGCATTTTTGGTGAGAGCCTGCCGACGAAATTCAGCAAGCTGTGCGGCTGCCATATCATTGAAACAGATGGCATCGGTGAGGCACAGTATCGGATCCGTTCTATTCATGGAAGTGTCTTCAAAAATACTTCCTGGAGTGATCTGATTGCATTGGATACAGCGGAACCTTTAGCAAGATACATGGACCGCTACTATGCCGGAACACCTGCTGTGACACTTAACGAATACGGCAGAGGGAAAGCATACTATATCGGTACTGTATGCGAAAAGGCAATGTACCGTTCACTGCTGCAGGATATCTTTACAGAACGTGAGATTCCCTTTATGGAAATGCTGCCGGATGGCGTTGAATCCACGGAACGCAGCAGCAATACCAACAGATAACCGTTTCTTTCTTCTTTAATAACACATTGGAACAGAAGTCATTCAAGTTCAATGAACAGCACATCATCCTTCAGCCAATGGAGGTGAAGATCCTGACTCATGGTGGTAAATGGATCTGAATGATGAGTATTTCGGCTGCCAGTAATTTGTATAATGGCAGCATGGAATCAGTCAAGGGAAAAGAAAACGAAAAATGCTACAGTTCCTTTGTGCCGGAAGCAGTGATACTGGCAAGCAAAGATGCATCATATAGGAAAGGATATTGAACATAATATGAGATTCCAGTCAGACAGCAAAAGACTAACCGCATTTCATTTAGGTGAAACAATCAGTATTGAAGCATGGGGCAGTGATGCACTGCGTGTACGGGCAACCATGTATCCGCAGTTTAGCAGCCGGAATTGGGCTTTGAGTGAAGAACCAGATATTTATCCGGAGAACATCAGAATTGTCATTGGAGATTCCAGTGCGGAAATTACCAACGGCCGCATCAAGGCATCCATCAGTGAAGCAGGCATCCTTACCTTT
>Ga0268356_11226_pt1 | contig 16532 bp, 19 predicted proteins | sample BioMet10_FD_194415 | JGI IMG/M metagenome (GOLD analysis project Ga0268356, IMG submission 194415) | Sewage microbial communities from Oakland, California, United States - Biofuel 10 (PacBio Assembly) | ecosystem: Engineered > Wastewater > Sewage > Unclassified | place: USA: California | collected...
TTAAACCCGCAAAACATCAGGACTTACCCGATTATGCTACTCGTTTGCAACTTGATAGGAAAATTGGGAAATTATACCGTGAACATCTGATTATTTTTTGCGATAAGAACAATTCAGCTCAGATTTGGCAACTATTTGTAAAGCAATTAGGCAAACCATCCCGTTTAAGTGAAACCCGTTGGCATAAAGGTCAAGAACCCGAATTGCTTTATCAAAAAACATCAAACCTGTTTTTCACACTCGATCAGGAGGAAAACATTACAATTGCTGATGTTGTTGATGTCGTAAATGAAAACTTTAGTAAAAATATTGAACAGGTTACCAAAAAGTTTTACGAGAATTTCCGTAAAGAGCATAAGAAATTCATTGATTTTATTAAAGGAATATCTGTAGTTACAGACCGTGAATGGTATGCATCGCTGATGCTAAACCGTTTGATGTTTTGTTACTTCATTCAGAAGAAAGGTTTCCTTGACAACAATATCAATTATCTGAAAGAAAAATTATTGTATTGTCAAAATAAGAAAGGGAAAGATCAATTTTATGTGAGTTTTTATAAAAACTTTTTGCTTGCATTATTCCATCAAGGCTTGGGCTCACCTGACCAGTCAGAAGAACTTAAAAAGGAAATCGGCAAAATTCCGTACCTTAATGGTGGTTTATTCGATGTTCACGAACTGGAAAAGCAATACTCGACTATTGATATCAGCGACAAGGCTTTTGAAAACATTTTCCATTTTTTTGATCAGTACAATTGGCATCTTGATACACGCAATAACGCTTCAGGCAAGGATATTAACCCTGATGTAATCGGTTATATTTTGAAAAATATATTAACGACCGTGCCCAAATGGGGGCTTATTATACCAAAGAAGATATTACGACTACATTAGTAAAAACTGCATCATTCCTTTCTTGTTTGATGAAACGGAACGCAAATATGCAAAAGTATTAAAGCCAGAAGCTGAAATAATGCAAATACTAAAAGAATCAGGCGACACTTACATTTACGATGCTGTAAAAAAAGGTGTTGATATTCCATTGCCTAAAGAAATTGAAATTGGTATTGATACAATTAAACCAAACCTGATTGAAAGACGAAAAGACTGGAATAAGCCAGCTTCGGAAGAATATGCTTTGCCTACAGAAATATGGCGTGAAGTAGTTGACCGTAGAAAACGCTACACAGAAATTAAAGAGAAAATTGAAAAGGGAGAAATTACTCAAATAAATGATTTTATTACTTACAATCTAAATATTCGACAGTTTACACAAGATATTATTGATAGCCACAGCGACCCCGATTTTGTCCGACATTTTTACGAAACATTAAGCAATATTACAATCATTGACCCAACCTGTGGTTCAGGTGCTTTCCTTTTTGCAGCAATGAATATACTTGAACCACTTTATGAAAGCTGCATACAACGAATGGAAAACTTTGTGGAGGAAGCCCCAAAAGGGAAGTGTGCAAAATTCGAAGAAATTCTGAAATATGTAAAAGCCCCAGAACATCCCAACTTGAAATATTTTGTTTTCAAAACATCATTCTTCGCAATTTGTATGGCGTAGATATTATGAAAGAAGCTGTTGAAATTGCCAAACTACGTTTGTTTCTTAAACTTGTTGCAACGGTTGAAGCCGATTATAAGAGACCAAATCTTGGTCTTGAGCCTTTGCCTGATATTGATTTTAATATTCGTTCGGGTAATACATTAATAGGCTACGCCACAAAGAAAGAAATTGACGACTTGCAGGGAATGTTTGTAACTCCCAAATGAAAGAACAGATATTAGAAGAATGCGACCTTGTTTCGAGAGCGTTTCAACGGTTCAAAGAAATACAGCTAAAAGGTTACGAAAACAAAAAAGAATTTACAAAAGCTAAAACTGAATTGAATAATCGGTTAGATAAACTTGCTGGAAATCTAAACAAAATTCTGTACAAGCAGCATTACGAAAGTATGGATTATGAGAAATGGTTGGTAACCCATCAACCTTTCCATTGGTTTGCAGAATTTTATGAAATTATTAATGACAAAAATGGCTTTGATGTCGTAATTGGAAACCCTCCATATGTTGTATATGTAGCATCATCAGCAACATACAGATTAACTGACTATAAAACCATATCTTGCTCTAATCTATATGCATATTGCATTGAACGTTCATTTAAAATAATGAATACTAAAGGTAAGTTTAGTATGATTGTTCCTAATAGTAGTATCTCTGCTGATAAACTTGCCCCTCTACAAAAGTTAATAACTAACAATAAACTCACTTGGATAAGTAATTATTCTTGGCGTCCCTCGAAGCTTTTTGAAGGTGCTGATATGTTATTGGCAATAATTATTTCTACCTCGTCAGTAAAATCAAAAATTAATTCATCAATGTATCATAAATGGTACAATGAATTTCGTGATTATCTTTTTGATAATATTAAATATCATAATACAACAAATCATTTTATTGAAGGTACTATACCAAAATTTCAATCATATCTATTTACTTCCATTTTAGAAAAGCAAAAAGAATTTCAAAAAGCAAAACACTTCAATCAACTTTTCTTTCAAACGCAACAAGTCAAAGTTCTTTTATTTTAGGGCAGTACAATACTGGTTTAAAATACTTGAAAAGAACCGGTTTTTCTCGAAGATGGTGAACAAACTAACAGGAGAGATGAAACCTATTTATTCATACTCAAGAAAATAATATATTTTAATTTCCGTACTATCTTCTACTACATTTTTTCTTCATTATATTACGTGGTCAAGTTGTCAAGTTGTTAACAGAGAGACTTTGATTTCTTTTTGATATAAATTCATTAGACAAAACTAATAGAAACAAACTTGTTGAATTAGGCAAAAAATTGCAAAAGGATTATCAAAAAATAGCCATACAATTACACGTAATTACTCCAAAAAGGGCAGGTCGTTTACAATGGAAAAGCAGCATTTTTACATAAAAAAATCTAAAGACATAATATGAAATTGACACTGTTTAGGTGAGCCGAGCATTATGGCTTCACAGAGGAAGATTGGATTTTATCATCAATTATGATATAAAGTACAGGATGGGTAAGGAGTTGGAAGAATGGGGAGGAGAAATAAAACTAAAGAAGGATTTAATAAATTAAGAAACATGGCAAAAAAAGAAAAACCGGAAGATAAACGAAAAGAACCTCGCTTTTATATGGAGTTAGCTATTGAGGCCATGAAAAATTCAGTGAATGAAGGCAACAAAGATGCTCCCAGTCCAAGAGTTGGGGCTGTGATTGTTTTCCCTGATGGAACATACGAAACGGCATTTCGCGGCGAGTTTCGTGATGGAGATCATGCGGAATACACGCTGCTGGATAAAAAATTCATAACCAAAGATTTGTCAGATTGCTGGCTTTTTGCCACATTGGAACCATGTGGTCCCAAGGCCAGAAGTGAAAAGAAAACCTGCTGTGCTGAAAGAATTGGAAATTCCCGAATTAAAAAGTTTGGTATGGTGTTCAGGAGTTAAACTCCAAAGCCAAGGGTGGCAAAAAACTTCTCGAAGAAGAATACAAAGCAGAGGTTCTTCCATTTGACCATGATTTACACAAAGAAATCCTATCCTTTAATAAAGATTTCAACGACTGGGTAGAAGAAGAAAACCAAAAGCGACAGGCGGCTCTTAAAACAGTAACTGGCCCTTTACAAAATGCAGTTAAAATACTGATATTAGTTTTCTTTCAAAAGATGCCCTTGAACTTTATATATCCAAGACAGGGAGAGAGTTTGCTTATGATTCAGACGATTTAAAAAATGACCTGATAAGTAAAGATTTTCTTGAGGTGGATGAGAAAACAGGCGAGGCAAGGCCAACCGGTGATTGTATTTTGTTGTTTGGGAAAAATCCACGTGATAAATTTCCACAGGCTTCTGTTAAAGCAAAGGTTGACTACGGTGGAGGACAAGAACCCGATGCTGAAAGTTTTGATGATCCACTTGTTCTAATTCCCGACAAGGTCAAGGAGTGGGTAAAAAAGTTATTCCCGAAAGTATGGACAGGTCAAGCTATACAAGAGAAAAGGTATCCCATTTTCCACCTGATGTAATTCGTGGAAGCCATTATCAATGCAATAATTCATCGTGATTACAGCAATAAACGAGCAAAAGTAGAACTGGAAATTACTCCTGAAAAGATCGAAGTTCGTAGTCCGGGTGAACCAATTTCGCCAAATGCATTGAAGGATCTACAAAACTTCACTGCTATATCACAAACCCGTAACCCTGAATTGGCTTACATTTTTAATCAGATGAGATACATGGAAGAAACAGGTGTTGGAATGGACACATATAGAACAATGAGAGAGAAATTTGATCTTCCATTGCCTGTCATTACATATCAGAAATCAAATTTAATTGTCACATTTCCAAGAACAATGGAAGCATTTAAGAAAGTTAGTAATCATCCTAATGTCGCTAAACTTAATGATGCTCAATTAAAAGGTTATGAATGGCTTAAAACTGTTAGTCAAGCCAGTACTAGGGAATATTCATCTCATTTTGATATTGGTTATAAAACTGCCCAAAGACATCTTGTTGCAATGAAAGATCTTGGTTTAATACAAGATAATGGAGAAGATACTAATTCACCTAATTATAAATATGTTGTAAAAGATTAAATTAAAGGACTTGGACAAGTAGTTGGACATAGTGTCCAAGTAGATAAAGAAAAAGCAACGAATAAAGATAAGCTTGGACAAAAAGTTGGACATAGTGTCCAAGTAATTCAAATAAGTAAAGAAAGAACTAATGCAAAAGGTAAAGGAAAATATTGGCAATGTAGAACTGTTGAAGTTGCAGAAAACAGCTTTTTCTTTGCAGTCGTTCAATCCCTGCCACTGCTGTATTAAGATGCTATGATTGGGCTATAGCACAAAGAGAAGATGGAAACTGTGTTATTAGTGGCTTTCATAGTCAGTTAGAGAAAGATGTATTCCATTATTTGCTAAAAGGAAATCAACCAATCATCATTGCATTAGCTCGCGGATTAAAGGAGAAAATTGAACCAGAACTTATAAAACCTTTGGAAGATGGAAGAATTTTAATCATCAGCCCTTTTGACAAGTCAGTAAAACGAGTAACCGAACAAACAGCGGAAATAAGAAATAAAATGATGATTGAACTTGCCGATAACATTACAGTTGGATATGCAAGCGAAAGAGGGAAACTGGAATCATTATTAAAAACAACAGAAAAAGAAATTATAAGATTAGTATGAGCCATCGCAGCAGCCACACACATCGCCAAGCCCCACCTCCAACCCAAAACCGGCCAAAGAACTTGCCTACCCCACCTCGAACACACGGCAACCAAAAAAATTTCACAAAACAATGAAATAATTATTAATTGTTTATACTAAATAATTATTTACTTTTGTAAATAAAACCTGACAATTGTCAGACCTATACACAAGTTAGCAGCAAATTTAGGGCAATACAAAACTACATACACATAAATCAATAAATCGCGCTATGCAGACAACAAAATTATTTTTGGACTTGGAATAATAATTTCATTATTCGGGTGTGGACCTTCGGCTAAAGAAAAAATGAATCATGAGAGAATGAAAGACAGCACATCAAATGACTTTATTTCTTCAACTGCAGCTGTTGAAAATACCAAGGACTCGACACATAAATTTATTAGAACTGCTGAATTAAAATTTAAAGTTAAAAGTGTAATCAAATCTACCTACAATATTGAGGAAATAATTAATAGACAAGGTGGTTTTGTTACCTATACAAACTTGACAAGTAACATTGATAATGTTACGAACATAGCTGTAAGTGCTGACTCTTCACTTGAGACTACTTACTATACTGTCTCAAACTCAATTACATTAAGAGTGCCAAATACAAAACTTGACACAACGTTAAAGGAAATTTCAAAAAACATTGACTATCTAGACTATAGGATCATCAAAGCAGATGATGTTGCTTTGCAAATTCTTTCAAACAATCTGACACAAAGACGTTCTGCAAAAAATGAACAACGATTAACTAATGCAATTGACAACAGAGGGAAAAAGCTTAATGAAACAACTGTTGCAGAAGAGGTTTTATTAAGTAAACAAGAGCAGGCCGACAATGCAAAAGTATCTAACCTTTCTTTGATGGACCAAATCAACTTCAGCACAATTAATTTATCTATTTACCAAAGACAGACTATAAAGAGAGATGTGATCTCAAACGATAAAAACATTGATGAATACGAACCAGATTTTGGAAGTAAAATTCTCGATGCCTTAAAATTTGGTTGGGGCATTTTAGAAGCATTTATAGTATTCTTGTTAAAACTTTGGGGGCTATTTCTGTTCGGAATAGTAGCATATATCCTTTACCGAAAATTTGGCCATGAACTTAAAAAATAGACAAGAAAATAGATGTAGAGAAAGAAAATCTGCTGCTAACACATGGTATAGTGCATGCGGGTTTCAGAGCAGATTGGAAGTTCTGAGCTCGCTGGCAAGGGCAGTAACGGCTGATAGGAAGGTATCCACGAACTCCCGCACGACACCATACCATCAACGTTAGCGGACATTAAAAAGACAGCAATGACAAGGTTTTTAAGTTTGATAATTTGTGTGTTACTTGTTTCTTGTGCAACAAGAGATGGTAAAGGATTTAGATTTCCTCAAAGTGGAGATTTAATAGATAGTTCTTTCTTTTTTCCGCAACAATTCAAAAAGGATCATGAAGATTCTATTATTTTAACAACAACATCAGAATATTTCAAAAAGATTGGATTAAATAATCTTTCAATTAGTCCTGCTTTTATAGAAGTTATAGATTTACTTATATTAGAGCATTTGATGAGCCAGTTGTGGTGCTTGTTTACAAAGATTCAATTATTACAATTAAGGATTACAATGGATTAGATACTGTTTTTGATTATGATGATTCTAAACTTTCTAAAGAAGAATTTAGGATTCGAGAAATCTGGGGAAATTATAAATTTAACACGATTCTATTAGATAGACATTTACCTGATTCAGTAGTTATAAGAGAGCCTAATTTAGCCAAAGCGATTGAGAAGCAAAAAAAGTTTCGAGATAGTATTTTTTCGATTTGTCCATTAATCGCAGATTCTGTTTATATTAATAAATTGATTGACAAAACTCAGAAACGACGGATTGTTCAACATAAAGCGATTAGAAATAGGATTCCAATAAATGAGTCTGGTTTCAAAAATATTAAAGAAGCGATTGACAGATATGGATTCTGGACTATGAAAAACACAAATAATTTGTTTATTGGTGTAGATGGTTCAGAATGGATATTAGAAGCAAATACTATAGATTCTTATAATTTTGTTTATTCTTGGGAACCAGATGGTTTTTATAGAAAGCTTTGTATGGAGTTTTTAAAGTTTACGGATTTGAAAGGGAAAGAAATATATTAATAACGACCCGCTAACACGCGGTCATAAAACATAGCGGTTTCAGTGTAATTTGCAAGTTCAGCTCCCGCAGGCAAGGTCAGTAACTGGGGATAGGTTCGCAGCCACGCAATCCGCTACGTTTCATACCGCCAAAACGTTAGCAAGCATTTGAAAAAGGAAACCTCACTATGAACAAAATAGTTACGATACTACTCTTCTTGATAGTCATTTCTTGTAATTCTGAAAAAAACAATGGAGAGATTTGAAGAGAATCAATAGTTTCTCAAACATCTTCAAATTTGCATATAACAATCGTGAATCCATTTATCTGGACTCAGCTATAATTATGTTAGATGATACTTTATCTCACACTAAGGATTTCTGGCTTTGGATTCATGATGACACTATAGAGTCTATAAAGATAGATAATTCAATTGCGTACAAAATTCCAAAAGGTAATATTGTGCTATATAATGTAAATTTGAATACGTTACAATACATAGATTCTGTTTATACATCTCAATCAGCAATTGATAGCTTGATTTCAAATTTTATACAAAAAATAGAATGGGGAGGATTTTATATCTACTCAGATACTCTTGCAAGCAAGGATGATTGGAAATCACTTTTTTCAACAATTGATAAGGCAGTAACAGCTTACAAAACTGAGAGAAATAAATATTTAATGGACAAATATGGAATGAGATACAAAAAAAATATTGATTCAACTAAGATGGAGGCAATAAAAAAGATCCGAATGTCAATAGCTGTGTATTTTAGGAATCCATTTCCACCACCTCCTCCATTGACAGATGAAGAATTAAAAAAAATATTTGAGGACCAAGAAGTGACTATAAAAAATTAAAAACGCTTGCTAACAAACAATATAGCCAATAAGGGTTTTAGTGGTTTGCGAAGGTTTGTAGCCCGCTTCAACTTTTCGTTTATCTTGATAGGAAATTGCCCGCAATCCCTTACTGGCCATATTGTCAACCGTTAGTAGCAAGCATAAAAAGACACCGCTATGATAAAAAGACTTCTGACACTAATAATTTTAATGAATTTTCTTTCGTCGTTTGGACAGATTGCAGATAATTCATGTAAAAGAGACGAGAGTAATATTTACAATCAAGCTATTATTCAGTATTTTAAATATTTAAACACGGTTGATTTTCAAATATCTGACACAATCTATTTTTTTGAAGACGAATTTGGCTTGACAGATAGTCTTATGGAAAGAATTAATGACACTAGAATATTACGTTTAAAGCAATCTGAAATTGAAGAATTGGTGACAAAAAAGAATGGTATAACCATATATAAATTGTTTCCTTTAGAATACCAAAATATGGAGTTTCATGTGACATTGGTACCATATGGTGCTACCTTTAGAAAAGGTGAGACTGGACTGTTTTTTAGTACTTATGGAGGTTACTGTATAAATTTCAAATTTGACAAAGGGAAATTTAAGTTTTTAAGAATTGATAATAATTCAATGTAATGCCAGCCGCTAACAACGGCTCATACCCAATGCGGGTCAAGTGGGCTGCGGTTCTTAGCGGTTTTTTAAAATATTTGTTCACGGTTGATGGGTCAGTGCTTTTTAATCCCGCACTGGGCATAGCCGCGGAACGTTGGGTGCAATTTTTCGCACGCTGAAAAGTTAGTCAAATATGAAAATTTAATGAATTAGAAACAATAATTATGTCTTGGGGATTTCCACCTAAATACACGTCTGAATTAAATATCAGTAGTCGCGAAAAGCTTTAGTGCTTTTAAATGATTCATTTAATCAACTTAACTGGAAAGTTAGTTATATTGGTCATAATGGAATTTTAGCATACACTAAGTTTTCTTTTGCCTCATATGGAGAGGAGATTACTATAAGGTTTGATAATGATAAAGTAATTATCAAAAGTCAATGTATTGGTTCTCAGTTATGGGATTGGGGAAGAAATGAAAAGAATATTAGAGATTTGGTAAGTGTTTGTAAATATTTATCTGAAAAAACAACCGAAGAAGATGTTGCCCAAAAGTTCTCTGATTTAAATTCACAATTCTCGACTCAGGAAATTGACACATTGAATGCAAAGCCACAAACCACAAAGGATAAATTTAAAAATGTTTTTTCTTTATTTATTCCTACTGACGGCTATTTTATTACACCTATATTGTTAAATATTAATATTATATTATTTGTAGTAATGTGTTTTAGTGGTGTTAACGCTTTGTTGCCAGACAATCAAAGTTTAATCACCTGGGGCGCTAATTTTAAACCAGTGACATTGGAAGGGCAATGGTGGCGTTTATTCACCTGTTGTTTTTTGCATATTGGGATATTTCATTTGTTAATGAATATGTATGCTCTAATTTATATTGGGATTTTATTAGAGCCTCATTTGGGTAGGCTGAGATTTTCATCTGCCTATTTGTTAACTGGATTGGGTGCGAGTCTTGCAAGTTTATGGTGGAATGATTTAGTTATAAGTGCTGGTGCTTCAGGCGCAATATTCGGTTTATATGGAATATTTGGAGCAATGTTAACTACCAATTTGATTGAAAAGTCTGCTCGAAAAACCTTATTAGTAAGTATTAGTATTTTCGTAGGTTACAATTTACTAAATGGATTAAAGGGTGGCATTGATAATGCTGCTCATATAGGAGGTCTTATTACTGGACTATTTGTTGGGTATGCTTATTATCCTTCACTCAAAATATATACAGATTTTAAATCAAAAATATTAACTGTTTCAACACTTGCGTTTTTCTTAACTATCACGGGAATTGTGTTTTATAGCTATTTGCCTCACCAGACAACAGCCAATTACAGCCAAGATGAAATAAAGATTTATCAAGAGAAAATGAAAAGATTTGCAAATCTCGAATCTATGGCAATGGAAATATATCAAAAACTCAATTACGCTAAATCTAAGGAGGATATACTTAAAGAAATCCAAACAAGAAGTTTGTATTATTGGAATGAAAATATTGATTTAGTAAAGGAGGCTGATAAATTAAAATTGCCAGAACCTTTACATGCTAAGAATCGTAAGATTTTGGAATATTGCAACCTGAGAGTTGCAAGTATGAATCTATTGTATAAAACTGTCGATGAAAATACTGATAAATACAAATCGGAGTTAGAGGCTTTGAATATAAAGATTCAAAACATTGTAAATGAATTAACAGGAAAAAAATAAAACTGCACCCAACACAGGCTCATACGCCATTGGGGTTTAGGTGGTTAGGCGTGCTTCGCTCTCGCTTGCAAGCTCGGTAACGGGTGATAGGTTCGCGTCCACGAAATCCCCAACGGCGCATAGCCTCGTCCGTTATGTGGCATTATAAAAACAACGACACGATATGACAGTAAAAGAATTACACGACAATTTGTACGATGAGAAAACGCCAAGAAATCCTCGATCATTTATTGATTCATATGAGACAAGTATTGATTTAATAAACGGTGTTGATTTGTCAAATTTGATTGATTATGATTATGTAATGCGGCTGACTTGTGATTGTGGTATATTGCTTGAAAATTCTGGATATTTAAAAAAGAGTATACAGTACCTTGATAAGGCGATTGATTTAGTAGAGAATTTCCCAAATTATCAAAAGGAAAAGCTTTTCGATATTCAATATTATGAGTTGATAGTATTTCATAAAGCTCGTGCTTTGTACAATTTGAAGAAATATAAGGATTCTAAATTGCTGTTTGATAGGCTTGATAAAGCTTTCCCCAATAATGACAAATACCAAAGTTGGATTTTGGGGATAAAAGCCAAAAAGTATGACTATTTTATATGGTCTGGTACTGGTGTAATTTTAGCGGACTTAATTTTAAGGACTTTTTTAAAAGGTAAGTTTCCATTGTTTGATAAATTGTCTTTATGGATTTTGATTTTTGCCTTGATTTTTTCAGCGACTTTTGAGATTATAAAACGGATTGAACTTAAAAAAAGAAAAAATAACGCCACAAAACACGCGGTTTAGTTAATTGCCGTTACAGTGCTAATTCGAGCAGCACAGCTCGTATCAAAAGTAGTTGTAACTTGATAGAAAGGTGATTCGAAATCGGCAACTAACCATAGCGCCACCCGTTATGCTCAATTTTATGACAACGAAATCAAAATATAAAATATTAGGAGGCTTTGGCCTACTTATAGCATTGAATGGAATTGCTGGAATCTTAACTTGGCTTGTATTTATCAAGCTTAAGACCAATCCTTTTTTCATTGAAAACTGGCAAGACAAACCAACAAGGATTTCCATGTTATTTGTTCTCGGACTTCAAGGAGTATTTCTTTTACTGCTAATGACTCAATGTAAATATTTAATAGTGTACACCGACAAATTAAGGTTCATTAATCCTTTGTTGCCATTTATTCGGAAAACAAGAGATTGGTCGGACTATGATTATTTTCAAACAGTTCAAGAATATTCACGGGGAGGATACCATGAAGCAATTTGGTTAATAAAGAACAATAAATTGAAAGACAGAATCTCAAGTTTCTACTACACGAATTTTACAGAATTAAAAGCGGAAATAAAGACAAAGAATTTGGGTGAATTAGAAATTAATCAATTCAAACAACTACTTTGCCTATTTGGATTAAGCATAAAAAACTGAGCATAATCGAGCAGACCACCCCGCCAGTAATTAGCTGACGGGAAAATACAGTTTTACCCGGTACTTTGCAAAAAAATAAAATTACCATATGACTCTATTTTAGGAAAATCGGAAATTTCGATTTTCCTGATTGAGTAAGCAATATAGAACACTATGAAACAACAGAACACGGTAAAAATATTTGAAGATAAAAAAGTTCGCACCCTGTGGGACAACGAACAGGAAAAATGGTATTTCTCTATTGTAGATACTATTGAAGTGCTAACGGCAGGCCCTAATCCCCGTAAATATTGGAGTGTGCTTAAAACCCGGCTAAAGAAAGAAGGAAGTCAGTTGGCTACAAATTGTAGTCAACTGAAAATGCAATCTGCCGATGGAAAGTTCTATAAAACTGATGTTGCCGACACAGAACAACTTTTTAGGCTCATCCAATCCATACCATCACCCAAGGCAGAACCCTTTAAACTATGGTTGGCTCAAGTAGCATCTGAACGATTAGACGAGATGCAAGACCCAGAACTCACAATCGACAGGGCTTTACAACAATATCTTCAATTGGGCTATTCAGAGAATTGGATTAACCAACGCCTGAAAAGTATTGAAATACGTAAAGAGCTAACGGACAAATGGAAAAAAAAGAGGGCTGAAAGAAGGTCAGCAATTTGCAGGCGGCATAAACGAAAGTCAAGCAAATGCTTTACTCAAACCAATTGAAATAGAAATAGACCACCTGGTTGAAGAGCTGTATGGAATAAATTAAAAAAGCAATGGAATGAAAGAGTTACAAATCTAATAATCTCATTTACAAATAAATATTAAAAGCAAAAAGGAAGCAAATTATGGTAACAATAATCGTAAATAAAAAAAAGCTGCTCCATACGCTCAAAATGTTAAACACGGCAGTATCCGTCAGAAAAAATATTAATAAAAATACTATCATTTGTGAAATCACTGTAACTGATGGCAAAGCTACCTTTGTCGTTCCGGGAGCTATTTTTTCCCTTGATTGTGTTACTCAGGGAGCTGCCAAAACTACAATTCCGTTCTGGTATTTCTATGATATTATAAAAAATTCAAAGTCGCCCGAATTAGCAATCAAGATAAATTATGCTTATATGAACATCGGCGCAGTAACTGTTAATCTTATAAAAACAACTTTTTTTGAAGATGATAGTATTTTGCGAAGTGTTAAGTTACCTATCAATTATAATGATAGCGATTTGCTTCACCTTATTGAGCAGGGTTATACGCCGGAAGAATTGAAATTTAACGGGTTGGATATAAAAATTGATGAAGCGAACGAAGCAATGTTAAGAAATATCAAACAAGCTCATAAATTGCTTAGCCAATATTCAGTGTCCTGTGACGACCTCAAAAAATTTGTTGAAAACTGCCTCTATCCAAAAAAAACTAATGAAAAATATTGAAACCAATGGCTGGCACACGTTCATCGCAGCTTTTCCAAAGCATACTGTATAATTCCGATTTCTTAATTGTCATTATTTATTTTGAGTTTTTACTATTAAATTATTGACTGTATTAATAAATGTCTGTGCAACTTTTTTCTCATCTGGTATTTGAGTAAATGCCAATAGCGAAAGCTCGTTTCGATATGCTTCTCTCAACTTTTCCCACATCGTCGAAAATTCAATTGTAAGTGGTGATTGTTCTATGGTCTTAATTTGCCAATTAGCAGGGGTGTCGAATGTCTGTTGGTCGTGGGCATATAATTCTGCAAAATCTGTTTGGAAGTCGGCAGATTGAATGTATTTGGCACATTGGGCGTCGTTGGCAAGAAAATACAAGTCATAAAAATGGCGGATTTTAGAAGAGATGGCAAGAATTGGATTTTCAGAAAATGAAAATCGTACAAGTGATACGAGTTTTTCAATCATTGTACGGCGTTTGTCGAGTACGTTGAGCGTAAAGGATTGTAAGTTGTGTTTTGTAATCAGGTGTCCGTTATTTGTTTGTTCTAAGAAATCGGTAATAAAACTTGTGATTGTTTTTGTTTCATAAGGGTATGGATTTGCAAATGAATTAATTTCGACCAATAGATTGGAACTTACAGCGGTTTTGGCTGTTTGTTTCAAAAGGTTTGGATAGGCGTAAACAGCCTTATAAAAGTGTGAACCTTTACTTGTAATGCCATTAACCCGAACTTCTTGTAAATCGGTGGTTATCTCCTTTGCTACTTTTTTAATGAGGGTCTTAAGTTGATTTCCTGTGAAAGCACCTGCATCAATTACCGCTACATCAATATCTTCCGAAAAACGGTTAATCAAATGGTATGCCTTGGATAAGGAAGTTCCACCTTTAAAAACGACTTTGTTAGCGTTATCGTTTTGTGCCATCAGGCGAAGCACATAAGTAATCCAATAATCTTTCTCGATATAAATGGGTGGGATTGAAAAGTATTCAGAGGTTGCTAATACAGTGTCAATGAATAATTTATTGTCGTTATGTAACATTATTTTAGCCTCCATTTATTTTTATTAGGGAGAACCGATTCAGATATTGGCATATTGTATTCCGTTACGGGATTAAGTGAATCGCTAATTTTATTTAATATGCTATTCTCTACTCCAACTTGTTCCAACATTGCTCCGCAAAGGGCTTGCACCGCAGGGGAATATTTTAAAACAAGTTTTGCCAGCATTTTTATTTTTGTTTCAGGCAATTGGCTAATGATAGATATTAATCGGCTGCAAGCTTCATCGGGTGTAGCAGCAGGAATCTCTTTGATAAAGCGGATTGCATCTAAAATGCGTAAAAGTTCAATATTTTTTTTTGTAATTTTATTGGGCTGAACGATAAATGAGATACTGTATAATCCTCGTTTGATGGCTCTACGGTACTTGTTTGTGCCAATTTGTAGTGCGGCTGGAATCTGTGTGGTCAATCCCAAGCTATTATAGGCAGAATAGCCAGTGAAATATCCGACAAGTTCACCGTTTTGTTCTAAAAATCTTTTGCAATCTGATATATAGATGGTTGTAAGGTTCCGAATTGGGTTTTGCGAGGTTTATAAAACCTACCCTTTGAAAGTTTGTTTATTTTCCCAGAGGCAACCAGTCTGTTCAATGCTTTTACAATAGCATCTTTACTACTCACTGCCATATCAAAATCACTATAGGTGAAAATATAGTCAGCAGGAAGTCTATCTATTATATTTGCTATGTTTTCAGATACTTTCATTCAGATATTTTTTTGCAAATATAACACATTTGTCCTGTTTATTGCGTGAATAACAGGACATTTTTTGAAAATACTTTAATTTTTCAGCCATACATATAACTTTCATTTAATAAATTAAGAAATCACAAATTTAATTTTTTAAAGAAGTCATGATCTTTAAGCCGCATTGCATTCTGTTCCTGCTTAACACGGATGTATTTCATAAAACTTTTTACGGTTGTATGCCCGCTGAATCCCATAATAGCAATGGCATCAATACCTGCTAGATACATATTGGTACAGCCGGAACGCCTTGCCGTATGAGTAGTGATTAGCTCCCACTTTTTAAATGTTTCGGTAACTCGTTTACCTCCTTTGGTCATAGTTATATCAACGTCCTCGTTAATCCCAGCCAATCTTCCAAGTTCTTTTAAACTATCGTTCAATTTCTGATTAGTTACCGGGCGGGGAAGTTGGTTATTTCGTCGTTCTAATATTTCCCTGATTACATAGTGCATCGGGATGACAACCTTGGTACCGGTTTTTTCCGTTCGCTTAGAAATAAAATCATCGGTTGATTTAAGTCCATCTATGTCGCCGTAGTCTGAAAAACGCATAGCCGTGAATGCACCTATCAGGAATCGATCCCGTGCATCTGTTAAACTTTCAATCTTCCGATGAAGGTTTTCTTTAACTTTGAGTATGTCGCTGCCACAGCCTGCCAAAATGAGTTTCTCGTCAATAACCAGCCTGTTCATTTGTATAAGTTCGTCAACGGTTAAATAAATGGCGTCGGTTTCCTCGTCCACAGTTTTGAACTTCTTTGAAAGGTATTCAGTATTATTGTTTAGATGATCATCGGCAGCAGCATTCAGGAAAACTTTAATATTTTTTATCATATCACCAAAATAGTTAACAGAATAACCCTGCTGATTCATCCATTTTTGAAAGCTGTTGTAAAATTTCATGTCTATATCCTCGAATTGAAGTTTCATTTTCCCTTCGTATCGTTTCAGCAGGTTTAGCGTTGTAACATACCTTTTCAAAGTATTTGGTTTTCGCTCAACGTCTTTTATAAATTGTTCAATATAATCGGTGAAATATAGTATCTCGGATTCCGGTTCAGTAAAGCCAGCATCTTTTTTCTTCTGACTTAGCAACTCTTCTACCTTTGCCTTAAACATTTTTTCGCCTGGTATAATAAGCTCATGGTTAAAATAATCGAGAGCGTCATTTAATAGTTTTTCCCATTCATTCAATCGCTCATTGATATGCTTTGCTGCGGGGTAGTATTGCCTTGAAGTC
>Ga0268356_11170_pt1 | contig 16509 bp, 19 predicted proteins | sample BioMet10_FD_194415 | JGI IMG/M metagenome (GOLD analysis project Ga0268356, IMG submission 194415) | Sewage microbial communities from Oakland, California, United States - Biofuel 10 (PacBio Assembly) | ecosystem: Engineered > Wastewater > Sewage > Unclassified | place: USA: California | collected...
AATACGTGTCGCACTGCTCGCATGGGGGAATTTGTTCCCTGGTCCAGGCCCCGGTAGGCAGATGCCATTACCGGGATAAGTACTCCCCCAAGGCCGATTCCTTCAACAAACAATGTCGCTGCAATAAGCAGGGGGCTTGTATCCGGCCCGGCAAAGGAAAAGGGTACGATCCCGATAATGACAACAACAAGAGACCGGTCTGGACAAGTACCCGTGAATCAATGCGATCGGTAAGTTTCCCGATCCAGCTCCGGGTCAGTAACATCCCGAGCCCTTCCGGGATCAGCCAGAGCCCGGCAAACAGGACATCGGCCCCCCGTACCTGCTGGAAATACAGAGGCAAAAGAAGCATGGCCCCGGAAGAAATGGCTCCGATAGCAAAAAGCAGAACACACGAGGCCGAAAAGGTCCTCGATTTGAACAAGCCTATGTCAATCAGGGACCCTTTTTTTACCGATGTCGCGTGGATAATGAACACGCCCAGGAGAACAATCCCGACGATTAAGGGAGTAATAACCATCAGCCAGAATGATTCCCCGCAGGAGCTCACGCGCGAAATGGCGTATACAAGAAGTGCAAGCGCCGGGGAGAGCAGGAGGATTCCCGTTATATCAAGGGTATTATCACATCTCTGAACTTTTATTTTCCGGCAGTTCATGCCAGGCAAGTACGAATGCCACGATACAAATCGGGATATTGATAAAGAAGATCCAGTGCCAGCCCAGGGTATGGACAATAATCCCGCCCAGCACCGGACCAAAGATTGGTGCAAACAATGCCGGCAGACTCATAAGAGACATGATCTGGCCGAGGTTTTTTCCTCCAGCGGCTTGTGCGGTCAGCGTCATGAGAATGGGGATAAGAAGACCCGCCCCAATACCCTGGAAAATACGGGAAACGATCAGGCTGAGGACATCCCAGGACAACTGCTGACAGTACCGATCCGCACAGGAATACTCCAAGCGAAAACTAGCCACATGCGTTTTCCACCATAACGGTTGACCGCCCAACCGGATACCGGGATGGTCATACTCATTGCAAGCAGGTAACCGGTAATCACCCACTGAATATCTGCCATGGTCGTGTGCAGGCTCGCGGTCAGCGTGTTGATTGCCACGTTTACCATCGTGGTAGTCAAATAACTGGGGCAAGACCTCCCACCAGGAGGATAATCGCAATTTTCAGTACTGCCGGATCGATATTTTCCCGGGATTTTACCGGCGTTTGTATCGGATTAGCCATCATAAAACCAGTCCTGCAGTTCCTTTAAGAAACGCTGCGTATCTATTATAAGAAACATTGAAGTTCCTTAAGTATAAATAGATACTCAGGAAAACGAGATATACTCAATTTACATAACCTGAAATCATTCTTAAAAGGAGACGGAAAACCTCTATGCGCGGACAAAAAACGGGTCGATCTCTGCGATCACATTCCCCGGGCGATGATGCGGAACCCCTGAAAGGAACGCGGCGCCGGGGTGAAGTTCTCGAAGATGCAATACTTCTGGCTGCATGGGAAGAACTATCCAAGGCCGGCTACACCCACATGACCATGGAAAGTGTTGCAGTCCGGGCTAAGACCAACAAGGCGGTGGTATACCGCCGCTGGCCAAACAAAGGCGCACTCGTGGTTGCGGCATTGAAAAAATACCTGCCCCGTTCGGATCCGGAAGTTCCGGATACCGGCAACCTCCGTACGGATATCCTTGTCCTGTTGACAGAACGTGACACAGCCCCTGCAGATCATCGGGGCTGAAACCATCCACGGGCTGATGGTTGAGGTTATCGATAATGAGAGGATCTCATCGATTTTCAGGAAGTTACAATCAAGAGGTACCGATAAGATCACTATGACCCTGAGAATAATTCTCGAACACGCTCAAAATCGGGGTGAGGTTTCTCTTAAAACGATCAATCCGCGTATCCTTTCCCTGCCCATGGACCTGATACGCTACGAAATACTCATCCGTCACGAACCGGTATCAGGATGCAACCCTCAATGAAATTGTGGACGATATTTTCCTGCCGCTTATCCGTGCTAAAAGATAATGGGGTACCGGGTATACAGCCGAGATTGTATTCGGTACATCCACCATTCACTCCTCATATGTAACAACAGAGGCGGTGCACCGGAAAAAACCGGTTGACAAAAAAAGGATTAGTGTTCGTCGCAGCGGAGTACGCCGCCGTGACCGATGTCTTCCAGACTGTGCTCGTCGATCATGATCGTGACGAGCTCCGGGTCGATCCCGAGCGTGGAGACAAGGGTGTTGGTGAATTCCTTTACGATCCTGCGTTTCTGGTCGGTGGTCCAGCCTTTGCGGACTTTGAGAATGACGACGGGCATGATACTACCTTGACCGGAAGTATGGGAACGGCTGATATTTACTTTCTTGTGCGCCCGATCCGGCTGCAAAACGCGGGCGGTACCCCGTTTTTGCGTACGCGGATCTTTCTTTATTGTGCTCCGATTGCCACGTAACCAAATATTATCTGTCGGTTTTCCTCTTCCGGATTTTATTCAGCCAGGCCCATCCCCTCATGCGATCCATGCTGCCCTGTCACCATGGCCCCGCAAGGGAGGGGAGCGTTCGCAAGGATCCCCTTTTGCCGGGTCCGGACGGATTTACCCGGCAAACGGGAACCAGAGAACAGTGATTACGGAACAAAACACCGAGAAGGAACATTTTTGTTCCTTAAGAAAACGCACGAAATGGAACCAGATTGTCGGAAAAATCCCGCAACGGCCCCGGTTTTCCCGAAAAACCGGTTTATAATCAAAGCAGATTATCTATCCGGTCCAATATCCGGGATGTCAACGGGGCCCCAATGACAAAAAACGAAAAGGAGATGATAAAAAAATGAGTGAAAACACTGAACCAATCCAGAAAGAGAAAACACCTGGCCCCTCAGGGCCCGGTGCAGGGACCGGCCCGTCATCACCGGCAGCACAGGAACACCGGACGGTGCCCCGGAAAACCGCACCGCATCCTGTCGAACGGGCAACCGCTTTAAGGGGACAGGGAATAGGGCGGCCGCCGGCACCAAAGAGTGTACGCAGGCGCCAGACCCAGGGAGATCTCTACAGCAGGGACCCCGAGGTTCCGTATGTGAAGTTCGAGGCTGCGATCCGCGATCTGGTCTGCTCTCTTATGGAGCGTCAGGACCGGATGAACGAGGAGATCTTTTACCGGATCAACGATCTCGGCAGCAGGCTCGACGACCTTGAAGACCGCCTCCGGGACAACGGGGGCGACTAATGACCCGGGGAAGGCGCCCGACCAAGGCGCTCACGGAAGCCGTGGAGATTGCAGGAAAGCGTGGCAGTGTGGAGATGGTTGCCGGCAGGCGCAGCAAGGCCTTCGACTTCCTCATCATCGAACCGTTCCGCGTAGTCTTTGTAAAGGTGAAGCGGTCCCGGACTTCGTTCACGTATCCCAAGGAGGCCCTCGACAAATACGAGAGGGAGATCGCAAGTCTCCACCGCGTTGCCCTGACCCGGGTAACGGCCCGGGAGTTCTGGGTCCGGTCACCGGCCGGGGAGTGGCAGCATTTTCTCATCCGGCACGATTCGGTGATCGAAGTCAATGCCGACGGGACGTATATTCCCCGGGAGGTACTCCCGCTGGAAGCGGGAAACCCGGAGGAAAGTACGGCAGACGGGGAATAATTCCTTTTTTTGCACCAGAGAACTCCCTTCTGTAATGTCGCCCCCCCTTGCGTCAGTGAGTCCCCCGAAGGGGAGGGGTGCATAGCGAGCAGGTATTACCTGTACCAGGAACCGCTCGGATTACAGGTAATACCGCATCATCTCTAACCGGGGGACGCCCACGCTGGCAGAGGGCGACAGCCACCTGGTGCGTCTTTGAGGATAGTTCAATTCCGGGGTGCAGATATCGGACACCCCAAAAAAGGGTATCCCGAAAAGCCAAATCCGGACCCGTATCGGGCCCCGTTTCCCCATTTTTGATCCATTTTTGCACAAAAACCGTGCAGTTTTACACACTTTTCCGGAAACCCGATATTCTTGCGATTCTGGCCAATCAGGGCACATTAAGCGGCGCTGTAAAACCCTAATGTACGCTTTTACGAGGCAAAAGTCAAGGGGGGATGGGGTGCTGGAAGGGGTGGGAAAAGAAGAGGTGTTTATGCGACATCTGGGAATGACTGCCAGAAAAACGGGAGTAATTTATTTTAACCAATTATTCTTCGAATCTCTTCATAAGTTAATTTATTGGATGGCGAATTCAGCAGTTTTTCTGCAATTCGCGTTATGTCATCCCAATTATCAGTCACAAATTTGTCAGCTAACATTTTACATTGTTCGTAAACTTTTTTCTTTGATTCGTCTGGAATTTTCATCTGATCAATTAAATCGTAAACATTTTCTAAGTCACAGTAACTTGAACTCTCTTGAAAAGATCCTGAAAATTTATTTTCAGCAATCCCCCCACAAATTCCGAAATAATACAGCTTTCCAAAAAGTGATTTCTTCTAATAACAAATTGTTCAGGGGTTTCATTATTTTTACTAAGAAATGGATAATTATTAGGACGATCTACATGTCCGCATTCGAACACACCTTCGCAAAATTCAAACATTATTGATGCTTCTGTAAATGGAACTTCTAGCCTAAAACATGCCACTGCATGACCCGCTTCATGAAAAGCGGTATTTCTTTTAGAGATAAAACAATATAATCTGTGAAATAAGGAATAAATTTTGAATTTAATTGTAAGCAGAATCGAATTCATTCCAAAGTCTCTTTTTATAAAATCTGATGACTTATTTATTTTTATATTTTGTTTGAGCCCGGATATTATAGATATCCCCCCCTTTCACTTTCATGCCCCGAACTGAACCGCTTTAAATACCGGGCGTCAACAGTCTGAGCACACCAGCATGAAGGATATCATCATCAAGGGTGCACGCCAGCACAACCTGAAAAATATCAATGTGGAGATCCCCCGTGACAAGCTTGTTGTGATCACTGGGGTTTCGGGGTCCGGCAAATCCACGCTCGCTTTCAACACGCTCTATGCGGATGGCCAGCAGCGGTACGTTGAGTCCCTCTCCTCCTACACCCACCAGTTCCTCGGGATGATGCAGAAGCCCGACGTGGATTCCATCGAAGGGCTCTCCCCTCGCCAGTAACCTAGGCTGAATATCCATCAATCTCGGTCAGCACTTTCTCAAGGACTCTTTAAAATCCGGAACCGCTTTCATCTGGTGGCCGAGAGAAACCTGCCACAATGCGCTAAACTGCTCACGCTTTCCAGCGAAGACTGTCGAATCGACAACGATCCCTTTGGTTCACACTTCCGGAAAAGAATCGATTTCACAATCAACCGGTCAACCCGGTCTGCCAGCTGCCCCACATCGTAGAGATCGCGGGAACGGGTTCTCTGGAAAGAGAACGGATCTTCTCCGCCATAATTTCCTCAAGAGAATACGAAGTCACGGCTAGCGGGAGATCGTCAGAATATTGATGGAACACCGTACGCCGGGTTACCGGTAAAAAGAGATTCTCATCCCCGGGGTCCGTCAGGTCCAGATCGATCTTAACCGGCGACGCAGATGCCCGGTTCAGGATCCGGAACCGTACTGTCGCCTTAAAACCGGTCCGGGTTTGCCGTAACCCGGGATTGTCTTCAAACGGAATACCGCTCTCTTCGCGAACCTGTACGATCGCATTGCTTATCGTTGCAAGAACTGCATCGGCGCCAATCTGTTCAGAGAGGGTAAAATCAAGGTCGTCGGAAAAACGGTAATTTTCGATAAACACCTTGCGGATGCATGTCCCTCCCTTGAACACCATGTCTGCCGGTTGAAGGGCAGACAAAAACCAGTTCTGCGCATAGTCCCGCTCGATTGTTGAAGGTGGCACTCCGGCTTCACGGGCACATTCCATGATCTCACGGATCGGGATCATTCGGGGGACTCCGGCAGCACAGCATCCAGATTAATCACGAGCCGCCATTTTGCATTATTCTCTCCAATGGCCGGCATCGTGGGGTCCAGCAGCAGGTATTTTTTTGACCGGGGCAGCGGGAGACTGATCGGCACACCGGCAAGCTCGCACAGGTACCCGAGTCTCCGGACCACAGCAAAATTGTCGATCTTCAGGGCATATTCACGAAGTTTTTCGGGATCCAGTGAACGATCCCTGAACGCTTTTACCACCTCGTTGATTCCCCCGGCATAGTGGGGTTTATCGAGACAATCGACAACCGTCTTTTCCCTGTCGGTAATACTGATCGCGGTCTCCTCGATCCATTCTTTACGGAGACCAAAGAACTTGTCTTTCTTTACCCGGACAATCTGGAACTTCACCCCGAAAATATCGAGCATGCTCTTTTTCTTGCGGGCCGGCGTCTGGACAAAAACCGTTGAGGGGATCTGCTCGGTGAAGCCGTAATGATGGAGAGCACTCCAATAGGAGATTGCGCAGGGTTCTACCAGATACGATGCAATGACAAATTCGTGGAGCGTATATTTTCCCTTCTCGCTCCCGAGAGGGATGATCAGGTACTTGCCCTTCTCAATCCGCTCGATAAACCCTTTTTCCTCCATACGGGAGAGAATGACCCAGAGGATCTCTTTTTTGATATGCGTTTTCTGATACAGCTGATTAAACGAAAATACCTGGTTCTCTCTTGCCATGGACTTTAGGATATCAAGTATCATGGACTCTTTTTCCCCCATAGGTACACCAACCTTAACAGTTATGTTAATTTTGGTGTACTTGAGGGGGAATTAATGGAGATTTGCCGGGAACTCCCCCCTTTCACTTTCATGCCCCGAACTGAACCGCTTTAAATACCGGGCGTCAACAGTCTGAGCACACCAGCATGAAGGATATCATCATCAAGGGTGCACGCCAGCACAACCTGAAAAATATCAATGTGGAGATCCCCCGTGACAAGCTTGTTGTGATCACCGGGGTCTCGGGGTCCGGCAAATCCACGCTCGCTTTCGACACGCTCTATGCGGAAGGCCAGCGGAGATACGTCGAGTCCCTCTCCTCCTACGCCCGCCAGTTCCTCGGGATGATGCAGAAGCCCGACGTGGATTCCATCGAAGGGCTCTCCCCCGCGATCTCGATCGAGCAGAAGACTACCTCCAAAAATCCCCGCTCGACCGTGGGGACCACGACCGAGATCTACGACTACCTCCGGCTCCTCTTTGCCCGGATCGGGACACCCTACTGCCCCGAGCACAACATCCCCATCGCGGCCCAGAGCCCGGACCGGATCGCCGACCAGATCGCTGCCGAGCATCCCGGCCAGGTCACGGTCCTTGCCCCGATAGTCCGGCAGAAGAAGGGGACGTACCAGCAGCTCCTCCGCGATCTCAACGCCGAAGGCTATGCCCGGGCCCGGGTGAACAACAAGATCGTCCGGACCGACGAGGAGATCAAGCTCGACCGGTACAAGAAGCATGACATCGAGGTCGTGATCGACCGGCTCGACACTTCCGACAAGTCACGGCTCGCGGAAGCGGTCGAGAACACGCTCAAGAAGTCCGGCGGGCTCGTGCTCGTTGCTGACAAGGCCGGGAAGGAGTCCACCTACTCCTCGCTCCTTGCCTGCCCGGTCTGCGGGCTGGCATTTGAAGAGCTCCAGCCGCGGATGTTCTCGTTCAACAGTCCGTTCGGGGCCTGCGAAGACTGCCACGGCCTCGGCGTCAAGATGGAGTTCGACGCCGGCCTCATCATCCCGGACAAGAACCGCTGTATTGCCGACGGTGCGGTCGCCCCGTACCGGAACCCGATGGACGGATTCCGGGGCCAGTACCTTGCCACGGTCGCAAAGCACTACGGGTTCTCGGTCTTAACCCCGATCAAAGACCTCGACGAGGAGCAGTATAATGCCCTGATGTACGGCTCGCACGAGAAGCTTCATTTCTCGATGAGCACGAGAAACGGCGATGCCCAGTGGTCGCACAACGGGGAATGGGAAGGGCTCCTCCCCCAGACAGCGCGGCTCTATGCCCAGACCCAGTCAGAGTGGCGCAAGCGCGAACTCGAAAGCTACATGCGGGTCTTCCCCTGCCCGACCTGCAAGGGAAAACGGCTGAAAGACAAGGTGCTCGCGGTCCGGATCGATGGCAAGTCCATCATCGATGTGACCGACCTTTCGGTCACGGGCTGTATCGCGTTCTTTGCCAACCTCCGGCTTACGGAAAAGGAGGAGGGGATCGCCCGACAGATCATCAAGGAGATTCGCTCCCGGCTGCTCTTCCTGGAAAAAGTCGGCCTCGGCTACCTCACGCTCTCGCGGAACGCCGGCACACTCTCGGGCGGGGAAGCGCAGCGGATCCGGCTTGCCACCCAGATCGGCGCAAACCTCATGGGCGTGCTCTATGTGCTCGACGAGCCGTCCATCGGACTCCACCAGCGGGACAACCGGAAGCTCATCGAGACCCTCCAGACCCTCCGTGATATCGGGAACACGCTGATCGTGGTGGAGCACGACGAGGACATGATCCGCTCCGCCGACCACGTGATCGATATCGGGCCCGGGGCCGGGCTCCACGGCGGCGAGATCGTGGCGCAGGGAACCCCGCTCCAGATCGAGAAATCGAAAAAATCCCTTACCGGGCAGTATCTTTCCGGGAAAAAGAAGATCGATGTCCCGGCAGAGCGCCGGAAGGCACGGCAGTTTATCACGGTGAAAGGCTGTCGGGAAAATAACCTGAAAAACATCGAAGCAAAGATCCCGATCGGCCTTTTCACGGTCGTGACCGGCGTCTCGGGCTCGGGCAAGTCCACGCTCGTGTACGACACGCTCTACAAGGGCATGATGCAGAAGCTCTACGGTTCAAAGGAGCAGGCCGGGGCACACAAAGAGATCGTCTTTGACTCGCCCATCGACAAGGTGATCGTGATCGACCAGAGCCCGATCGGGAGGACGCCGCGGAGTAACCCGGCAACGTATACGAAAGTCTTCGACGAGATCCGGACGATCTTTGCGGAGACAAAGGAGGCAAAGATCCGGGGCTACAAGGCGGGCCGGTTCTCGTTCAACCTCAAAGGCGGGCGCTGCGAGGCCTGCGAGGGCGACGGCCTCATCAAGATCGAGATGAACTTCCTGCCCGACGTGTATATCGAGTGCGAGGAATGCAAGGGCAAGCGCTACAACCGCGAGACGCTCGAAGTGAAGTACAAGGGCAAGTCGATTGCCGATGTGCTGGACATGAGTGTGGAAGAAGCTCTTGCTCTCTTCACAAACATCCCTTCGATCCAGAGCAAGCTCGAAATGCTCTGCCGGGTCGGCCTCGGGTACGTGAAGCTCGGCCAGAGCGCAACGACACTCTCGGGCGGGGAGGCACAGCGGATCAAGCTCACCCGGGAGCTCGCAAAGCGGGCCACGGGAAAGACCCTGTACCTGCTCGACGAGCCGACCACTGGGCTCCACTTCGACGATGTAAAGAAGCTCATCAAGGTGCTCGACGATCTCGTGGAGAAGGGCAACACGGTCGTGGTGATCGAGCACAACCTGGACGTGATCAAATCCGCGGACTACCTCATCGATATTGGACCCGAGGGCGGGGACGCCGGCGGGGAGATTGTGGCGACCGGGACACCGGAGCAGGTGGCGAAGGTGAAGAAGAGTTATACGGGGGAGTTCCTCAGGCCGCTGTTAAAAGAAAAGGCATAGGGACTTTGGCACCTTTTTTTCAGAGATCGAAGCGATACCTCCCCGCATCAGGGCCCCCACGGGGCACGGCGGGGCAATCAATGGTAACAGGTATTCAAACGGGAAAATATCGATTTATTCTATTTGCTTGAATACATCCAAATCATAAGCAAGTGAAACATGTTCAATAAAATGACATGATTCATTTTTAATTCCGCAACACCTTTCGTGTATTGCTTGCCAATAAGCATTCCGTTCATCCCATTCTTTCCGATTTTCGTTCGGATTATTATTTTTTAATTCATTCTGTTTTATTTCGCGTTCCTTTGCAAGCTTTTTCAATTTTGCTTGCTCCATCTTCTCTCGGTTCTCTAATCGTTTTCGTTGTCGATCTTGCCATTGTTTAGACAATAGTGCCCTGTCTTCTGCCTCTTTACGTTGAGAGTCTTCCCATAATTGCACTCGCTTTCTTTTTTCTAATTCAAGACTTCGCTGCTCTAATTTATTTTCTTTTTTTGTTCGTCAAGAGTTTTCAGTTGTTTCTCATAAATCTCTTGGGGGTGAATACAATCCTTCAAACATTGTGTGATAAAGTCATTCTTTTGAATATATCGAGGACAATCAGAACAATTTGTTTTACAATTGCAACGCATTAGTCCAATACAAAGTCCAAACCTATTTGAGGCCAAATTTCCCAAATTTGCGGATAAATCAATCAAAAATGTTTTTTTACTATATCCTGACCACAATCCACTATGACACAAATCTGGATGAATAATCCAAAACATATCTCTATAAAATTTTTCCAGATGTAACAATTCCGCTGAAGGCATCGATGATCTCTGAACTTCGACAACTCTACCATTTTTCAACCGGATATCGGCGCGTTTTAAATAATTATCACATTGTATTGAAACCTCTATTTCGATATCCGGAGGAGACAGGCACTTTTGCCAGCAATAGTGCCATTCAGATTTTTTATCCCATTTATCCCCAGGACAAACCACACCATCGTGTTGATAGTGAGAGAAATGAGGTTGGCGAAACGCCGGATTATACATCTTTGAAAAAACTTCTTTTCCGCACTCTAAACAAACACCATGTAAACCCGGTGCTGGATCGATTTCAGTCCCAGTCTGAAGGTTTAATGCTTTTAATACCATGAAATTTCCTTATTATAAAATTGCATATTGGGATTCAAGAATAATAAATGAACGATTGAATGAAGATATAACCTCTTTTGCTCCGCTGCGGGGGCTTCCTGCCGGGGGCGGCGGCGTTCCTCGCTCGTGGGGGTATGGGGGCGACAGCCCCCATCTTCATGATCCATCAAGAGTGGTAGACCCTCGCTGGCACGATCTCGGGCATGTAATCTCACACGAAAATCATCGCAAACAGGGCAATCCCAAACAAAAAGATCAGGATCCCGGCGATCCTGTTCACGAGGCCCAGCACCCGCCTGTTGCACCGCGATCCAAGAACCGAGGTCCCACCCACAAGAAGAACCCACCAGGCAAGGGATCCTGCAATGACGCCAAGGACCATCAGCACCGCCGAGCCATCGCCTCCCGGGACTGCGCCGATACCCAGCGCTGCAAAAACCCCGACAAAATAGATGATGGTCATGGGGTTGGTGAATGTCAGGAAGACGGTTGTTCCATAGTCCTGTAGCAGCGTACCTTCCTCTGCTGTTCCGGGATTATCCGGAGGGGCGGATAGGAAGGTCCGGACACCGAGATACATAAGGAACGCACCTCCGGCTGCTCTCACGAGGACGATATGTCCCGTCAGCAGACCGGTAATCACGGTAAGGCCAAACGCGGCGACTCCGGCGTATATCCCATCGGCCGTTGCCGCTCCGAGTCCTGTCGCAAGGCCGGACCGCCATCCGCACGCGAGCGTCCGCCGGATACAAAGGATCGCAATGGGCCCGATGGGCGCTGCTATACAGAACCCAAGGATTATCCCGGCAACAAGAACCGACCAGTCCACCTACGTACAAAGAATCCGTCGCTATAAATCACTGTCTTTTCCGGTCCGTGACAATCCGGTCCCGCAGGCAAGAAGGAAGTTGCAGTTTTTTCTGTCCGGGGGGCGACAGCTCCCCTGATCCTTTTCCCGTACCAGAACCCGGCATCGCTCACAAAAACCCACCCCATGACCCCCCACCCCTCCCCATCAAGACCCGGCAAGGGGGGTGCCCCCCGAATTTTTTGCCACCCTCCTCACCTCAGTTTTCTATTTTCACAAACAGACCCCCACCCCCCCTGTTTTGCATAAAACAGGGGACTACCCCCCTTGATTCCTGTCCCAAAAGGTATGCTTCGCGTGGAGCGTCCGGCGAGCGGGGGAGGGGGGACCACCCCACCGGTCACAGACAAGGGGGGTGGGGTACCGCGTGGAAAGGGTGGGGGTACCCCCCTCACCTCCATAATGTCAGAAGCCCCCCACCCACCCCACCGGAATTATTTTGCCGGCCCCCCATCCCCCCGGGTCATGCACAAATGGGGAGGGGTGGGGGTCATACGCGGAGACGGGGGGTATACCCCCGGCCACCCGCACGTATTTTTGTATTTCCTGATGATTCGGGAATTGCCAAAACGGTAAAAGAATGCCAGAGTCCGCACACCTGTACACAATAACCCCCCAAAAAGAGACTGAGGTAATATGTCAGGGGTTATTATGTCATGACATCCCATTCCAAAAACGGTGTAGCCAAAGTGTCTACCGATCCTTCCCTGAATCCGCTTCGTTGTCCGAAATGCAATGCACCGGTTTCTCCCCAGGATAAGTTTTGCGAAAACTGCAGCGCAAAACTCGAACCACCCCGCACCTGCGGGAACTGTGGAGCACCCGTTGCCGAGGGCATGAAATTCTGCGAGAACTGCGGGGCTCCCGTGGCCACGCAAGCGCCGCAGGAAGCCCAACCTGAAGCGGTTGCCCCGACACCGTCTCCCGCGCCCGCAACACCGCCTGCCGAACCGGCCACGCCGGCCGCACCCGCTCCGGCAGCAGCACCCACGCAGGCCGGCGGAACTCCCGGACCTGACCGGAGAATCCTCCTCGCAGGAATCGCCGGGGCGGTCGTCGTCATCATCGTCGTACTGCTCTTCATCCTCCCGATGTTCTCCGGCGCCGGATCCGGTTCATCGTCAGCATCGGGAACCTCGGCCGCTACGGTGGCCGCGACATCGGCAAAGACCACCGGTTCTTTCACGCCCGGTCCGACCCAGACCATCCCCGCGAAATACACCGTCCTCCTCGAAGTCGATAAAAACAAGATTACCGGGGATACCACGGTACGGGCCGTCGGCTCCGACCTCGGCGTGGTTAAGTATGTCCAGGTAACCCTGTACGAACAGGACGGGCAGACCGTATCCGACAAACTCATCCCGAACAAGAAGGATAACACCGTCACGCTCGAAGGTTCCACACGGCCCGAACGGGTCCAGGTAACCGTAGTCTTCTACTCGGGCGAACAGTACACGCCCATCGATAAGATCTACTAATCCGGGTTTTGCAGGCCCCTTCTTCCGTTTAGGGCCTGCCTGCCCGTCCTAGATAATCCGGTTATACAAAGGATGGGCCCCTGGGGAAGAGTCGGCCGGACGTTTGCGGAAGATCCCGCAGATCGAACGACCCTGACCTCTTCCCCTCAGGGTTCCCTATCCTGTCCGGCATCGGCATGGCCGCCCGATCCGGCCGCCTATCTTGCCGGAATCTCCAAAAGGCGGCACGTACACGCCTGAAAATCATAATATCCCCGCCGAAGAAATTCAAAAAATTTATATGTCATTTTATATCATTCAAAGTGAGGTTTTTCATGCCTTTTTGTCCCACCTGTGGAAAAAATGTCGACGCCGACAAACATTTCTGTGTTCACTGCGGCGCACCCCTTGCACCGGCCGCTGCTCCTGCACCCCAGGCAGCAGCACCGGCTGCTTCCCAGCCCGCATACGTACAGCCGCCAGCTCCCGCAGAGGAGAAGAACACGGCCATTGCAGCCATCGCATCGTTCCTGTTCCCGGGCCTCGGCCAGGTCTATAACGGTGGATTCGTCAGGGGCCTCTGTATCTTCTTTGGGACCCTTGTCGGGTACCTGTTCTTCGTAATCCCGGGAATCATTGTCTGGCTTTACGGGATCTACGACGCTTACAAGACGGCAGATGCCATGAACAAGAAAGAGACGCCCTTTGTCCCGTATTCGACGAACCATATCGTTGCTTTCATCATCATCGTGGTCGTTGCCCTGATCGTCTACTTCCTTGTCATGGTGGTGCTGATGGCCCTGCTCATGGGAAGCATGATGTCCGGTTCCCGGTATTACATGTATCTCCCCCTCTGGAATTTCCTCTAAATCCTTTTCCGAAACGCCATCCGATCGCCACACCTTTGTCACTCGTGAGTTAAGAAAAAATGCCCTACTGTCCCGAATGTGGAAAACCCGTTTCCCCGAATGCCAAATTCTGCCGGAACTGCGGTTCTTCCCAGCTGGAAGAAAACCCTGTTCCCGCAGCTTCTCCCGTACCGGCTCCTCCGGAACTCCGGACCTGCACTTCCTGCCAGGCGCCGTTAAAACCGGATGAAAAATTCTGCGGCAACTGCGGTAAGCCGGTGGATGCACCGGCCGTTCCCCCGCAGGCTCCCCCGGCACCGGAGCCAGCCCCGAAACCGGCTGCTGCCCCGGAGGTACCGGCACAACCGGCACCTCAGCCGGCCCCGGTTCCGGCTCCTTCGCCCGGAAGAGTCTGCAGCTCGTGCGGAAGCACGGTCGATGCCGAAACCAAATTCTGCGGCAACTGCGGCAAGCCGGCGAATGCAACGGTTCCCGCTCCGCAGGCTCCTCCGGAACCGGCCCCAAAACCAGCTCCGGCACCGGTTGCTGCCCCCGAGGGTACCGGTACAACCGGCCCCGGCTCCGGCTCCTTCGCCCGGAAGAGTCTGCGGTTCGTGCGGACATCCGGTCAGTGCCGAGACCAAATTCTGCGGCAACTGCGGTAAACCGGTGAATACAACGGTTCCTGCCCCGCAAGCTCCTTCGCAGCCCGCACCACAACCCGCCCCGGTCCCGGTTCCCCCGTCAGCCCGGCCTCCTGCCGCAGCAGTGGCAGCCGTCCCGCCCGTCGCACCGGCGCCGGCTCCCCAGGCTCCCCCGGTCCCCCCGGCGGCAGCCCCTGCAGCCCAAAATGAGAAGGTCATCGGGGTCATCGCAAATGCAAGAAAACCAAAGATGCTGGGCGTTGCCTGGGACACCTACAACCTCGTCGTCACCGATCGCCGGGTAATCATGGCCCAGCTCACCCAGCAGATGGCAAAAGATGCTGTCGCAGAGGCGCAGGCAAAAGCAAAGGCGCAGGGGAAAGGGTTCTTCGGTATCATGGCGGACCAGATGTCTGCCATGTTCCAGTACGCCGTACGCTACGAAAACATGAACCCGGAGACGATCATTGCCGAAACACCGGGAAATTTTGCCCTTGAAAATTCCCAGATCGGGGTCGTGGACCTCTCCTTAAAAGGGGACAGCGACGATACCTCCCAGTACAGCGAATTCAAACTGGTCTTTAAATCCGCAGGAGGAAAATTCGAGTTTCGGATCGCGGAAGACGAGCGCTACATCAATATCCTCAAGGCAGCCTACGGTGCAAAGGTCAAGATGCCGTTCGGCTACCACAAGGTCGGCGCCCTCCGGATCAAGTTCTTCTGAACCGGGGATCCGGGGAGGAAGAGCGGTTCGGTAATTCCGGCCTCCTCTCCCCTGCATTCAGGTTTTTCCTGCCGGAATATGGCAACGCTACCAGCGCTGCACCCTGACGGGAATCCTCCCGCAATGGACGTGAAAACCCGGGATTACCCGGTTACGGTAAGACGCACAGAACCCATGACACCCAACAACGAATGGAAAAAAGCCGTAGTCGCAATACTCGCGGCGGTAGTTTTTCTGATCCTCTGTCCGGTATTTCCTGCGGTCATTGACGGCATGGACGGGGGATATGCACTTGCATTCGTCTCATTTTTCCTCGCAGTCTCCAGTGGAGCCGTTGCCCTGCTCTTTATCCACCGGGCACGGGTGATGGACGGGATCCTCGCGGGCCCACACCCCCTCGCCCACTGGGTCTATACCGAAGAGATGTCCCAAGAAAGCAGGGACCGGGAATACCGGGATTTCGCCGGCCGGAACCGGAGCATGTTCCTCTTAATTGGCGGGATGCTCGTTCTCGTCTCGCTCTTTTTCATCATCTTTGTCGGAGACGGTGGACTGGAAACCGGTATAGTCCTTCTCGTACTTGCGGGAGTCCTGTTCGTGGTTTCCCGTGTCACGCCTGTTCTCGAACGGCGGCGTGCAACGGGCGCACCCCGCGAAGCGTTCATTGCCCGGACCGGGATCATCTACCGGGGGGTCGTCTACCCATTCCGTTCGTTCCTCGGATCCCGGGGAAGGGTCTCGCTGCGGAACGCCGATGCAAAGAATCCTGCATTGCTGGTTTTCCCGTTTACCCAGCAGAACGGCCTTTTCATCCGCCAGCCGTTTACGGTTGCGATCCCCGGGTACCGCCCGGCGAGGAGAAAACTGCCCGGGAGGTTGTCCGTGAACTGGGCGGGGAAGTACCGGAGAAAGCGGGGAATAGCCCGGTTCCTGGTACGACAAAAACAGCAGCTTCACGGAATTCGGACATTCCCCCGGTGCCCTGCGGGATGCCGGGAAGACTTGTGTAAACCGTAGGTACCTGCAACCGAATAACAGACAGTGCCCGGTACCGTCCCCATATCCCCAGCGACGAATGAAAATCTTTGCGATTTTTAAAAAAGTCCACAACAGGAACGGGCGGAGGGACTCACTCCCGCTGTCTCCCGTACTCCCGGTCAAT
>Ga0268356_10775_pt1 | contig 16483 bp, 18 predicted proteins | sample BioMet10_FD_194415 | JGI IMG/M metagenome (GOLD analysis project Ga0268356, IMG submission 194415) | Sewage microbial communities from Oakland, California, United States - Biofuel 10 (PacBio Assembly) | ecosystem: Engineered > Wastewater > Sewage > Unclassified | place: USA: California | collected...
GTTGATGACGGAAGTAAGGATGAAACGTATAAAAGAGTATACGAAGCCTTGTCTGGAAACGAAAAGATGAGAATCTTCACTAAACCTAACGGTGGTAAGGCTTCGGCTTTGAATTTTGGTATACAACATACCAATGCCGAATATGTGGTTTGCATTGACGCTGATACCAAGCTTTATCCTAATGCCGTATCATTGATGATGCTTCATTTTCTGGATAAGAGCAATAATGAAAATGTTGGAGCTGTAGCCGGTAACGTAAAAGTTGGCAATCAGATTAATATGCTTACCAAATGGCAGGCTATTGAGTATACAACCAGTCAGAACTTTGACAGACTCGCATACGCCAATATTAATGCAATAACGGTTGTTCCAGGTGCTATTGGTGCATTTAAGAAAGCAGCAATTGATGAAGCCGGTGGCTTTACAACAGACACACTGGCCGAAGATTGTGACTTGACAATACGTATCCTCAAAGCTGGATATCGAATTGTAAACGAAAACAAAGCAATTGCTATGACTGAAGCTCCGGAAAAGACCAAACAGTTTATCAAGCAAAGAACACGATGGACATTTGGGGTGATGCAGACTTTCTGGAAACACAGAGATACCTTGTTTGACAAGAGATACAAAGGCTTGGGAATATGGGCTATGCCAAACATCCTTATATTCCAGTTCTTAATCCCATTTTTCTCACCGTTGGCGGATATATTTATGCTCGTAGGTATCTTTGCTGGCAATGCTAGAAAAATAGGAATATACTATCTGCTGTTTATGTTGGTTGATATCAGTATATCTGTACTAGCCTTTTATCTTTGAAAAGGAAAAGGTATCCAAACTTATTCTGGATAATACCACAGAGATTTGTTTATCGCTGGATAATGTATATTGTTCTTTTCAAGAGCTTTAAAAAAGCCATTAAAGGTGAGCTACAAACCTGGGGAGTTCTTAAAAGATCGGGAAATGTTGCGGATTTGATATCAGAATAAACTATAGGTAAATAAAAAGAAGGCGGAAAATTGAGAATAGAATCTCAACTTTCCGCCTTCTTTTTACACCTCTGCTTTTTATTTTAATATCTTAAATGTATCCAAAGTTCCGTCAGCCAATTGAGTATGTACTAAATAACAACCGGAAGATAAACCAGACTGCTTCAACAAAAGCTTGATTATCTACAGTTTTTCACGAGCACTCCATTAATTGAATAAACCTTTATATTCTTCACATCTTTATCAGTCACTACTTTAATTTCTGAAGTTGAATTATCATAATAAACCTTTACTCCAACATAACTTTCAACATTTTCAATTCCAAACCGAAGGGAAGGTTGTCTGGCGATCAATATAATAAAGAAATCCATGAGCCGGAACAGTTATACTGGTCGTTGCTGAGGTTATATTCAACTGGTTACCTGTCATCAGATCATACCAAACACCTGTTTTTGGAAAAGTTACTGTAGAAGTTATCACTGCATCTTTTAAGTTAGAAACCTCCACCACATTCAAATCATTATGTGATATTGTTACACTCTTACCGTTATCCCAATCACTTGATGATATGTTTCTGGTAACATTACCCTGAGTAAAGGCATTTGGATATTTCAACCGCAAATTAAGTACACGGCTATAAGTCTTATACAAATCTATCCGTTCTGGAATATCCATGAAATCCCATCGAACAGGTTTAACAGTCATCCGGTCTCCTCCTTCATAAATAGAATAATCATATCCGAGTTCTCCAAATTGCCATATCATTTTAGCTCCGGGCACAGTAAAGAAAAGAGCAGCTTCTGAAGAGAGTTGTTTCATTGTAGAAGCTAAATCATTTTTTGTAACTCCATTAGCCATGGCTTCATATCCTACCCTTTCTTCATCATGACTCTCTAAATAAGCCACCTGTGTACGGGTTGAAACATTCATATAACTTAAATCAGCATTCGTTCCTTTAGATATTGACTTACCAGAACCATTCATATTATTCCATAGAATCATTCCAGTGTCTGATAGAACTTTTTCTTCTGTATCAGCACAAAAATGTTCAAGAATAAATAACACATCCGGTTTCACTTCCTTAGCAGCATTATAATATTCAGTAATATTATTGATACGTGTTTGGTCATAATTACCAGCAGTAGCTTCAGTTGAAGAATTATCAGTTAACCCTTTCGATAAATCAAGTCGATATCCGTCCACATTAAATTCCTGAATCCAGTATTTCATCACACGCTTAAAGTAGTCTTTTGTTCCTACATATCCATGTTTAAAATCACTGAATACACTATAAGGATGAGGAGCATCTACATTAAACCAAGGATTAGCATCAGACGTTTTACTCGTCGTGCTATTCCAATATAATTTAGCCATCGGGTTATTGCCTGTTGCATGATTAAGTACCATATCTAAAATAACAGCAATTCCTCTTTTATGGCATTCATCAATAAATTGCTTATAATTAACTTCGGTGCCATAAGCCTTATCTGGTGCAAAATAGAAACAAGGATTATATCCCCAGCTATTGTTTCCATCAAATTCAGTAATGGGCATCAACTCAACCGCATTCACTCCCAGATTTTTTAAATAATCAAGCTTATCAATAGCAGCTTTAAGACTCTTCTCAGAAGTAAAATCGCGTAAAAGCAATTCATAAACTACCATATTATTCTTCGTCGGAGTGGTAAAATTAGTTATCTGCCAGTTATATGCCGCCTTGCCTGGTTGCAAAACAGACACAATATCGGTGGTCTTATCTTCAGGATAAGCAGCTAATCCCGGATATATTTCACTGTATTGATTAATCCATTTATCATTCCAAGGATCTTGTATCATCTGACAATAAGGATCTGCAATTCTTTTTGTTGTACCATTAACATATGATACTAAATATTGGAAACCATATTCCTTTCCTGGAGTAAGATTAGGAATCGTTACCCACCAAGCATCATTATAACCAGAAGAAGTAGTACTACGATACATCATATACTCCGACATTGGAGTCCAATTATTAAAATCTCCAATAACATAGATGTCTGTTACTTTATCTGCATCATAATTTCTTCTTATAGGCGTATATAGCACTAAAGTGGCACTTTTGCCATCAGCTGCATAATTAATACCATATTGCATACCATCAGGAATAGCTTTATAAGTTACAGCCCCTTTATAAGTCACTAATCGTGTAGCAGTAACAGTCTCAGCTCCTAAAGAAGCCTCAACTTTTACAGTATAGCTCCCTGGAGAGGTAAATTATAAGAAGACGAAATACTAGTTGCATTAGTCGCAGAATTTATCAACGTATTATTAACATACAGATTAATATTAGCAGCATCAGAAGTTATAGCATTAAATGGAATATTCTGAGCATGAAGTAATCAACATGTCATTTTCTGGATTTGTAAAAAGAACATGCAATCCAGATTCATAAACAGGACAAAAGATATCAGTTCCTCCGTCTCCTTTTCCTTCAGGACTCCCTGTAGACCCTCTAAATACGAATGCTAATTTTAATATCTTTTCATTAGCCGGAACTCCATAGAATAATCGTATATCCGGAATCGTCAATGAATACTTATTATTTCCTAAAGATGTCATTTTACACTCAGGCTTATTCGTATTCCAATCGGCTTTTACATAAGTCCAGTTTCCGTTACTCAAATCGGTAATAACTCCTGTGTGTGCATATACATCACCAGTATAGTTTTGTAATCCGCCAGAACCTTTTGTAGCATCAAATGTAATTACAACTTGCTTACCTTCGACAGGAAATAAAGGTTGAGTTGTTACAACTTGACCCAAAAGAGATAGTTGACAAAAGAAGAGAATGATTAAGAGATAAAGTTTTTTCATACCTATCATTTTTAAAAAGACAAAGCGAAGTTAAGAAAACCTCGCTTTGTCAATATTATACAGATCTTTTTTATTTAGCTATCATAATAATATGTTTAGTTATGTCATTGAACTTAACAAAATAAGTTCCAGCTTTTACTTTCACATTATCACCACCATCAAATTTAGCAAACTGTCCTTGCTTTTCTTTCCACAAACCATTGCTACCACCGAAACTTGTTCCCCAGTCATGATTAACCACGAAGTCTTTAATTCTCCATCAGAAGGTATAACAACATTACTATTGATCCAGATATGTTTATCAAAAGAACTCTGAGTCAAATCTAAGTCGGATCCCCATCCATTAAATGCACCAATGAATGAGATCTGGTTATATTCAAGTAACAGCACCTGTGTATGGAGTTATTGTGTATTTGTTATTGTTAAGGTCAAAAGTCATGGTATAATAGCCATCAGCTGTAAAGCCACCAATATTTCCACCATTAGTACTTAAAACACCATCACTTCCAAATCCCCATTGAGTTCCCCAATCACCTGGATTTTGAATAATTTTAAATTCACTTCCTGACTTAACATATCCTGTATAAGTATAAAGCATATCATTCAAGTCACTATCGGCAAAAATGCGCATTGTTAAGTCATTATTATTCCAGCCATTATTAAAGATATTACCTACAAAATACATTGGTGTACGAGCTCCACTATATGGAGTAACCGTCATACTTACTGTATTGGAATTAAAGCACCGGAACAGAATCATTAATGAATGCCTTAAGACGAAAATCTACAGTGTATGCTTCTTTAGAATTCGACATTTTTAATGCATTCATTGCGTCATTAAGCTCAAATGTTTTTATTGGAATTTTCTCACCCTTGTACTTTCGTTGCGAGCTGCTTGAAAATCATTAAATTGGTTATTTCCCTTACAAATCTCGACTGTATAGGTACAGCAGCCGGGGAAGCCATAATTAGGCTGTTCACAAGTAAAAATATCTATAATACTATTCGCATTCTCAGCAATTAGTGTATAAGAACTATTACTAGGCGTATTCAAAACAAATGAAATTGCTTTGTTATCGCTATCTTTCATTGAATTTATTACAGGATCCATGCTGTCTGTACAAGCAGAAAAGGCAAGCAGTCCAGTCACAAAGAGTAACAATATATTAAATTTTTTTCATACTAAGTTAATTTTAGAATTAGAACACTAAATTAATAACCAGGATTCTGTTTCAAGTTACTATTGGCTGTAAGCTGAGCTGTAGGAATTGGATAAAGAGACATATAACTTGGTAAAGAAGTACCCTCCGATGTTCCACCTTTCCAATCCCATGTATAACCAGAAGTAAACTTATTATAACGGATCAAATCTGTACGACGTTGTGCTTCAAAATAGAATTCACGAGCTTTTTCATCAAGAATAAAGTCCAATGTTAAATCGGAAGCACTGACTCTAGAGGCATGAGCACGATCACGCAAAGCATTAATAGCATTAAGAGCTGCAGTTTTATCACCATTTGCTCTAAGAGTAGCTTCTGCAAATGTAAGATTTGCCTCAGCTAAACGGAACAAAGGAAAATCCATATCTGGGAACTGCTGATTAGGATCACTTCCTATTACTCCAGCCTTGGTTCTGTTTTTAAATTTAGTGACTGAATATCCTTCTTTAAATTCTATTGGTTTTGTAATATTTAAAGTACGGTCTTTTGTCCAGAACGAAGCACGATCATCTGTTGTATTATCAAGATTTCCATCAGAAACAAACTTTTTAATTAATGCAGCACGTGCACGATTACCTCCCCAAGCTTCTTTCGTTCCAAAAGTAGCTACAGTGTTCATATCTCCGGAAAGGAAACTTGCGACAAAGAATAATCCACTCCAGGAACGAGTCTTAACACCGTCATAACAGATAGGAAGAATCATTTCGGTTGAAGTGTTATTATCAGCACAAAACATATTATCATATTTTGATTCAAGAATATAACCTGCATTCATAACCTTACCTGCATATGTAGCAGCATTTGCCCATTGAGCTGTACCTGTATAAACTTCTGCATTAAGATACAAACGTGAAAGCAACATCCATACAGCAGCTTTATCTGCTCTACCATAAAGATTTGTTTTAGGTGTTTTCATTTCTGGCTCTATAGCAAGAAGTTCTGTTTCGATATATTTATATAAATCTGCACGAGTTATACGCTGTGGTAAATATGTTCCAATACCTGTATTTTCATCTACAAATGGTACATTTCCGAACAGATCAACCAAATAATAATAGTCTAAAGCACGGATAAAACGAACTTCTGAACGTTGAGCTTTAGTATTCTCGTCAGATAAACCAGCTGTTTGAATAAGAAAATTATTACACTGTGCTATTTGTGTATAAAGTCGATTAAACATATCAAGAGCAACACCATTAGATGCACCAAATTTGGCAAAATTTAATGGATACACTTGGGTATCAGATCCCCATGCACAAATCGCCTCATCTGTAGGTAATTCATTAAGATTAAACAACATACGCATAAGTCCAGAAGCTCCCTCATCAGTACCTTCAATATCAGGCTTCCCTGCAGGACCTTGGTTTCCTGTTATAGCAAGACCAGCATATATTTTCGCAAAGTTTGCATCCTGATCGAATTGAACATTAAGATTAGGATCAATAGGAGTTACATCAAGGTCATTAACACATGAAGTAAAATTCATTGCAAATGCCAATGATAAAACAGGTATGATATATTTAAATATTTTTGTATTCATATTCTGTATTATTTAAGATTAAAAGTTAAGACTTACACCTAGAATTCCAACCAAAGGACGTGGGATAAATATTTTTATCCAAACCATCTTTCACTTCAGGATCAAGGCCTGCATATTTTGTAATTACAAATGCATTCTGTACTGTTCCGTAAACACGTACCACTAACTTTACCAAACAAATTCTTAAATGTATGACCTAAAGTTATATTATCACAGCGCAAGAATGAAGCATTAGTTACGTAATAGTCAGATAACAAACTTACATTTTGGAAATCAGATTTGAAAGCGGATAAAGGTCTGTTAGAAAGATAACCTTTATTATTGATACTTCCTTCACTAATAGCAGCTTTTGAAGAAGCAATATTATTATAGACATAATTTCCAAGGTTAGACCTTAAAGAGAAAACTAAAATCCCATGACTTATACACCAATTTTGATGTAAATCCCATAATAACATCTGCTGAAGGTTTCTTACAAAAATAGCGGTCTCCATCATTAATAACACCATCTTATTGCGATCTACAAAAAGACCTTCAATTGGCTTACCGGCCTTATCATAAACTTGTTCAAATACATAAAAAGAATTAGCAGAATGTCCTACTCCTTGTGCCTGAACTTTATTTCCCGTACCACCGTCAATATCACCAGTAAGTACTATTGTTGAAGCATTATCCTGAGCTGTCAGTTTTAGTGATTTTGTTATCATTCAAAGCTGCATTGAAACCTAAATCCCAAACCAAGTCTGGAGTAGAAATTGCTTTGGCATTAATTGCGAATTCAACACCCTTGATTCTTCAATGAACCAATATTACTAACGATACGATTTTTAAAGTTGGTTCCTGAATGGAACATCTATCACATTGATAAGATCTTTTGTTTTACGATAATAATAATCTAATGCATGCAGTAATTCTGTTATTTGCAAAACCGAAATCTAAACCAGCATTCCATGTTGTTGTTTCTTCCCATTTCAAATTAGGATTGTATCCATCAGGGACGAGATATTTTAACTAAATTGATCACCTAACTGATAGTATGCACCATCCTGACCAGCAGTAATATGTAGCCATATATGGATAATCTCCCTGAGAAAGATCTTGTTGTCCTGTAATACCATACCCTAAACGAAGTTTAAGATCAGAAATAGCATCAACATCTTTTAAAAAACTTTCTTCTTTTATCTTCCATCCTAAAGCTACTGATGGAAAAGTCCCCAACGATTATCTTTAGAGAAACGTGAAGTACCATCATTACGTAAAGTAGCTGTAACCAAATACTTATTCATAAATGAATAATTCAAACGGCCAAAGAAGATACTAAATAATTTTCTGTTTTGAAAATGTAACTAGTTGGATTACTTGAGTCAAGATTATTGTATGCATTTTCTGTATTTCTATGAAAATGTTGCCAAGAATATCCACCCATTAAATCTATGTGATGAGCATCATTCAAATCTTTTGCATATTGCAAATAAAAATCTAGTAAGTGATTATATTTATCAATAGTTTCAGATCCAGTCTTTCCATTTTCAATATAACCAATAGGAGATTCTTTTGGATAAAAAACATCTTGAGTTCCAGTGGCGACATCCATACCTAAATTAAGATTAGCATGTAATTCCGGAAGGAAATGGAATTTATAATCAAATTGAGCATTAGCAATAATATTCTTTGAATTTGCAGTTTCTTTTTTCTGCTTCAACATAGAAACGGGATTTTTAGTAGCAATAGAAATGAATTGACCAGCATCTTCCCACGCGAAATAGCCACCATATTTACTATTACCATCCATTACAGGTTTTGTAGGATCAAAGTCTAAGGCTGCACCTATTGCGCCAGTATCTGCAAATCTATTATTAGAAATCATCCCTTTGGCATTAATATTCACATTCAAGTGATTATCAAAAATGAAGGACTTAAATTAAAAGAACCTGTATAACGTTCAAAGTTTGATGTGTCAAGAATACCATTTTGATTTGTATAACCTACACTTACACGATAAGGCATATTTTTTAATCCACCAGAAACAGTAACATTATGATCATGTCCAATAGCTGTTCTGAATATTTCTTTTTGCCAGTCTGTGTTTTCAGTTCCCAACAATTTAACAGCTCCTGAATTTGCACCAAATTTATTAGTTACAAATTACGAAACTCATCAGCAGACATAACATCAATACTATTAACCTTTGTACTTACTGATATATTTCCGTCATAAGATACTCTGGGAGCCGAACCTTTTTCTCCTTTTTTAGTAGTAATGATAATTACACCATTAGAGGCACGTGATCCATAAATGGCAGTAGCAGATGCATCTTTAAGAACTGTAAACGTTTCAATATCATTTGGATTGATTGTACTGAACATATTAGAAACTCCTTTAATACCTTCATTATCAATAGGAAGACCATCGATTACAATAAGAGGTTTATTACTTGCAGACAAAGAAGAACCACCACGAACACGGATTGTTACATCACCGCCAGGAGCACCACCATCTGATGTTACATTTACACCTGCTATTTTTCCTGTAATCATATCAGTAGCGGTTGTAGTAAGACCACGATTTAGTTTATCTGGTTTAATCGCTGTTACAGATCCGGTAAGATCATTCTTCTTTACCGTACCATAACCAATAACAACTGTACCTTCAAGCATTACGGCATCTTCCTGTAAAACAACAGTCAGGTTTTTTAACGCTTTTACTTCTACCGTTTTATAACCTATAAAAGAAACTGTAAGAACTGAATTTTGAGGAGCCTGAAGATGAAATACTCCATCAAGATCGGTAATAGTACCGGTTGTGGTGCCCTTTACAGCAACATTTGCACCAATAATAGGCTCACCCTTTGCATCCTTTACAACTCCTGTAACAGTGATCTGCTGTGCAAAGACGCCCATCGACAAGAACAACCCCATCAATATTGGAAGGATTGTTTTCACGAGTTTAAGATTAACTTGCTTCATGCATTTAAAAATTAAAGTTAACAATATTATAAATAATTGATTTCTCTGAGAAAGAGAGGAATGAATCGTTAAAATTCATTTCAACTACTCAACAAAAATAGAGTTTATTAACTATTACTTGTGCGAATGATCTCATGATTTCGTTACTTTTGCTCTGCAATCGTTTGCACCTCAAATATACACCTATTATTTAACTATAAAAAACAATCTAGAGCAATTATTCTATTTTTGTATGGAGAACACTATAAAAATATATAACCTTGGATTGAAACTTATAAATTAACTATGAATAATAAAACGCAAATCACCATCAAAGATATAGCCAAGGCGTTAAATGTCTCTCCATCTACAGTTTCAAGAGCACTTAAAAACAATCCTGACATTAGTGAAGAGACAAGAAACACTATAAATAAGTACGCGCGCGAACATAATTATAAGCCAAATGAAATGGCAATGAATTTACGTACAAGCCGATCAAACACAATTGGGGGTTATTATTCCGCAATTTGTTCATCATTTTTTCTCATGTGTTCTTGATGGAATTGAAGAAGTGGCTTCTAAGGCTGGTTACAATATCATTATTGCACAATCAAACGAAGAGTATTCCCGGGAAGTTAAAATTGTTCATTCCTTTTTAGCCGCACGAGTTTGCGGAGTTATTACTTCATTGGCTAAAGATACATCCCGATACGAACATTATCAGGAACTGCTAGACAATAATATTCCAATAGTGTTTTATGATCGGATTTGTACCGGAGTTAATACAGAACGTGTTGTTGTGGACGATTATGCCGGGGCTTTTGCCGCAGTGGAATATATGATTCAAACTGGATGCAAGCGTATTTTATTCTATAGCGCTCCTCTCATCTTGAGATTTCTAAAAATAGAAAAAACGGATATCTGGACGCTAATGAGAAGATACAAGGTTCCTGTTGATGATAGCATGATTAAAATATGTGATACACGGAGAACAAGCCATAGCTATTACTCCTGCTATTTTAGAATCGGCAAACAGGCCTGATGGTTTCTTTGCAATTAATGATGAAACGGCTTCGGGAATTTTATATTCATGCAAATTGGCAAATCTTAAAATTCCAGAGGATGTTTCTATCTGTGGTTTCTCATGATGGAATTATAGCTCAGACTACCGATCCTAAACTCACTACAGTAGAGCAACATGGAAAAGAAGGTTGGCGAAAGTGCAATCAATTTATTAATTGACAGGACTTGAAAATAAAAATCCCGGAAGAAAAGAGAAGTGGCAACAGAATTGTAAGACCAATCTGAGTAGTTAGGGGAACTACTAAATAAAATTGAATTTATAACATATTAAATATCAGATAATTAAAATCAAATCAGGATGGCAGAGGTGGCAGTAAAAAGTTATATTTTTCGGTTTATAAAATTAAATTTTGAAAATTCCTGCAAATTGCAGGAATTTTCAAAATTTAATTTCCAGAAAGGAAAAAAGTATTATTTTACTGCCACCTCTGCCACCTACTAAAATTTATATAATTAATAATCAAGCTAATTGCAAAAATCAATAGTTCAATGATCAGCAAAAAGTGGTGTACATGGTGTACTCAACTGTAATCAGTTTAATAAAGTTATAGGGGAAAATTAATGATTAACCGGAATAAGTTTAGCTAATTATTGGCGAGTAAGCTGACCGATCATGTACAAGATTGAACTCAAACATGTACATGATTGGGTGTAAACATGTACATGTTTGAAACGGGTTGACCTGATAAAAAGATTAATTAGTAAAATGAGATATAATAAACAATAATCATATAAAATCTAATAAAGAAAAATAATACAATGAAAACAAAACCAGACCTGAGTTTTTGGACACTATGGAACATTAGTTTCGGTTTCTTTGGTGTACAGATTGCATACGCACTACAGAGTGCAAATATTAGTAGAATATTCGCCACATTAGGTGCCGACCCTCATAACCTTAGTTATTTTTGGGTACTTCCTCCGTTGGCAGGAATTATTGTACAACCGCTAATTGGATCTGCCAGTGATAAAACATGGACACGTTTCGGACGACGCATTCCTTATCTTTTTGTTGGTTCACTTGTTGCAGTAATAGTAATGTGCCTTCTTCCAAATGCCGGCAGTTTTACCAAAGATATTAAATGCTATGATTTTTGGTGTTGTAGCTCTCATGTTTTTGGATACTTCTATAAATATGGCAATGCAACCTTTTAAAATGTTAGTGGGTGATCTTGTAAACGAAAAGCAAAAGGATTGGCTTATTCCATTCAGAGTTTCCTTTGCAATGCAGGAAGCTTGGTTGGTTATCTTTTCCCTTTCATCTTTACATTCTTAGGGATCAGCAATATTGCCGAGAAAGGAATGATTCCCGACTCTGTTATTTATTCGTTTTATATCGGAGCAGCCATACTTATTCTTTGTGTAATCTACACTACCGTTAAGGTAAAAGAGATGCCTCCCAAAAGAATTCGAAGAGTTTCATGGCATTACTGCTGCAGAGAAAAAGCAAAAAACTGATTTCATTTCTTTATTAAACATGCTCCCAAAAGTATTCTGGACAGTAGGTTTGGTTCAATTCTTTTCATGGGCAGCTTTCATGTATATGTGGACTTATACTAATGGCGCTATTGCCGATAATGTATGGGGAACTACCAATACTGCATCTGCCGAATATCAGGAAGCGGGAAACTGGGTTGGAGTTTTGTTTGCAATACAGGCCATCGGCTCTCTCTGTTGGGCTGTTCTGCTTCCAATGTTTAAATCACGCAAATTCGCATATTCATTAAGTCTGTTACTTGGAGGATTGGGCTTTATCTCTACTTTCTTTATCCACGATCAGTATTCTTTGTTTGCATCTTACTTTGCAATTGGTTTTGCTTGGGCAGCAATGCTGGCAATGCCTTTTACTATATTAACAAACTCTGTTTCAGGAAAAAATATGGGAGCTTATCTTGGTTTATTCAATGGAACCATCTGTTTACCTCAGATTTGCGCAGCATTAATTGGCGGAGGTTACTACACTGGTGGGAGGTAAACAGGTAAGTATGCTGGTTCTTGCAGGAATATTTCTTATTGTAGGAGCTATTTGTGTTTTTCTTATCAAAGAAACATTGGTACAACATGAAAATAATTAATTCGGAAAAATAGTTTTTAGCAGTTTTTATAATATTATTTTTATTATCTTGCAGCAAGTTTTCAGCAAATTAGCTTACAAGATAAAATGCACGGAGAACTTTATATAGTACCTTAGAAGTACCTGATATAAAGTTCTCCGTAGTATTTTTCTTTAGGAAAGCAGCTATAAATAAGATAATACACACATCACTATTGTGAGCAAGAATTAAAAATACCATGAAAAGATTCCTAAAAACAGACGGATGGAATATTATTGAAGAAGAATTTCACATTAAAAACCAAAGAGCTTCCGAAAGTATCTTCAGTATTGGAAACGGAAGAATTGGTCAGCGAGGAAACTTCGAAGAGACTTATACTGGCGACACACTTCAAGGATCGTATATTGCAGGTATTTATTTCAGGATCGTACGCGTGTTGGATGGTGGAAAAACGGATATCCACGTTATTTTTCGCGTATGCCAAATGCTCCCTATTGGAGTGGCATTAACCTTAGACTTATAGACGAGGAACTTAATCTTGAAGTTTGGGATATAAATGAGTTTGAGCGTAAGCTTTTAATGAAAGAAGGCTTATCGGAAAGGACTTTACCGTAACTTCTCCTAAAGGATATACTTTAAAAATCCATGTGGAGCGCTTTTATAGCATGGCGCTATTAAATCTCTGCCTGATAAAATACAGTGTTACTTCTGTAAATTATGAAGGAAAGGTATCACTTCTCCCCTACATCAACGGATATGTAATTCATGAAAGTTCTAATTTCAATGAAAAAATGTGGAATATCATTCTGGCAGAAACTACTCACGATTATGCTTTACTATGGACGCAGACTAAAGGCGAAGACTCTCAGGCTTGCTGTGCCACAACTTATCAGCTATTCAAAAATAATAAAGAAATAACAAACAGACCGATTAGAATTGAAAAGGAAAAATTGGTAGGATTCAGTGTCGGATCTGATGTAAAACCAGGTGAAACTTTATCATTAATAAAATATACGTCAATTGTTTCTTCACTCTATTGTGATAGAAAAAAACTTGTAGAGGAATCAATTAACGAAGCTCAGAAAGCAAAAGAGATAGGATGGGCAACGCTCTTGGATGAACAAAAGAAAGAATGGAGCAAAATATGGGATATTATTGATGTGAAAATTGAAGGAGACGATGAGGTACAACAAGCCATTCGTTTCAATCTATTTCAAATCCACCAAAACTACAAAGGCGATAATCCGAGCTTAAATATTGGATCGAAAGGATTTACCGGAGAAAAGTATGGAGGAAATACTCAATGGAATACAGAATTATGTTGTATCCCTTATTATTTGTTAGCCGGATTTGAAAATCTGGCAATCAATCTTTTGCTTTACAGATACAACCATTTACCCAAAGCTATAGAAAATGCTGAAAAGCTAGGTTTCACAAACGGTGCTGCACTTTATCCGATGGTTACCATGGATGGAGTTGAATGTCACAATGAATGGGAAATTACTTTTGAAGAAATTCATCGCAATGGTATCATTGCATACACCATTGATTTATACACTAACTATACCGGAAAAACAGATTACGTAGCTAAATACGGTCTTGAAGTTCTTATTGGAATATCCCGATTCTGGAGTCAAAGGGTAAGCTTCTCCACTCCAAAACAGAAATACGTGATATTAGGAGTTACAGGCCCTAATGAATACGAAAACAATGTAGATAATAACTGGTATACCAACTACAGTTGCATACAAAATCTTAAATCAACACTTTATTATCTGGAGTTAGTTAAAACGAAATATCCGGATGATTATCAACGGGTTTTAGATAAAACAGGCTTTCAGCTGGAAGAAACTGAAAGATGGCAGGATATAATTGAGAACATGTACTTCCCTGAAGACAAAGAGAGAGGGATATTGGTGCAACAAGATGGATATATGGACAAAGAACTTAAGCTTGTTTCTGACATTAATCCATCCGAACGCCCCATAAGTCAGCACTGGTCGTGGGACAGAATTTTGCGTTCTTGTTTTATCAAACAAAGCGATGTTCTTCTTGGAATTTACCTCTATCGTAACTATTTTGATAAAGAAGCAATCAAGAAGAATTTCCTCTTTTACGAACCACGAACGCTTCACGAATCGTCACTATCGTATTTTGTCCACTCTATACTGGCTGCTCGTATAGGTGACGTTGATAATGCTTATGATTTATTCTTAAAAGCTACACGTTTGGACCTTGATGATTACAACAATGATTTAAAAGAGGGACTCCATATTACAAGTATGCCTGGTAGCTGGCTGGCTTTAGTAGAGGGATTTGCCGGTATGAAGTTAAACAGAGGAAAGGCATCATTCGAGCCGCTTATTCCACCCAAATGGAAATCATATCAATTTAAAGTTAAATTCAACGGCTACTTTTTAGTTATAAAAGTTAGCCATAAAGAAATGAATGTAAACAATCTTGCAGATACAGATGTATGCATTCATGTGTATGGTAAGAACTATTCCATTAAGCCAAAATCTGAATTAATAATCGCTATAAACTGTTGATAAAAGAAAAAAAAGGAATATTTAAAAGAACGTGCTTAACAAATAATCTTTGTGAATTGTTTTTTGTTGTATATTTGCGTCCAATATGAAAAGGATATTATTAATATACATACTCTTAATGACTCTATGTCAGGCATACGTTCATGCCCAGATGAATGAGTCTCGCATGAGCTCTCGTAAAAATAACGAGACACAAAAAGACAGTTCACAAGTAAGCACAGCAGCTATTGATCCAAAACTCTATATGTGGAATGTGGATGAACGTTTGGGAAACAGACAAATGATTCCTGCCGATACGATTTACCACAACTTCCAGAATGAAAACCTTGTAGAAGGAATGACCGGACATAACAATTATCTGGGCAATCTTGGTTCACCATCAATGTCCAGAATCTTTTTTGATCGTCTCGTAGAGAATTCGCAGTATTTGTTTATAGATCCTTATTCTAGTTTTTTTGTTAAACCACAGAATTTTAAATTCGCGAACTCACGTTTACCATACACCAACCTTACATATTTCAAATCAGGTTCAAAAGTAGATGGCGAAGAGCGTTTCAAAAGTTATTTCTCGGTAAACGTAAACAAAAGTTTAGCTTTTGGATTTAACATTGACTATCAATATGGCCGTGGATTCTATACGGACCAGTCGACCTCTCATTTTAACGGAGCTCTTTTTGGTAGTTATATTGGAGATCAATATCAGGCACATCTTTTATACAACAACTTCAGCATAAAAATGAAGGAAAACGGTGGTATTGCTGATGATCGCTACATTACAAATCCATTAGCCATGAGTGAAGGTAAAAAGCAATATGAACCTGCTAATATACCTGTTAACTTTACAGATACCTGGAATAAGAACCATGACTCTTATGTATTTCTGACTCACCGCTATAATTTAGGATTTAAAAGAGAAAAAATTATAGAGGTAAAGGAATTAGATAAAATAAAAGAGGGAAAAAAAGGAAACGGCAAAAAAGGTGAGAATGGTGAAGCCAAGGAACAAAAACAAGAAAAGGTAATAGAATTTGTTCCGGTTACAAGCTTCATTCATACTATGAAATATGAAAGAGCTCACAAAAGATTTGTTGCATACTCAGAAGATAAAGATTATTACGAAAATACATATTTAAACGGAAGTAACCTTTCATCCAGAGATTCTACCAGTTATACATCTATTAAAAATACATTTGGAATAGCACTTCTGGAAGGATTTAATAAATATGCTCAGGCCGGATTAACGGGATTCATTT
>Ga0268356_11074_pt1 | contig 16407 bp, 13 predicted proteins | sample BioMet10_FD_194415 | JGI IMG/M metagenome (GOLD analysis project Ga0268356, IMG submission 194415) | Sewage microbial communities from Oakland, California, United States - Biofuel 10 (PacBio Assembly) | ecosystem: Engineered > Wastewater > Sewage > Unclassified | place: USA: California | collected...
TTCTGCGTTCGGTAGTAAAAACCACCAGTTGTTGCATAGCTTGCTTCGAAGGGCTATCGGGAAAATCGTTGAGAATATTCAATGCCTTATTTTGATATTCCATCATTCTCTGGTAAGCATATTCAATTCCACCACTTTGGTTTACTTTTTTAATCACTTCAGCTACCTTTTCAGGATTCTGATGATGATGTTTTACTGTATGTATAAGGCATTTTTGTCAAAAAAACTTGAATTTTCGAGTAAAAAAATCAGGGGAAGCGTCATTTTTTGTTCCTTGATGTCAATGCCGTTAGGTTTACCGGTAGCATTACTTTTTTCATAATCAAACAGGTCGTCCTTGATTTGAAAAGCAATACCCACATATTCGCCAAAGCGATGCATTTTATCCACAACTTCAGGGCTTGCCTTAACAGACGAAGCGCCACAGGCACAACAAGATGCGATGAGCGAAGCCGTTTTTTTCCGGATAATTTCAAAATAAATATCTTCACTGATATCGAGGCGGCGGGCTTTTTCTATCTGCAACAGTTCGCCTTCGCTCATCTCGCGGGTAGCTTCCGAAACAATTTTAAGCAATTCCGATTCATTGTTTTCAATCGAAAGCAATAAACCTTTCGATAATAAATAGTCGCCAACCAAAACGGCAATTTTATTCTTCCATAAAGCATTAATGGAAAAAAAGCCCCTGCGTTCGTTGGAGTCATCCACCACATCGTCGTGAACCAGGGTAGCCGTGTGTAAAAGCTCTATCAATGAAGCCGCATGATAAGTGCTGTCGTTGATTTTACCACAAATATCGGCAGCCAGCATTACAAACATCGGACGCATTTGCTTGCCTTTGCGCTTCAGGATATATTGTGTAATTTTATTGAGCAACGGTACCGAACTGTGCATAGAAATTTTGAATCTCGCTTCAAATTCAGTAAGATGTTGTTGTATAGGTTTTTTTATGTCGTTTAGTGTAGACATTAAGTTTTATTTTCCGTATCAAAAGTAAAAATTTTTACTTCTTTAGAACTATTAATTCAATATTATTTTTACTTTTGTTTATGCTTTATCAAAAAGATTTTAAATCCATTCATCAATTTTTAGAATCGGAAGAGGAAGTAAAAGCTGCAATTAACAGAATTACAGCTAATACAGCTTTTTTGAAATTATCCAATTATTTATTCTCGAACATGTCGGCTGAAAAAATAACTGGTGATTTGAAAAATATTTCTTCCGTAGCTGAATTTCAGAAGAAATTTATGTATCCCATGATACGGGCTATTCTGGAAAAAACGTCCAATGGCTTGACATTTACTGGTTTTGAAAATATAAAACCAGATCAGGCATATTTGTTTATTTCCAATCATCGCGATATCTTTCTTGATTCGGCTATACTGAATACTTTACTGCTCGAGCAAGGATTGCCCACGACCGAAATTTCATCGGGCAGCAATCTGATGGTTTCCCCTGTGCTTGCCGATATGGTAAGACTTAATAAAATGGTTACGGTTTACCGCGATGAAGGAACAAGCCGCCAATGGTATAATCAGGAAAAAACTCCTGTCGGAATTTATACGACATTCCATAAACGACCGGAAAATTTCGGTATGGATAGCTCAACGCAACGGCAGGACAAAGGATGGAGCCGATAAAACTCAGCCTGGTTTGCTTAAGATGCTGGTTATAGGGTTAAATCATCAACTGAAAAACCACTTTAAACAACTAAACATCGTCCCTGTATCGATGTCCTATGAATACGAGCCCTGCGATAAACTTAAGGTAGAGGAACTCAATGCTTCAGCGAATGGATACAAAAAAACCACTCACGAAGATTTGCACAGCATCATCAGCGGAATTACCCAGCAAAAAGGCCATATTCATCTTGCAGTATGCCAGCCTATAAATGACGATTTGGATAAAATTGATGATTCGCTCAACGATAATCAAAAAATTCAGGCTATTGCAAATCTTATTGACAAACAAATACATAACAATTATAAGCTTTGGCCTACCAATTACATTGCCGCCGATCTTTTAGCCGGGACTCATCGCTATACCGATTTTTACTCGGTTGCCGATAAAGTTAAATTTGAAGGACATTTGGTAAAACAATGCAATACTTTAAATGGCGATACCGGCAAATTCTGGCAGATGTTTCTTGAAATGTATGCCAATCCACTGGAAAAAATTTCCCAGCCAGTCGTTTAACCCGCTAAACTACAATTTTAAATTTCACAATAAAAATTTTATCAATCAATTATTTATATCAAAATTTATATGAAAAGGTCCATTTTTATCATTTTATTTTTTATAGGCATAGGCATGTCTGCGAATGCACAAACGGCAAAGGATATTTTTACAACCGACCAGATTGTATGGTTCGGGCTGGATTATTCACAGGTAAAACTTTTGGGCGCCATCGGATTTAATGATGTACAGAGAGTAAAAGATTTCTATTTCAATGCATGGAACCAGGTAATATTAAACGAATCGGATAAATACAATTTACGCTCGTTTTTAAGAAAATCAGATATTATCAACGATTTAAGCGTAGTGGGAAAACGCAATGAACTACCTGAAGTGTCGAAACTAATAACTGATAACCTGGCGGATAAAACTGCTTTAACTTCTGAAAAAATAGAATCCATCATCGCAAGCTATTCTCCTGCCGAAAAGGAAGGTGTCGGCCTGGTTTTTTTGATGGGCAACCTGGATAAGATTAGCGAAAGGGCAAATATTTATGTTACTTTTTTGATATCGGTTCCAAAAAAGTGCTGCTGATCGAAGAAATGACGGGTAAACCGGGTGGCGCTGGTTTTAGAAATTATTGGTTAGGGGCTATTCATGATGTGATGAAAACCATGAAAGCAAAATATCCAAGATGGCAAAAGCAATACTGTAAATAATGAAAAAGGGAGTTTTCACTCCCTTTTTTTATACCATTTTCCTGGGATCAACCCATTCGGTAAATTGTTCATCGGTAACCAAACCACTTTCAACAGCCGCCTGGCGAAGCGTTAAACCTTCTTTATGTGCCTTTTTGGCAATCATTGCCGAATTTTCATAACCTATATGCGGATTCAATGCCGTTACAAGCATCAGTGAATTTTCGAGATTTTTTTGAATAAACGGCAGGTTCGGTTCAATTCCTACGGCGCAATTATCGTTAAACGAAACACAAGCATCGCCCAACAAACGAGCCGACATCAGCAAATTATAAATTATCACCGGTTTAAAAACATTTAACTGGAAATGGCCATGAGTGCCGGCAACATTGATGGCAACGTCGTTTCCGATCACCTGGCAGCAAACCATGCTCAGGGCTTCGTTCTGTGTAGGATTCACTTTTCCTGGCATGATGGATGAACCGGGTTCATTTTCGGGAAGTTTTAATTCTCCGATTCCGCAACGAGGTCCCGAAGCCAAAAGACGGGTATCGTTGGCAATTTTAAATAAACTCACGGCAAGGGTTTTTAAGGCTCCGGAAGTTTCCACCATGGCATCGTGGGCAGCCAGCGATTCAAACTTATTGGATGCAGTGATAAAGGGCAGGCCTGTAAGTTCAGCAATTTTTTTAGCTACCAGCACGTCATAACCTTTGGGGGCATTCAGTCCGGTACCCACCGCCGTACCACCAAGGGCCAATTCCGAAAGGTGAGGAAGCGTATTTTTAATGGCAGCCAGTCCATGTGCCAATTGTGAAGCATAGGCCGAAAATTCCTGTCCAAGGGTCAGAGGTGTGGCGTCCATCAGATGAGTACGACCGGTTTTTACAATATTTTTAAATGCTTCGGATTTTGCGGCAAGGGTATGTTGCAGCTTTTCCACTCCGGGAAGGGTGGTGCGGACGAGCATCGTATATGCCGCTATTGACATAGCCGTTGGAAACGTATCGTTGGACGACTGCGATTTGTTCACATCATCGTTGGGATGAATAAACTTTTTAGTATCGTCGAGTTTTGCCACCATGCAAAACATGGGCGCGATTGGCAATTACTTCATTAAGATTCATATTGCTTTGCGTGCCCGATCCCGTTTGCCAGACAACCAACGGAAACTGGTCGTAAAGTTTCCCGTCGAGGATTTCGTCGCAGACGCGACAGATGAGTTCACATTTTTCGGCAGGCAAAACACCTAATTCTTTATTGTAATGGCGGCGGCTTTTTTAAGATAGGCAAATGCTGTAATGATTTCCTTCGGCATCGTGCCTTCGCCGATTTTAAAATTATCTTTTGAACGTTGGGTTTGTGCCCCCCAATACTTATCGGCAGGAACTTCTACCGTTCCCATAGTATCCTTTTCGATGCGAGTATTCATGTGTTATTAATTTTTTAATTTATTGGTCAAATAACTTGTATCCATAAAATATCATTCTCGGTTGGCATAGGCATAACCCTTATGGATACATTGCAAAGATAATAAAAAATCGGGAGGATGTAAAGTGAATTTAACGGCTACCGATATAATTACATTGCCAACAAGGTAGAAAAGGAACAGGAAGCCATCATCGTACCAAATATCAGCTATAAGATTGAGTTTAAAATCGGGACAGGGATAACAAAAACCCCGAAGGTTTGTTAAACCTTCGGGGTTTGTTTATGCTCCAGATAAAAATATTTTATAGCCCCTTTACCGGCAACTGGATACTAAAATAAAAAATTTGCCAAAAATCCAACAGGGCTTGGCAAATCCTATTGGGTTTAAGCCCTATTGATAAATAATATCAAAATCCTTTACACCGTCATTTCACCGCGAAGGGAAACCTGTAACAGATGCTTGGTTTCTTCGATGGGTAAATTTTGCCCAAGCAGAAACATCAGTTTGGCAACAGCCGACTCGGTAGTGATATCGTAACCACCAATCACGCCTATCTTACCTAAATCTACACTGGTTTCGTATTTACCAATCTCCACCGAACCGCCTTTACACTGGGTAACGTTAAAAATGATCATTCCGCCAAGGATGGCTTCTTCGAGAGCATCGATAAACCATTTATCGGTAGGTGCATTGCCCGAGCCAAAAGTTTCAAGGATCACCGCTTTGAGTCCGGGCGTTTGAAGCAGCGACTTGACCACCATTTCCGAAATGCCGGGGAAAAGCTTAAGAATAGCCACATTTGTATCCAGGTTTTTATGAACTTTAAGGTTTCTAAAATTCGGCCGGAGAATTTGACTCCGGTTGTATTTAATATGAACACCAACTTCGGCTAACAAGGGATAATTGCCCGAAAGAAAGGCATTGAAATTTTCGGCGGTATATTTGCTGGTGCGATTGCCACGATAGAGTTTATTTTCGAAACAAATGGCAACCTCGGGAACTATTGGCGTTTCCTCTTCATTGGCAGCAGCAATTTCTATACTGTTAATAAAATTTTCGCGGGCATCAGTGCGTATCATACCAATAGGAAGTTGCGAACCAGTAAAGATAACGGGTTTGTTTAAGTTTTCAAGCAGGAAACTGAGCATTGAAGCAGTATACGACATAGTATCGGTACCATGAAGCACCACAAATCCATCATATTTCTGGTAGTTTTCCTCAATAATACCGGCCAGCTTTATCCAAAAGGACGGATTCATGTTGGATGAATCAAGCAAGGGGTCGAAGCTGTGAAACCCTATTTTATAATGAAATTTATTAAGAATAGGGATATGCTCATAAAGATGTTCGAAATTAAAAGGCTGCAACGAACCCGATTCTTCATCTTGCATCATTCCGATGGTTCCGCCGGTATAAATTACTAAAATAGATGTCTGCTGCATTATTGTTGATTGTTGATGGTTGATAGTTGATAGCTAAGCCGGAAGCTTAGTCCCGATCTTTTCGGGATTGGTGATTGATAGACATTCCATGTTTTAATACCTTAAACATTAACTTCGGCATTTGCAAAGATAATGAATGATGAATTTGTTTTCAATAAACATGGAATGTCTCTCAGTTAAATCGTAATTCGTAATAGCTATTGGCTGTTGGCTATTCGTAATTCGTAATTTATTTTATTCTCAATAAACATGGAATGTCTCCCAGTTAAATCGTAATTCGTAAATCGTAATTCGTAATTGTTATTTATTCCCGATGGCTCTTGGATAATCAAGCGAATAATGTAAGCCCCGGCTTTCCTTGCGATTCATTGCCATGATGATAATCAGATAACCGATATTAATCAGATTACGGAGTTCGCAAAGTTTAGGCGTAAGTATGGATTTATGGTAAAGGGCCTCAGTTTCCAAATAAATGATATCTAAACGATCGAATGCCCGTTTCAAACGAAGATCGGAGCGGACAATACCCACATAATTGGTCATAATGCTTTGCACTTCCTTAAGAGATTGGGTTATCAGCACCATTTCCTCATTCAGTACCATGCCTTCGGCATTCCAATCGGGTACTTCATCGCACCAGTTGATATGTTTTATCTTTTCAACGGCATCTATGCTGGCACGATGGGAAAAGACAAGTGCTTCGAGCAATGAATTTGAAGCAAGCCGGTTGGCACCATGCAGGCCGGTACTGGAACATTCGCCCGAAGCGTACAAATTCAATATAGAACTCCGCGAATATTCGTCCACCTTAATTCCACCACAACAGTAATGGGCGGCAGGAACTACCGGGATCATATCCTTGGTAAAGTTTATGCCAAGGCTCAGGCATTTGGCATTGATGGTAGGAAAATGATCGATCAGCTCTTCCTTGTCCAGATGACGGCAATCGAGGTAAACATGATCTTCACCACTAATTTTAAGTTCATTGTCGATGGCTCGGGCTACAATATCGCGCGGAGCAAGCGAACCCCGGTCGTCATATTTTTCCATAAATGTTTTACCATCGTAAGTCTTAAGAATACCACCAAAACCACGCAATGCTTCGGTGATAAGAAAGGATGGTTTTTCGCCGGGATTGTAAAGAGATGTAGGATGAAACTGGATAAACTCCATGTTGGCAATGGTTCCTTTGGCACGGTAAACCATAGCCACTCCGTCGCCGGTAGCAACAGGTGGATTGGTAGTGGATAAATAAACATTTCCACAGCCGCCGGTAGCTATCATGGTTGTTTTGGCAATAATAGTGCTTATTTCGTGGGTCAGGCGATTAAGAATATATGCGCCATAGCAGGTAATATCGGGCGTCCGGCGATTAACTTCTATTCCAAGATGATGCTGGGTAATAATGTCTATGGTATAATGATTTTCCAATATTTCGATGTTGGGGTGCTGGCGCACCTGCTTCAATAGCACCCTTTCGATTTCGAGCCCTGTCTGATCCTTATGATGAAGAATTCTGAACTCGGAATGCCCGCCTTCCTTACCTAATTCATATTCGCCAGTAGCTGTCTTATCGAAGTCGGTACCCCAGCCAATCAATTCTTTTACCCTTTCGGTGGATTCGGTGATGGTAAGGCGAACAATTTTTTCATCGCTCAGATCGTCGCCGGCAATCATGGTATCGCGAATGTGCTTTTCGTAAGTATCGGGAGTATATGTTACAGCAGCAATACCGCCCTGGGCATATTTGGTTGCGGTATCTTCGGCTTTGGCTTTGGTAATCAGGCAAACTGAACCGTAATTAGCTACTTTCAAGGCATAACTCAAGCCGGCTATGCCCGAACCTATAACCAAAAAATCAACTTTTTTTCGCATTATTGCTAAATTTTAAAAACGTGCAAAAGTAGAAATAAAACAGGCATCAGGTAACGGATTCCTTTTTTATCTGATAAAATATAAAGACTTTCTATGTTTAGCAAATGAAAATTTATAACTTTCAATGTTCGAGAAACCGAGAGCTTTATTTAATGGACGATTGAAAGACATTCCATGTTTAGTAAAAATAAATCTATAACTTCCCATATTTGAAAAAACAAAACAATATTTAAGGTACCAAAACATGGAATGTCCATCAACAATCAACCAACGACAATCAACCAATCCGGAAGGACGTCATGGACAAAGATCCCATTACCACTTCGTCATTAAAAAAAGTAAGATTATCGTTGTCCTGTTGCAGGGCAAGGATATACAACATGGGCAGAAAATGTTCGGGCGTAGGCACGGCCATAGCAATATCCCTGCCCAGGGAATTATAATTTATTAGTTTTCCATGCTCATGTTCAGCGATGTATTTTTTCAACAAAGTATTAGCGTTAATAGCCCATTCATATCCATTTTCCGGATTCCGCCAGTCAATATAGCGGAGATTATGAACCATATTACCACTTCCGACAATCAACACATCTTCCCGGCGAAGTGCTGCAAGTTCTTTAGCCAGCGAATAGTGGTATTGGGGTAGCTGAAACCTGTCGAGGCTTAATTGCACTACAGGAATATCTGCCTTCGGGTACATGTGTTTAACTACGCTCCATGTGCCATGGTCGAGGCCCCACAACAGGTCTGGTTTTACTTCGGTTTGTTTGATTACTTCACAAATTTTCATGGCAAGGGCCGGACTTCCGGGGGCAGGATATTGTACGGCAAACAACGCATCGGGAAAACCACCAAAATCGTGAATAGTTGGAGGCTTTTCCATAGCTGTTACCAAAGTGCCTTTGGTTTCCCAATGTGCCGAAATGCAAAGGATGGCGCGGGGTTTACGAAACCTTTCCGCCGCTATTTTCCATCCTTCCGCAAAAGCATTCTCTTCAATAGCATTCATCGGACTGCCATGCCCAAGAAAAAGAACCGGCATCAGTGTTTGGTTGCCGAAAGTTACGGATTCTGTATTTGGAATATTCATGGTATAAATTTTTTATTATTGCTTTCTATAAAGCTATATTTTTTAACCTGTTGTAAAATTTTCCGGAGTTTTACAACAGGTTTGCATTTTAATTTTCTCATCAAAACTACTCAATAAGAAACAGACTTTGAATAAAAAAGTTTTTGGCTGTAACTTTTCCTATAAATACTACGTTATGCTTAAAATTATTTGTTTTCTTTGACGAACAATTAAAATTTCTATGTTTTTTTGTTTTTAGAAATAAAATAAGAACATCAATAACCAACAATCAAAACAACCAGCGATAAAAATATTAAAAATTAACACATTACACAATAAAATTCTTATGAAGAAAATTCTTTTTACAGTAAGCTTTGTGTTGCTTATCTTAGGGGTTTTTGCACAAGATAACCCGTTATGGTTACGCTACACCTCTATTTCGCCCGATGGCAAAACAATTCTTTTCACCTACAAAGGCGATATTTATTCCGTTTCTTCGGCTGGCGGGACAGCCACTGCGCTTACCATGAGCGAAACTTATGAGTACAATCCGGTATGGAGCCACGATGGGAAAAGCATTGCTTTTGCATCCGACCGTTATGGAAATTTTGATGTATTTGTTATGCCTGCCGCCGGAGGCGAAGCCAAACGACTTACCTATCATTCGAGTTCCGAAATTCCAAGCTGCTTCACTGCTGACGATAAAGCCATTCTTTTTTCGGCTGCTCGCCAAGACCTGGTTACCAATGCACAATTTCCAGTGTCAGTAATGTCCGAATTGTACAGTGTTCCGATTACCGGCGGAAAGGTTTCGCAAATTCTTAGCATTTCTGCCATCAATGCCACGTTAAGTTCCGACGGAAGTAAGTTGATTTTTCACGACCAGAAAGGATATGAAGATAATTGGCGCAAACATCATACGTCGTCTATTGCGCGCGACATTTGGGAATATGATTTCAATTCGAAAAAATACACCCAACTAACACAATTTAAAGGCGAAGATCGCAATCCTGTTTTCGATGCTAACGATAACGACTATTATTACCTGAGCGAACAGCCTTCTTCATTTAATATTTATAAAAGTTCGTTAACCAATCCGTCAAAAAGCATTGCAATTACTCATTTCACCAAACATCCTGTGCGTTTTTTATCGCGAGCCAACAACAATACACTTTGCTTTAGTTTCAACGGCGAAGTTTATACCCTTCAACCAGGTAGCGAACCACAAAAAGTAAAAATTACCATTGCTGCCGATGGTCGTAACGGAATTGATAAAATTATTCCGGTTAACGACGGCTTTAGCGAAGCTAAACTTTCGCCTAACGGTAAAGAGTTCGCCTATGTTTACAGAGGCGAAATATTTGTATCGAGTGTTGATGGCGGCATAACCAAACGTATTACCAACACTCCCTGGCAGGAACGCAGCGTAAGTTTTAGTCCCGACGGTCGTTCTTTGGTTTTTGCAGCCGAAAAGGACAAAAGTTGGAATATTTACACCATTACCATTTCTCGCAAAGAAGAACCTTATTTTTATGCTTCTACAGTATTAAAAGAAGAAACCGTTGTAGCAACACCAGCCGAAGAGTTTCAACCTTCGTTTTCGCCCGATGGCAAAGAGGTTGCCTATCTCGAAAACCGTGCTACGCTAAAAGTAATTAACCTGGCTTCGAAAAAATCGCGCACCATTATGCCTGCCGACAAAAACTACTCCTATGCCGATGGCGATCAATATTACCAATGGTCGCCCGACGGCAAATGGTTTTTGGTTCAATTCGGCTCAGCCGACCGCATTTTTACTCCCGAAGTGGGCCTGGTTTCAGCCGACGGAAACGGTGAAATCACTAATCTTACCCTCAGCGGTTACGACGATTACAATCCTAAATGGTCCATGGATGGGAAAATGATGATTTGGTTTTCCGACAAGGAAGGTATGCGTCAACAAGGTGGCAATCTTGCTACTGGCGATATTTACGGTATGTTTTTTACTAAAGCCGCTTTCGACCGGTTTAAGCTTTCTAAAGAAGAATTTTCTCTTTTAAAAGAACAGGAAGATAAAGACAAGAAAGACAAAGACAAGGATAAGGATAAAGTTAAAAAAGAAGACAAAAAGAAGAAAGCCGACAAGGAACTTAAGGCCGACAACGATTCCATTAAAAAAGATGTGGTTATTGATTGGAATAATCTTACCGAACGTAAAAACAAACTTACGGTTTACACCTCATCTTTAAGTGATGCTGTTCTGTCTAAAGATGGCGAAAAACTGTATTATCTTACTTCGTTCGACAAAGGATACGACCTGTGGGTTACCGAAACGCGCACTAAAGAAACCAAGCAATTGGCTAAACTGGGAATTGAAAACGGTGGAAGTCTTGAGCTTTCTTCCGATGGCAAATTCCTTTTTGTGCTGGCCGATGGTAAACCGATGAAAGTCGAAGTGGAAAGTGGCAAGGCCGAACCGTTAAAAACAGGCGGTGAAATGGTAAAAAAAGCTTCCGATGAACGTGCCTATATTTTCGATCACTCGTGGCGCGAGTTTAAAGAAAAATTCTACAAGGAAGGATTACATGGCACCGATTGGGATTTCTATTATGCCGAATACAAAAAATTCCTCCCTTATATTAACAACAATTACGATTTTGCCGAAATGTTAAGCGAAATGCTTGGCGAAGTTAACGCTTCGCACACCGGATGCCGTTATCGCGAATCGAAACCTGGCGCCGACAAAGTTGCTTCTTTAGGTGCATTATATAACTATAGTTACACAGGAAATGGACTTCAGGTTGCCGAAATTTTACAAGACGGCCCACTCGATAATGCCATTTCTAAAATAAAAACAGGAAGCATTATCGAAAAAAATTGATGGACAAGCCGTAACCGACTCTATCGATTTTTACCAATTGCTCAATCACAAAGCCGGGCAATTAACGTTATTGTCGGTTTACGATCCTGCTACCAAAACCCGCTGGGACGAAACCTTAAAACCTATTTCTTTGGGCGAAGAAAATGAGTTGCTTTACCAACGCTGGGTCAAAAATCGTCGCAAAGAAGTAGATGAACTCTCGGGAGGTAAAATCGGATACATTCATGTTCGCTCTATGGACGATGCCAGCATGCGTACTGTGTTTGAAGAAGCTCTTGGCCGTTGTATCGACAAAGAAGCAATTATTATCGATACTCGTTTTAACGGCGGCGGAAATATTCATGAGCAGCTTTCGGACTTCCTAAACGGGAAAAAATACATCGACATCATTCCTCACGGACAATATATCGGTTCCGAGCCTCTCGACAAATGGGTTAAAGGTTCTATTGTGCTTATCAACGAAAGTAACTACTCCGATGCACATCTTTTCCCGGTTGCTTACAAACTGAAAAATATCGGTAAAACTGTAGGTATGCCTGTTCCGGGAACCGGAACCTTTGTTTGGTGGGAAACTCAAATTGACCCAACCTTAGTATTTGGTATTCCAATGGGTGGATGGAAAATGCCTGACGGTAATTTCTGCGAAAATACTCAACTGGAACCCGATATTAAAGTGCTTAACGAACCTGAAATCGTTACCACCGGACGCGATCAGCAAATTGAAGCGGCCGTAAAAGAACTGCTAAAGAAATAAATACCCACGAATGCTATTCCGGACGAAAAAACATTTTTCGTCCACCGAAACTCAGCCTGCCTGTAATATGATTTACGGGCAGGCTTTTTTATTACTCAAAAAAACTTTTTGAAAAGCCTTCGTTCCAATAAATATCCCCCGCATAAAAAATATTTTCATCACTTTTATAAAAACACCTATATTTGCCACAAATTTTAATTAATAGCACGTTGAGAACTATTCTTAAACTTATATTAGCTTAAATTAGCTTAATAAACCACAAGCTAATGGTCTCTTTATTCAAGTAAATCCTACTTGAATCGGTTTATCATTTTTATTTATCATTCAATTCATTGTCTTTTTAAGGCAATCTGGTGTACCATACCGGTTTGTATTGGTTCTCATAATCCACAAAACATTCCGGATGCATTGATTATAGTCTGGGAACAGCATATATCAGCAACAGACTGTAAAATGGTATGGGCTGATTTTGCATCAGTTTTATATGCCACCGGATGCCTTGATAAAGGAATTTTATGATTAAACCATTATTTATTAACAATTAATTTTTAAAAAAATGAATCTATCAAAAACAGAAAAAATAATTGGAATCATTTTAGCAGTATTATTACTGGTTGTAACATTAAACAGTACATTTTTCTTTTAGGGAAGCTAAAAGTAAGTGTATCCGATTGGATTGCATTAAATTCCTGTGCACCAACAAGTTTCTTGTATTTAAGCTTATTTATTGTCTTTATGATCAATAAAAAAGCGACCTCTTTGGTTCTTACATCTCTTCCGACGTTTTTCCTGGGAACAATGTCGATGTTTGTACTGCCATGGAATGGTAGCTATTTATTTGCGCATATCGGTCATGTTATTATGACCCTGAATCTGATTTGGGTATTTTATGTTGTTTTAAAACATAAAAACTTTAAAGCATTGGCCATTGGTCTTTTAATAGGTATGTTGATTTTTGTTCCTTACATCGCCTATGTCCAGACATATAATCAGACTCATGCAAAAGAAATGTCCAGGCTGTTTCAACAACCATAAATAATTTACACAACCACAGCCAGACAAGATATATTTCATTTGTTATTGATTTTATTTTTATTGGTCAAATGGAATATCCATAAAACATCATTTTCGGTTTGTATAAGCATTATTCTTATGGATATTTCACATTCTTTTACGATATCTTGTGAATTCTGTCAAAAGCTAATACCCTTGTTTGTAAACAAATTTATTAATCGCACAAACTTGGATATTAGCTTTTGTATTATGATGAAAATGAAGTTTGCCTTGGAATAAACAGCTTTAGTTGTTATTTTAATAACTTTATGATCTTGTTTTTAACTAAATTTTAATCCACGGAGGAAGAATTTACCGTTATCAAAATTACGGTATGCTTCAGGCTACTCAGATCATCGTCGGTTTTTTCCTTCTGTCTGTCGAAGATTTTAGAAAAAACAATACGCTCCATGCGCAAATATCCGAACCTGGTGCGCGCTATCCGGAACAATATGCGTCAGCCATCGAATAAAGTAAAAAAACAATGTTGTTTAAACTGTTTTTGTGCATTTTATGTCCATTAATTATTTTTTTCCTTGTAAAAAATTTTAACAATTGTTAACGTTTAAAAAAAATGTTTATGTTTGTACCCGGAAATTATTTTTAATCCTTTGGAAATAACTGTTCCCAAAAAATTCCATAATATTAACAATCACAAACAAAACACAATGAAAAAAATCATTACGCTATTCAAACACACGCTTTTAGTGTGCGTTTTGTTATTTGCCTTTTCGGCAATGGCTCAACGCTCGGTAAATACGTATTCCGATAGCTGGGGCAAGCAAGGCTTTACGCTTCTGAAATCGGATAATGCAAGTGTACAGGTCAATTTTTCCATATCGGAATTTGCCCTTAACACAAAAAACATCAACGGAGAAAACCTTCAAAACATTGAACTCTCCGGTTGCTTCCTGCCTAACGATGAAGGCGCGCCCGATCTTCCAGGTAATGGCCGTTACATTGCCATTCCTCAGGGAGCCGTAGCTACCTGCAAAATTCTGGCAAGCCGTACCGAGACATTTCACAATGTGAACATGGCTCCGGCATTTAAAATTCCCTGGGATAACGATAAAAGCCCTTTGAAATACGCTAAAAATTCAAAGTATTTTTCCAAAGGCGCTCTTTATCCCGAAAAGTTTGTACAGATTTCCGAACCCACCCAACTCCGTGGAGTAGATGTGGTAATGCTTGGTATTACCCCGTTTCAGTACAATCCTGTAACAAAAGACCTGATCGTTTACCGCGATTTAAAGGTAGAAGTCAGCTATAAAGGCGGAAACGGACATTTTGGCGACGACCGCTTGCGTAGCCGCTGGTTTGATCCTATCCTCCAGGATGCTATCCTGAACCAGGAATCGCTTCCAACCATAGATTATGGCAAACGTGCTACCGAAATGGCAGGACAAAAAGAAGCAGGTTGTGAATACCTGATCATTGTTCCTACTAATCCTGAATTTACACAATGGGCAGATTCCATCAAAGAATTCCGTACACTCCAAGGCATCAACACCCAGATAAAAACCCTTACCGAAGTTGGCGGAAATACATCTACAGCTATTAAAAATTATATTACCAATGCCTTTAACACCTGGACCATACCGCCAGTAGCCGTTCTGCTTTTAGGCGATTATGGCTCAAGCGCTACCAACAGCATTACTTCTCCGATGTGGGATAACTATTGCGTGTCGGATAATATTTATTCCGATGTGAATAACGACATGATGCCCGACATTGTTTTCTCACGTATTACAGCAAATAATGCCAGCCAATTACAGGTAATGGTAAGCAAAGGTATAAATTATGAACGTAACCCGCCAACCAGTGCCGATTATTACCATCATCCTATTACAGCCTTAGGTTGGCAAACCGAACGCTGGTTCCAGCTTTGTTCCGAAATCGTAGGCGGTTTCTGGCACAATGTGCTTGGAAAAGACCAGGTGCGTATCAATGCTGTATACCAGGGAAATCCAACCAGCGATCCATGGTCAACAGCAACGAATACCAACCAGGTAATAAACTATTTTGGACCTAGCGGTTTAGGATATATTCCGGCAACTCCTCAGGGTCTTGGTGGTTTTAGCGGCGGTACTCCTGCACAGGTAGTTACAGCCATAAACAATGGAGCATTTATCCTTCAGCACCGTGACCATGGTTACGAAGATGGCTGGGGTGAACCAGGCTTCAGTAGTTCAAATATCAACCAGTTAACCAATACTGATTTAACCTTTGTTTATTCCATCAACTGTTTGACAGGAAAATACAATTATTCTCCGGCATGTTTTCGGCGAAAATTTCCATCGTTATACCAAAAATGGAAATAATTCCGGTGCCCTTGGATTTGTTGCTCCTTCAGAAGTTTCGTATTCCTTTGTAAACGATACCTATTGCTGGGGAATGTATGATAACCTATGGCCAAACTTTATGCCTGCTTACGGAACAACCCCTTCTTCAAGAGGTATGTTACCAGCCTTTGGAATGGCTGCCGGTAAATATTTCCTCCAGCAATCCAACTGGCCATATAATACCGATAATAAGGAAGTGACCTATTATCTTTTCCATGCCCATTGCGATGCTTTCTTAAATTTATATTCCGAAATACCTCAAAACCTAACCGTACAGTATGATCCTGTTATATTAAGCGGTTTAACTTCATTTGAAGTTACGGCTAACGAAGGCGCTTTTATTGCTTTGACAGCCAACGGTGAAATTCTCGGAACAGCTACTGCAACCGGAGCTCCGGTTACAGTTACTTTCCCTGCCCAACTCCCCGGCACAAACGTTGAAATCACCATTACCAAAGAAAATTATTATCGGTTCCATCATACAATCCAGGTTATTCCTCCGACAGGAGCTTATGTAATCAAGGATACTTATGCTGTAAACGACACCATTCTTGGTAACGGAAACGGACAGTTAGATTATAATGAAAGTGTTAACCTTTCGCTTGGAATGAAAAATGTAGGTTCGGAAGATGCTAACAATGTTGTAGTTACTATTTCCAGCACCGATTCTTATGTTACGTTAAGCGATTCTACCGAAGCCTTTGGAA
>Ga0268356_11302_pt1 | contig 16335 bp, 20 predicted proteins | sample BioMet10_FD_194415 | JGI IMG/M metagenome (GOLD analysis project Ga0268356, IMG submission 194415) | Sewage microbial communities from Oakland, California, United States - Biofuel 10 (PacBio Assembly) | ecosystem: Engineered > Wastewater > Sewage > Unclassified | place: USA: California | collected...
GAAAAGATAATTGAGAATGTGTCGGATGATGAGGCTGATGATTTATTGAGCAGCTCTGAAAATGAGGATAGAATTAAAAAATTAGAGCTGGCAATTATTCAACTTAATCCAGATGAGAGAGCATTAATTACTCTCTTTTACAATGAAGATAAATCGATAGATGAGTTGGCAACTATATTTAAACTTACATCCAGTAATGTGAAAGTGAAATTGCATCGTACTCGCAAAAAATTATGTGTATTGATAAATAATCAATGAAATGAAAACGAATAAAGATAAAGACCGCTTATTAAAAGAAGTTCTCAGAAAATCATCTTCGGAGAGTCTGCCTTTTAATTTTACGAATAAGATGATGGCACAAATTAATGTTGAGGCTCAGAAAAAACAAAAACGAGCAACAGCATTAAATGTTTGCTTTTTATTGCTGGCATCTGCTTCTTTGATTGGCCTATCTACTTATCTATTGATGACCTATTTTTCTTTCAATATAATTAAAAGCCTGAGGAACATTTCTTTCTCTCCCGAATCAGGATCAATTTTAGGCTTTTATTTCTATATAGTGCTTCTTGTTCTTGGCTTGCTTGGCCTGGATTATTATTTGCGAAAGTTGAAGCAACATTCTTAGTTGAGAGGATACATTCAGACATAAATAGGTAAACTAATTAAAAACCCTAATATTTATGTCCTAAATTCAAGTGTTAAATGCAACTGATGGAATTTTAGATTGAATATTTTTTCAGAGAAGGGGAAGATGTTTATCTTCCGCCTTTCTCTGATGGGATAAAATAATTATCTTGTTCCCTCAATCTCCTACAAAATCAGTTACAAGATGAAACATTTAACCCAAGAACAAAGATATGAAATTTCTGCATATCTTCACAGTGGAAAAAACAAAAGCGAGATAGCCTCTCTGGTAAGGGTTCATAAAAGTACCATTAGCCGTGAAATTGCCCGTAATTCTTACGGTTCCTGGCATCAGTACATGCCCCGTGCCGCTCAAAAGAAAGCTGAATTAAGAAAGAAATGTCGCCATCGGAAAGTAGTCTTTACCTAAGACATGAAGGATCTTGCAAAGCATCTGCTAATAGAATTTAATTATAGTCCGGAACAAATCTCTGGCCGATGCAAATTACAATTAATTCCCATGGTTTCTCATGAAAGGCTTTATCAGTGGATTTGGAAAGATAAACGTCAGAAAGGAGATCTTTATAAATATCTACGTCGGAAAGGTAGAAAAAATAAAAAACGTGGTTCCGAATACAACAATAGAGGTATTTTGCAAAATCGCAAAAGTATTGATCAAAGACCTTCCATCGTTGAGGAACGTAAACGCTTTGGTGATCTTGAAATAGACTCTATTATTGGTAAGAATAGGAAGAGTGCATTAATGACTATTAACGACAGACTAACCGGACGCTTATGGATACGTAAACTTAAAGGGCGTGATCCCAAAACTATGGCAGATACAACTATTAAATGTTTAACATCATTTAAAGGGAAAATCTTCACTATAACCTCAGATAATGGATTTGAGTTTGCTTTTCATAAAAAAATAGAGACGAAATTGAGAATTAATTTCTATTTTGCCAGACCCTATCATTCTTGGGAGAGAGGAGCAAATGAAAATATAAATGGATTAGTAAGGCAATACTTTCCTAAGGGGACAGACTTTAGTGAAGTGACTGAACAACAAGTAGAAACTGTCGAAGATTTAATTAATTCAAGACCAAGAAAAAGGTTGGAATATTATACTCCAATCGAGTTTATTAATACACTTAAAAAACATAGGAGAGAGTTGCGTTTATAACTTGAATTCTGCTGTTATAGGTGGAAGAAAAAATAGGCAACTCTTTAGAGTTGCCTACATATTATAATTTTTGTATTGATTAAAACTTCCTATCCGCTATTATTAAGATGTGAATACAGCAATTATTTTGTACTTGCTTTAAATACCTGATTCAGTTTATTACCCGTAATTTTGATAATATAAAGTCCTTTGGGCAGACCGTTTAAATCAATAGTTTCCTCTTGCTTGCAGGCTATTTCATTGAAATTCTTAGCAAGAACTTGCTGACCATTTACATTGAAGACATTGATTTTTACGTTTGTATCTTCTTGCGTAAACAAGAAATTGAATTGTTGATTGTTTCCTGAATACATAAAAATTGATTGTGGCAATATTGGCATATCTTCTATGGAAGTATATTGCTTAATAACTTCCAGAAGTCCGTTATAGGCGTCAATCTTGCCATATCCCCAGGTGCTGTTTCCGTTGGGAAGTATATCTCCTGTATATGAATCGTTGATCGCTGTTTTCTGAAAAATGCTTTTAACTTCATCGGGTGTAAGGTTTGGATTGGCCTGTAACCATGTAGCAAGAACGCCTGTTACATAAGGAGTAGACATTGATGTTCCGCCCATTATTCCATAATAGTAAGTTTTATTATCAAGAGTAGTTTGCTAACTCTGTATGTATTCAGTGTAGTGTCATAGCTAGATAAAGATGAAGCTAAAACACTTCCGGGAGCAGTGATGTCTGGTTTCATTCGTCCGTCAAGCGTAGGGCCAGTGCTTGAAAAGGTGGCAAGTGTATTTAAGTATTGACTTATACCATAAGTTTCATTATTCAGATTGGTAAACATGTTCTTGCTCACGTAGGCACCTACGCTAATAATATTTTTGCCTGTTCCTCCAACCTCACCAATAGAGAAATTATTATCGCCATCGGTCCACCCAGGTTTATCATTGCTGGTAAAATGATAAGATTCATCACTCCATGCGTGGACTGTTCCTTCTGTCGATTTAATAATGATTCCTATACAATTACCGGCAACGACTGAAGATAGAGTAGTATTAATCGCAAAATGAGGTTTTTTATTTAACGCATTAATCTCTGAGGTAATATAGAGATAACCTGATGCACCATTTTTAACAGTGGTATTGTTCTTTAATCTAGTCGTAATATCTACATTATCAGATGCTTTGTATTCTGGACTAATATAAACATTATTATTATTTATCGTGTCATACACACAAACCTGTACCTTGTAATCTTTTCCTGCTTCTCCCCAGATATCGGCGGCAATATTATTGGATTTGAGAAATGTTTTACAGATTGTATCTGTTTGACTAAAGGTCTTGGATATATGTATATATTTATTGCCTTCATTGCCAGCAGCACCAACAATTAATCGCCCTTTTCCCTGCATTTGATCGGTTGTGGTATCAAAGAGAGATGTTCCGTCGTGCGGACCGCTATAGCTACCCATACTAATATTAATAATACATGGTTTGCCAACTGAAGACGCATAGTCGTATATATATTTGATGCCGTCTATAACATCTGTGTCATATCCAATATAGGAAACTAATACAATATCAGCTTCTCCGGCAACACCATAGTAAATGTTGTCATTAGAGTGATCGGCTCCGGCTGCAATACCTGAAACATGCGTTCCGTGAGATTCATTGGTGAGATCATAAGCTTTTTTAAGAATGGAATCTTGCAAGATATATTCTTTCCCATAATTAAAGCCTGTAGGTGGTGTTCCTGATGTTGTATTTTGCTCCCAGACTCTTTTTACACGATATTCTGTGTGTTCTTTATTATAAAAATTAGGATGACCATACTCAAATCCTGTATCAATAATTCCAATTACTACACCTTTTCCAAAGAATGGGGCAGATAATGGTGATGTACCGGCCTGAACTTTATCCACACCTGATGTAACACGTGCTCTATCCATCTTCTTATTAACAGGAGTTCCTATCTGCACATATTTAACTTCTGGAAGAGCTGCTACATTTTCAATTGAACTAATTGGAATCATAGCTGTAACTATATCTCCTGTGTGACTATTGATTTTTACTCCTTGCTGCTCCAGCGATTCAGTCCCTGCATTTTCTTTCAGATAGATAAATGCACTAATATACTCTTGTACACCAGTCTCAATTACTGCACTTTTTGTTAATATCGCTTTTCTTTGTGTTGTAGATATATCCTTTTGATTCATCTTCAACAAGAAAGTTTTTGTGTGAGGAGATAATTTCCCTGATGCCACTTGAGCTTGTGCCGATGCAAGGAATAAAATCGTAAAGAAGCAATACAACAGAGTTATACGTTTCATATTTGTCTTTTTAAGTATTGTGTTTTATTTTAAATTGTCGCGTTGTTTATTTTATCTTCGCCTTTTTGCCAATCTCAATATAGGTAATTCCCTTAATCTGAATAAGTAAAGGAATACTCTTGACTGGAACTGAGAAAGTTTTGATTTTTTCAGTGTATACCACAACATTTCCTCCTATAGCTTTAATATTTTCCTCATTAAAGGTACTATCCGTATAAAGAAACCCAGAAAGATAAAATTGCTTATTTTGTTTTATCAGCGAATATCGCGCAATTAATGTATCGGATGGAATAAATTGATCTAAAGGTTGCTCGCCGGCTTCTTTTCTTAATTCATTCCAGAAAGACCTGAAATTATTCGATAATTGCACATTATTCGTTATTAATGATTGCTCCTTTTTTATACTGATATTTTTGGAAGTTGAGCAACAACTCATTAGCACGCTTGCAATAACAGTGTAAAAGAGAAACTTATAATTCATTTATATATATTTTTTCATATCATTATCGCAAATATATGTATTATTTTTGAAGTAAATAGTATTTATATTCATAAATATATTAAGGAGTAATTTGTAAATAGCTCTTTTATAAATAGATATAAACTGTGAAGATGCCTGACTGCTTCTATTATTATTGATAATCAATACAGCGGCTGTTATTTATATTTAATATAGAGTATGGCTTCCTGCTATTTTAAAAGTATTAATTTTGCGCATTGTATTGATTAATATGCTAATTGAATGGAATTAAAAAAAAGACACGTGCCTCTTAAAGGTGTATTGGATGAACTAACTGTAACTTATAATATTCCTGCATTTATAGAAACAGACCCTATTCAGTTTCCTCGTAGATTCACTAACCTGAAAGATATTGAAATATCGGCATTACTTACTTCAGTAATAACTTGGGGCAAGCGTAATTTAATACTCCGTGATGCAGAGCGAATGCATCAAATGATGGGAGATAGTCCGTACAATTACATTATGAATCGGGAATGGGAAGTTCTGAAAGATTCGGGAAAGAATATTCATCGCACTTTTTTTGAGCGAGATATGTGGAATATTTGTCGGGGACTTTACCACTATTATCTTGAAAACGAAACGTTGGAGAGCTTATTCCTTTCAGATGGCATATTATCTGGACTTGATAAGCTTTCCGGGTTGATGAATACTCGTCACATATCTTCACCGCAAACAAAAAGTCCGTGTAAACGTAGTAACCTTATGCTTCGTTGGTTGGTGAGGAATGATGGAATTGTAGATATGGGGGTGTGGAAAAACATATCACCGGCACAGCTTATTATTCCTCTTGATGTGCACGTGGCACGTATATCAAGACTGATATGGGATGACCTTCCAAAAACGGAACGACTTTCAACCGCCTTGATTATTACGAATCATCTTTCCAAACTTTGTCCAGAAGATCCCTGTAAGTATGATTTTGCTCTGTTTGGTTTTGGAGAAGAACAGCGTAGAACTATGTCTGGAGAAATAATACTTTAAGCTTGATAAAATCTATTTTGTAGCAATTAAATATTGTTGCCTGTAAATTCAAAACCTTTGCATAGTCAAGGGATAACTCGATTTTCAATATTTAAGGAGCAAGTCTCTCTATTTTCCAGCTTTGATCACTTTGTAAAGTGTATAGGAAGCGGTCGTGCAAGCGGCTTTCCCGTCCTTGCCAGAATTCAATACGATTTGGAGTAACGGCATATCCGCCCCAGTTTTCAGGCCTTTTTACTTCGTGTCCGGCAAAACGGATGCTTTCGCGAAGAAAAGCCTGCATAATCTCCATTCTTCCGGATATAGGCCGGCTTTGAGGAGATATTCGTGCTCCGATTCTGCTTTTGTAAGGTCGGGTTTTAAAATACTCATCCGAAACTTCAGCTGAAACTTTTGTTGCTATTCCCTCCACATGTACCTGTCTTTCCAGTTCATGCCAAAGAAACGTAAGCGATATGTAAGGGCTGTTAGCAAGTTGTTTACCCTTCCGACTTTCATAATTGGTGTAGAATATAAATTCTCCATCCCGGAGTTCTTTCAGTAAAACACAACGAGTAGAAGGTCTTCCATCTTCGGAAACCGTACCTACAATTACTGCAGTAGGCTCGTTAACCTCAGCATTGATAGCCTCTTCCAACCATTGTTGAAACTGTATGAAAGGGTTTTCAGACATATTCTTTCGGGTCAGTCCGCCTCTTGAGTACTCTCTCCGGATATTGCGAATATCTGTCTTCATAATATTCTGCCATTTATGTTTCAGGCAAAGTTATTGAAATAGTTAGATTTAACAACTGAAGCTAGCAATTTTTCAATAAAAAACAGTTTATTTGCATTAAAATAGAAAATTATATGAGAAGTTTTGCATCTGACAACAATTCAGGGGTTCATCCTTTAGTAATGGAAGCCCTTTCCAAAGCCAATTCTGACCATGCTTTTGGCTATGGCGATGACCAATGGACCGCTGAGGCTACTATTAAAATACAAGATATGTTTACACCCGAATGTGAACCTTTATTCGTTTTTAACGGAACAGGAAGTAATATTGTTGCTTTGCAACTACTTACTCGTCCGTTTCATTCTATTCTTTGTGCTGAAACTGCGCATATTTATGTAGATGAATGTGGATCACCGGTAAAAGCAACTGGTTGTCAGATCCGTCCGATTGAAACAACCTGACGGAAAACTTACTCCTGAACTTATTCAGCCACATCTTCATGGATTTGGAGATCAGCACCATTCACAACCGGGAGCTAATTTATATTTCTCAATGTACAGAACTTGGTACTATATACACCGTTGAAGAACTGAAAGCTATTACTACTCTAGCTCATAAAAAACGGCATGTTTGTCCACATGGACTGGAGCTCGTATTGCCAATGCTGCAGCAGCACTGAATGTTTCTTTGAAAGCTCTTACTGTAGATTGTGGTATTGATGTACTTAGCTTTCGGCGGAACAAAGAATGGATTAATGATTGGTGAGTGCGTTGTGGTATTCAATCCGGCTTTAATTAAGAATGCTAAATTTTACCGTAAGCAATCGGCTCAGTTGGCATCCAAAATGCGTTATCTGTCTTGCCAGTTTACTGCATATCTTACCGATGATCTTTGGTTGAATAATGCCACTCATGCCAATAATATGGCTAAGATGCTTTATGAAGGACTAAGTAAGTTTCCCGAAATTAAGTTTACTCAAAAAGCCGGAAACAAATGCTTTGTTCCTCACTATGCCTCGCAAGATGATCGATAAGCTGCTTGAATCTTATTTCTTCTATTTCTGGAATGAAGCGAACAATGAAATTCGTCCTGGTAACATCTTTTGATACAACTGAAGAAGATGTAACATGGCTTTATCAATGCACTACAAAATATCTAATAATATTTTGAATTGTTTTTTAATGAATCTAGATGTTAATAGTGACATTTAGGTTCATTTTTTATATATTTACGTCAAACATGACGTGACCTTATAACTATCATGAAAAATATGATGAATTTCATTCCCGAAAAGCCAGCTCAAAGAACTGCTAAGTAATGAGTTTGATTTCTTATTCATACTAAATATGGATGGGAACATTATTACAGCAAATTTTGCAGTTAATAATGTAGCTCAAATATTCTCTTAATGAACTCAAAGGAAAGCACTTTTCTGCTGTTTATCCGGATGAATACAAAGTAAAATCTGGTATGACTATCCCTTTGGTAATTAAAGGTGATATTACTACATGTCCATACCCATTCATGAAAAAGGATAAAGGAATAATACCTGTCGATACCAAGTTCTATTTCGGGTGGTGGAATGAAGAAAATGTTATTGCTGTAGTCAGCACCAATCTATCTGTTGAGCATTTCTCAAAGGAAGTCTTTTTCAGCATATTTAATAGCTCTCAGGTAATGATGGCAATAGGGTCGGTTGATACAGGAATAATTTTTAATGCAAATCATGCTTTCCTTGAGAATATAGGCTATTCTTTGGACGAGGTTTCTGGTAAAACGGTTAAGGAATTAAATCTGTTTTATGACAGTGAGCAAATAAAGAAACTACTTGCCAGATCTAATGGTAAAGATTCTGTTAAAGGAGAACTTACTATCAGAAGCAAGTCGGGCGAACGGATAGTCTGCCTGTTTTCTTTCGAACAGATTAAAATTCAAATAATGAGTACATGCTTGTTGCTGCTACCAACATTACTCAAAGAAAGCAGATGGAAGAGAAGCTGAAGAAGCTTGGAAATCAGCAGAAGTTACTGGCCAATATTGCTCAGTTACTTAATAAGTCTGATAACTTTGACGATATTATAAATGTAGTTTTGAGGCTAATAGGAGAACATACTAATGTAAGCCGTGTATCAATCTACGAAAACACCCCAGATGAACAGTTTACTACAAATACGTTTCGAATGGTGTAATGAAGGAATAGCCGGTCAAGAAAAGAGGCGCTTCAAAGAGTTTCTTTTGAGAATATACCTTCGTGGATTAAAATTATAAATACAGAAGGACATCTTTCTTCTGCTGATATTATAGAGCTCCCTCAGGATATTGCTTCGGTGTTCAATCTTTTTGGAATAAAATCAATATTGCTTTATCCACTTTATATCCAGAATCGTCCTGTGGGGATTTGTTGGTTTAGATGAATTGTCTCCATAACTAGAAGTTTGGCTGGAAGAAGAAATCAGTCCTGCTTAAAACGGTTACAGGCAATATAGCAAATGCACTCGAACGGAAAATTATATCTGAATCAGTTTCAGAATAGTGAAATGAGATTAAGACTAGCCTCTGGATGTGCGCAGAGAGGGAATGTGGGATTGGGATCTCCAGACCGATGTGATTTACTTTACTAATATTGGTTATGAAATTATAGATCAGGATTTTGATGAGTCGCTAGGAAAAGGCCATAAATGGCAAAAGCTTGTTCATCCTGATGACTGGGGATGGGTTTCTCAACTTTTCATAGCTCACAAGAATAGTAAAATAGATTATTTTGAGGCTACTTTCCGTGTGCTGGGCAAATCGGGCAAGGAGAAATGGATTCTGAATCATGGCAGAATTATTGAGAGAGACGAAGAAGGTATAGCAACACGTGCTATTGGTACTCTTATTGATATCAGTAAGCAGAAGGAAAATGAAGAACAATTAAAAAGGCTCTTGGCAACTAAAGATAAACTATTCTCTATTATTGCACATGATCTTCGAGGTCCTGTAGGCAGCTTTATGCAAGTAATTGAACTCCTTACAAGCGATATGGAAATTACTCCCGAAATGGAAGATGCTCTTCTTAATGACTTGAAAGATATGTCGAAGAATACATTCTATTTATTGGAGAATCTGCTTAACTGGTCGAGGTCGCAACGAAGTGAAGATTGTATATAATCCGGGAAGTATAATTATAAATAAGCTGGTAAACGATAATATCTCATTACTGTCGGGTACTGCAGGACAAAAATCAATTCAGATTCAGTTCAGTGCAAATACAAATTATACAGCTTATGCAGATTACGATATGACAAATCTGGTGATTCGCAACCTGCTGTCGAATGCTATAAAATTCACTCGTACAAATGGTTTAATCAAGATTGGCTTATCAGAGCAAGACGGATTTGTATAGAAGTAGAGATTGCCTGATAATGGGGTAGGTATGTCTAAGGAAACGGCCGATAAGCTTTTTACAGATAACCAGTTCCATACCACCTATGGTACAAATAATGAAAAAGGATCGGGGCTGGGACTTGTTCTTTGTCAGGACTTCGTTAAGAGAAACGGTGGAAATATAAGGGTTGAAAGCATTAAAGATGAAGGAAGCAAGTTCTTTTTTACTTTACCTTCCATTAGTAAGATTATTACTGCGGTTTAATAATAAATGTATCATTAATCCTCTATGGCTATAGAGTTGCTTTTTTACTGTCTCTCGGAGTATTTTAATTCCTCGGAATAATAATTTTGCATCCTTGTACAAAAGATTGCATTCTTCTGTACAGAACAATTAATTCTTTTGTACAGAAGAATGCAATCTTTTGTACAAGGAAATATAAACGTATCTAGGACTTTTTTAAAAGTATAACCAGAGTCTTATCACAAAAGAAAGAAGGCATCCTTTTGAGACGCCTTCTTCCAATATTATTTATGAATTATCAGATTACTTTCTGTAATAAGCTAATTCTTCAGTATCAAATTTGTTGATAAACTGAGCATGTTTGTCAATTTCACCTTCGGCGTATCTTACAAATACATGTGCCGATTCAGTAAATGAATCACATTTAGAAGCATCCTGCACTAAAAGGTAAGCCATAACATTATAAGCAGCCATTTCAACTAATCTGCGAGCCATGAAGTCTAGCAATTCCTGGTCTTTTGTAGATACAATCTTTTCAACTGCAGCAGCATATTTCTCAGTCATAGCCTTCAAACGGTTACGTAAACCTTCGAATCCAGGAGCAAGAGGCATTGTTTCGTAATCTTTCAGACGAGCAAGGTAAGTACCATTCGTTACGTAACGGATAGCAGCTACAACCTGAAGCTGAGTAGTTCCTTCGTAAATACTTGTGATACGTGCATCGCGATAGATACGTTCGCAAGCATAATCTTTCATGAAACCAGAACCACCGTGAATCTGAATACAGTCGTAAGCATTCTGATTAGCAAATTCACTACCCATACCTTTAACCAGCGGAGTAAAGCAATCGGCATATTTAGAGAAAGTCTTTTGTTCTGTTCTTTCTTCTGCAGTAAGTTTGCGTTCTTTTGAAATATCGTCCAGGCATTTGTATACGTCTACAAAACGAGCTGTTTCATATAGAAGTGTACGAGAAGCATCAAGTTTAGCTTTCATCAATGAGATAATCTCATATACAGCAGGGAATTCAATAATTGCCTTGCCAAACTGTTTACGATCCTTAGCATAAGCCAACGCTTCATTGTATGCATGCCTGAGAAATACCTACAGACTGAGCAGCGATACCCAGACGAGCACCGTTCATCAAAGCCATAACGTATTTAATCAAACCAAGTTTGCGATCACCACAAAGTTCAGCTTTAGCGTTTTAAATACCTAATTCGCAAGTAGGAGATCCTTTGATACCCATCTTGTTTTCAATACGACGAACGTTTACGCCACCGTTTTTCTTGTCGTAGATGAACATGGAAAGACCACGACCATCATGCGTTCCTTCTTCAGAACGAGCAAGTACAAGGTGAATATCAGCATCACCGTTAGTAATGAAACGTTTTACACCGTTCAAGTACCAGCAATTATCTTTTTCGCAGAAAGAAGCTCTCAGCATTACAGCCTGAAGGTCGGAACCAGCATCTGGTTCGGTAAGGTCCATAGACATAGTCTCACCTGCACAAACGCGAGGAATATAACGCATCTTCTGGTCTTCACTACCAAATTCATAAAGAGTTTCTGCACAATCCTGCAATCCCCAAAGGTTTTCGAAACCTGCATCGCAAGCAGAAACCATATCGGCAGCCATCATGTAAGGTACAGTAGAGAAGTTTAAGTCCACCGAAACGGCGAGGCATAGCAACACCCATTAAGCCGGCATCTGTTAAAGCCTGAAGGTTAATGGCATGTACCATTTGCGTATTTCACGCGGTTATTGATAACCTGAGGACCTTCATGGTCTACATCTTCTGCATTTGGAGCAATTACTTCCGAGCATATTTCGCCTACAATTTCCAGTACTTTATCGTAGCTGTCCATTGCGTCCTCGAAATCTACAGGAGCATAATCAAATTTATCTTTGTCAGCATAGTTGCGCTCTTTGAGTTCAACAATTCTCTTCATCAATGGATGATTGAGATAATGCTTAAGTTCTGGTGTATCTAAATATAAGTTTGCCATTTTACTACTTCGAATTTGTTTATAGTACTTAATCATCTTCGGCACAACTTCTTCTACTGTTCCGTTGATAACATAGTCTGCTATTGTGTTGATTGGTGCATCCGGATCATTATTAATAGAGATAATCATAGAGCTTTCCTGCATACCTGCGATATGCTGAATCTGACCTGAAATACCGCAAGCGATATACAGTTTAGGGCGAACGGTTACACCGGTCTGACCAATCTGACGATCATGTTCTGCAAATCCTGCATCAACAGCTGCACGAGAAGCACCAACTTCTCCGTTCAGTACTTTGGCAAGATCGAAAAGTAACTTAAAGTTATCTTTAGAGCCAACACCGTAACCTCCGGCTACAACGATAGGAGCTCCTTTAATATTTGTTTTTGATTTTTCTATGTGGCGTTCAATAACCTTCACTACATAGTCGGCATCTGCTACATATTTACCAACTTCGTGACGAATAACCTTTCCTTTATAATCATTAGAAAGGATTTGTTTCTTCATTACACCTTCACGAACGGTTGCCATCTGTGGGCGGTGTTCAGGGTTAACAATTGTAGCAACAATGTTACCACCAAAAGCAGGACGGATTTGATAAAGAAGATCTTTATATAACCTTGCATTTCTTTCTTTTCTTCGTGATCACCAATCTCAAGAGCAGTACAGTCGGCTGTTAGTCCGCTGGTTAAAGCAGAAGATACACGAGGACCAAGGTCGCGACCAATAACAGTTGCTCCCATCAGGCAGATCTGAGGTTTTTCTTCTTTGAATAGATTAACAAGAATTGATGTGTGAGGAAGAGAAGTATAAGGGTAGAGGCCTTCAGCGTCGAATACGTGCAATTTATCTACTCCATAAGGTAATACTTGCTTTTCAATATCGTCTAATTTGTAACCGGCAACAATTGCCTCCAATTGGCATTTTAACTGGTTAGCTAAAGAGCGGCCTTTAGTAAGCAACTCAAGGCTTACGTCAGCAATGATGCCGTCTTCTATTTCGCAATATACAAATAAATTGTTCATTTTTAGTACTTTCTTTAGTGATTAACCAATTGTGTGATTTGCCAATAGTTCAACAATAAGATCTTCAACTTCTCTGTCAGAAGCAGAAAGAGTTTTGCTCTCTTTGGCCTGGAAAACAATATTTTGAATTGCTTTAACCTTAGTAGGAGAACCATGAAAGACCGCATTGTGCAGTATCTCCGTTAACGTCAGTAACACTCCATTCTGGAAGGTTCAGATAATCTCTTGTGTCATACAGATCGGTATAATCAAGATTTCCCTGTTGTTTTTCTGTAACAGTTTTAGCATGTTTGTACTTTTGCACAAGCTTGGCGTTGCGTGGACGACAAGGAGCTGCTGAACCATTTACAGTTATTACAATAGGAAGAGGACCTTCTACTGTTTCAATACCACCATCAATGTGGCGTTTAACAGTAATGCGACCATTCTCAATTTTTTCAATTTCTTCAGCGTAAGTAATCTGAGTTAATCCCAGCTTTTCAGCAACCTGTGGACCAACCTGAGCGGTATCACCGTCAATAGCCTGACGACCACCGATAATTACATCAAAATCCTTTATCTTACGTATTGCAGTAGCAAGTGCATAAGAAGTAGCCAACGTGTCTGCTCCGGCAAATGCTCTGTCGGTCAACAAATAACCATTGTCAGCTCCGCGATACAGGCCTTCACGAATAATATCAGCGGCGCGTCCTGGACCCATTGTCAGGATTGTTACGGTAGAACCGGGATGTGCATCTTTCAAACGGAGCGCTTGCTCAAGGGCATTTAAGTCCTCAGGATTGAAGATGGCCGGAAGTGCCGCACGATTAATAGTTCCGTCGGCTTTCATGGCATCTTTCCCAACGTTACGTGTGTCGGGAACTTGTTTTGCCAATACAATAATCTTTAAACTCATGTTATTAATTTTAGTATTAGTATTTTATACACATATAAGTAAGCTAACAAACAGGATGATAACTTGCTGTATAATCAGCCTGCAAAATTACTCAAACAGTTGATTCTACAAAACTTTATTCTTTAAAAATGCACAAAAATAGCTCTTATGAGCAAATGAAAAAGGTTTGTATTTGTGAATAAATGAAATGAACTATAAATTATTTTTAATTAGCATAAAATTTGCCCTATCTTAAAGATGAAATCGGAAGCAGAATATGAAACATCAATATAAATAGTACGATATTATATTTTAATGGTGTTATTTTGATATTATACGGAAAAATAGTGCTAATTAATATGGGACAGGTTTCGATCGTTTTTTTTATGTTTGCATTCTATAAAAGACCAATTTGCTCGCAAAAATACAAGATGAAATGGCTTTTGTATATAATTAATACATAAAACCGATACGATGACACACTATAGATTTTTTTACTCTTTTCTTCTTTTTTTTCTCTTTTTCTTTACAAGGAATTGAAGCTCTACCTGCACCGATTAAAGATTATGTATTAATTATCAATTCGTATAACGAAGGAATTTATGGGCAGAGAAAATTCAGGATAAAATAATTAAGTCGATTGATAATAAGAAAAATATATCTGTCGGTATTGAATATCTTGATAATTGCAGATTTTCTTCCATGAAGGATGTGTCTCATAGGGCAGATAGTTTATATAGAGATTATAAAATAAAGCCTAAAGCTGTAGTTGTAATCGGAGAAGCAGGATGGATTGTTTATCGTAGTACACTACCTGAATCCTTGGAAAGAAATACCAATTGTACTAACATCGGCCAAAAGATATACTACTTCTCTCGAGAATCTTATTTCCGGGAAAGAGAATTCAATTCTAAAATGCTTATCCCCTACAAGGAGGCTACTAAGGGCTTTAATGTAACAGGGTGTTTTTCATCCTGTCCACATAAAACAGACAATACAATTGATGAAGAAGCTAATGCCTGAAATGACGAAGATTAGCATTTATCTCCGATAAAAGGTATACAAGTACTTATAACAGATTTCTATTTAAATATATACTAAAGAAATATTTCTCCAGATTTAAAGGAATTTCATTGTGGCAGAAAGATCTTTCTACAAATAAGTTGCTAAATTCTTTGTCTGAAATGGATAAAAATACCGGTCTGCTTTATCATGGGTGGTAGAAGATGGTAATACTGGCATTTCTTCAAATAACAGGACGGAGAAGATGATTAGCAGCTTTACCGATTTACCAATGTTTGGTTTGACTGATTTTGGAGATGATTTAGGAGATTTTGCAGGAGGATATTATTCAACCAGCGAAGACTATGGAAACAAATCCGGTGAAATTTTGAATATGGTTCTTAATGGTAAGAAGCAAACGAAATTCCTTTTCAGCTAGCTCCATTTCCACGCGCTCATCTGAATTATCGAAATCTAATTCAAACAGGACTCGACAAAAAATACTATCCTTCCGATGCTGTATATTTGCATAAACCTGCCAGCTTCTTCGAAGAAAATATAATTCTTATAATATCTCTAGTAAGTATTCTGCTGATTTGTTTTTCTATTCTTTTATCGAAGATATGGTTTTTGAAAAAAGAAAAGAACACAAATGAAAAAATGAAATTGTTTTTCACAAACATTCTTGATAACATTCCGGTAGCAATATGTGTGAGAGATTTTACTGACAATAAGTTTATCTATTGGAATAAGAGGATGGAGGATATGACACTGATCAAATCCAAAGATGCAATTGGAAAACGAATAAGGAATTATTCTCTCCCGAAATATATAGAAAACATCAGGAAATTGATAAGAGACTAATGAAGGAAGGACATTCTATCAATTATGAACAAGAATTTCTTTTTTCTGATAATAAGTTGCATTCGGTTAATATATCTAAGGCTCTTATAAAAACAGATAAAGATCCCGCTTATATGCTGTTTAGTGGCTGGGATGTTACAGAACTGAAAGCTATTCAGCGGAAGTTTCAGACTGCAAATAATCAGTTGGCAATGGTTATGGATGCGGGAGAAATTATTTCCTGGGTATGGGATGTAAGAGTCAGAACGATAACTTTTGACTATGATTATCAGAAAAATCAGGATTATTTGCCGGAAATGAAAAGTCTGACAAAACCTTTGGAAGATGTCCTTTCACTTACTCACCCAGATGATGTAGAACGTTCGTTATAACTTTCAGTAACTTTCTTGAAGGTAAATCAGATAGAGTTGACCTTGATCTCAGGGTTAATTTTTATGGTAATGGTTACGAGTGGTATGAATTGCAAGGCATGGTTACAGAGCGTGATAAAGATGGCTCAATTCTTATTGTTACAGGATCGGGTATCAATATTACTAAGAGAAAGCAAACAGAACAAGCTTTGTTTGAGGCAAAAGAGAAAGCAGAGGAATCAAATCGTCTTAAA
>Ga0268356_11046_pt1 | contig 16246 bp, 20 predicted proteins | sample BioMet10_FD_194415 | JGI IMG/M metagenome (GOLD analysis project Ga0268356, IMG submission 194415) | Sewage microbial communities from Oakland, California, United States - Biofuel 10 (PacBio Assembly) | ecosystem: Engineered > Wastewater > Sewage > Unclassified | place: USA: California | collected...
GTCGTCGGGGAATGACAAGGGCAGCTCACCTGCCATCTGTTCTGGCGACCAGTCGAGCCTCGGCTTCTCGACGACATAATCGCGAAGCCTTTCGTTGGTGTCGAGCCTGCACGGCTTCGGCCTCTCGAGGCTGGCGAGCGCGTTCCTTTGGGCCGAAGCTGCCCGATAGGCCTTCGTGCCGCCGTTCCTCCCGACCTCGCGGCTTACGGTCGACACGGGACGTTCCAACCTTTCCGCTATGCATCTCATCGATTCCCCGCAGGCGATGCCGCGCGACATCTCCTCGCGATCTGACAGGGTGAGCCTGTCCCTGCGAGGTCTTCTCCTGTAAGGCGCGATGCCTCCGCACCAGTGCAGGACGATGTGGATGGACCCGGGGTTGATCCCCATCTCCTGTGAGATGTCCCAGAGCCTGTGTCCACTCCTGTATAGCCGCCATATCTCGTCGAACTGCTCTTTGGTGTAGTTGGGCCGTCGTCCTTCTCAGCTCATCGCAGCACCTCCGTGTCACCTCATTTTAACTGGGGGTGTTGCAACGTTTCCTTGAATCCAAGGTCTTCCTCTTTGATCAGTTTGTTTTCGTTGCATTTGCGGATGAGGCGGGAGATGGCGACGCCGTTTTCCTTTTCGTCTGGAAGGCCGAAACGCTCTCTCAGGGATTGATTGCTCATCGATTGCCCTGAGCGTACATCAGGCAGGCATACCAATGTAAGTCAATCACAGCAATGCTGGCGTCGATCATGGATAGAGCGTTCTCCTACGCCTCCGATATCGTCATGACAAGCCTGTTGCCCCATGCGATGGCCTCGTCCACGGTTGGGAGGACCGGCAGATCCTCCTTGGCGTGATCGTAGATCTCGTCCCAGTCTCTACCTTTGACGATGGTGGGAGGCCAGACCTGCCTCCTTCTCGAGGCGAACAGGCGCACGCAGGCCTCTTTCGTCCTCGGCATGTCGATGTCGTCGTGCGCGGCTATGAGCTGCAGGTCGACCAGGTCGTGCGCGCGGGCGCTGTTCTCTCCGGTGAGGCCATGGAGCTTCTGGGCTATCTGGTGGTGCAGCGACATGATCGCGACAGGTCTCGGAGCGGGGAACCCGAGCTGCGTGAACAGGTCGACCATGTCCTCGGAGATGCCGTGGTCGGGCTCATCGGTGTCACCGATCTCGTCATGACCGATCTCCAACGGCACCGTTACCCATGACTTGCCGTTGTAGGCGAGCTTGATGTCGAAGGGCTGCATGACGTAGCCTTCCGGTACGCCCGTGGGATGCGCGGGTTCGCGCTCCGCGATGGTGCCGGTAAACCCGTTCCAGCCGAACTCGAGCGATGCGGCGAGTTCGTCGATGAAGATCTCGAGGTCCTCATCCCTGGCGGCATCGAGGTCGGTGGTGAAGCGTGTGTTCGCATATCCATAGCGTAGCTCGAGAGCGCTTCCACCCTTGACGACTCCACAGGGCAGGAGTTGGCCGACGATGACGTTTGCCATGGACGTTCGCGCCTGCTGGGCTTCCCGTCCTCGTCCGTGGAGCCTCTCCAACGCAAGGTCGAGGTTGCGCCTGCTGTTGGGGATCTTCGTCATCGGCCTGCCTCCTCGTCCAGGGCGGCATGCTGCGTACGGGTGACGAGGCCTTCCCGCCTCGCCCTGTCCGCGGCGTCACGCAGGCGCTCGGGCATCATCATGCCCTTGCAGGATCGGATGGCATCGAAGACGCTCTGGGAGGCGATGCCCTCGTAGCGGACCGTCTTCTCGTCTGTGTCACGGTGCACGACGACGATGTGGTCGGGCAGCGTCTTGCGGATGCGCTTCGGTGTGGCGACGTATAGGAGCTTCGGGTTGGTCGGTGCCAGGCCGTGCATCGCGATGACGGATTCGCCGAAGAGATAGGCCTCGGGCCCTACGAGCGCCACCGCCTCCGCATAGGAGTCATATGGCGTGGGCACGTAGCGTGCCAGGCGGTACAGTCCCCGTCCGACATGAATGAGACGTCCGCGTTTCGCCAGCTTGACCAGTTCGATCGCAGGGACACCCATCTTCTGTGCGGTGGCGGAGGAGACGAGCCCGTAGTCATCTACCGCCACTTCGTATATGTCATCATAGTAGGACATGGCAAGAGTATACCATTTGCGGTATAGAATTGACATAACGTCACATCCACCGGAACACGGCGCGCAACAGCTAGCCACGCGAAGAGTGAATCTGACTCACGACCCAGGCTCATGACACCCGATGCCCCCTTGGCACTCCGTCCTGCCGAACAACATGCGATGCCCCCCGGACGACGATGCGCGGTCGCCCGCCGTCCGTCCCGTCACCTTGCCATCCTGAACCGCACGACCTCGCCGGTCTTCTCGGGTCTCCTGCCCATGACCTCGCCTATGGTCTCGGCCGCCGCCCGCTTGGCCGCGGGGTCGGCGCTCGCGTAGACGTTGAGCGTCATCGCGGCGTTGGTGTGGCCCAGGATGCTCGAGACGGTCTTCACGTCGACGCCCTCGGCGATGGCGGCCGTGGCGAAGGTGTGCCTGAGGTCGTGGAAGGTGGGGACCCGGCCCTGCGTGCCCACGAGCCCGAGGCATGCCGCGATCGTCTTCCATTGCCGCCATATCTCGTGGGGATGCAGGAACGAGCCATCGATCCCACCGAACACGTAGAGCTGGCCGAGGCCGCCGGGCAGTCGCACTCCTGCCTCGACGCAGCCCTCGAGCATGGTCCGCCTCCGGACGTCGAGCAGGTTTATCAGGTCTGTCGGCAGGGGGATGTCGCGCATGCTCCCTGCCGTCTTCGGCGGCTTCACGTAGAAGCGTCCGTGGTCGCGTGCGATGGCCTGCCGTACCCAGAGGGTGCGTGCCGCGAGGGTCGACGTCGCACCACCTAAGTCCGCAGATCTCGCCCTCGCGCATGCCGGTCATGAGGGCCATCCTCACAGCCATGTTCGTGGTCGTCGGTGCACCTTGGTCCAGGAACGCCATGAGCCTACGCCGTTGCGTGTCGTCGAGGGCGTTGGGAGAGTAGGCAGGCAGCTTCGGCGGCCTCACCGCGGCGGCCGGGTTACGTTCCAGCCTCTCGAGCATGACCGCCTGGTTGAGGGCACTCTTGAGCAGGGTGTGTGCCTTCCTCACCGTGGCCGGCTTGAGACCGCGTGCGTTGAGGGCGTTCTCCCATCGCTGGATGTCGTCCGGCCTGAGGTCGAGCAGCATGACGTCGCCCATGCCCTCCCGGATGTGCTCGGTGATGGAGCGGTATGCCGTCACGGTGGAGCGCTCGATCGCGTGCGACCCCTCCAGCGAGTCCACGTACTCGTCCATGAAGGAGCCGACGCTCTGGTCACGTCTCCTGGTGCGGTCGAGCTCCCTGGTGGCCTTCGCCTCGAGCTCGTCCCGGACCTCAAGCAGCTCGCGCCTCGCCGCGGCCTTGCCTCGTGCCTCGAGCGTCACGGACGTCTGCTTCCAGTCCCCGTTGCCGTCCTTGTACTTGAGGATGCCCCGGAAGGGAGGTTTGGTCCCTCTTATGCAAAAGCTGGAGTAGTGCATGTCCGCCTCGATTCCGCACCAAATGCCTTGGTGCGCGCGCACCAAACCCGTTGGCGACGTTGTCATTTCGAGGCTAAATCTAACAGGTTTGGCCGACTATCCGTGTCCTTCTTGGCGCATATGACCAGGTAGACTGCATAGTCTTAAAAAGGCCCTCGCTGGCACGGAAGAGGTCGCAGATTCAAATCTTGCAACACCCACCATAAGCTCGCAGGTCAGAGCCTTGTTCTCTGGCCTGTTTTGGGGTCTGTCCAAGTTTTGGCGGATCACGTCACAGCGCAGTACCTGCGCGATGTCGAGGGGGGTCGGCTTGCTTGGGTCGCTCGCCAGCCCGGCCCCGTCATAATTATCCCTAAATTAGTAGCATTTTTCTGTCCGCATAGGGGTATACCTATGCGAAGGGACGGTCACGGCGAAGGTCAGGGCTGTCACCTGGGAAGACAAGCCATTGGAGGCACACATGCACACCATCTATGATTTCACCGTCAGGGACTGCGACAATGCCGACGTCAAGCTCGACCGCTACGAGGGCAAGGTTCTCCTGGTGGTGAACACCGCCACCGAGTGCGGCTTCACGCCCACCTACGCCGATCTGCAGAGGCTCTACGCGGATCTCGAGGGCAGAGGGCTGGAGATACTCGACTTCCCCTGTGACCAGTTCGGACACCAGGCCCCGGGAACGTCCGACGAGATCCATGCCTTCTGCACGGGCCGCTTCGGCGTCACGTTCCCCCAGTTCGGCAAGCTCGAGGTCAACGGAGAGCACGAGAGTCCCCTGTACACCTGGCTCAAGGGCCAGAGGGGATTCGCCGGCTTCGACCCGAAGCACAGGATCACGCCGGTCCTCATCGACCTGCTCGGCAAGGCCGACCCCCAGTGGGAGAGCAAGCCGGACATCAAGTGGAACTTCACGAAGTTCCTCGTCGACCGGGGGGGGGCGACGGTCGTCGAGCGCTTCGAGCCGACGGCCGACGTCGAGACCGTCGTGAGGCCTGCGGTGGAGAGGCTGCTCTAGATGCCGCCGCACCGTCTCTCCGCTCGCAGGCGGAGCGGGGAGACGGGCAAGGGCAGCCCGGGACAGGTGCCGTCAGGGTTCGATACCTCCGCGGATGGGATTCCAGCAGAGTTTCGAAGGTTTGTCGTCCGTCCGCTCTCGTGCCATCGTGGGCATGGCCATGACGCGTTGGCTGGTTTTGCGATACGTGCCAGCTGGCAATGTACCGAATAGAACCGGCCGGCCGATTGGGCCCTAGAAGAGGTAACCCTCTATGATGTCCTTGCCGAGCAGCCCGTCCATCCATTCGACCGGAATCGAATCAGCACCATACGCTATGCCAGCCAAGGCTCCGGCGACGGCCGCCGTCGTGTCGGTGTCATCGCCGAGGTTCACCGCCTCGAGGACGCACTCCGCGTAGTTCGAAGTCGTGGTGAGGCACCATAAGGCAGCATCGAACGTGTCGCGGACGTATTCGCTGGACCCGATCTCGCTCTCGGCCCTCGAGGCATCGACGAACTCGCGACTCACGTCCGCGATGGATCTGCCGTCAGAGAGGCGAACGGCCACGTCCACCATGCTCTTGCAGCAAGAGACTGATATCGCGTGCGCGTGCGTGATGGCCGAGACGCTGCGGACGTCCCTTTCTGAGGCTCCCATGAACGCCAGCGGCACTATGCGCATGAGCGACTCGTTCCCGTTGTCGCGCATGCCGCCCACGTCACGTGTAAGCAACGTCTTGGCGCGTAACACCGAGACGGTGGAAGCTTCTGCTTGATAGAGCTATAGGGACATCTCCCTATCCATCTATCGTCCGTCAGTGCGTCCTATATGAAGCAATATTATTTTCCATCTATCGTGTAGACAAAAAACAAATTTCGATACATAATCTCGACTAGCAGGCCTCAGTTAACGGATGACAAGGGAAGAAGTGAGCAATGGGCAGTTACGCTGGCGTTTACGGACTGGGTGTCATGGGGCAGAGTCTAGCTCTCAACATCGCCAATCATGGTTATTCCGTTTCGGTCTATAACCGTCATGCCGATGTAACGAGGGAGTTCATGGTAAGGCGCGTCGAGGGGCAGGACAAGTCGGTCGTGGGGTTTGATAATCTAAAAAATTTCGTCGAGTCGCTCGATCGTCCGCGCAAAGTCATCCTCATGGTCAAGGCCGGTGAGGTCGTAGACATGGTATCCGAGGAGATCATGCCCTACCTGCAGCCGGGTGACATCCTCGTTGATGCGGGCAACTCGTATTACAAGGACACGGAGCGAAGGATTGAAGCACTACTCAGAGAAGGGAATCTCCTTCTTCGGAATCGGCGTGTCTGGTGGCGAAAAGGGTGCTCTTCTTGGGCCTAGCATCATGCCGAGCGGGGACAAGGACGTCTACGACAAGTATCTCGGCAAGCTCCTGACTGACATATCTGCCCATACCGAAGATGGCAGTGCATGCTGCGAGTACATCGGACCTGGCGGTTCGGGGCAATATGTCAAAATGGTCCACAACGGTATCGAGTATGGGGATATCCAGATTATCGACGAAGCCTACTTCATGATGAAGAGACTCCTCCACATGAGCAATGCCGAGATGGCAGATGTCTTCTCGAACTGGAACGAAGGGAGGCTCAGCTCCTTCCTTATCGAAATCACTGCGAACATTCTCCGTGAGAAAGACCCCGACACCTCAGACGATCTCATCGATCACATTCTGGATGAGGCGGCACAAAAGGGGACGGGCATGTGGACTGCCATTGAGGGGCTCGAGATGCACATGCCCATCCCTACGATGGCGGAGGCGGTCTTCGCACGGAACCTTTCTTCGATAAAGGCCGAACGCGTCGCAGCATCGAAGGTGTTTAACGAGGTTCCCTCAGTTACCGTGGACAAACAGAGGTTTGTTGCTGACCTTGAGCAAGCCGTATATGCAAGCAAGATTATCTCGTATGCGCAGGGCTTCGCTCTTCTGACTGCCGCGTCAGTGCAACATGGCTGGAACCTCGACCTCGGCGATATCGCTCTCCTTTGGCGCGAGGGTTGCATCATTCGTGCTCGGTTCCTTGATCGCATCAAGCAGGCATACGAAGAGAACTCCGATGTCGTAAATCTGATTCTGACCGACGAGTTCAAAGACGAGATTCGCGTTGCGCTTCCGGGCTGGCGCCGTATCGTCGTGAAGGGCATAGAGGGAGGGCTCTATATTCCCACGCTCGCCAACTCACTTATGTACTTCGATGGATACACGTCCGAAAAGCTTCCGGCAAACATGTGTCAGGCGCAACGAGACTGGTTTGGTGCTCATACGTTTCATCGCGATGACCGACCCTACGTGAATTCCTTCCATCACCAGTGGGAGGAATTCTAGAGCGATCAAGCAATCCAAGCATTTGATTCGTTCGCACCTGGTGCCATCGTCTGATGACACCAGGTGTAGCGTTCATCTAATTTAGAAGACAAAACACGACGAGAAAGAAGGAGAGCAAGCCTCGTGGGATTTGCCCTCGGATGATGACTCTGCGATTGCCCGTTCTGGTGTGCTGCCTACTCGATTTTGGTGGGGTCAATCGCACGTCGTATGTTGTAGAGGGACTCGGAGACTCCTGGCATCCTGAACATGACGGCAGTGAATAGGGAGTCGAAGATCGCAAGCTGGGATATGCGGCTCGAAAGGGACTCCGAACGAAACCCGGTCTCCTCCGCTGCCGACACGAGTGCGACATCAGCGTACTTCATGAGGGGAGGCGAGGGGTAGCTTGTGATTGCGATGACCTTGGCACCGGTACCCTTTGCGAGCTGGGCAATCCTGATTGTGTCGCGTGTTAGGCCGGTATGCGAGACGATGAAGGCACAATTATCGGGTTTCAGCTGTGATACCTGCATGAGCTGCATGTGATAGTCGGTCTCGTAGTGGCAGCAGATGGGGGAGCGAAGAAACTTCTGGTACGCATCCATTGCGACGACGTTCGAGCCGCCACAGCCATAGAAGGAGAAGCTCGAGCTACTCATCATAATGTCGATGGCGGTATCGAGGCCCTCTGGGGTGAGGAGTGCCATCGTGTCGTTCAGCGACTTCACACTCGATTCGAACACCTTCTGTGCGACCTCATAAGGTGTGTCTGCCGACTCAATGTTCTCATGAACGGAAATTCTGGGGTCATAGCTCTCCGAGAGGAGCTCGTTCCTGAAATCACGGTATCCCTCAAAGCCAATCTTCTTCGTGAACTTGAAGATGGTGGAGTCGGCGACGCCGAGCTCGGTGGCCATCTCACTGATGGTCATGCGCGAGACTGTCTTGGGGTCACTCAGGATGAGTTCGGCAATCTGCTGCTCCTTTGCGGAGAGCGACGGGAGAAGGGACTTGATCTTGAGAAGAACTACCCTGTCAGACATATGAGGCCTTCGATCTCTTCGAAGTTATATCCTAGTTACATCATGTATGATTCGAAATACTTTTTTTACCAGAAAAGAAAAATGGACTTGTTCATCACCCTTTTTTCGAAATATGCACAGTCGTGTCATCTATCCATGCAATTGATCTAAACACTTTTCTAAGAGAGATTTGGAGACTTCCAACGATGGTAAAACCGTGTCTTACAAAGATTGTGTTCAGTGATATGGACGGGACAATGCTTACCTCCCGAAAGGAGGTTTCGTCTATGACATGGCGTGCTCTCGATTGTCTGGCAGATGCAGGAGTGGCTTTCGTCCCTTGCAGCGGAAGGGCACTTGCAGGAATTCCTACCGGTCTTGTTTCTCACCCTGCCACCCGCTTTGCCGTTACGGCAAATGGGGCGAGTATCTTCGAGATTACAGAAGGGAAGGTAACGCGTATTCGACACGAGACAATGGACTCGGCCGAGGCACTTGAGATTCATGATCTCGTTCGTGATACCGATGATTACTTCGACTTCTTTGTAGATGGCACAATTTATGTTGAGCGCAGACGATATGAGCTGCTCAGTCGTTACGTTCCCGACAAACATATGCTTACCTACATGCGTTCGGTTAGGACTCCCATCGACGATGCCATGGCCGCTAGACTACTTTCCAATCCCAATGGCGTCGAAAAAGTCTCTATCTTCTTCGGTAGTGATTTCGCACGTACTCAAATGACAGACTACCTAGCCCACCACGATGATTTTGCATGCCTTAGCTCGTATAACGACAACATGGAAATAACGAGGGCGACAGCGACGAAGGGTTATGCGCTCGGTCTAATATGCGAGAGGGAGGGAATTGACGTCTCCTTGTCAGTTGCCTTCGGTGATGCCATGAACGACTCGACCATGCTCGTTGCGGCGGGTGACGGCGTTGCAATGGAAAATGCTTCTGAAGAGGTAAAGAACCTCGCCGACCACGTGACAGCCACGAACGATAATAACGGTGTGGCGCAATACCTTTTCTCTCTTCTTAGCTAGCCTTTTTATTACGATTTGTTCGGTGAGGTGCTCTGATTAGCGTAAGCGGAATCTGAGCACTTTTTCTTTTTTGTCATTTGCCGTTGATGGTATTTTTCCTACCACTCCCCAACAAAACGAAATAAATTTCCAAAACTGGCCTTTCCTATCTCATGTAGGAAATAGAATGTGCCTGACGGTATGGGCAAGGAGCCCTGCGTTTTCCCATGCAAAAACAGAGGGAGCCGGAAACGACTCGGAGAGTGGAAGAGAAAGGGAGCAATAATGAGTGTTGTTCAAGCGCTGCTTATCGCGATCTTTGTGGCGGCGGTCGAGTCGCGCGCCTTGGGATACGCGACCCTGACCATGCGTTTTTCGCCACTGATGTCAGGACTTGTGGTTGGCCTCGTCCTCGGCAACATGCCGCTTGCCATGGTCACCACGGCGACAATCCAGCTTATCTATATGGGCGTCGTGGCTCCCGGTGGCGCAATGCCCTCGGAACCCTGCATCTCGGCTGCGGTGGCCGTCTCCGCCGCCGTCATTGGTAACCTTGAGCCCGAGGCCGCCGTGGCAATCGCGGTTCCTGTCGGTCTTCTTGGCAGTTACCTCTATCAGCTCCGTTTCTTCCTGAACACGTTTGCGATTCAGAAGATGGACCAATATGCAGTCAGCGCCGAGTCAGGTAAGCTCGCATTCTGGATTGGCGGCGTGCCCGTCATCATCTCCTTTGTCCTGTTCGTGCCCCTGATGTTCATCGCTCTGTATCTCGGTGCGCCTGTCATCTCCGACTTCATGAACGCCATCAGCAACGGTCCTGTCCTGCACGTCCTGAGTACCATTGGTGGTGGTCTTGCTGCCCTTGGTATTGCAATCACGATGCACGTCATCGGTAACCGCAAGCTTCTTGTCTTCTTCTTCCTGGCCTACTTCCTTCAGGTCGTCACTTCGAGTGCTGGCTTGACGATGATTACTTGGGCTGTCTTCGGCGTGATCATTGCAATCTGCTATGGCCTATTCACTGAGAAGTCTCCGGAGAACGAGTAGACACCCGACACCAACCAAAGAAAGGAATGAGACTCATGAGCGAAACCGAGAACGATATCAAGGGTGCCGACGTTGAGAAAAGGCCCGTTAGTGACCCCAACGACTATCATACCTACCTCGATGAGGACGGTAGAATCCACGGAGATCCCTCCCTCATGCAGGGAGAGGAAAACAAGCCCGAGCCCATCACCAACAAGGATCTGTTCAGGACCTGGCTGCGTTGGTGGTGGTGCAACGAGGTGCCGCACTCCTTCGACCGCATGGTCGCGCCTGCCCTCACCTTTGGCCTCATGCCCGTCTTGAAGAAGCTCTACAAGAATCCGATCATGCTTGGTGAAGCCTACCAACGCCACCTTGTGTTCTTCAACACGCAGGCTGTCTGGGGTGGCGGCATCATCTCCGGCATCACGGTCTCCCTCGAGGAGGAGCGTGCCAAGGCCCTGAACGCTGGCGAGGATGCCGTCGATGCCTCCGTTATCCAGAATACCAAGATTGGCCTGATGGGCCCCTTGGCGGGCATCGGCGACTCCATCGATTCCGGCACCGTTCAGTACATCTTTATCGCTCTGTTCTTGGGCCTTGCTCAGGAGGGTAACCCTCTCGGTGCCATCCTTCCGTTCGTCTGTTTCGCCACCGCGACGTTCATCTACGGTTACCTGTTCACCAAGATGGGCTACTCCATGGGTCGTCGCGCCGCCCTCGAAATCATGAAGGGCGGAAAGATCAGGTCAATCATCAACGCACTCGGCGTCCTTGGTCTGTTCATGATGGGGATTATGGCGGCAAAATACGTCACGCTGACCACTCCGCTCCAGTGGTCGCTCAGTGGTAAGGCGTTTGTCCTCCAGGATACGCTGAACGCCGTCCTGCCTGGTCTCATCCCGCTGCTTGCCGTTCTCGGCCTCTACCTCTTCTTCGAGAAGAAGGGCATGAAGGTCACGCAGGCCATGCTCGGCTTTACCGCCATCCTCGCCGTCCTTGCTGCCATCGGCATCCTGTAGGGAGAAGAGGGCATGAAGAACAAGGTGCTCATTATCACCCATGGCATGTTCGGCGCCGAGCTCCAGAAGAGCGTCGAGATGATTATGGGAGAGCAGGACAAGGTCGACTCGATGGGACTCATTCCCGGGCAGTCCGTCGACGACCTGCGTGAAAAGGCCTTCGAGACCTTGGCCAGGAATGAGGCCGAGGGGACGCATACCATCATCATGTGCGACCTCATGGGAGGTAGTCCCTCCAACGTCGCGATGGCGTGCCTCGGCCAGGCCGACTGTGAGCTTCTCATCGGTCTCTCCATGCCGATGCTCATTCAAGTCATCCAGGCGATCGATGACGACGAGGACGCCGAGGCCCTTGCCGACGCGGCCGCAGACGCGGCCCGCGCCGGGGTCATACACCTCAATCGCAAGCTCATCAGGAAGGGTTAGGTGATCGTCATGGCAGATATCAATCTGGTCCGTGTTGACGACCGTCTGGTTCATGGTCAGGTCATGCAGGTCTGGTCCAAGGGCAGAGGCACCAACGCAGTGTTCGTCATCGATGACGCGACCGCCGCAGACGACTTCATGAAAGAGATCTACGAGTCGACGCAGTCAACGGGCGGACTGACTATCAAGGTCTTCTCCTCTGACTCGATCATCGACGAGTGGAACAAGAACCAGTTCGGCGACTACAAGGTGATCCTGGTCTACAAGTCGCTGGTTTACGTGCAGAAGTCTGTCGATGCCGGCATTCCCATCACTGCCGTGAACGTCGGTGGCATCGCGATCAAGAACGGTGCGACGCGGATCATCGAGTCTGTCGGTCTGACCGCCTTTGATGCCGACACCTGCAAGGAGATTGCAGACAAGGGCGTCGAGGTCTACTTCCAGAAGATCCCCTCAAGCGAGAAGGTCGGCCTCAGCGCCGCCCTCTCGAAGATGTAGGGGCAGGCACATGGAATACAGAATTGCCATAGTTAACTCGTCGTCGTTCGGGAGACGCTTCCCCGAGCACATCGAGCGTCTCAAGGAAATCGGGACCGTCGAGCGCGTCCGTGTCTCCGGGGAGATCCACGGCACCGAGTTGGCTCGTGCGCTCGAGGGCTTTAACGTCGTCATTGCTTCGGTGACCCCCTTTTTTGATGCAGAGTTCTTTGAAGCAAAACGCGATCTGCTCCTCTTGAGCCGGCATGGCATCGGGTTCAACAACGTTGACATCAGGGCCGCCAAAGCCGATGGGACGGTCGTGACTACGGTGCTACCAGAGGTCGAGCGTGACTCCGTCGCTGAGGGCGCCATTGCGATCCTTCTGGATTGCATGCGCCACGTCTCCGACTCGCATGTGGCTGCGAACGAGGGCCGCTGGTCGGACCGCGCTAGCTTCGTGGGGAACGGCCTGTCCGGAAAGACTTTGGGCGTCATTGGGTGCGGCAACATCGGCACTCGTGTCGTGGAAATCCTCAAGCGTGGCTTTGACATGCACGTCATGGTCTGTGATCCAGTGAAGCGCCCCGACTGGGCAAAGGTGCTCGGCGTCGATTACGTTGACCTGGACACCTTGGTCTCCAAGGCTGACGTCATCTCGCTGAACGCCGATCTCAACCCCACGTCGTTCCACATTCTGGGCAGGGAGCAGTTCTCCAAGATGAAGAAGGGCGTCTACGTCACGAACGATGCCCGTGCCGACCTCATCGACCAAAAGGCGATGCTTGCGGCCCTAGACGACGGGACCGTTGCTGGCTTGGCCATCGACGTTATGCACGATGAGCCTCCGGAGCCTGCCGATCCATACTTCAACCATCCGAAGGTCCTGGTCACGACCCACATCGCGGCCTATACCGAGGAATGCCTCCATGGCATGGGGGAGAAGTGCGTCGGTGACGTCGAGCGTTTCGTCGCTGGTGAACCGCCAGTGAATGCCAAGACCGAATAGGTATCGAGTGTATTCCCACGGCCGGTGCCCGGGTGCCCCTGGGCACCAGGTGCCGGCCGAGTCGTGAGTCCGAGAGGAGGGATAGGTCCATGGGTTGCATCAAAGGCGTCATCTTCGACATGGACGGCCTTCTCTTTGACAGCGAGCGAATCTGCTACGAGGCCTATCTCCACGCCTCGAGAAAGTTCGGTTTCCAGATGAATGGCCTAGTCCACCTGGATCTTGTCGGCAGGGTTGAGTCAGGGGTGGTCGCGGAGACGCGTCGTCTCTACGGTGACGACAAAGATGTCCTGGGCTGGCGGGCCTTCATCAAAGAAGAGAAGGAGGCCATCCGCAAGAGTCGCGGTGACCGTCCGGGCAAGCGCCCTGGCGTCCTTGAGCTGCTGAGCTATCTCAACGAGAGACGGGTTCCCTATGCCCTCGCGAGCTCCTCGGTCCGCTCGACCATCGACTCTTACCTGGTCGGGGAGTACCTCTCCCACGACTTCCGGCACATCGTCGATGGTTCACAGGTCGCTCAAGGCAAGCCCGATCCCGAGATCTTCCTCCGGGCGGTGGAGCAGATCGGCTGCGATCCCACTGAGACGCTCGTGCTCGAGGACAGCTACGTGGGGATCAGGGCTGCCAACGCGGGTGGCTTCGTCTCTGGCTTCGTTTACGACGACGTGTCCGATATGGGTGTCGTCACCGAGGGGCTTCCCATCCTCGTCGAGCTGTCAGGTCCCGAGGCGGTTCGTCGTGAGGCGCAGACCGACTTCTCTGATCTGTGCCACGTGATTGGTTTTCTCGAGTGCAAAAGATAGGCCATCGTTACTGAGCCGAGGTGTCTGGAACCATGGAGAAGCGAACTATCTACAACGACAAGAGGAAGATGACGGCCGTCATCGTTTCCCTCATCCTCATCGCCGTCATCGTGGTGGCGCTCGTCCTTACGAGGAGTTCGAGCATCCCCCTTGTCGTCATCGGCGTCCTCATCGCAGGTGCTCTTCTCGTGGCCGTCGCGAGCGTCACCAGGAAGATGGTTGCGAATCCGGCGCTGTTCGTCTTCGAGGAGAGTGGCGTCACGGACCTCACCAAGCCCGACGATGTCATCGTGCTTCCGTGGTCGCAGGTGATCGGCGTCAAGCTGCAGGCCTCCAACAACAACGACTTGATGCTTGACATCTACGGATACAAGACACACGACCAGATGGACGTCATCGCCCCTGAGATGGAAGTGCAGCTCAAGCAGAACGACGGGCGCGTCTACTACTGCCTGGAGCTTTCCGGTCTTTGGATCAGACGCGGACGCATCCGCGAGACCTTTCTCTGGCTCAAGGAAAACGTCGCTAAGGTCAACCCTGCGGTCGAGTTTGCGGACTTCGACGATCCCCTCTCCCATCTGGGCGAGAAGAAGCCGAAGCTGGAAGATCATCGTCCCTTGGAGGCGAACGGGAAATGAGCGCGCGAGCCCTGCGTGTCTCTCGGTCTGACGACGTCGTGATGGCGATGGAGGACATCTCCCAAGGGGACGAGGTCGACGTTGTGGACAAGGACGGCTCGGTGGTTGCCCACATGAAGGCCATCGCAGACATTCCGCGGTTCCACAAGATTGCATCGCAAAGCATCGGGGCAGGTTCTCCGGTCAGGAAGTACGGGGAAATCATTGGCATCGCCACGGCGGACATTCACGTCGGCGGCTATGTCCACGTCCACAACATCGAGAGCGCATGGACAAGGAGGGACTCATGAGGGGGTATCTTCGTCCGGACGGCCGCGTCGGCATCAGGAATCGCGTCCTCGTGCTTCCTACCGTTGGATGTGCCAACCACGTTGCCGCAAGAATCGCAAGCGCGGTTCCGGGATGCGTGACCCTCCCCAATTCGAAGGGCTGCGGCCAAGTGGGAACGGGCATTCAGATCATGCGCAGGTGCCTAGTTAACCTGACGCAGAACCCTAACGTCGCAGCCACCCTTCTGGTAGGGCTCGGCTGCGAGACCACCAGGCCATACGAGCTGCTGGAATCCATCAAGCAACTTAGCGACAAGCCTGTCGAGATCCTTACCATTCAGGAATGCGGTGGAAGTGTCAATGCAATTGCGCGTGGCACGGAGATTGCCCGTGGACTCGTCATACGGGCCGCCCGTGCCGAGCGACCTGCGCTTGATCCCTCGCAGATCGTCCTTGGCACAAACTGTGGTGGGTCGGATGCGACGAGCGGACTTGCCGCGAACCCTGCCATCGGCATCGTGAGCGATGCCATCGTGGAGTCGGGCGGGACGGTCATGCTCGGCGAGACTACCGAGCTCATAGGTACCGAAGACATCCTGGCCGCACGCGCGGGCACCGGTTCGGTCGCACGGGACATCCTTCGCATCGTCCATGGCCTGGAGACGGAGTTTGACGAGGCTCATGTCGACGTCCGCGGGGCGAATCCGTCCCCGGGCAACATGAGAGGCGGTCTCAGCACCCTCGAGGAAAAGGCCCTGGGAGGCATTGTCAAAGGGGGCACCTCTCCCATCACCGAGGTTGTCGGCTACGGCGAGATTCCCTCTCAGAGGGGGCTCGTGATCATGGATACCCCTGGCTATGACATCGAGTCCATCTCGGGAATGATCGCAGGAGGGGCACAGGCCATCCTGTTCTCGACGGGCCGAGGGACCCCCATCGGAAACCAGCTCGTTCCTATCATCAAGGTCACGGGCAATGATGAGGTCGCCTCGAGCATGGGAGACAACATCGATTTCGACGCATCGTCTGCGATCTTGGGGGAAAGCAGCGTTGCCTCCCTTGGAGGCTCTCTCCTCGACCTTCTTGAGGGGGTTTGCGATGGCGTCAAAACAAAGGCCGAGGTCCTCGGCTTCAACGACTTCTCCATCTACCACAATCAGGAGCTTTGGTGTACGTGCGAGCAATGCTAGCTGCGTACTCGACCAGGATCTGTGTCCCGAGAGCGACGAAATGGTAACACGTGCACGTATCGATACAAGGAGTGGGACATGACCGGCGAATACATGAAGAGCGATGGCTTCTATGACGGGCTCGAGAGGATGGGCGTCATTCCCGTCGTGGTCCTTGAGAGGGAGACCGATGCGGTGCCCATGGCAAAGGCCCTCGTCGCGGGAGGGCTTCCTGTGGCCGAGGTCACCTTTCGCACTTCGGCGGCACCCGACTGCATCCATGAGATGGCGACAAAGTGTCCGGACGTCCTCGTCGGAGCTGGGACCATCCTCGACGTCAACCAGGCGAGGAGGGCGGTGGACGCGGGTGCGAAGTTCATCGTGAGCCCTGGCTTCGACATCGGGACGGTCGAATGGTGTCTTGACAACCGGATTGACGTCATCCCTGGCGGCGTCACGGCCACAGAGCTCACGACTCTCGTGGCCATG
>Ga0268356_10451_pt1 | contig 16225 bp, 25 predicted proteins | sample BioMet10_FD_194415 | JGI IMG/M metagenome (GOLD analysis project Ga0268356, IMG submission 194415) | Sewage microbial communities from Oakland, California, United States - Biofuel 10 (PacBio Assembly) | ecosystem: Engineered > Wastewater > Sewage > Unclassified | place: USA: California | collected...
GTCCAACGACCACTTTTTTAAGTATTTCTATCCGTTCCTTCATTTTTATCACATAAACGGATTTTGAAAGCGATGCATCAATGGCTTTGTCGAACGATTCAAGGTCTTCCAACGTAAACTGATAGGCATTGCTCATCACCAGCCATGGAGAAAGCACGGTCTTAGGATTTTCCCTGACATATTTTGCTGTAAAAGCCGATTTTTCTTTATCTACTGCTTCCGACAGGGAATCAAGCTTTTTAAGCATCGGCATATTGTTTGTTTCTTTTGCTTTTTGGTATTGGGCATCCAAAGCATCTAATTTTTTATCAAAATCACCAACGGATTTTAAATACGCCTGATACTGATCTTGAGTAGCCGAGCCGGTAATTTTAGCTTCAGAAAGACTGTCGGCATTGGCTGTAATTTGAATATCCGATGGATCCACAAACAATTTGATTTTGTCTGGTTTATCACCAACGGTAATGTAATAATATTCCGGCAAGGTAATTTTTCCCTTTAAGGTAAATTTTCCTCCGGCAAGCAAAGTTGAATCCACGGTAACAAATGTTCCGTTTTCACGTTTTTGCAACAGAATTTTACCATCGGTAATGCCTGAAATTGTTGCATTTATAGTAAATTCGTTCTGTGCGTTTTTGTGTTTTCCCGTGCAGCCAAATATCAGGATGGCAGCTAACGATAATACAAGCAGTTTTTTCATTTTGATTTTTAATTTGTTGATTTTTTGGTTTTTATATTTAATTTTAATAATGAAGGAATTTTCTATTTTTTAATCTTTAAAAATAAATATTGCGACAATATGACTAAAGCCAGCGTAACGATGGAACTGAGAATGATACGAAAAAAAAGTGGTAAAGAACTCACTAAAACGGAATACTTCGATATAAAACAACAGAAAATGATGGATAAAAATCAACAATCCGGCATACGAAAAAAACCAGGGAAACCCCATATCCTGTATGCCGGGTTTTACTCCGGATTCGTACTGAGCTTTGGTGGCAATCATTTTAAGTACGCCGGGTCTGGCAAAAGCCATCAATACCGAAGCGGCGGTGTGCATGCCCATAGTACCGGAAAATATATCAATGATCAATCCTAAAATAAAAGCAAGGATCAATAAAAGCCAACGCGGAGTTTCAAAAGGCAAAAGCAGAATGAACAAAACATATAAATACGGATTAATATATCCGCCCAAACGTATCTGGTTTAATAAAAAAATCTGTATTATTACCAGAATGAAAAACCTTAATGCGTTTTTAAATAATAGGTTATTCATCTTTTTTATCGATTGATTTATCCTCGAGTTGTTGTTGTTCCTCTCTCATCAAATTTTTCACAATCTCCACATATCCAATGGCATTAAAATCGGTGGAAAATTTAACATCTACAGTATAAAAATTATCTCCTTTGGCAACATAAAAATTCTTTATCGTACCAATCATAATCCCTTCCGGAAAAAGCAGGGAATAACCACTGGTAATAACAGTATCACCCTTAGCCAACCGGACATGGGTAGGAATTTCGGTCAGGGAACCGATCGTAGCATTTTGCCCATTCCATACAACTGTACCTAATTGATTGTTTTTCTTTATCTTTGCGCTTATCTTCGTTTTTTTGTGTAAAACCGACATCACCGAACAAAAATTTTGAGAAACTTCTTTTACAATACCAACAACGCCTCCGGCAGAAATGACAGCCATGTCTTTTTCAATGTTAAAATTGCGTCCTTTATTTAACATTATATAGTTATTCCGTTTGCTGGTAGAGTTTGAAATTACTTTTGCGGAAATATACTCATAACGTTGCCTATAAAAAGTATCTTTAACAAAAAAATTATTGGTATCCGTTTTCAAAAAAGCATTCAACGACAAGGAATGAAGCCTTGCATTTTCTTCGGCAAGTTTCTTGTTAACTTTCGCAGGTGAAAATACTCGGAAATGTTATTGGATGTAGTATATATCGAGCCTGTTATTCTGTTAGTTGAATTTAAAATAGAAGACGACTGATAATAATTATCGTTAGCAATCAGCAAAAATGCAATTACCTCCAACAGTAAAAAAAGAAAGAAAAAGTTATGCTTCCATAAAAAAGCAAAGAGGTAACGCATATTGTATACAATCAGTTAGGCTGTTTTGGCAGCTATCTTATCAAAAACGTAAACTTATTATAGTTTTTCAAAGCAATACCGGTGCCTCGAGCCACAGCACGCAACGGGTCTTCAGCAACATGAACAGGCAATTTTGTTTTCAAATGAATACGTTTATCCAGGCCACGAAGCATGGAACCGCCACCGGCTAAATAAATACCCGTTTGATAAATATCGGCCGATAATTCGGGTGGTGTCATTTCAAGAGCATTTAAAACAGCAGCTTCAATCTTGGAAATGGATTTATCGAGGGCATGAGCGATTTCTGCATAATTGACAAAAATTTCCTTGGGAATTCCGGTAAGCATGTCGCGTCCATGAACAGGATAGTCGGGTGGAGGATTGTCAATTTCGGTCATGGCGGCACCGACTTCAATTTTAATGGTTTCAGAAGTACGTTCTCCAATATTGATATTGTGTTGTTTACGCATATATTCCTCAATATCGGCATTAAAATCATCACCGGCAATCCGGATAGATTTATTATTTACAATCCCGCCAAGGGCAATAACGGCGATTTCGCTGGTTCCACCACCAATATCAATAATCATATTTCCGGTTGGTTCCAACACATCAATTCCAATTCCGATAGCAGCAGCCATCGGTTCATGGATAAGCCGAACTTCTTTGGCTCCGGCTTGTTCGGCAGAATCTTTAACGGCTCGCTCTTCCACTTCGGTAATACCCGAAGGGATGCAAATAACCATTTTCAAAGCGGGTGGAAATAATGATTTCCCTGTACCTGTCATTTTAATCAGTTCACGAATCATGTATTCGGCTGATTGAAAGTCGGCAATAACTCCATCGCGTAAAGGGCGTATGGTTTTGATGTTTTCGTGGGTTTTGCCATGCATCATCATGGCTTTTTTCCCTACGGCAATTACTTTACCTGTATTTCGTTCGATAGCAATGATCGAAGGTTCATCTACTACAACTTTATCATTATAGATGATAATAGTATTTGCAGTTCCAAGGTCCATTGCTATTTCCTTGGTTAAAAACGAAAAAAGTCCCATTTTTTATATTTAATTATTTTTTTTAATGCTTAAAATGTCTGACGCCTGTAAAAACCATGCTTAAACCATGACTGTTGCAATAATTTATCGTATCGGCATCCCTGATGGAACCGCCTGGCTGAATGATGGATTTTATCCCTGCTTTGTCAGCTATTTCTGCTGAATCGGCAAAGGGGAAATACGCATCGGAAGCCATAACAGCGCCATGTAAATCAAACCCAAATTCCCCAGCTTTTGCCACGGCCTGCTTTAACGCATCAACCCGTGAAGTCTGTCCGACACCACTTGCAATGAGTTGTTTATTTTTTGCAATTACTATTGTATTGGATTTCAAATGTTTTACAACTTTATTGGCAAAAATTAAATCTTTTATTTCAGTTTCTGAAGGACTTAAGATAGTTATCGTTTTCATGTTTTCGGAAGTTTCAACAATATCATCCCTTGTTTGTTCAATAACTCCGTTCAAAACCGATCTAAACAGTCTTTTGGGAAGCTGATTTGATTTCGACTGCAAAATTATTCTATTTTTCTTTGATTGAAGAAGTTCAAGCACATTTTTTTGATAACCGGGTGCTAAAATAATTTCGAAAAATAATTTATTGATTTCTTGTGCTGTGTCCAAATCAATAGAGTATTGGTTATTAGCACACCTCCGTAGGCAGAAACCGGATCTCCGGCAAGAGCATCTTTCCATGCGTCGATTAATTTATTGCGACTTGCTAATCCGCAAGCGTTGGTATGTTTGATAATGGCAAAGGTGGTTTCATCGAAATCATTGATCAGGTTAATTCCCGAATCAATATCTATCAGATTATTATAGGATATTTCTTTCCCATGAAGCTGTTCAAAAATTTCGTTCAGGTTGCCGTAAAATATTCCTTGCTGGTGTGGATTCTCACCATAACGTAATGCTTTTGAATGAATAATACTTTTTTAAAAACGTTGCATTCGTCATCGGAATTGAAATAATCGAAAATTGCCGTGTCGTAATGAGAAGAATTATTAAAAGCCCTGGCAGCAAATTTCTTACGTTCCTTAATTCCTGTATACCCCTGATTATCGGATAATAGCTGGAGCAAATCAGGATATTGTTCCGAGGAACTCACTACCAGAACATCTCTATAATTTTTTGCCGCTGCCCTGATTAATGAAATACCACCAATATCAATTTTCTCGATTATTTCGATTTCGTCGCTGGTTTTTTTCAGGGTTTCTTCAAAAGGGTAAAGATCAACAATAACCAGGTCAATTTCGGGAATTTCATAGGTTTTCAGGGTTTCCTCATCATTTTTTTCATTGCGACGGGCAAGAATGCCGCCAAAAATTTTGGGATGAAGTGTTTTTACCCTTCCCCCAAGTATAGCCGGATAATTGGTAAGGTTTTCAACCTGTATAGCCTCTATTCCAAGTTTTTGAATATATTCAAATGTACCTCCAGTTGATATCAGTTTTACTCCCAGCGAATGTAATTTTTTGACGACGGGCTCCAGATTATCTTTATAATAAACTGAAAGCAAAGCTGTTTTTATTTTTCTTAAATCTTCCATTAAAAATATTTTCTATTAATGATATCATATATCTGTATTCCCGAAAATTACGCTTATTTTTTACTAAAAGCTGCCTTTCGGTAACATCATGCAATTTTATCAAAAAACGCTCTAACAAACAATTAAATTTCAATAAATTTTCAATAATTATATTATTTTTACAAAATAAAACTCCTTCAACAACATAATCAGGCATGTTATTGTTTTTAAGATTATTCCGCGAAAGTATTTGTTTGCCATTCAATCTATTTTAGCAAACAAGGTCCGAACTATATTATCTTTACTCGGAATTACCATTGGTATTTTTTTCGGTCATTTCCGTATTTACCATCTTCGATTCGATTGAAAGTACAATTAAAAAAAGTATTGAAAGTCTGGGAAGCAATGTTTTGTATGTTCAAAAATGGCCATGGGCTTTTGCCGAAAAGGATTATCCCTGGTGGAAATACATAAAACGTCCCGAAGCACAATTGACTGACATGGAAGAAATTCAAAAGCGAAGCCAGGCTTCTGACGCTTGTTGCTTTTGAAGCTTCAGACAGCCGATTGGTTAAATATGAAAAAATTATATAGAAGATGCCAATATTACGGCTGTTACTCAGGATTTTGATAAAGTTACCTTTTTCGAAATTGACGACGGACGGTATTTTGTTCCATCGGAAACGGCTTCGGGCAAAAACGTAGCAATTTTAGGAAGCGATATCGTTAAAAACCTTTTTGGAAATACTTCAGCCATTGGTAAAACGCATTACTCTTTATGGACAAAAGGTTGAAGTCATCGGTGTTTTTAGCAAACAGGGAAACAGCACTTTCGACAATTCAACCGATAATCAGGTGGTTATCCCAATAAATTTTGCACGCAATTTTATAGATCTGAAAAATGAACGTTCCGGAAGTACCATCGTTGTAAAAGCTAAAAAGAATGTAACTAACGAAGAACTGATTGATGAATTAACCGGTATTATGCGTTCCGTCCGGAAACTAAAACCTTCGGCAGAAAATAATTTTGCCATCAACGAAACAAGTATTATCACCAAAGGATTTGACAGTCTTTTCCGGGTAATTGCCATTGTGGGCTGGATCATCGGAGGATTTTCGTTACTGGTGGGTGGTTTTGGCATTGCCAATATTATGTTTGTGTCGGTTAAAGAACGGACTACCATTATTGGAATTCAAAAATCGCTAGGAGCCAAACGCTATTTTGTTTTGTTGGAATTTTTATTTGAAGCCATTTTTCTATCCCTTATCGGAGGAATTGTTGGATTGCTGATCATATACATGGCAACGCTGGTTATTTCCTATTCATTTGATATGAAGCTGATACTTACCCAGGGAAATATCATTTTAGGATTGGGCGTTTCGATGTTTATCGGACTCGTTGCCGGCTTATTTCCGGCTTTTACGGCTTCGCGCTTAAACCCGATTGAAGCAATGCGCTCTACGTTTTAATTTTACTATTTTGAAGCCAGCGTTTCCACATGAATAGTAATTTCTACATTTGGAATTCGGTCTTTAATTTCAGCTTCTATCCTGTCGCAGAGGTCGTGTGCATCTTTAATGTGAGTATCTTCCTGTAGTTCGAGATGAAAATCAACGAATTTATAATTCCCGGCTTTTCGCGTCCGCAGATGGTGAAAATTAACTGAATATTTTTTAATACTATCGGTTATCTTCATCACCTCTTCAGTGGTAAGGGCTGTATCAACCAACGGATAAAAAGCCGTTTTAAGTAAAATAAATGATTCCCTGAGAATAAAAATGGCAACCATAATGGCAACCACGGGATCGAGCCAATGAAAACCGGTAATCCAAATAAGTAGCAGACCCACGGCTACGCCTAACGAAGTAAATACATCGGCTTTCAGATGCAAAGCGTCGGCTTCCAGGGCAATGGAATCGGTAGCCCGGGCAACTTTGTATAATTTTCGTGAAACTATAAAATTGATCAGAGCCGAAACAAACATCACGGCAAAGCCATAGCCCATAGCTTCAATTTGTTCGTTCGATTTGATTTTTCGTATAGCTTCAAAGACAATCCAAAAAGAAGCAGCAAGAATCAAAAGCGCTTCCACTACTCCCGAAATATTTTCAAATTTTCCATGTCCGTAAGGATGTTTTTTATCTGCGGGAGTATCCGATATTTTTACCGAAAAAAAAAGCAATCAAAGCCGCCAGCAAATCCATGCCCGAGTGTATGGCTTCGGATAAAATACTCACCGAGCCGCTCAGAATACCAGCGACTATTTTCATGGCAATCAAAACGGAATTGGAAAGGATGGAAAGACGGGCGGTTTTAACTTTTTTGTTCATTTACAAACGCATCATTGGCTTGCAAAAATACAAATATAAGTTGTCAGGCTGCCATTTGAAGAAGAAATTTATTACCAATTATTACCGGTTAGTTTGCTGATATTTAGATTTATGAAAAAAATGCCATTAATCAGTTCTGTGGCTCGCCTTTTATGATCACGGGAAGGCTTCCTTTTTGGTAAATGGCAATGGATTTGATGTGATGGCGTTGTCCGTAAAATTTCCATTGGCCAACCCAGTAATAATGAATTTCTTTGGTGGTATTTTCCATTATTGCGGTGCCTTTGCTTGTCAATTTGCGTTTTTCATCAAAGTATTTGACTTTGATATCGTTATTGCGGAATTTGAATTTCAGCCTTAATTTTCCATTCGGATGATAATACCGGCATACACCAAATTCTTTTCCGTCCTTAAAACGTTCGATACCGGCAATTGCTTTTTTGTCCGAATCGAAGTATGATATCCATAAACCCTGGCGGAGGCCGTTTTTATCAAATTATTTACTTTACGATGAAAAAACTGGGCCGATGAAACCAGCGAAAGGAAAAGTAAAAAACTAAAAACAGATATTTTCCCCATGTGTTATTAATTTTTTAATTTATTGGCTACATGTATTATATACAAAATATCATTCTCGGTTGGTATGATCATAGCCGTATGGATATTTCATTCGTCTATGCTCATAACTAAAAAACGAATCCCGGCAAAACCGGGACCCGTTTTAAACAAATATTATTTTTTTTCGGATTTTGCCGGACGATCGTCAATAACAAACTTTATTGGCATATTAAATTGTACATCAACATCTTTTCCTTTTTGTTTGCCAGGAGCCCACTTGGGCATAGCATTAACAACACGTAGTGCTTCCTCGTCGCATCCTCCGCCAATACCTCGTAATACTTTCGCATTTGAAATGGAACCATCACTTTCTACAATAAAATTTACATACACTGTGCCCTGAATACCTTTACTTTTAGCTTCTTCAGGATACTTTATGTTATCGAGCATATACTGTATTCTTGCTTTTTCACCTCCGGGGAAACCTGGAGCTTGCTCAACCAGAGTAAAAACAACCCCTTGTTTATTCTTCGGTTTTGGGGTCTTAGGTTTTTGAGGTGTCTGAATTTCAGGCTCAGAAATAGCATTATTAGCTTTTAAAATCAGGTTTGTCAATGGTTTAATGTTTTTTATAGCATCAAACTGACTTCGGGAATTGGCGGTGGAATAACCGGAACCGCTAATCCTGAATGAAGAAAACACCACTATCAGCATGAGCGACAGCGGAACAGCAAGCAAAACCCGCCATTTGGCCGTTTTGCGCGATCGATTTTTAGTCATCATAATAAATCTCCTTTTAATTGAATGGTTAAATGTATTAGCTAATACCAGCGAACGAGTTCCAAAAACCTGGTTCAAAATTATTTGCTGGTAGTTTATTATATTGATTTTATGGTTTAAAACACCCCTGTCGGCCAAGTATTCGTGAACATGGCTTAATGAGGTACGATAGGCATAAATAAACGGATTAAACCAAAAAATTGCATTTATTATCTGTAATAAAACGATGTCCACGGAATGAAACTGAGAAGAATGGACAAATTCATGAGAAATGATTTTCCCTTCAGCTTCATTTTTTTCCAACGAAAAGGGAATAAAAATCAGGTTAAAAAACGAAAAGGGAGCTATATTTTTACGGGTTTTTACAATCCGGCAACTTTTTCGTTGCACAACGCTACCTTTATGATAAAGCCGGAAAATGTAAAAAATATTCAGCATCAAACGCAGAAGGAAAAAGGCGGTAATGGAACAATATATCAGTGTTAGCCAACTTAATGCATTGTTTTGAACCGCAGTATCCATTCCATTCCGGTGATTTCCGACAACAACCGGATTAAGAAAAATCTCCGGAAGCGTTGTTGCAGGAGCTTTCAGTATGGTAAAAGGCAGACTAATGAACGGCAGTATAAATGAAAATACGAGCGTTCCGAGTAAATAGAATCTGTTGACAGAAAAAAAAGTCATTTTTCGTAACAGCAGCAAGTAAAAGCCGTAAAAAACAGCCATACACAGCATTGCTTTTATTCCGTAAAAAATCAGGGCATTCATGGTTTTGAGTTTTTTTGTTTTTCAATTTCCTGTTCCATTAATGATTTTATATCTTCCAAATCGTTCAGGCTGAGGTTTCCGTTTTTCGAAAAAAATGTAACTAATTGCTGATAGGAATTCCCGAAATAATTGTTCATAAAGGCTCCGAAATACGATTTGGTATAATCCTTCCGGCTGACCAAGGGAAAATATTCGTAAGTTTTTCCATACGCCCGATGACTCACAAAACCTTTCTTCTCCAAAATCCTGACGACGGTTGATACGGTATTGTAAGCCGGTTTGGGTTCCGGCAATTGGGCAATAATATCATTTACAAAACCTTTGTTTAATTCCCAAATGATCTGCATTACTTGCTCTTCGGCTTTGGTTAATTCTTTCATTTTCTGTTCATTATTTTTTTTAATCTTATTCAACTTTTTTCTTAGTTGTATAACTAATTTTTTAGTTGTTTAGTATAAAAAAAGAGAAATTTTCTTCCGCAAAGATATAACTATTTTTTTAGTTATAGCACTATTTTTTTAGTTTTTAATTAAATTTTTTAAGAAAAAAATCTTTAACGTTTTTATAAACGTGATTTACTATTAGTTAAATACTATTGAGTAATTTTATCCAGAGAAGAATTTTAATTTTTTACGGCAAGCTACTTTTAAACTGCTGATACCTGTCGGCATATTTTTCGCCGTGAACACCTCCCAGACTTTGAAATTCCGAATTGATTTTTGTCAAACGGTTTTCATCCGAAGGGTGAGTGCTTAAAAACTCGGGTGGGCTCGACTGACTTTGCATTTTTACAAAAAAAATCTCCAAGGCTTGCCGCATCGTAAGTGGTTGGATAAAGATATTTTACGGCATATTTATCGGCTTCGTATTCCATTTTACGACTATACGCCAGTTCACCTAAACCGGAAGCCAATCCAGCGACAATCTGAGCAATATTGTTCGGATTATTCCCCAATACGGCAGCAATCAGAAAATCAATTCCATATTTAACTGTAAGTTGCTCTGTAGAATGGCGTTGGTCGGCATGCGCCATTTCATGGGCGACTACTCCGGCAAACTGGGCTTCGTTATCAAGAAGTTTAATCAGCCCGGTATACACGTAAATATTTCCTCCAGGTGCACAAAAGGCATTGATAACATTGTCATTTTTAATTATCCGGCATTTCCATGTAAAGCGATTGGCATAATTTAATTTTCCCGAATTCAGAACGGTATTGCGAATGCGGTTTAAATGAGAATATGCTGTGACATATTGGATTGTATCGAGTAGTGGATATTCCTGTGGATTATTCTTTATTTCCTGATCCACCTGTAATCCAAGCGTAACATCTTCATCCAATGAAAAAATATTGATACCGCCGTCTTTTTTACAAGCTCCGAGGCTAACTGTTAATAACAGAAGAAAAGTAATTTTTAACGAGTAACGCTTTTTAAACATAATCATCATTTTAGTTTAAATTTAAATTGTATCTAACACCAATCGATCAGGTTTCAAAATTACATTTTTTTGAATTAAAAATCAACTTTAAAGAGAGGAATTATGCAGTTTTGAAAAAATGCTAGGAGAAAACATTTTACACAAAAAAAGGATGGTAATCATCCGAAATTACCATCCTTTATAACTGCTACGAGCTATTCTTACTTATTTTTTCTCTGTACCCGGAGCCGGCGCTGCATTAAGAACTTTAATTTTATCGGTCTTTTTCAGGCCGGAAACGATTTCAATATTCAGTCCATCACTGAGTCCGGTTTTAATATTCCGTTTTTCAAAAACCTGGGGTTTGGTTTCTACTTCCACAAATGCGATACTGTCTTTAAATTGCAACAGACTTTCGGGAATAGCCATCACGTTATCTTTTCGTGCAAGAACAATGTCGGCATTAGCGCTATAACCGGCGCGAATGAATTCGCCTTTTTGCAATTTAACAGTAGCTTTTATTTCAAACTGAATGGCGCCATTTTCCTCCACGCCTTTAGGAGAAATATGCTCAAGCTTGGCTTTAAATTTTGTGGTATCAATAGCACCAACAGAAAGAATCAGCTCCATGCCTTCGCGCAGTTTTCCCACTTCCGATTCATCAACTTTACCTTTAAAAATCATTTCGCCCATGTCGGCAACGGTGGCAATAGTTGTTCCGGCATTATAATTATTGCTTTCAATTACCGAATTGCCAACTTCCACAGGTACGGTAAGCACCATGCCCTGAATGGTAGAACGGATAAGTGTATTGGTAGCGGTACCCGTTTTTTGGTTATACCTTCTCTGATCAACTGAAGATTATCTTCGGCAGCATTCACTTCTTCACGGGCAGTCATCAGTGCAATTTCAAATTTCTGAAAATCAGCTACAGCAATCACTTTTTTGTCGTATAATATTTTTTGACGGTCGTAGGCTTGTTTAGCATCATCCAAAGCAATTTTGGACCGGTTCACCCGCGATTCAGCCGCATTAAGTTCTATCATATTAGGTATTATCTTTACCTTGGCAATTAAGTCTCCATTTTTAACTATTTTGCCTGGCTCAACATAAAGTTCCTGAATAATACCCGAAACCTGGGGTTTTATTTCTATTTCCTTACGGGGAACCACCGATCCGGTGGCAACAGTTTTTTTGATAATATTAGTAACAATTGCGGTTTTGGTCTCAAATATGACCGGTTTTGGTCTCGATTTGTTATATAAATAAAAGAGCGTCCATCCAAAAACTCCAAGGATGATGATAGCGACTAAAATTTTTATTGCTTTTTTCATGTACAAAATATTTTCGGTTTTAAAATATTAATTTTCATCTCTTAATGCTTCTATCGGCTTAATGCTTACCGCCCTTTTGGCCGGTATTAATCCCGCAAAAACTCCCGAAACAATCAAAATGGCTAATGACATCAAAGCCACATTAAAATCTACTTCTGGATTTTTAAACATTGTATCTTTTGCTCCTCCGGATTTGGTAAGCAGGAAGTTAATAAGTTCGACCAAACCAACTCCGACTACCAATCCCAAATAGCCTGCCATAGTGGTCAGAAAAAACGGATTCGGCAATAATCTGCCGGATAATTATGGAAGGCGTAGCCCCGATAGCTCTGCGTATTCCCATTTCTTTGGTACGTTCTTTTACAATAACCAGCATAATATTGCTGATGCCAATCACTCCGGCAAGCAGCGTCCCTATACCTACCAGCCAGATCAGCCCGTTGATTCCGGTAAATAATCCTTTCATTTTTTGTACTGTACTTCCAAGTTAAAATGTCCGATAGCCTGATCATCGTCGGGATGAACACTATGGCGTTCTTTCATCAGTTTTACCACTTTTTCTTCAACTACAGAAACGGGTATACCCTCTTTAGAAGTTATGGCAAACCAACCCACCACATCACCATAGTTATAGGTTTTTTGCAATGTGGTAAAAGGCATAAATATAGTTTGATCCTTGTCGCCACCGAAGTTTACATTGGAATTTTGGGGTTTAAAAACACCAATGACATTAAAATATACTCCCTGGATTCGGACGTATTGTCCCAGCGGATTTTCGCCAGGTTTGAACAGCGCGTCATACACCTTGGAGCCAATTACGGCTACCTTTCGTTTTTCAATCAAATCCATATGGTTAAGAAAACGGCCCTGGGTAACGGTTACCGGATCAATGAGATTCCATTCGGGATAGTCGCCATTGATGGTAAATGCCCCCGATTTTAAACCGCGTACTACATTGTCGCCTCCGCGGAGGCCGCCACCCTGCAAACGGGGAGCTAATATAGCTATTTCCGGAATATTATCTTTAAGAGCCTGTATATCGTCGTTTTTTAAAATTAAACCAGCGGTCGCGAGGGAATCCTTTATAGGGTAAAGTGGTTTTCTGTGTCCACATAAAAAAGCTGTTGGTGGCAAAATCGCCAAAACCGGAGGTAATTCCGTTTTGCAAACCGCGTCCCGATCCTAACATGATAATGAGCATAAAAATGCCCCAAAAAACACCAAAAGCAGTTAATGCAGTACGGATTCTGTTTTTTTTTAAGTGCCTCTATTATTTCGTGCCAGCTATCGAGGTCAAACATTTTTATGGTAGTTTAATTTTTATCTTCTTTTAATGTTAATTATTCATCCCTCAGCGCTTCCACTGGTTTAATAGCCGAAGCCCTCCTTGCTGGGACAAATCCGGCAAGTGTTCCTGCCACTATCAATACAATGGTTGCGCTCACGGCAATAGCGAAATCAGCTTCAGGATTACGGAAAAAATCGGAAGGCGGCATGTATTTTGTAATCAATTCCAAAACACCGATACCGAGCACCAGACCAATATACCCTGCAAAGCCGGTAATAAGCACTGCCTCCTGCAAAATTAAGCTGATAATGGACCAGGGAGTAGCTCCCAAAGCTTTACGGATACCGATTTCTTTTGTCCTTTCTTTTACGACAATGAGCATAATATTGCTTACTCCTACGATACCGGCAATAATAGTCCCAATTCCAACAATCCAAATAAACAAACGAATTCCTGCAAACAAATCCATTACCTTTTTATATTCTTCTACGGCATTCCACATTTGCACTGCCCGTTGATCCTGGGGATCAAATTTATGGCGTGTAGCCATTTTCATTTTCACCTCATCCTGTATGCGTTTGCTCTGTTCCACCGTAGCTTTTCCCACAGTAAAAGCAATGGTTTGAACTTTATTTCCGCCATTGAAAACCCTTTGAGCCGTAGAAATGGGAACATAAATCTGTCGTAGATTATTACCATTATCTCCATTTTCCTGATCAGTATATACACCCACCACCAAAAAAGGAATTCCGGCTACCTTTACATATTTATTCATGCAGGGTTCGCCTTTAAAAAGAATTTCCTTAACAACTTTGCTGATGCAGGTTACTTTTCTGAATTTTTCGATATCAATATTATTGATATACCGACCTTCCAGTATTTGGATTTGCTCTATATTCCCGTAATCCGGATAAACGGTAAAGATGTCGAAACTACCAAATTCCTTTTTATAAGTAACCGTAGAATTCTGCCAGATAAAGTTTCGGGATGAAATCTGGTCTACTCCTTCCACCGTATTTTTAATTACATTATAATCATCGTTTTCCAGATTTATGGGTCGTCCCGACTTGAGCCCTTTGTAAGGCATAGAAGTTTGGTTGCTCCACATCCAGATGGTGTTGGTTGCCGACGAATTAAACTGGTATTTAACGGCATTTTCCAATCCGTTGCCCGAACCAAGTAAAATAATCAGCATGAAAATGCCCCAGGCAACACTAAATCCGGTAAGAAAAGTTCGTAACTTATTCTTTTGGATGGTGCTGAATATCTCCTGCCATTTATCAATATCTATTATTTTCACTGCATCCGGGGATTAATGATACTAAAACTTTCCATTTTCAATAATTCCGTCTTTGATACGGATAATGCGGTCGGTCATGTGAGCGATGTCGTTTTCGTGGGTAACCAGCAGAATAGTTATTCCATCTTTATTAATATCTTTCAGAATATTCATCACTTCATAAGAAGTGGCTGTGTCGAGCGCTCCGGTAGGTTCATCGGCAAGTATCACCTTTAGGGCTGGAAATCAGGGAACGGGCAATAGCAATACGTTGTTTCTGTCCGCCGGATAATTCATTGGGCATATGTTCGGCCCATTCTTTCAAACCCATCTTATCGAGATATTCCATGGCAATTTTATTACGCTTGCGCCGGGGGAACTCCTTTATAATAAAGTGGGAGGGCTACATTTTCCAGGGCATTTTTAAAAGCTATCAGGTTAAACGACTGAAAAACGAAGCCGATATACTTGTTGCGATACATGGCGGCTTTAGTTTCGCTCATGTTTTTTATCTGGAAACCGTTAAGAGTGTAATTACCTTCATCATAGTTATCGAGTATTCCAAGGATATTTAGCAAGGTGGATTTTCCCGAACCCTGATGAACCCATGATGGATACCATTTCACCTTTTTCAATATTTAATTCTATACCCTTGAGCACATGGAGCTTATTGTTGCCCATGTCGTAAGATTTATGGAGGTTTGTAATATTAATCATTCCCTGAAGTAAATTATCATACTATGTTTCTATCAATTAACGTTTTCCTAAAGATACTATTATGGAAACGGTAAACTATTTTCAGATGTTTTAGTATGATCATTTATTGTGCCAAAATCATAAAGCTATGTATTTCAACGATTATATTTAAAAACCTACTTATCATAGTGTTCGGTTATAAAACAAATAGTGTGCGTTTGCGTGCAAATAATTTATAATTTTACCCCTTAATATTTTTAACTATTCTATTTTGAATCTTTATATTCAGAAACGTCGTTGGAAATGGTTCCTTTTTGTCTCGGGAATACTTATTGTCGCCCTTTCGCTTTGGTATACCAATATGCTGGTAAAAAAAATAGCCAAAGACGAGCGTCGTAAAATAACCACTTGGGCCGAAACAATTCACCGCAAGGCAAGTCTGGTAAACTATACCAACGATTTTTTTTGCCAAAATCCAGCAGGAAGAACGCCATCGTGTGGAAATGCTTGCCGAAGCCACCAAGAAACTGATTAATGCAAGCAGCACCGAAGATATTACCTTCTATTCCGAAATAATTGCTGACAATACTTCTATCCCGGTAGTACTTACCGACGAAAAAGGAAAGATACTTTCGACAAAAAACGTGGATTTCAACGAAAGCAAGATCAGGGTAATGACCGACTCGCTTAAAAAGGAATTTACGATTTATAAGCCCATCAAATTCACCTATTTCGGTGGAAACAAAAACTATTTCTATTACAAAGACTCGCGAATGTTTGCCGATTTACGTAAATATCTGGATGATTTGGTGAAGTCGTTTTTTTTCCGATGTGGCATTAAATTCCGCCTCCGTACCGGTTATAATCACCGACAGTTCCATGCACAATGTGCTGGAATCTGGCAACCTGGATGTAAAGAAGATGCGCGACTCCATGTATGTGCAACAAACCCTCACCGAAATGGCTTCCCAAAACGATCCTATTCGTATTGTGTTGAAAGATGTGGGCCGTACGTTATATTTTTTATAAAGATTCCTTCCTGCTACGCAATTGCGTTATTATCCCATTATACAGTTTTTCATTATC
>Ga0268356_10897_pt1 | contig 16222 bp, 20 predicted proteins | sample BioMet10_FD_194415 | JGI IMG/M metagenome (GOLD analysis project Ga0268356, IMG submission 194415) | Sewage microbial communities from Oakland, California, United States - Biofuel 10 (PacBio Assembly) | ecosystem: Engineered > Wastewater > Sewage > Unclassified | place: USA: California | collected...
CCTCATAAAGGACAACATCTGGTTTGATAATGCCGCCGCATGCATCACAGCGAGGGATGCCGGTGCTGTTCTTGATATATTCAGCCGGGAAGAATTTTCTGCATTTGACACAGTAATTGCGCAGGACGGATCCGTGCAGTTCATAAACTTTCTTGGAACCTGCTTTTTGATGAAGACCGTCGATATTCTGGGTGACAACACCTAAAGATTTTCTTGCTCTCTCAAGATCTGCAATAAAGCGGTGCACTTCATTTGGCTGAGCATCCAGATACAGCATGCGGTCACGGTAGAAGTCGAAGAATTCCTCCGGTTTTTCTGTAAAGAAGGAATGTGAGATGATTTCTTCCGGCGGATACTTATATTTCTGATTGTACAGTCCGTCCTGACTTCTGAAATCCGGAATCCCGGAATCTGTTGAAACGCCGGCGCCTGTGAAGAATACAACATGTTTTGCATCATCAATGATCTTTTGAAGCTGTTCTATTTTATCTTCTTCCATATGGATCTCCTATTCTTTCTCTGTATAGGTCTGCAGCAGTGCTTCTGCTATTTTTTTGTATTCATCAATCAATGACTGCGGTTTTTTGATGACAATTTTATCATAGAACTGCAGGAACCATGAGACAAGTGTTGGCGTCACAGCAGTTCTGATGCTGGCTGTAAAGGTCTTCTCATCCACCTTGGATATAACAATGTCTTCACCGAACTGATCAAAGACAATGGATGACAGACTGTTGTCAAATACAGCGGTGACCGTCTGGGGTGCACCGTGATACATCTGAAAGGAGCTGCGCAGATGATCCTGCAGAGAGAATGGAATGCCTTCACTCTGTTCATTTGTGACCGTGATCTGATCCATCTTATCTAAACGATAATTGGCAAAAGCATGATGCTTATCAGAATAGAAGACAACATAGTATCTTCCATTTTCGGAAATCAATGCATATGGGACCAGACGATACTTTGCATTCTCCTTGCGGTATTTTTTCTTCTTTGTCACAGTGATGTCAAAGTACAGGAATTCTACATATTTATTCTTAGCAATTGCAGGAAGAAGTTTTTCTGCGTCTTCCAGGATCTTATGATGCTCCGTCTTGGCCGGATTGGAAGACAGGGGAGGAATCTGAGAAATCCTCTGCTCTGGCAGCAGCTGGCGTATTTTCTTTATCAGTTCATTTGTCTCCGGTGCAGACAGTGCACTGGATTCTTCACATGCATTCATTAGAAACAGTGCTTCTGCATTGGTGAAGATGTGTTTTAAATAATAGCCCTGACGTCCTTCTTTTCTAATAAAGACAATCTCCACACCAGCTTCTTTCAGCATGTCAATGGACTTATAAATTGTTCTGCGGTCAGCAGGGTGACCAGCAAGATCGCAGCAGGCACGAAGATCCGTCATCGATAAAAGATGTTCAGAATCAGAGTATTTTGAGAGCGTCTGGTATACAAGGGCATCCAGAGAAGGAACAGCAGTTTTCATAAATTTCTTCTGGCTTAACCTCCAACTTGGTGACTTGACATTTAATTGTACATTAACGAGTACAGCAGTATATCAGGCCGCGGTATATTCTCAGGGCATTGGAGGCTCACTTTCTATGGAATTCATGACTGAGAATGTTGTTTCATCGTTATATCCTTACCAGATTGAGAATATTGAGAGGCAGATCATTGACTATCAGTCTCTCAATCTGGCTGAAAAGAAGACTGATTTCGATATGTGCCCAAAATGCGGTGCAGTTCATCCCCGTCTGATCAAAGGCGGGGAAATCACATTCTGGCAGGCAGATGTATCGCTGTAAAGAATGTGATAAGCGATTTACTTATGATAATGGGCATTTGACCTGGTATTCTCATCAGCCTTATGACAAATGGTCAATGTTCATCAAGAGCACTCTGGAACACGGTTCGCTGCTCACAAATTCTGCCCTCATTGATGTCAGCCCATCTGCTGCCTTCCGCATGAGACATGAACTTCTTTCTTTCCTCAGACTTATCACTGAAGAGAAAACAATCGATAAAGCAGTGGAGATAGATGAGAAGGTATTCATGGAATCACATAAGGGATATTGCCTTCCCAATGTCAAAGGCAGAAAAAGACAGACACCAGCAGCAGGCGGCCCATATTCACATCAGTTCGTCAGCCTGATCTGTGGGGCTGACCGCGAAAACGGATCATATATCCAGGCATATTCGATGGGACATCCATCGTTAGCAGATGCAGCTCTTTTCGGTAAACATATCAATGATAACGTCTTTGCCTGGATCGATGGCCAGACCTGTTATCCTAAGATGCTTGATGAAAAGCACTGTCCTTTCAAGATACTGACTGATCATAAAGAATATGACAGCGAGAACCATCTCAATACTGTGAATTCTCTTCACAGCAGAATGGCCGAATGGTATCGGAACTATCGAGGAGTCGCTACAGTTTATATCAACAGATATGCCGCTCTTTTCAGTATATGGCAGAAATATGCCGGCTGTGATCTTCAGGAGATCATTCTCAAGCTCATCCGACAGATTTCAGAACATATTCACTATTTCTTTGTCCGGGACATCAGGGATAAAGATATCTTTGAAGACCCGACTGCAATATATGAACGCGAAAGGATGGCTGATCACTTCGTCAATTCTTCTGATGGATCTATCGGTGCATCCACAGAATATTGGACTTTTTAGCTGAAAGTCACCAAGTTTGTGGTTAAGCCTTTCTTCTTTCTTACTTCATTGTACATGAATGTGTACAGCACTTCCAATCATTCTTTCTATAGTAATGAATGTAAACAGAGGTGATGATCATGGAACAGACAGCGAGGTATTGGTTGACATTAGCGTTTCTCTTTATGTCCTTCGGTTATACTGCCGATGGATATCAGGCGGCAGCATATTTATTTTCCTGCTTTGCCATTTATACAGCTGTTGATGCCCATAGTTGTCGGACGGTGTACCGCAGATGGAAGCGGATCTTGTGTTTCAGCAGTATTGCGGCATTGGTGACGGTGCTGACAGGTCTGACACAGGCAATGCCCGCTGTCTGGTTCGTAACGGCTGCCAGTGTGTGCTGCTGCATTATTTTTGAAGCAAGTTCAGTCAGAACGATGAAGAACACAGTGATGTGGCTGCGGGTGCTGATGTTTGCGCTTTATCTCCTGACTTTGATCCTGCCATATTCAACATATGGATTTATAGATACAATGTTATTGATCACAGCGGCATTTCTGCCAATCCAGGCGTCCTATTTTCACAAAATCATTGTAATAGAAATGAAAAAAAGCAAAGTTAGAATAGCAACCCGTCCGCAGCTGTATTAGAATAGCGTATAACGGGGTGATAGAATGACAGATTTCCTGATTAAATTATTCGTAAAAGATCCAGAGAATGTAAAGGATGAGCGTGTCCGACTGAGCTATGGAACACTGACTTCAGTGGCCGGCATGTGCTGTAATATCTTCTTATTTATATTAAAGGGCATTATTGGTCTTGCCATAAATTCCATCTCTATTATTTCTGATGGCTTTAACAATCTTTCAGACTGTCTTTCCTGTCTGATCACAATGTTCGGCTATCGTCTGTCAGCAAAACCTGCAGACAAAGAGCATCCATTCGGCCACGGCCGTATGGAATATGTAGTATCTTTTATCGTGGCAATCATCATCTTCATCTTTGCCTTCCAGCTTTTGAATACATCTGTGGATAAGATCATTCATCCGCAGGATGTTTCTTTTAATCCAATCCTTGTCGGCATTCTTGCGGCTTCTATACTAGTAAAGGTATGGATGGCATTTTTCTACAACAAGGTCGGCACAAAGATCAATAACATGGCAATCAAGGCAGCCAGCCAGGACAGCCGCAATGACGTGATGGCAACCGGCATCTCATTGATTGCAATTATCCTGTCTGCCTTTACCAAGAGCATTCCATTTGATGGCATTGCCGGTGTGATCCTTGCATGCTTTATCTTTTACAGCGGCTACGGCATTGCCAGTGAGATCATCAATCAGCTGCTGGGAACGCCAGCTTCTCCGGAACTGACAGAGGCTATCCGCAATCAGATGCTGAAACATCCTGAAATTGTCGGTGTACATGATATGATTATTCATGATTATGGACCTGGTGTGCAGATTGGAAGTGCACATGCAGAAGTCAACGCCAAGATGGATTTCTTAGCTGCACATGATGTCATTGATGAAGCCGAACGGGAGATTGAAGAGAATCTTCATGTCATGATGACACTTCATATGGATCCGATTGTTGTAGATGATCCGCAGCTGAATCAATATAAAAAGATGATCGATGATATTCTGATCAAGATCAATCCTGAACTTTCCATGCACGACTTTAGAATTGTTGTCGGACCTACGCACACCAATCTGGTCTTTGACGTCCTTGTTCCATATGATGTCAAAAAGACAAATCAGGAAATAAAGATATGGTTGATGAGCAGCTCCCTTCTTCACCAACCAAGTTCTATACAGTCATCCACTTTGACCGCGGCTTCACATCTGAAGAAGGTCAGGCATGAAGTGGAAGAATAACCTCATTCTATTATTGGCCGCATTAATCTGGGGATGCGCTTTTGTTGCGCAGTCAGAAGGGACACAGCATGTTGGCCCATGGACCTTCAACTGTCTGCGTTCATTCATCGGCAGTGCGACATTGTTCCTGCTGATGCCTTTACTAGATAAGGTAAGAAATGTAAAGAAGAATGCAGGTACAGATAAGAAGGGATTGATTCTCGGCGGCATTGCATGCGGAATCGTCCTTGCGGCTGGTTCAATGTTCCAGCAGATCGGCATTATGCAGACAACAACCGGCAAAGCAGGATTTATCACCGCATTATATGTCATCTTAGTACCAATCCTCGGTCTGCTGATTGGACATCGTACAAGACTGATTGTCTGGATTGGCGCCATGATTGCCTTGATAGGTTTTTACTTCCTGTCTTTTTCCGGTGAATCATTATCAATCCAGTCCGGTGATTTCTATCTTCTGATCTGTGCCGTGCTTTTTGCAATCCACATTTTAGTTATTGATCACTTTTCATTTGTGGACGGTGTCAGAATGTCATGTATCCAATTCCTGGTGGCAGGAGTGATATGCATGATTGGCATGTTCCTGTTTGAAAAGCCAGATCCAGCCGCCATCATGGACGCAGCTGTGCCTGTCCTGTATGCAGGCTGTCTGTCATCTGGAGCAGGTTATACACTGCAGATCATTGGACAGAAGGACGCTGATCCTGCTGTTGCAAGCATGCTGTTGAGCCTGGAGAGCGTCTTTGCTGCATTGTCTGGATTTGTACTGCTGCACCAAACAATGTCAGGCAGAGAAATCATTGGCTGCGCATTGATCTTCTCGGCAGTTATCATTTCGCAGTATCCTGGAAAAAAACAAACAGAAATGAAAAAGGAAGTCTCCCAGTAATGAGAGACTTCCTTTTTTTCTAAGCTTCAAAGTATGGTCTGAGTTTCCATTTGTCAGAGAAGTTCAAACGCCGCTCAAACAGCTTTGTGAACCAGCCAATCAGTGTACCGTTGATCAGTGCACTGATGACAGTTCCAATACCGATGCCTTCGATATGAGAGAAGAAGAGTAGACTCATGATCAAAGCAGCGATACAGCTTGCAATATCATATCCAGTCTTGAAGACATGGATCTTGATACCAAAATATGAAGAGACCTCAGAAACAAACAGCTCATATACTTCAGGTGAGATATATGTATGAAAGATCAGGGACACGCCGGCGGTGACACAAATGGTGCCAACCGCAAACGCAAGGATTCGGAGTGTCAGTTCATTGGGCATGGTCATCGTGAACTTCAGAAAAAGGTCAAGGAAAAGACCATAGATAATGGCTGTGATGAAAGAGAACAAGTATGACATTTTAAAGCGCCTGACGATGAGCATCATGACAACCAGCAGGAATAGCTGCGTGCAGTATTCAGCCATGCCGAAAGTGAACCAAGGCAGTGTCTGGGATACTTTTAAATAGATCAGGTATGCAGGTGCAACTGCAGTGGACATGCCGAAATTTGCAAATGTTTCTAATGCAGTTCCTAACGCCAGAAAGATGATTCCCAGCAGATAGGAAAGCTCTGTAGACAGTGTTTTCTTGTTCATATGGCTCCTCAGAATAAAAAACCAGCTCTGCCGGATTTGATACAGAAATACCGGAAAGCTGGTCATATATTTATATATTGCTATGATAGAATAGCTGACTTGTGAATTAATTGCAATACCTTTTATGCTTTTACGAGAAGATCAGCGATCTTCTTTGTATAGGCAACTGGATCATCAATTGGAAGTCCCTGGATCAATAATGCCTGATCCAGAAGAACGGAGGCATAATCTTTTAGCTGATCTGGGTTGGATGAATAAATCTCCTGCAGCTTCTTAAAGACAGGGTGGTCCGGATTGATCTCCAGGATCTTGACTGCTTTGACGCCATTAGGATTCATTGGATCCTGGTTCATATACTTCTCCATTTCCAGAGAAACACCTTCATCAGCGACGACACAGACGGGGTCATCCTTCAAACGGGAAGAGATACGGACTTCCTTGACTTTGTCACCAAGGTCTTCCTTCAATGCGGAAAGCATATCCTTATTTTCTTCTGTTTTCTTTTCTTTTTCTTTCTTCTCTTCTTCTGAATCCAGATCAAGGTCTCCCTTGTTGATGGACTGGAACGACTTGTCGGCGTACTTCTGCATGATCGAGGATACAAATTCATCTCTTTCATCAAGGAAGTAGAGGACTTCATAGTTCTTTTCCTTCAGCTTAGCCATGGATGGGAGGTTGTTGATCTCATCAATGGTCTTGCCGCAGGCATAGTAAATTGCTTTCTGTCCTTCCGGCATCCGGTCAGTATATTCCTTCAAAGTGACATACTTGCCTTCCTTGGAAGAATGGAACAGGATCAGATCCTGCAGAATCTCCTTATGCATGCCATAATCCTTATAGATGCCGTATTTCAGATTCAGACCGAAGTTGTCGAAGAACTTTTCATATTCTTCACGCTCATTCTTCAGCATATCTTCCAGGGCACCCTGAATCTTTTTCTCAATGGACTTTGCAATCAGCTTGACCTGCTTGTCCTGCTGCAGGATCTCACGCGAGATGTTCAGAGACAGATCGTCACTGTCTACAAGCCCCTGGACAAAGCGGAAGTATTCCGGCACAAGATCCTTGACCTTATCCATGATGAAGACGTTGTGGGAATACAGCTGCAGACCTGGTTCAAAGTCCTGATAATAGAAGTTGTACGGCGCCTTGCTTGGAATAAAGAGCAGGGCTGTATAGGAGACGTTTCCTTCGACATTGTAGTGAATGACCTTCTGCGGGTCTTCCCAGTCGTTGAACTTTCCCTTATAGAATTCGTCGTAGTCTTCTTTCTTGATCTTCGATTTCTGCTTTTTCCAAAGCGGAACCATGGAGTTCAATGTTTCAACTTCTGTCGTTTCAATCGTCTTTTCCTTATCTGTAGGATCCGGAACGCTCTTTGTGCACTCCATTTCAATTGGATAGCGGACATAGTCGCTGTACTTCTTGATCAGGTCACGGATGGTGTATTCATCCAGATACTTGGAATACTTCTCATCTTCTGTATCATCTTTGAGATCCAATGTGATGCGGGTGCCGACAGTATCTTTCTCAATCTCTGCGATGACATATCCGTCTTCACCAGAGCTTGTCCAGCTGTATGCCTTGTCTGCATTGGCTGCACGTGATTCCACGCTGATGTGCTTGGAGACCATGAAGGCACTGTAGAAGCCGACACCGAACTGGCCGATGATATCGACATTCTTTTCTGCTTTTTCCAGAGATTCTCTGAATTCAGCAGAACCGGATTTTGCAATCGTTCCCAGATTCTTTTCTAATTCTTCGGCAGTCATGCCGATGCCATGGTCTTCAATGACCAGCTGTTTCGTGTCCGGATGACGCTCAATCATGATCTTCAGATCTTTCTTGTCAGCACTGTAAGTCTTGTCTGTCAGAGAAAGATAGTGTCTCTTGTCCAGCGCATCACTTGCATTCGAAATCAACTCACGAAGGAAGATCTCTTTGTTTGTGTAGATTGAGTTGATCATCAGGTCAAGAAGACGTTTTGATTCAGCCTTAAACTGTTTTTTAGCCATATTATTTACCTCCTGCAATAGTTAGCACTCTACTCTATTGACTGCTAAATTATAGTAGCACTATGCCATTATGATTGCAAATATTTATTTGCTGGAAAGTTCATGGATATTTTGGAAAGAAATGCTGAAACTAAAAATTTGTTTTGATAGAATAGTAATAACTGAAATAGAAAAGGGAGGCTTTCGATGAAAAAAAACAGAACAGACAAAAGAATGAAAGCTTTATCCGAAAAGATAAGGATGCTGCGGGTCCAAAAGAATCTGACGCAGAAACAGCTGGCAGAGGCTTTAAAGCTTTCACCGCAGTCAATATCAGGATACGAGAACGGGAATGTGATTCCGGATATCCTGTGCCTGTTCGCATACGCGGAATATTTTGAGGTATCAGTCAATGATCTCCTGAATCTTCATAATACCGGAGACAGTTTTAAGGAAGATATGCCTTCCAGCAGTGAGATGCAGATGATTGAGTCCTACCGCAGGAGACCGGAGTGGATGAAGAAAGTCATCCGTACTCTGTGCTTCAATGGCGGTGCTTATCGTTCATTAGAAGAGGAGCATCAGGAGATGCTTGCTCTGTTAAAGCTGGAAGAAGAGGCGGATGCCGCTAAAAAGAAGTAAAATCAGGCAAAACATCATGGAGAAGATGAAAATCTTCTCTATTTTATTGGTATAATGGGGGCATCTATGAGAGAAATTAATGTTAAAAAAATAACTGAAATGCTGAAGCAGGCATGCGGCGCCATTGCGGTTGATTATGCACCGGATATCATCCAGGCTTTGAGAAAAGGGTCTGAGAATGAAACGGGAGAACGGTCAAAGGCTGCTATGGACATGCTTTTAAAGAATGCTGAAACTGCTTCAAAAGACCGCACGCCGATCTGTCAGGATACCGGCATGGCCATTGTATGGCTGAAGATTGGACAGGAAGTGCATCTGACTGGCGGGGCATTGAATCATGCAGTCAACCAGGGCATTGCTGAAGGATATACAGAGAATTATCTACGAGCATCTGTTGTTGATGATCCGCTGTATGACCGCAGAAATACTACGAATAATACCCCGGCCGTGATTCATACAGAGATCGTTCCGGGAGACAAAGTATCGATTGAACTGATGGCGAAAGGATTTGGCTCTGAGAACAAGAGTGCTGTTAAGATGTTGACGCCTGCAGACGGCGAAAAGGGCGTCATTGATTTTGTGCTGGATACAGTCAGGAAAGCAGGACCAAATGCATGCCCGCCGTTTATCATCGGGGTCGGCATCGGCGGATCTTTTGACAGTGTTACCGAATTATCGAAACATGCATTAATGAGAACAATCAGTGCATCACATCCGGATGTGAGATATGCTGCTCTGGAAAAGAAGATGCTGGATCAGGTCAATGAACTTCATATCGGCCCAATGGGCTTCCATGGCAATACCACAGCTTTGAAGGTGCAGATTGAAGAAGCACCGACACACATTGCCGGCATGCCGGCAGCAGTTAATATGTGCTGTCATGCATGCAGACATTGGCAGGGAGAAATCTGATGAAAAGACTGAACCTTCCACTGGATGAAGAAACAAGAATGAGCTTAAAAGCAGGAGAACCTGTTCTGCTGAATGGTGAGATCTATACAGCTAGAGATGCTGCCCATAAAAAGATCCACGAGCTGATTCAAAAGGGAGAACCTCTCCCATTTGAACTGCAGGACGGCTTCATCTATTACGTTGGGCCAACGCCAGCCAGACCTGGGCAGGTCATTGGTTCTGCTGGGCCTACAACCTCATCACGCATGGATCCATATGTTCCTGAACTAGCGGAGCGCGGTATGCAGGGCATGATTGGCAAAGGCAGAAGAAATATGGAAGTAAAACAAGCTATTATGAAACATCATATGATTTATTTTGTGGCCGGCGGCGGTGCCGGTGCACTGCTGTCACACAGCATCATCAAGCGCGAACCAGTTGCTTTTGAAGAACTGCTGGCAGAAGCAGTGACAAAGATCACAGTGAAAGATTTCCCTTGCTTTGTCGGAATTGACTGCGAAGGGAACGATATTTATGATCTTGATTAGTGCGTGTCTAGCTGGCATCAACTGCAAGTACAATGCTGGTAACAATACTGTTGAAGAACTCCTCCAGATGTATCTGGAGGGGAAGTGCACTGCCGTATGCCCCGAACAGCTTGGCGGCCTAAGTACTCCAAGACCAAGCGCTGAGATTATTGAAGGACGGGTCATAAATACCGAAGGTGCGGATGTCACTTTAGCGTATCAAAGAGGCAGTCAGAAGGCACTTCAGCTAGCTTTGGATGCTGGCTGTACAGAAGCTGTATTGAAGGCATGCAGTCCATCGTGCGGCGTCGGTGAGATCTATGACGGAACCTTCACGCATACAAGAATCCAGGGAAACGGTATCTTTGCGGATATGTGCATTCAACATGGCATACACTGCATGAGTGAAATTGAATATAAGGAGAAGAAGAGATGAATTACTACGAAGAATCATTGAAGCTTCATGAAAAGTATAAAGGAAAACTAAAAGTCGAGGCAAAGGTCCCATGTGAAACAGCGGCAGATCTGAGTGTTGCCTATACACCTGGCGTTGCTCAGCCCTGCCTGGAAATTCAGAAGGATCCTGAAAATTCCTACCGATATACTGACCGCGGTAATACGGTCGCTGTTGTTACTGATGGTACGGCAGTTCTAGGACTTGGCGATATCGGTGCCGATGCTGCCCTGCCAGTCATGGAAGGAAAAGCATTATTAATGAAAAGATTTGCCAATCTTGATGCCTGGCCAATCTGTCTGGATACTAAGGATCCAGATGAAATTGTGCGGATCTGCAAGGCGATTGCGCCTGGAATTGGGGCAATCAATCTGGAGGATATCAGTGCACCAAGATGTGTTGAAATTGAAAGAAGACTGATCAAGGAATGCTCTGTTCCTGTGTTCCATGATGATCAGCATGGAACCGCGATTGTCGTTCTGGCTGCCTTGATCAACAGCATGAAGCTGAAGAAAGCAGATCCGGCAAGTCAGAAAGTCGTCATTTCTGGATGCGGCGCAGCCGGCTCTTCTATAATTAGGATGCTGTACAACTATGGGTTCCATCGGATCTATGCATTTGATATTGAAGGCTGCGTGGATCCAGATCGTGCCGAGAACTACAATTCTTTAAAGAAGGAATTGCTTCAATTTGTAAATCTTGATCATCAGCACTATGCCAATCTTGCAGAAGGAATGAAGGACGCGGATATCTTCATCGGTGTTTCTGCACCGCATATTGTTACAAAGGACATGGTCCGTTCCATGAATCCAGGCAATATTGTCTTTGCTATGGCTAATCCTGAACCGGAAATCAAATATGAAGATGTCAAGGAAGCTGGCGCCTACATTATCGGCACTGGACGTTCCGACTATCCAAATCAGGTCAACAATCTGCTTGCTTTCCCGGGACTGTTCCGCGGTGCACTGGATGCTAAGGCAACTAAGATCACTGAAGGCATGAAGATTGCTGCTTCAAAGGGGATTGCATCCTTAATAGACGAAAAGGATCTGACACCAGAATACATCATTGTATCTCCATTTAATGATAAAGTAGTGCCTACTGTGGCAAAAGCAGTCGGAGATGCGGCCAAATCTGAAGGGGTCGTAAGAAAATAACTGTTCCTAGAATGCTCTCAAAGCTTCTGGAACAGTCTTTCTGCTTCAGAAGCTTTTTTGATGAAACGCATAGTGATACATTGAAAAATACCTAAATTTACACGGAAAATCAAAATACTCATGTTTACTACAATTGACAAACTTTGATTTGTGCAAATATTTTAATAATTTACAAAAAAAGTAATATAATACATAAGTTGCTGCGGAAGGAAGAGATGCAGATATGGAAATCGACGCAATTAAAAAACTGATAGAGACAGATGAGAAAACACGTGCAGAAGTGCAGGCACAGTATCAGAAAAGAACTGATTTGAAAAAGCAGATTGAAGATCAGAAAAAGCAGATCTCAAAAGAGACATGGGATGCGGTCAATGCACAGGTAGCCAGCACAAAGAAGCAGCTGGACGACCAAATTGCCAATGATGCAGCAGTCAATCAAAAAGAATATGAAGAATCATTGAAATTCCTGCAGGCTGAGTATGATAAAAACAAGGAAACTTGGAAAAAGGAAATCCTGGATCGGATCATACATGGTGAATAAGGAGGCTGACATATGAGTGATGGAGCAATTGCCGCTAAGGCAAGAGCGATGTTCGGCAGCCGCCTGAGTGAAGAGGACTATATGAGACTCCTGCAGAAGAATTCTGTACCGGAGCTTGCATATACGCTGAAGCATGATACTTACTTTTCAGAAACATTAGCGGGAATCAATGAAAAAGCAATCCACCGCGGTGCACTGGAAACATTATTGAAAATGGATGTGTTCACCAGACTGAAGAAGCTTCTTCTTTATGCAGATGATGACCAGGGCCGGGTTTGTATATGCGGCGGTCATGAATGCTGAGGAACAGCTGATCCTGATGTGCATCAGAGCAATTCACGGAAGGTGATGATCAGGGCAGAAGTGACATGATCCAGCGTATGCCGATCTATATTGAAAAATATCTTTCGTTCCCAATCCAAAATTATCTGAAGTAGGCGACTTCCGTGATCTTCTGGAGGTCCTCAAGGGAACGAGATACGAAGCAATTATCAAGCGTTACCAGAATAGTGATTTTAAAGAAATTGATTATATTGGACTGGAACATGCACTCCGTGTTTCCTACTACGATGTGGTCCTGGAACTGATTTCGCATGTCAACGGAGGCAATGCCACTGAGGAGATGCAGAAGGACACATTGACCCGAGTAGAATTGGACAATATTTCAATTATCTATCGTTTAAAAGAAATACTTTAATGGGAAACCGGAAGATATCAAAAAGCTGATGACACCGCGCTATGCGCTGTTCAATGCCAGAGAAATCAATCACTTGATTGATGACTGTACTGCAGATCAAGTCATTGAGATGCTGCAGAAGAAATATCACCGGTACATTTCCAATGAAAGATTCACGGATATCGAACACTATACACAGGTGATCCGCTTCCGCATGAATCATCACTTTATTGAATATTATACGGAGCCGAGCTTAGTGCTTCTGAGCTATCTGATGTTAAGCGAGATGGAGATTGACAATGTCATCAATATCATCGAAGGTGTCAGATATCATATCAACCCAGAACGCATTAAATCGCTGCTCGTCTATTAGAAAGGAGCTGGCAGATGGCAATCGTAAAAATGAAGTTTGTCAGTGCATCTACGGATAACGAACACCTGGATGAAATGATCAATACAGGGATTCACTCCGGTATGCTGCACGCAGAACAGGGTTCTGCAATCGTTAATGAAGAAAACCAGGGTAAACTGATCAATGAAGCAAATCCATGGACAGGTTATGAACAGACCCTTAAGAATTTTGCTCATGGCGTCAATTATGATCTGAAAAAGAAAGAACATTCCAATAAAGCTTATACCGAACAGGAGGTTGAAAATTTCCTCAAGGAGCTGAACGATAAATTCGGTGTTACAAGTGATGCTGATAAAGTTGTTCTGACCCCTGATGATGAAGCAGCCTTGGCGGCATTAAGCGAACTGGATTTTAAGAAGATTCATGAATGTCAGTACTTGAATTTGAGTTCGGCAGAGTGCCGCGTGAGAGCTTTAAGAAGCTGGCTATGTACCGTGATGAGATCTTCGTTCACCATAAGCTGCATGAGACAGCACAGTATATCTGGATGGTCATTGTCAGTTCAGATTCTTATGCAAGCAAAGTCCATAAGATCTTCAAAGATCTGTATTTTGAACCAATCGAGATTCCTAGTGTTGATATTCATCAGCTGCTGCATGTATATGCAGATGCTATTGATGATGTATACAGCTATGTGGCACAGGAAAATGAAATTCATAATCTCTATCCGTACATTGCTATCTTTGACAACAAGTATACGCTGAACGGCTTTGTCAAAGAAAATAATTTAGAGCAGTATAAGAGCCTGTTTGATGTATCTGTAACATTTGATGTCAAGGATCCTGCTGAAGTGCCTGCTCTGCAGTGCCCAACAGAACTGAAAAACAACTGGTTTGCAAGACCGTTTGAACTGTTCTTAGGCATGTACGGCATGCCTGCATACAATGACTTTGATCCAACGATGTTCATGGCTGTCACATACTGTCTCCTGTTCGGCATCATGTTCGGTGACCTGGGACAGGGACTTGTGCTTGCGGCAGTTGGCTTCTTATTTGAAAAGAAGAACAAGCTCTTTGGAATCATCGGTCGGATTGGTGTTACTTCATCCATCTTTGGCTTCTTCTTCGGTTCAGTCTTCGGTTATGAAGACCTGCTGAACCCGATTCATCAGTCATTATTCGGTGTCCGTGAGAAGCTGTTCGATGTCATGGCAACATCAAGCACAATGGTGCTGCTGATTGGTGCGGTTGCTATCGGTGCTGTATTGATCCTGACAACCCAGAGCATCAATATCTGGAACCGGTTCCGTCATCATGAGATTGGTGAAGCCATCTTCTCACAGAACGGCATTGCCGGTGTTGTATTCTACGGCGGCATTCTATTAGCAGTCGTCAGTCAGACATTATATGGTGTCAGCCTGCTGAATCCAATTTTCTATGCGGTTGTGATTGCACTGCCTCTGATCTGCTTCTTAATGAAGGAACCGCTGTGCAATGCAGTTGAACATCGCACCGTCAAGCCTAGAGAAGGCTGGGGCGGATATATCACCATGTCAATCTTTGAATTGCTGGATGTTCTGCTGACCTTTATTACAAACTCCATGTCCTATCTGCGTGTCGGCGGCTTCGTACTGTCACATGCGGGCATGATGCTCGTCGTCATGACGCTGGTCAAGATGACTGGCGGCGCTGGACCGGTTGTCCTGATTCTAGGAAACCTGTTTGTCATGGGTCTGGAAGGTCTGATTGTCGGTATTCAGACACTGCGTCTGGAATACTATGAAATGTTTTCCCGTTACTACAACGCGGGCGGCATCAATTTCAAAGCAGTAACTGCTGATACAGCAGACTAATAAAAATGGATATTATCCAAAGGAGAAAAAATATATGTTAAGTTTATCGGAAATTTTATTACCAGTTGTTGCAGTAGTTCTGATTGTTGCTCCCAATTGCTTTAGTTTTCAGCGGGCCGCATGAATCCAAAGAATGCTAAGCAGAAGATGATTGCGCAGATCTGCATTTTTGCAGGTGTCTTTGCGGTAATGATGATTTTCCAGGCACATCAGTTTGCTGCTTTAGCTGAAGATACAACGACAACAACAGCAGTCGACAATTCAAGAGGCTTAGGCTTCATCGCTGCCGCAATTGCCGTCTCTGCTTCTTCTCTTGGTGCAGGTCTTGCCGTTGCTAAGGCTACACCAGCTGCTTTAGGAGCTGTTTCTGAGAATCCAGACAACTTCGGACGCGCTCTGATCTTCGTTGCCTTAGGTGAAGGTATTGCCATCTATGGTCTGCTGATTTCCATCCTGATCCTGAACAACCTTTAATCTATGAAGTCCTACTGCATCAGCGACAATACAGATACCGTAACGGGCATGCGCCTTGCCGGTATCGAAGGAGAAGTCATTCACGATCGTGAAGGAATCCTGAAGCGTCTGGATGAACTCATTCAGGATCCGAAAATTGCGATTGTGCTGATGACGACAAAGACCATTAATTTAGTCGGAGACGTTGTATCAAATTATAAGCTGACCCTTGCCAGACCACTGATTGTCGAGATTTCAGACCGTCATGGTTCAGCAAAGATTGGTGAAACGATTGATGCTTATATCAGTGAAGCAATTGGCATCAAGCTTTGAGAGGTGATTGCGTGGAAAACTACGAAGATGATTTGCTCAAGGCCATTGATCAGGATGTCCGTTCACATGCGGAGATTGTAACCAAGAGAGTCAATGAAGAAACAGACTCTTTAATGGAAGATCAAATTGGCTTTTATAAAGAAGGATTAAAAAAAGAAACAGATACTTATCTCGAAAGTGAGCTGAATGATCTGCGTCTTTATGCTGCCACAGAAGCATCACGGGCAAAAAT
>Ga0268356_10552_pt1 | contig 16134 bp, 11 predicted proteins | sample BioMet10_FD_194415 | JGI IMG/M metagenome (GOLD analysis project Ga0268356, IMG submission 194415) | Sewage microbial communities from Oakland, California, United States - Biofuel 10 (PacBio Assembly) | ecosystem: Engineered > Wastewater > Sewage > Unclassified | place: USA: California | collected...
ATCGGCCATAAGGCATCAAGAATCCCTCTGCCCCAGCTGTTACTGTATTCAGCAGAGAAAGCTTCCAGAAAAAAACAGCCAATAAACCGGCGATGATCAATGAACCAAACGCCGCCTTAAAAGCTGGTATTTTCAACACAATCAAAGCAAAGCCAAGCCAGATGATTGGTAGTAAAGCCAATAAGAAGTTCAGCAGTTCCATACCTTATCCTCTACTTTTTCTAAATTCTTCAATATGGAATCTTAAATTCTGCATTTCCCGTCTGACATCTTCACCAGTAATCGGTCTTCTCAAGAAACCGCTGATGCGCTTTTCAAACGCCTCATGCATGTATAGATTGCTGTCAGAGATAAAGATAATATTGATCTTTGCATTGATTTCCCGTAAAGCATCAACTAATTCTAGTCCCTGGCCCTTTCCATCGTGAAAGCAGATAAATGCAGTATCCGTCAGGTATTCATTCACGTAGTTTTTTACTTCATCTACTGTTGTAAAACCCTCAACAGTATCATCTGAACGAAGGTTCTTCGTTAAAAGATCGCATGTATCTTTTAAAATATTCTTTTCGTCATCATATACTACTATCTTCATAATCAGATCCTCTTTTAAATATTATACCGTATATCATTTCGAACAGATGCACAAAGATGGAAGAAAAAGGACTCCCTGCCAGGAGTCCCTTCTTCCCCGATATTTCTACCGGTGTCTGGGGTTCAGTTGTATACACTCTTCTTTGACGTAAAGGAGAGAACAACTGTAGCTTTTTCCGCTTTCTACTGCATACCGAAGCCTATCGGTTCCAGCGGACAATCTTTAGTGTATCAGGCTTTTTGAAGAAGTAAATGAATTTACTTCGGGAATCTTTTGATTAGTCAGAATACTTTCTTCTGAAGAAGAATGCTAATCCTGCTAACAACATTGAGAATGCTAATGCACCAGCTGCCATCGGAGCATTTGTCTGATCGCCAGTATTTGGTGTTGAAGGTCTAGCATTTCTATCATCCGTTGTTGGAGATGCAGGTCTATCAGGTACTACAGGAGTTGTTGGTCTTGCAGTTATTGTTAATGTGCCCGTAACAATTGCAATGTCATAGTTATTAGCATCAGTACCATCATTCACTGCATATGTGAATGTATTGTTGCTGCTGCCAACTTCTGTCTGTGTTCCTGTAAATGCGTAAGTAACGCTCTGGCCTGCTACAAATCCCTGGTCGCTGATAGTAACAGTATCATTAGTAAGTGCTGTACCATCATATACCTTAGTTGCTGTGCCACTTGTTAATGTTACATTTCTCTTGTAATAGTAACAGTTGCACTTGTGTAGCTGTCTTCATAGTTAGGGTTCGTTGCCTTGACATACACTGTCTGTGCTGCTGTGACATCTGTCCATGTTGGCAATGTTGTACTCCACGTCCTTGTATCTTCCTGTTGAGCACCAAACAAGTTAAATAGTGCAAATAATACAGTATTCTGAGGTTTCTCAGTTGTGTAATATAACGTGCTATCACTTTGTGTTGCCTTAACATTAAGAATAGAATGTGCTGCGCCATCATAGGTACCGTTATAAGTTTCTGCTGTGACTGCATTCTGCTCTGCTGGTGCCTTTGTGATCGTCAGTGTGCCATTTGCATATGTAACGCTGTAGTTGCCCTGCGCTGCATCGCCATCCGGCTGGATCGCATATGTTCCTACGTTCTCGCCTGCTACTCTGCTTGTTGTATATGTGACTGTATCTGTTCCCAGTGTTCCTGCGACTGTTGCGTCGAGTGTAGGATCTTTTGTGCCATAGACCTTGCTCTTGTCATTCGCTGTGACTGTCACTGCCTTTGGCGTGATCGTTACTGTTGCTGATGCTGTCGCATCTTCATAGTTCGCATTCACTGCCTTTACATAGACTGTCTGTGCTGCTGTGACATCTGTCCATGTTGGTGCTGTCTCTGACCATGTCGCATTGTCTGTGCTGTAGTACAGTGTCGTGCCATCAGTTACTGCTGAGCTTGCTGTGATGCCATGTGCCTTTGCATCATACGGCTTGTTATAGTCACCTGCTGTGACTGCATTCTGCTCTGCTGGTGCCTTCGTGATCGTCAGTGTGCCTGTCGCATATGTAACGCTGTAGTTGCCCTGCGTTGCTTCGCCTGCTGGTGTGATCGTGTATGTTCCTACGTTCTCGCCCGCTACTCTGCTTGTTGTATATGTGACTGTATCTGTTCCCAGTGTTCCTGCGACTGTTGCGTCGAGTGCTAGGATCTTTTGTGCCATAGACCTTGCTCTTGTCATTCGCTGTGACTGTCACTGCCTTTGGCGTGATCGTTACTGTTGCTGATGCTGTCGCATCTTCATAGTTCGCATTCACTGCCTTTACATAGACTGTCTGTGCTGCTGTGACATCTGTCCATGTTGGTGCTGTCTCTGACCATTTCGCATTGTCTGTGCTGTAGTACAGTGTCGTGCCATCAGTTACTGCTGAGCTTGCTGTGATGCCATGTGCCTTTGCATCATACGGCTTGTTATAGTCACCTGCTGTGACTGCATTCTGCTCTGCTGGTGCCTTCGTGATCGTCAGTGTGCCTGTCGCATATGTAACGCTGTAGTTGCCCTGCGTTGCTTCGCCTGCTGGTGTGATCGTGTATGTTCCTACGTTCTCGCCCGCTACTCTGCTTGTTGTATATGTGACTGTATCTGTTCCCAGTGTTCCTGCGACTGTTGCGTCGAGTGTAGGATCTTTTGTGCCATAGACCTTGCTCTTGTCATTCGCTGTGACTGTCACTGCCTTTGGCGTGATCGTTACTGTTGCTGATGCTGTCGCATCTTCATAGTTCGCATTCACTGCCTTTACATAGACTGTCTGTGCTGCTGTGACATTCTGTCCATGTTGGTGCTGTCTCTGACCATGTCGCATTGTCTGTGCTGTAGTACAGTGTCGTGCCATCAGTTACTGCTGAGCTTGCTGTGATGCCATGTGCCTTTGCATCATACGGCTTGTTATAGTCACCTGCTGTGACTGCATTCTGCTCTGCTGGTGCCTTCGTGATCGTCAGTGTGCCTGTCGCATATGTAACGCTGTAGTTGCCCTGCGTTGCTTCGCCTGCTGGTGTGATCGTGTATGTTCCTACGTTCTCGCCCGCTACTCTGCTTGTTGTATATGTGACTGTATCTGTTCCCAGTGTTCCTGCGACTGTTGCGTCGAGTGTAGGATCTGCTGTGCCATAGACCTTGCTCTTGTCATTCGCTGTGACTATCACTGCTCTAGGAGTAATTACTAATTCAGGTGCCGTTGCACTATCGATTTTAAAGAGATTAGTTACATCATTTCCAGATTTATCTTTAATCACAATCTTCGAATAATCTACAGTTCCCTTATATGAATCGACATTTTTTCCTGAAGCTGCATTTACTGCTACATTTTCATAAGTATAACCAGCAGGAAGTCCAATAACTTTAATTTCATTGTTACTTTGAATTTCTCCTGTGTATATACATGTCTTTTTACTGCCTTCAATCTGTAAATGTGTTAACTTCACCCACTGTGCAAACAGAGTGTTTGTATCAGTAGTAAATTGAGAAGCATTGTCAATCTGTACCTTATTCCCCGCTTGAACCATGGCTCCAGTTCCATCTTTTGCGGTATTCCATCCAATGAAAACATAATCACTACGAGAGACAACATAATTAGCAACTGCCACTTGACCATTTTCGAGTAATGTTTCTACAACACTTGCCTTATTTCCTTCAGAATCAATTCCGCCATTGAAGTCATAAACAAGCTTTGTTGTTGCCGCCTTATCTGCCCACTGTGCTTTGAATATAATATTTGAAGTACCAATCTTAATTAAACTTCCTGGATAATAAATTGCATTGTCAACACTTGATTTCCAACCAATAAACACCTTTCCATCTGGTGCTGTTAAACCATCTGCACTAGCAACTTGTGCTTGAGCATTTTCGTAATAATGCATTTTGTCAGTAACTGTGCCAGTACCGCCGTTTGCATCATAAGAAACTTCGCTAATCTTGCCACCCATCCATTTAGCATAAATATTCATATTTGATGTAATTTTCTGGGCAAAACTAAACGGAGTTCCATCTTCTTTGACCCAGCCAGCAAATGTCTTTACTGAATCTGTTGGAGGCACTATTGTGTCAATTGTATTTTCTGCTGTAATCCCTGTAACTTTCTGATAAATGTCTGATCCATTATAGAAAATTACACTAAATGTAGGTGCTACCCATTTTGCATAAAGCTGGAGATCATTAGCTGGCATTTCAGAATCAAAGTTAAATTTATTCTGACAATCAGCATCTGTATACCAACCATCAAATGTATAATAATTGGCAAGTCCATTTGGTCTTGCAGGAGTATATGAAGCATATTGTTTTAATGAATCTTCATACAAAACAGTTTCCGTTTTGGATTCACTATTAACATTGTAGAATGATAACTTATAGGAATTTCTTGTATAATGAATTTTCAAAGAATCAGGCTGAGATATATAATCTCCAGCCTTTGCTGAAGTCCAAGAATCACCATAATCTGTACTATATTCAGAAACTGTAAACCCGTTATATTTGTCAGAGAAATACCAAGTACCACCTGTTGATGACTTGGTTGAATTTGTTGCTTTTGACGGATATGTTCCATCTAAATTTTGTTTATAATGTTCAATCAAACTTCCAGAATCTAAATCTTCTCCCGAAAGCTCCAAACTGTCAGCCGATTTATTAGGATTAATAAATGCGTCTAAGAATGTCAGAGTAGTTTTTTTATCACCTTTTTTATATGTCCATTTATAATTAGTAGGCCACGTATATCCGTTTGAAGCTAACGTTGATCCATATAATCCAGTAAATGTTTGATCATATTCATAGTGAGCATCTGTCCAAGCTTTACACTCACCATACCATGTATACGAGGTGCATTTTTTTTCAATCCAATTAGCAGTAAAATGGAGTGTCATGACTTGACGATCATAGTAAATATTTAATGTAGTTGTTCCATCAGCAGCAACTGTAACAGATTTGGAATTCGTAGAATTATAAATGAAGCCTGTCAATTTCAAACTTGTATCGGCTTTTGTTGGGCTGACTGTTGTTCCAATCGGTGCTTGTCTCATTGTTGATGCATCAGCATAATAATCATATTTCTTATCAGAATCTGTTGCAGTTTTACTATCCGTTACTTTTTGAGTCCAGAAAATTACGCTGTAATATACTTCTTTAGCATTCCACTTAGCATATAAAGTTTTGTCAGCAGTAAGTTTACCACCAAACGTGTACTCAGTCTTATATGCATCATCTTCATACCAACCGGCGAAATCATATCCTTGCCTTGTAGGATTTGCTGGTGCTGTTGTGCCGCTTGTTGGACTTACAAACTCTGGTTCAACGTATGACGCATCATCAGAAACATTAAATATCAACCAATACCCATCTGTAATAATTGGCTTTAAAGTAATATTTGAAGTTACTGCAGAACCATTTTCAATTGGATTTTCAGCTGTTTCAGTATACCAACCTGTAACAGACTGATTTGCCCCTACTGATAACTTTACATCAGAATAGTCAAGTTTATCATTTTCAGCATACTTCTGTGTATAGATTGTATTGCCATTAGCGTCTAAATAATATACATGATACTCTGCACTGTATTTTGCATAAAGATCGACCGATTTTGTCTCTGCAATTGTTCCAACATTTCCAAATATATATGCTTCAGTTGCATTTTTCTCGAACCAACCAGTGAAAATCTTACCTTCTAGTTCAGGCACTGAAGGTTCATTAACAATTTCGTTACTATGAACAATCTGTTTATCATTTTCTATTGGATTACCATTTTCATCGTAGAAATTAAATGTTAGTGTTTTTGGCTCTGAAGTTCCAACAACATAGATTGAGAACTTATTGGCTTGAACTGCTACATCTGTTTGATTTGCATCTTGTATATCAACCTCTGTACTTACGGGTTCTGCAACACTGTTCTCATCTTCCATATGGAATACCTGAACAGTTTCTGTATTGTCCTTAACTGCTGTTGAGCTCTTGCTGACACCAAAGTTGACGTCTACATTGTGTCCAGCTGCAGGCTGCAGTTCATTGCCGTTCGCATCAAAGAATGAAATATTGAATGCAACAGTTCCATTCAGCTGCTTATCATTGTCGATTGCTCCAGCGACAGCATTATCAATGCTTACACTCTCAACCGGTACAATACTTAAAGTAGTTCCAGCAGGGAATGCGCCTTCCGGTGCATTAACATCTACTGTAACTCCGTTATATTCATAAGATTCCTAAATACTTACAGAAGCAGGTTCTGCTGTTGCTACAGGTGTAGCCTCAACAGTTGCTGTTGGTGTAGGCGCAGGAGTAGCTGTAGGCTCTACAGTTGCTGTCGCAGTTGCACTTGCTGTTGGAGCAGGTGTTGTTTCTGTAACCTGTGCTGTCTCTCCCTTTGTGTCTCCATCTTCTGCAACGATCGGAGTAGAGATACCTGTTCCGAATAACGTAATCGTTGCTAATAATACTGTTAAACTCTTCTTAAACCAATTCATACTTGTCTCCTTTGCTTAGGTCGTCCGCCTTTGCTTTACCTCACCCCACTGAGGTTCTTAAGGGTACTGCTTAATGCGAAGAAATGTTTGATTAGACATATTTAGCAAAAAATGCTTGGCAAACAGATACTTCTGTTTCAAGCATTGAACTAACAATATGTCTTATTAAACGACGAAAGGAACTCTCCCATCATAGTTACGTCAGCCTATGAACGAAGGGTTCCAGATCCCCACCTATTGACTAACTTTTTTATGTCAACCACCTGAACATAAAAAAGCCCTCTCCATATGCAGTTACGTCAGCCTACATTAGGAGAGCTATTGTTCATTCAATTGCTTCAAGATATCTACGCGTCCCAGACTACGTGTATCTCTGCCTATATTATAGTGGTTCACCAAATTTTAATTCAAGGCTTTATGTGAACAAACCTTCACATTCTCTGGAGTAATAATATTTTATTGAGTATCAGGAATACAAAAACGCCTTTATTTAAAAGAAAAGAGTCTTTTTTCAAAGACTCTCTCTAATATATATAATTCACATAATCTTCAGATTCTATAAAGAATGTGCTTTTATCCATTATTTTCACATGCAAGCAGGCTTATTCTACATATCTGTGTTTAATAAAGAGAAGGATCAGTACTGCTGCAGCAGATATTCCAACCATGCCTGCATACAATGGGGCATTGGTCTGATCACCTGTATCAGGTGTTGATGGTCTGACTTCTGAAGAAGTATCTGTACTAGCAGATGCTGATGATGTATCTGCATCTGAAGAAGCTGCAGTACTTGCTGTATCTGTTGTCACAGTTGTGGCAGATGAATCTGTGTGATCATCCGTGACAGGTGTTGTTGAAGATGAATCGGTATCATCATCTGTAACTGGTGTTGTTGGACGTGCTTCTGTAACCGTCAATGTTCCTGTATCAGTCACGATGCTGTAATTGTCCGCCAACGTGCCATCTTCTAGAACATACGTGAATGCATTTGCACTGGAGCCGACATCTGTCTGTGTGCCAGTAAATGTATAAACTGCTCCCTGTCCTGAGACAAAACCTTCCCCTGTCACGTTGACTGTATTGTTTGTCAGAGCTGTTCCATCATAAGATTTGCTGCTGGATCCACTTGTCAGCACAACTGTTCTTTGGAAGACTGTAATCGCAGCAGATGTCTCTGCTTCTGTATACCCTTCTTTATTTGCGCGAATCAATACATTGGTTGTTCCTGCATCCGTTCTGGTTGGAAGCTCTGTGCTCCACGTCTCACCATTGTCAATTGAATATTCAATGACTGCACCGTCTGTATCTGCCTGCGCAGCAGGCAGTGTATATGAAGTCCCGTTATAGACACCGGAAATTGATTCTGCGGTGACTGTCATGATCTTGACTGCTGTCCATTGAGCAGTATACGTTATATCACCTGTAACTGTATCAGCTACCGCTGGTGACCATCCAGCAAAGACATATTCATATGTACCATCAGATGCTTTCACTGGATCTGCAATTGTTGGTGTTGCGTCTCCTTGATGCTGATTGGTATAAACCAGAGCTGTTCCTTCTGTTTCTGTGCCGCCGCTCAGATCATAAGTCACTGTGTAGTTGATATATGTTGGTTCATAAACTGCTGTATAAACCAGGTCGGTTGTACCAACAGTAGAATTGCTTCCTTCAGTACCACTTGTCAGCTTCCATCCGCTGAATGCATACGTATATGTACCATCTGCATTCTTTACTGGTGCAGCGCCGCTGTAGGATGCAATGCTGCTGCCTGTATATTCCGAACTTGTCTGCAGCACTGTATTGTCATCATTTTCGTAAGTAACTGACAGCCGTGTTTTTTCAAAGTAGATCTTCAGTACTAAAGAACCATCTCCAGCAATCTTTCCGCTCAATGCTGTACCTGTATAGGTATCTCCTTCATATGTATATCCTGCTAATGATTTATCGCTGTCATATACACTTGCCGTATTTCCAGTTGCTCCATACCGTACTGTTGATTTTATGACTGATTGATCTGAAGCATCAATCCACTGTACGGTATAGGAAGTTCCTTTATTTGGAATCCATTGTGCATACAGAACAGTAGCCTGATTGATTGTAAAAGTAGAACCGCTTGCATATGATGTGCCGCTTCCATCTGCTGCTGTATTCCATCCATTAAAGGTATAGCCTGTTCTCGTTGGTACTGTAACCGCACCTGTATTGCCGCCTGTTGTGCCAACAGTTACACTGTTGCCTGCATAGTATTGAGAACCTAATGGAACGTTGGAAACATCCCCGTCTCCATTGCCGTCATATGTCAGGTTGATCTCTGCTTTATTCTGGATCACGCCATCTACATGCCAGCTTCCTGCATACTTGATGACATACCATGTCACATATTGTGAAGTTGAATCATAGTCAGGATAAACAGCTTTGATCTGCGCATCTGTTGGTACTGCATTCAGATCTGCTAATACTTTCGTACCTGTTGTATCACAAACCCATATATTTGATTTCACTGCATTGGCAATTGTTATTCCCTGTGTATAGGAACTTCCACTGTACTGACTTGGTTCATATGGTGTTGTTCCGTCTAATCTGATATAGAACGTAGCAGTTGTTGAAGTCGTCCATACTGCATACAGCTGCGTATCCTTAGATACTGTTAATGTCGTGCCTGCAGGATAGACTGAATAATACGTTGAAGATACCAGGTTATTTGTAACAGCCCATCCAGCAAATGTATATCCGTTTTTCGTTCCAGTATATGACGGCAGAACGATTGTATCGTTATTGCTTGTCGATGCCGTTTCTGCTGCTGGTGCAGTCCCTGTACCTCCATTGACATCAAAGGTCACTGTATAGGCGGTATCCTCCGCCTGTGCCGGAACCAAGATTCCACTTCCAAAGATGATCATCATTGCAATGGCAGCTGCAATTGCTTTTTTAAAAACATTCCTTTTCATACTAACCTCCATAAGTACTTTCAGACGTTTTCTAAGTGTTTCATCACGCAAAAAAGTCTTTCCAAATATAGTTACGTCAGCCTATACCTGCAAAGTTCCTTCGATTCACTTATGGATACAATTCATCTCCCAGACTTTTTGTATCTATGAAGCAGTATAGAAATCAAAACAGAACAGTCCGTGAACGAATTATGAACTTCCTGTGAATTGTTGATTCTATATCTGAATATCAAAAGAAAAAGAATTCCCTGCCAGGAATCCTTCTTCTTTGGTATTTCTACCGGTTGTCTGGGGTTCAGTTGCTATATAACCTCGTTCTTGACGTAAGGACGAGAACAACTGCATTTTTCTCACTTCCTGTTCCGCGCCTTTTACGGATCAATGAGAAACTGTAATTCATAGGCTTATCTATTAGAACAGTTAACAGGTCTTATGGTCTGTTCTATCTTTCATCGTTAATCTGAATACTTTCTTCTGAAGAAGAATGCAAATCCAGCTAACAGCATTGAGAATGCTAATGCTCCAGCAGCACCCGCTGCATTTGTCTGGTCACCAGTATTTGGTGTAGTTGGTCTATCAGGTGTATTTGGTGTCGTTGGATGATCTGGAGTTGTAGGTATATCAGGCTTATCAGGCGTATCAGGATTGAAAGGTGTAACAAGGTGTTCATCTGTCATCGTAATTGTCTGCGCTGCCTTTGTATTCTCTACCGTGAATGTAATATCCTCAGCCACTATATATCTTTCTGGAGCTGATACTTCATGGAGAGTATATTTGGCACCTGCTGTTAATCCTTTGACTGCATGTGCTGTACCATCGGATACCCATTGGTCTACAACTTTGCCATCTGCATCGAGCAATTCAAGTGAAGCTCCTGACAACGCTGTTCCATCTGTTGTTTCCTTTACAAATTTAACATCTAGCACTGCATCAATCAGTTTATATGCGCCAGATGCATCCTTTGTTAAGGATTCAAGTCCTGTGACTGTACCCATCTGCATTCAACGTGAATTTGATGTCTTCAAATGTTCCATATCCGGCAGGAGCACTCAGCTCACGAATAACATAACTATGACCTCTAACAAGGTAATCGCCTAATCTCTCTGCATCAGCACTGGATGTCCAAGTGTCTAATGCTGTATCAGAACCATCTTCATATAAAGCAAGATTTGCTCCGCTCAATTGATTATTTTTGGAATCATACTTGTTGAACTTGATATCAGTATAGTTGTTTGTAACCTTTAATGATGTGCCTGCATCTGAAGTAGCTGTCAATGTTCCATCAGCCGTTATCTATAACTGTAATTGTGACAACGTGTGTTATGGAATCATATACAACACCATTCAAAATATACTGACCATCTTCCGTCTTTGTAGCATCAGCAGGAATTTCCTTCTGAAATATCATACTTGTATGTACCAGTTTTTTCGAACTTGATTGTACCAAAGGAAGCGACCTGTGATGCTTTAGTAGCTGTAGCAGTAGTCTTTTCAGTTACTGGTGAGCCAGCCTCAGCAAGAACATTGAATGTGAACGAATCATCATCGTTCCAATCACGTCCAGAAATAGACTTAGTTACTGATAAATCAAATTTTCCATTGTATAGTACTTATTCGCCAAACCACTGGAGTAGTAGCACCATCATATTTTACTTCGCTGCTCAATGTGCCTGTCTTTGCATCTTCTGTAACCTTTACAGTCACTTTGACCTTCGTTGTATCGTACGTGATGCCATTCAGCTTGCTCACTGTCTGACCATCTACAGTTGGAAGTTCCTCGGCGATGTAATACGTATGCTCGCCTGCCTCTGTATAATCCTGCGCTGCGAAAGTAACATTTGGTTTGCTGCTGTTGCTGTCTGGTGGTCGATCACTGTTTTGCCATCGGCGTCAAGAAGATCGATCACAAAGTTATCATCCGTTGTCCATGTACGGCCTGTGAATGACTTCGTTGCCGCAAGCTCTGCTGAAGTGCCAGTTACCTCGTATGTATTGTGGAACGTTGGTGCTGTTGTCCCTTCACCATATTTTACGTCACTGCTCAATGTGCCTGTCTTTGCATCTTCTGTAACCTTTACAGTCACTTTGACCTTCGTTGTATCGTACGTGATGCCATTCAGCTTGCTCACTGTCTGACCATCTACAGTTGGAAGTTCCTCGGCGATGTAATACGTATGCTCGCCTGCCTCTGTATAATCCTGCGCTGCGAAAGTAACATTTGGTTTTGCTGCTGTTGCTGTCTGGTGGTCGATCACTGTTTTGCCATCGGCGTCAAGAAGATCGATCACAAAGTTATCATCCGTTGTCCATGTACGGCCTGTGAATGACTTCGTTGCCGCAAGCTCTGCTGAAGTGCCAGTTACCTCGTATGTATTGTGGAACGTTGGTGCTGTTGTCCCTTCACCATATTTTACGTCACTGCTCAATGTGCCTGTCTTTGCATCTTCTGTAACCTTTACAGTCACTTTGACCTTCGTTGTATCGTACGTGATGCCATTCAGCTTGCTCACTGTCTGACCATCTACAGTTGGAAGTTCCTCGGCGATGTAATACGTATGCTCGCCTGCCTCTGTATAATCCTGCGCTGCGAAAGTAACATTTGGTTTTGCTGCTGTTGCTGTCTGGTGGTCGATCACTGTTTTGCCATCGGCGTCAAGAAGATCGATCACAAAGTTATCATCCGTTGTCCATGTACGGCCTGTGAATGACTTCGTTGCCGCAAGCTCTGCTGAAGTGCCAGTTACCTCGTATGTATTGTGGAACGTTGGTGCTGTTGTCCCTTCACCATATTTTACGTCACTGCTCAATGTGCCTGTCTTTGCATCTTCTGTAACCTTTACAGTCACTTTGACCTTCGTTGTATCGTACGTGATGCCATTCAGCTTGCTCACTGTCTGACCATCTACAGTTGGAAGTTCCTCGGCGATGTAATACGTATGCTCGCCTGCCTCTGTATAATCCTGCGCTGCGAAAGTAACATTTGGTTTTGCTGCTGTTGCTGTCTGGTGGTCGATCACTGTTTTGCCATCGGCGTCAAGAAGATCGATCACAAAGTTATCATCCGTTGTCCATGTACGGCCTGTGAATGACTTCGTTGCCTGAAGAACTACACTTGTAGGAATAGTCTTATTTTTCGTGTTAGTAAAGATTGCTTCTGAAGTTCTATCCTTTACAATTGTTCCTGTATCTCCGCTCTTCTCAGAAATAAAGTAGCCCTTACTATCCGTTTCCTCTACTTCGTATGAAGTCAATGGAAGATCTGTCGCTGTAACACTATCGCCACCTTTTAAGGTAATCACAGCAACACCATTTGTAAATGTAACATTTCCATATTTTCCAGTTACTGTAGTATCACCTAATGTGATTTGAAATTTGAATGTATCATCTGTACTTGCTGCAGTACCAGAAATATTTTTTGTAACTTTTAATGAACCTGTAGGCTTACCCGTATAGTTGTTAAAAGTAGGGTTAGTCACTTCGTTCTGGAAAGCTGCATCAGAATAATAAGATGCTGTTGCCGTCTTATTTGCAAAATTAACAGTTACTTTAATGTAATAACTCGTTGAATCAAAAGTATATTGTGTTTTATCAAGAATCTGATCAGGACTTTCATACATTCTATAATAATAATTAGAAGTACTGGACATTCCTTCCGAATACTTATATACACGTGTTGTATCAATACTGCCGCCATTATTTTGAATTGTTTTGGAAGTTCCAAGTGATTGATATTGTCCATTTGCATCTAACGTACCATCTTCAAGAACAAAGTTAAATTTTTCTGTTGTAGGAGCAGCATCATCAAGTTTCTTGGATAATGAAATTTGTGCAATAGGACTATTGAAACGGCTCTGATGAATTTCACAGCCATTATTTTCAACTGAATTTGCAAAAATAGATCCATTATGTGATGAAGTAACAACAACAGAACCACTTGGTGCTACTACACTTCCCAAAGTTGCTTGTCCAGAGAAAGTTGCCGTGCCAGTATAGTCAGCACCAAAGTTATATAACAAGGTCCCTGATTCATATCCGTATGCATCTCTTTTACCATTGATTTCAACAGTATTTGAAAAATTCACATCTCCGGTTGCACCAGTAACATTCAGGATTAAAGAATAATTAGTAATACCATTTAAACCTGAAACATGTAAATTGCTACTTGCGAGGTCAGAAGCAGAAAGGCTTACAATGTTTTCACCTTCAACACAAGTAATATCAATTTCACTTGTTGTCATGCCGATCTTTGTACCAGATGTGTTAGCAGCGGCATATTTTGCAGCTGAGTATTCCTTCATTCCAGCAAATGCTTTAGCAAAATCGATTACATAAGTGGTACTTGAAATGTTGTAAACGGCTTTTGCACCAAGTTGTGACAAAGAATTATAATCTGCTTTTGCTCCATCAGAATTTACAAGTTCATATCCAGTGCCATTGTTAAAATTACGAGTAATATCGATAGAATCTCCAAGAAGTAAAATTGGTGCTGAGTCTCCAGAAGCATCACGGAATTTCAGTTTTGAAAAATCCTTGGATATTGATCCAATATAGTTGAAATTATTTGCACTATCTTCTGACCAATCTGTATTTCCTGAATTGCCCAGAGAATCACCTGATGGGATTAAATTTGCAGCAGCAAAATTAGATTCCATATCATTTTTCTGCGTATAGACATTTGCAAATACGCCATAATCCAATACGCTATTCAAATTATTTGCTGTAGGATTCACAAAAGTGCCCAAATCAGTTACTCCTGCTGCAGCAATTGTCGTTGTACATGTTGGCAGCATTGTTCCTACCATTAATGCTGACACTGCAAGTCTAGCAATCTTATCAAATAATTTATTCATAAATAAACCCCCGGCTTTCCGCAAGTCTGGGGCTTATAATTTACCTATAATATTGAATAACTAGAACATCCTCTTTACTCGTTATCGCGATGCGTTTCTGTTATTCACTAGGAAACTCCCTCAGACGTTGAATCTTTCGCAATTAATATAGTTACTTAAAAACCAAAAACAATGAATTTTAATATTTGTTAAAGTTGGTCAAATGTATGTTTCTCCATAAAATGCCTATTCTTATATGTAATTTTATGATTTTTGATAATCTATTTGTTAAAATAAGTGAAACTAAGTTTAGTCGCATGACAAATTATCTGTATTTTTAAAGGCTTAACCTCCAATTTGGTGACTTGACATCTTATTGTACATGAATAAGTACATCAGTAGATCAGGCTGCGGTATATTCTCAGGTCATTGGAGGCTCACTTTCTATGGAATTTATAACTGAGAATGTTGTTTCATCACTATATCCTTATCAGATTGAGAATATTGAGAGACAGATCATTGATTATCAGTCTCTCAATATGGCTGAGAAGAAGAATAATTTCTATATGTGCCCAAAATGCGGTGCAGTTCATCCCCGTCTGATCAAAGGCGGGATGTCACATTCTGGCAAGCAGATGTATCGCTGTAAAGAATGTGATAAGCGATTTACTTATGATAATGGGCATTTGACCTGGTATTCTCATCAGCCTTATGACAAATGGTCAATGTTCATCAAGAGTACTCTGGAACACGGCTCACTGCTCACAAATTCTGCCCTCATCGACGTCAGCCCGTCTACTGCCTTCCGCATGAGGCATAAATTTCTTTCTTTCCTCAGCCTTATCACCGAAGAGAAAACAATCGATAAAGCTGTGGAGATAGATGAGAAGGTATTCATGGAATCCCATAAGGGATATCGGCTGTCCAATGTCAAAGGCAGAAAAAGACAGATGCCTGCAGCAGGAGGCGCCTATTCACATCAATTCGTCAGTCTGATCTGTGGGGCTGACCGCGAAAATGGATCATATATCCAGGCTTATTCTATGGGGCATCCAACGATAAAAGACGCCACGCTTTTTGGTAAACATATCAGTGATAACATCTTTGCCTGGACTGATGGGCAGAACTGCTATACGAAAATGCTTTGTGACAAGCGCTGCCCTTTCAAGATACTGACTGATCATAAAGAATATGACAGTGAGAACCATCTCAATACCGTGAACTCGCTCCACAGCAGGATGGCTGAGTGGTACCGGAACTATCGCGGAGTCGCTACAGTGTATATCAACAGGTATGCCGCTCTGTTCAGCATATGGCAGCAATATGCCGGTTGTGATCTTCAGGAGATCATTCTCAAGCTCATCCAGAAGATTTCAAAATATATGCATTATTTCTTCGTTCGAGATATCAGGGATAAAGATATCTTTGAAGACCCTACTGCAATTTATGAAAGAAAAGGGATGGCCGATCATTTCATCAATCCTTTTGATGGATCAATCGGTGATTCCACAGAATATTGGACTTTTTGACTGAAAATCACCAAATTGGAGGTTAAGCCTTTTTAAATTTCGCCCTTAAATTATTTGTCATACGTGTATACTTTTTGTGTTACTGTAGTGGAAGTGTGATAATTTAAGTTTATTTAAGTGCATTATATCCATAATTAGGAGACCAACTATGAAAAACACAATGAATTATAAAGACTATACTGGAACTATCGAATTTAATGAAAAAGAAAAAAATCTATCCGGAAAAGTTATCGGAGCTGATGTTAAAATCAGTTATGCTGGAAATTGCGTACAAAGTCT